>Ga0074044_10004022_pt1 | contig 12332 bp, 13 predicted proteins | sample BogForMeECP23OM1_FD_94443 | JGI IMG/M metagenome (GOLD analysis project Ga0074044, IMG submission 94443) | Bog forest soil microbial communities from Calvert Island, British Columbia, Canada - Bog Forest MetaG ECP23OM1 | ecosystem: Environmental > Terrestrial > Soil > Wetlands ...
AATTCCGACATTCTTCCGCCGCATTGTGGGCAGACCAAGTTAATGATTGACGAGATGACGTGCGCATTCGATTCACCCGGCAGTGTGTCAAAGGTGCTCATAATCATTCTCCTATCCAGAGATCCTAAAAAGATGCGAGGGGCAGAACAGGGGCCGCCAAAGACGGAAATGTGCCGCGCGGGTTTCTACGCTCTGGGACGCTCCGAACTGGTTGGCTGCGGAGTCCGTCTCGGCCACCAAGTGCCTGCCGCCTCGCTGCAAGATGAGGTGCAAGCGCAATGCCAATACCGAATCGCGAATAAGAGCCGATAACAAAGCAGTTCTGAGTGCGGCGCTGGTATTAAATATGCTGCCCGTGCCCAGGACTAGGCATGTGCCCAGATGTGGGCGAACTTGGCACTTGATTTGCGGTCAGTCTGTGAGACCGAAGCCATGCAAACACATGAAGAGTCAACCGCGTTGAAGACTCTACCTCACGCTTCAGCCAATTGGCATATGGATTGCGATCCAACACAAGTGATCAGGGTCTGCTCTTCGGCGCCGGTCGTTCCTAGTACCGGATTGCCGGACCAAGAAAGAGCAAACGGGAGGCGTCAATCGTGCGGAAGCTAATAGGTGCAATCGCTCTGTGTCTGCTCACATTTCCGGCGCTTTGCCAGACCACATCGAAGTGGCAGATAGCCACCATTACTGAGGTTAGGCCGCATCCGGCAGCAGGAGAGGACGCGTCTGATCCCCTCACCTACGACGTATCCGTGAAGGTGGGTGGCACAGTTTATCTGGTACTGTACACGACACCATTGGGCGAACTACCCCCAAAGTACGCAGCAGGGCGTGACCTGCTGGTATTCGTCGGAAAGAACACGATCACTTACAACGACATTTTGGGTCGGTCACTTCAGGTGCCGATTGAAAGCCAGCGACCCGTTACCGAACCTAAGCAATCGAAATAGAGCGTGCTGCCTGGGGCAGAGTCATGCTCGAAAAATTTTTTCAGGAGTTACATGTCGACGCGTCAATTCTGGTCGACTTGGAGGAAGAATGTATCGTTTGTTTGTTCTAAGGAACGAAAAGAGCGGCTGTTTCTGCGGATACGCACTTATCATTCTCTGGGCATTACTGTTGTGCTCCGTCGTTGGCGCATTGGCCCAGAGCACCACACCCTCATTGAAGGCGAACCCACCATTCAGCGTTCGCGCTACTCATCTCCTCGGTTTCCCAAACACAAGAAACAACTGCAACGGGACTTTGTCGGTTAAGGACGATGCGTTGCGATTTGAACAGGATGCAAAGCCCGCCGCAGAGGTAGGGATCGCGTCGGTTCAGGGCGTGTTTCTGGGCAGCGAGAGCAAGCAGGTCGGCGGAACCCCGGCGAAGATCGGGAAGGCTGCGGCTCCGTTCGGAAGTGGCCGGGTCGTCAGTCTCTTTAGCCATAAGAAATACGACACTCTGACCGTGGAATATGTAGATGCTGATGGCGGAGTTCACGGCGCGATCTTCCAGGTAAGGAAAGGACAAGCTGAACAGGTCCGGAAGGAGCTTGTGACTCGGAGCGTATCTCCCAGCCTTCACGACGACCGGTCAGCAGAACCCAGCACTGCGGAGGCTTATGAAAAGCAATAAACTGAATTTATACGCGTGTCTCGCAGTAATCGTGACTGTCGCGGTTGCATCTCCCCGTGAGCTGGCTGGCCAAACTGCATCCGAGAAATCCTCGGCTGTAAGCAGCGGTTCCGCTCCAAAGTGGAGTGTACAGATAGACAGGGTTGAGCCCGGCGAGATCCAGCTTGCTTATTCCTTCCAAGCCGCCATCTACGAGAGCCTCCTCGAGGAATTGAACAAGACACACCAGTTCCAGCACGTGTTCCGGGAGGGAGATCGTAAGGCTGGCGACGCTCCCAACTTGCTCGTTCTAAAAGCGACTGTGGTGAAATACATGCCGGGGAGCGAGACACGGCGCGCGGTGACTACCTTTAGCGGAGCGACAAAATTAAGCGTCCAGATCCAACTGGTTACCCGCGAGGGAAGAATTGTGCTCGACCACACGGTGAACGGGAATGTTCGGTTCTTCGGCAGCAATTTGCGCGCCACCCACAATTTAGCCCGCAATATCGCCAAAGTGATCAAGCAATCGGAATGGCTAGGATCCGAGCGGCTGGCGCGATACTCACCAGTCAACTCGGACTGCGGACGGTACACATCTCCTGGTTTTTGATGGAAGCAGAAGATGAAACGTGGAGAAGAGTTATAGAACAGCGCTTGATCACCCAATCAGCAGCCGCCCAGCAAGTCGCACGAGGAGGACCGATGAAGGTTCGACAGATTCTTTTTGTTATCGTGATTCTCGGCACGGTGTGGCACAGTGCCGCGGCCCAGCCAAAGAAAAAGAAGGTACAGCCCGATGCGCCTCCGCCACAGAGCATTCTGGCGGGTACAAGCATGCCGTCCAATCCTGTTCTATCCGATCTGACCGCGCTTAAGCCCGAACGGCCCTTGGGCCCACAAGACGTACTCAAATCCTACGAAATCGCCATGAGCATGGTGGCAGACAAGACGTCGGCCGATTTTTCTGTGATCGTGCAGGCCCAACAAGCGAATCGAATTACCCGCGGACAGGCAGAATATCTCCTGCAGCAGAGCTACCAAATGGCAATGATGCAGTATCAGGTGCTTAGCGCGCTCCATGATGTTTTGAAACGTGACATCGACGAAGCAGCAGGGCAGCAGCCAAGGCAGTCGCTGAAAACGATAAGCTCCGATACGGTTTTAGTGGTTCCTTTTTCCGGGCTCCGTCCCTGCATCCAGATGACATCGAAATTCCTCTTCGCTAGGGTCGCATAGAACTTCACGTCCTTCAGTGGAAACAGAGGAGCGCAAACATAGCATGCGATACCCGGAGAAATTAATTGAGGGCGGTGAGGGCGTCGCCCTCGACTCGGCGAAGCCTTCACCCGCGGAGATGCTCTCTGCTCTGTCGCATTGCTTACCGTCTCTTTATCGATACGCATATAGATTCTTGGGGAACAAAGCTGATGCCGAGGATGCGGTGCAGGATGCGCTATTGGCAGCTTACAAGCACCTGAACCAATTCAGAGGCGACGCGCAACTTTCGACGTGGCTGACCACTATCGTTATTAATTGCGCAAGAATGCATTTGCGCAAGCGGTCTCGCTATATCCATGTATCCCTGGATTCGCGAATCGGAGAAGAGCGGGAGTGTCCGCTGTCCGACACTTTGGTGGATACCCGGCCCAACCCCGAGGATGAATGCCACAAGGCTTGGGCGACCGCGCGCTTAATAGAGTCAGCAGCAAGACTATCGCCGATTTTGCGGAGAACGTTTCACCTGCGGTATGTGGATCATCTTTCAGTCTGCGAAACAGCTCGAGTTCTGGGAGTTCCCATCGGAACAGTGAAAGCGCAGACTGCTCGGGCGCGAGCTAAAGTGCTGAAGTCGATACGAGGGGTACTCCACATGAGATTTGGTTCCCATGGACGCCGCCGGTAGCGCACGCATTCCACACCCTCGCTGATGTTGTCTGACACGATCTTCTTCGCATGAGCCATCCGCAGGTCCAATGGGTCCCTCTGACCGCGTTGCTTAAGCTGAGCCCAAAATGCAAGAGTTCAGTTGAAGACCGAACTCAATTTTCTGAGACACAATGCTGAACTGCCCGCGGTGTCCATGGTTTCTCAACGGTAAGAAGCAACCACCCGAGCCGTCCCCTGACCCAATAGGGTCAAGATCCAAGCACATCTGACCTCATCTGCCCGTATTAGGGCGCGGCTGCCCTGATAGTGTCTACGTCGTTCGTATCAGTATCCCCTCTCCTGCGCAAGTCTTTGAGTTTCCTATGATTATCGCTGGCAGGTAATGGCCATGCTCTTGCCAACAACATTTTCGGGTTGATCTTGGCAATTGTCCGTCATGAAAATTGGGGACATTTTGCCAAGGAGGAGCCGATTCCTTTGCTCGATCACAACAGCAAGCGCGTGGATAAGCCGGAAATCAACATTGTTGCCAGCGAACATGGTGCTCTGGCGTCTTTGAAGGGCCGCATTGATATCGATTCCTCTCCCGCAGTACGCGACCAGCTTATCGCCTTTTTGCACGCGACGCATCCGGGGACAGTGAGCATTGACTTGTTGGGCGTCACCCATATCGACAGTTCAGGCGTTGCGACTCTGATTGAAGCGTTGAAGATCGCACGAAACTGTAAAACCGAGCTTAGGTTGCAGGGACTGCATGATCGCTTACATCGCCTGTTTGAGGCGACGGGCATTCTATCCCTCTTCAATGGGGGCGTTGAGAGATGAAATACGTGTGGTGCAAGGCGGTCTGATGGCCAATCTTCTCGAAATTGCCGGCAAAGAGACTCTCAGTCAACTCGACTACGTTGGGAGCCTGAACATTCAATGGTGGGCCACCCTGCGCGGGATGCGCGCGGCTTTGCCCCTGATTGGAAACCGACATCGGTGGCGTGCAGCTGTTCACCAGATGCTAGAGATCGGGGTTGACGCGCTCCCGATGGTTGCCCTGATGTCTATGTGCAGTGGATTCATCTTGGCGATGCAGGGAGCCTCTGAGTTGCGGCGGTTCGGAGCCCTGCACTTCGTCATCGACCTGGTCGCAGTCGGCTTCACACGAGAACTTGGTCCGCTGTTGACTGCGATCGCCGTCAGCGGACGCTCGGGATCTGCATTTGCCGCCGAGATCGGCACCATGAAGGTCACTGAAGAGATCGATGCCCTTAAGGTCATGGCCTTCGAACCGGTGGAGTTTGTTTTAGCGCCAAAGTATCTGGCGGCACTCGTGGCCGTTCCGTGTCTCAGTATCGTCGCGGCCTTCTTCGGCATTCTCGCCGGGGGGCTATTTATGTTCTTCAGCACGCACCTGGATCTCCTGCTCTATTTCCGATACGTGTTGACCTCGATCGAGTTGCGGGATGTGGTCGCCGCGATGATCAAGAGCCTGGCATTCGCCACCATTATTGCTCACGTGGGATGCCTGGAAGGACTTCGTGTCCGCGGCGGGCCCGACGCAGTAGGTCGCTCGACGACATCGGCGGTCGTGCGATCAACGTTTCTGGTCATCGTTGCCGATGCGATATTTACCACCATCTTTTACTTCGTAGGAAAGACTTAAATGTCTCTGATTTCAGTGCGCGACCTAGTGGTGGAATACGATGGCCGGCGTGTGCTCGATGGTTTGAACCTTGACATCGAGGCAGGCCAGATCACCGTTCTGCTGGGAGGCAGCGGCTCAGGAAAAAGCACGCTCTTGCGGCAAATTCTTGGTCTCGAGCATCCGAAATCGGGCAGCATCTCGATCAAAGGCATTGACATCACTACCTGCTCACAGGCGGACTTAAACACAATCCGCCGGTCGGTTGGCGTGGCCTTTCAGAGCGCTGCTTTGTTCAATTCAATGTCACTGGAAGAGAACGTTGCGCTCACTTTGCGGGAGCACACCGCACTCGCTCCATCCATTATTGACCTGATCGTTTGGTTGAAGCTGGCGGTGGTGGGGCTCGCGGATTTCGGCAAACTGCACCCGCAGGAGCTCTCAGGGGGAATGAAGAAGCGTGCGGCTGTTGCCCGGGCTCTCGCTTTGGATCCCGAAATCCTCGTGCTGGACGAGCCTTCGGCCGGCCTTGACCCGATTGTGGCGGCGGAGTTGGACGAACTCATCGTATTTCTGAAGGAGACTTTTCAGATTACGGCTCTTGTGGTGACCCATGAGATGCATAGCGCTTTCCGAATCGCCGACCGCATGGCGATGCTGTTCGATGGAAGGCTTCTTGCAGTCGGTACAAAAGACGAAATACGCGCAAACCAGAATCCACGCCTGAGGCAGTTCCTCAACCGTGTGCCGGCCAACCCGATGCATACGCCGGCATTGGCCTCCTATCTGGAACGGTATGTGCAAAGTCAGGAGGCAAAACCATGACCACCGAAGCAAAGGTCGGTGCCTTTGTCCTCGGCTGTTTCGCTGTACTCGCGTTTACGGTCATCTACCTTTTGAACGCGCAGTACAGTAGCGGCACCGTGCACTATCGCACCTACCTGCGATACGCCGGAGGGCTTGAGCCCGGAGCTTTCGTGCTCTATGGCGGCATGAACGTGGGCAAAGTTACAGCCGTGCGGCCCTGGGCGGCGGATCCGACCCGAATCGAGATTCTGCTTGACGTCAAGAAAAATACTCCGCTGAATGAAAAATCAGTGGCGAAGCTAGGTTTCACCAGTGTGATGAACAGCGCGGCGTTGTCGATCACAACCGGCACGATTGATGCCAAGCGTCTTCCTCCAAACTCAACCGTCGCCTCGCAAGAAGCGGCCAGCCTGGATGAAATCGCCGGGAAACTGGCAACCGTTGCGGACAGCGCGAATACGCTCATTACCCAGGTACAGGGAGAGCTTAACGATGTCAGCGGCAACGTGAACCACCTTCTTGTCAACCTGGACACGATGACCGGATCACGAAATCAGAAAAAGGTCCAAGCCATTCTGAACAACATTGATCGATTGGTGGCGGACGAGCGCCCAAAGATTGATCGTCTTACAGACCAGCTCGCCAGGGTAAGCGAGCATGCGGATGACACCATCCAGAACGTGAATGGCACGGTGACGGATTTGCGCGCTCCCGTGCGGAAAGATCTAGCTGAATTACAGACAACGCTGGAAGAGGCCAAAGGCTTGCTGCAGTCGATGCAAGTCATGGTACGAGCCAATGACTCCAAGATCAGCGACACGGTGGAAAATCTGCGCGACGCGACCGACAACCTCAACCAGTTCACGAATTCATTAAAGCAGCGCCCGTGGAGCCTGATCCGCACCAAGCAGCCCGGGGACAGGCAGGTTCCGAAATAAAGCGGTCAGAGGAGAATCGACAATGAAAAAGCTTGTGACGGCGCTTGTATTGATGGTGACGCTGTTACCCGCTCTGTCCGGATGCGGCAGAGTAAGATATCCCGCATATTACACACTCAATTTGCCGGCTCCACCGGATCCGCCCGCAGCGGAAAACGTCCGAACCTCAATCGCGGTGCGGGAATTCCAATCTCCCAACTATCTAAAGCAAGGACCTATTGTGTATCGAACAACACAAGAGGAAATCGGATTCTACGAATACCACCGGTGGGCGGCAGACCCCCGTATGCTTGTGACCAGCGCAGTGGTCGACCATCTGCGCGCCGGCGGTCAGTTCTCCATGGTCTCGGTGTATGACGGCCGTCCGAACAACGACTACATTTTCAGCGGCAGGTTGGAAAAGCTGGAAGAGGTGGACTACCAAGCCGGGGTCAAGGTCGAGGTGGCAATCTCTGCCCAAATCACCCGAGTCGCGACCGGTGCAACCGTCTGGAGCAACGCTGTTTCCGAAACTCGACCAGTGTCCCAACGAAACGTATCCGGGGTAGTGTCCCAGATGAATCGGACTATGGAGCTAGCCATCGACAAACTACTATCTACGTTTCCCGCGTCACTGGGGAGTGAACGATAGGAATTTCCAAGCGGAACCTGGGGGCGCCGAGGTTTGAGGGTCGTCCGGAATCATCCGGAATCTCGATTGCAGCCGGAACATGGTGGCAGATACCTCGAAGCGCAGAGTCAGGGCACAGCCATGCGACGCGCGTTTCAGTTCGCCCAAGGCGTTACACGTACGGTTTTGCAGACGTAGTGCTGCACCTTGACTGAGGCTTTGTTAGTTAGATTCTCCGACCTATAGATTGCAGTTTCGTACGAAGACCAGATTGCTCGCATCTGTAAACCGAGGATCGCGGAGAGCTCACGTGCCATGACCATCACCGAAGATCGATATCGAATGCTGCTAGGGGCCTCCAGCGCCCTAGCGGATCAGCCCACCGTTAAGGCCGTTCTGCACAGCCTGCGGGGTGTTCTCTCGAGCACTTCCCGGTTGCATGGGGCCGAACTTTATGTGCTGAGCGATGACGGCCAGAGCTTGGCCAGCTTCGAATTTGATCGAGATCCGGACGCTCCGGCAATAAAACGTGGCGCCAAATTATTGCTCACTGGCCTGGTGGCGCAGGTGCTGGATGAACAGAAGCCCGTGTTTGTTCGGGATCTGTCGCTGACAATGTTGGAACACCCGGACCTGGCTCCTTTTGCAGCCGAAGTTGCCGGACGAAGCACCTACTTGTTCCCAGTATCTACCTCGCAAAAACGATACGGAATTCTGTCAACGCCAAAGTTGCAGGGCCAGCAGTTTGCCCCCGAAGACGTCGAGATGCTCAGTGCCCTGGCCTCTCACGTTGCGGTCGCGCTCGAGTGCGCCCTCGGAAGAGATACCGTGGAACGTTACCACCGAGAGGTCGTAAAGCAGCGAGATCGGCTCAGCTTGTTGCTGGAAATCAACAATCATATTGTTAGTAAGCTGGAAGCGGATGAACTGTTTCAGGCTATAGCAGGGTCGATGCGCAAGCACTTGGGCAACGATCTTACGTCATTGTGGCTCTTTAACAAGCAGTCGGGCAGCTTGGAACGTAGATTTCTCGATTTCCCGACTGGAAAGGGCTTTCTCGATAAGGTTGTTGTGGTCGAGCCCACAAAACTATGGAGCGAATGGTCGCGCCTCCGGACGCCACAGTATTACTCACCGTGTGGAGCGGATATACCCCCCGCCCTCCGCGAAGCGTCTCGAGCTGAATCCCTGCTTTCCGCGGTCCTGGTGCCACTGATGGGGGCCGATGGCCCCCTGGGCCTGTTGACCATGTGCAGTCGCAGAGCTGATGGGTTCAGCGAGGCGGACCGCGACCTGCTGTCGCAGATCGGCACCCAGACATCACTGGTACTCGAGAATGCGCTGGCCTACGGACGGCTCCGGGCGTCGCGCGACGACCTGGAAGAGCAGAAGCTTTATCTTGAGTCGGAAATTGAATCTGAATTCAACTTCGAAGACATAGTGGGCAAGAGTGCCGCTGTACGTAAAGTGCTTGACCAGATCACAATCGTTGCTCCAACCAGTTCCACCGTCTTACTGCACGGCGAGACCGGTACGGGCAAGGAGCTGGTGGCCCGAGCGCTTCATAATCTCAGCCCGCGGCGGGCGCGCACATTTGTCCGTCTGAACTGCGCGGCGATTCCTTCGGGTCTGGTGGAAAGTGAACTGTTCGGCCACGAAAAGGGCGCTTTCACGGGGGCGCTTATCCAGAAGCGCGGCCGGTTTGAGCTGGCGGATCATGGCACTCTGTTTCTCGACGAGATCGGCGACATTACCATGGATTTGCAGCCAAAACTGCTGCGTGCCCTGCAGGAGCAGGAGTTCGAACGTCTCGGAAGTACCAGAACCATCCACGTTGATGTTCGTCTGATTGCGGCCACACATCGGGATCTGGAAAGCATGATCCGCAACAATCAGTTTCGCGAGGACCTTTTTTACAGGTTGCGGGTGTTCCCGATCGAAATCCCGCCGCTGCGCGAACGGCGCGAAGACATTCAACTCCTGGTCCACTTTTTTGTGGCGCGCCTCTCCCGGCGTATGCAAAAGCGCATCCGGACTGTCCCGAGACCCGCGATGGAGGCTTTGGTAAATGCCGATTGGCCAGGAAATATCCGCGAGCTGGAGAACTTTATTGAGCGCTGCGTGATACTCACGCAAGGGGACGAACTGAATGTGCCACGAGCAGAGCTGAACAGATCCGCTGGCCGCACCGTTGTCGCGGCAGCGTCCACCTTCGAGCAGGCAGAGCGGCAGGCAATCCTCGATGCTTTGAAAGGCGCGTCCGGAAGAATAGCCGGCAAAGGGGGAGCCGCAGAGCGCCTCGGACTTAAGAGAACTACGCTGCAGAACAAGATGCGCAGGCTTAGTATCGCGCGCGCCGATTATTCGGCCTGACGGCATACGGTCGCCCGCCAACATACGGGCAAGTCAAAGGCACTCGTGTGAGCGCTCGGTTCATGCCTAACGCCTTGTCTCCCAAACACTTAAATCAGAGTCGCGTTTCGGTAATAGATATGCTCTTTGTCTAGTGCCCCGCTAACAGTTCCACAAAGGGGACTAAACAATCACAGAGGCACTAATAAATGAAGACGTTCCTCGTACCTGCAATTATTCTGATTTGTTTTGGAATTTCAGCCTCGGCTCAGGAAGTCAAAAATGAGCTGACCGTCCAAGGTTCCGGTTTTTTCCAGAAGCAGACCACCGCCAACGGGATCACTAACGAGCCAACGAACTCTGGCGGTGTGATGGCCGGATACCGATTTAACCTCAAGAACTGGCTCGCGATCGAAGGGGATTACGATTATTTCAGGAATCATCAGACGTTCTCGGGGAGCAGTGGCACCACATTCATACCGATGAATGTTCACGCCGCGACTGGTACTGCCATTGTGAAGCTTCCTTCCTTCAAGATGCCTGCCGTCAAGATCGTGTCTCCATTCGTGCTCGCTGGAGGCGGAGCCATGTTCTTCGATCCACGTGGGGGATCTGTAAGTAACGAGCAAACCCGAGGTGCCTTCGTTTATGGCGGAGGATTCGATGTGCCGATATCAAAACATTTCCTCGTGCGCGCACAATATCGCGGGTTCGTCTATAAGACTGCCGACTTCGAGATGACCAGCCTCAAAGTCGACAAATACACTCATTCCGCTGTGCCCTCCGCCGGCCTGGTATTTACGTTCTAGCTCGGTCCGGCTTCCTCGGGTTCAACCCTTCCAAGGCGGCTGAAGCAGCCGCCTTGGTCCTTTTCCGCACCCAGGGCTGCCCTCATGCTGGCAGTGCCCGTTATTAAGGGCGGCATGCCTGCGAAAGAGCCTTTACTGTCTATAGCTTGCACTAAGAATCCCTGGCAAAACAGATGCAAGGATGGGTGTAGCCAGCCTATGAGGCTGCTAATGAATGTAGAGGCCCATGATGCTACGTGTCGAAACGCAACAATCAGAAGGTGCTTTGATTTGCCGGCTCGAAGGCCGATTCACCGGCGAGGGCGCTGAGGAAGTCCGCAGGCTCGTCACGCGCTGCGATAGCGAACTAAAATTAGTTGTCGATCTTACGGACGTGATGTTCATCGACGCTATCGGGGAACAGGTACTTTTGTTTGTCAAGAGGCTCGGAGCTCAGTTCGTTGCCGAGACTTCGTATTCTCGGGACGTTTGCGAACGGCTTCAGCTCCCTTTTATTGGCAAGGATAAGGCGAACCTGCAAGTGCCAGTTAATTCGGGCGGAGACGAGCATCGCCCTCGCCGCCGATGATCAAGCACACCGAACAGGCCATCGAGCGCGGTGTCGGGCAATGCACGACAGGAAATTGGCATCCTCAACGCTTTGGAAAGCTGTTCCACGTGCGGCCCTAACCATGACCGGGTCGGTTGCTCTCGACATCGGCTCAGATTTTCCCCCTTTGTCCTCCCTCCGAAGCAACACTGCTTGACTATCTCAATCCACCGCCCATGAGGGGGATGCCTCGACTGCGAGTCTGAACCTATCTTCGAATGTCACCGGAACGAGATCCTCATCATTCTCGGAATGTGTTGAACGGGCGCCACTAGGCTTGGTGCCCGCATTAGGGCAGCGCGCGTCGACCAGATATGGGCATTCTTCAGCGTTCTCAGACACCCGCACTTTGGATTCAAGAACTTGCAAGGAAGTCCAGGTTGGTACGGAACCTGCAATTCTGGTGCACACGAGCGACAAAACGATTCGCTCAATTTCAACGTGCCATCAGGCCTCAGCCGAACTTCCAGGTAGAAGAATGATGAAATCGAATCATCTCGCACTGCTTCTTACAATTCTGGTTTTTGCATCACCGCTTGGGTCGTTTGCCCAGCAGGGTGGGCAAGACGTCCCGCTTCTTACGCTTGACGACGCAGTCTCCATTGCACTGTCGAATAATCGGCTCGTGAAGAACTCAGCGTTGGAAGCGCAAAAGTATGACTTCCAGGTGAACACCATGCGCAGCAAGCGGCTGCCACATTTTCAATTTTCGGTTCTCGGTGGCGAACTGCTGCAGCCGTTTGATTTCACCTTCGCGAAGGGAGCCTTCGGGACCTATCCAGGAACTGGACCTATTCCGTCAACGGACGCCAAAGTTCACACGCCGGCGAGATTGACTGCTTTTGTGAACGGCAGCATCGACCAGCCGCTGACCCAGCAGTACAAGATCGGATTGGGAATTCGCGCGACAGAACTTGGGCGCGAAATCGCGAAAGAGGACGTTCGCGCCGAGAGGCAGAAGATCGCAGCTGAAGTGCGAAGTGCATACGTCGAACTGGTAGCGACTCAAGCCGCTGTGGATGCGGCGGGGCAAGCAGTCAAGACGCTGCAAGAGGCGCAGCGAGTTACGCTGCGTTACATCGGCGAGAAGACAGTGCTTAAA
>Ga0074044_10004023_pt1 | contig 12330 bp, 14 predicted proteins | sample BogForMeECP23OM1_FD_94443 | JGI IMG/M metagenome (GOLD analysis project Ga0074044, IMG submission 94443) | Bog forest soil microbial communities from Calvert Island, British Columbia, Canada - Bog Forest MetaG ECP23OM1 | ecosystem: Environmental > Terrestrial > Soil > Wetlands ...
CCGCCGCAGTGCTGGGCGGCATTGGCTCGCTCCCGGGCGCCATGCTCGGCGGCATGCTCATCGGCTTGATCGAGGTCTTCTTCAGCGGTTATTTCAGCACGCAGTACAAGGACGTGGCGGCCTTCGCCATCCTCGTAATGGTGCTCATCTTCCGGCCGACCGGGCTGCTCGGCCAGCCGGACATCGAGAAGGTGTGAGCATGTCGGCCCCGGGCATCGCGGTTGCGGCTCCGGCGCGCGTCGAGCGACCGCTGGCCCACATCTTCAAGGACGCGGCCATCACCGCCGCGATCACCTTCGCGTTGGCGCTCCCGCTGGTCGGCTTCCAGACCGTCGACCAGACGACCATGATCGTGCTGCGGACGCGATTTCCGCAGCTCTTCTATGCGGTGGCGGTGATTTTCGTCGGCCGCCTCCTGATGCTGCTGACGAATGCGGGCTTCGCCCGGCCGATCGCCGCGGTGACCGGTATCATGAGCGTGCTGTGGCTGGCGAACAACATGACTGGCGCGGTCGCGGTGCCGGACCCGGTGCTCGGCTGGCTGACGTGGTGCGCGGTCACGGTGGTGGCGCTGCGCGCCGCCCTCGTTTCGCGTCGTGCGCAGGTCGCGGACGCGGCCTATGTGCGGAGCGATTTTGGCGAGCACGTCGTGGTGATGGTGAACCGGCTCGGCGGCTGGTTGTCGCCCTTTGTCGCTGCCTTCGCCGTGGCCCTGCCATTCCTTCCCTTTGCCGACCAGCGCACGATGGATATCGGCATCGCCATACTGACCTACGTCATGCTGGGCTGGGGCCTCAATGTGGTGGTCGGCCTCGCGGGTCTGTTGGACTTGGGCTATGTCGCGTTCTATGCCGTAGGCGCCTACACTTACGCGCTGCTCTCGACGAAGTTCGGCTTCAACTTCTGGGAGGCCCTCCCGCTCGCCGGCGGCATGGCCGCGAGCTTCGGCATCATGCTGGGCTTTCCGGTGCTGCGCCTGCGCGGCGACTATCTCGCGATCGTGACGCTCGGCTTCGGCGAGATGATCCGCTTGATACTGCTTAACTGGAGCGACTTGTCGAACGGAGCGCGCGGGATCGGCGACATTCCCCGGCCGAGCTTCTTCGGCATGCCGTTCACGCCGGCGCCGCCCGAGGGCGTCGTCTCCTTCCATCAATACTTCGGGCTCGATTTCGCGCCGATCCAGCGCGTCATCTACCTCTACTACATCATTCTGCTCCTGGCGCTCGTCACGAATTTTTTCACCTTGCGCATACGCAAGCTGCCGATCGGACGGGCGTGGGAGGCGCTCAGGGAGGACGAGGTCGCCTGCCGCGCGCTCGGCATCAACCCGACCAACACGAAGCTCACGGCGTTCGCCATCGGCGCCACCTTCGCGGGCTTCGCGGGCTCGTTCTTCGCGACGCGGCAGGGCTTTATCAGCCCGGAAAGCTTCAATTTCCTCGAATCCGCGATCATTCTCTCGATCGTCGTGCTCGGCGGCATGGGCAGCCAGATCGGCGTCGTCGTGGCCGCCATCGTGCTGATCGGCGGGCCGGAGTGGTTTCGCGACCTCTCGGCGTACCGCATGCTCGCTTTCGGCGCCCTCATGGTTGCGATCATGGTGTGGCGGCCCCAGGGCCTGCTCGCGCACCGCGAGCCGACCGTGAGACTCAACGATCCGAAGGGAGCGAAGCCGTCATGACGGCACCACCGCTCTTGCGGGTCGAGCATCTCACCATGCGCTTCGGCGGCCTGCTCGCGGTCGACGATGTCTCCTTCGACGCCGCCGATCGGCAGATCACGGCGATCATCGGGCCGAACGGCGCGGGCAAGACGACGGTCTTCAACTGCCTGACGGGATTCTACAAGCCGACCGTAGGGCGGCTCGCGCTCGGCTCGCCGGAGGGAGTTGGGCATTTTCTCGAGCGCATGGACGGCTTCCGCATCGCCCAGCACGCGCGCGTCGCGCGCACCTTCCAGAACATCCGTCTCTTCCCGCGCATGTCGGCCTTGGAGAACCTGCTGGTAGCACAGCACAACCGCCTGATGCGCGCCTCGGGCTACACGGCCTTCGGGCTATTCGGGCTTCCCGTCTACCGCCATGCCCAGGACCTCGCGGTCGAGCGCGCGCGCTACTGGCTCGACCGCATCGGCATCACCGCACGGGCCGACGATAATGCCGGGACCTTGCCCTATGGCGACCAACGGCGGCTCGAGGTCGTGCGCGCCATGTGCACCGAGCCGGTGCTGCTCTGTCTCGACGAGCCCGCCGCCGGCCTCAACAACCGGGAATCGGGGGAGCTCAACGAGCTTCTGCTCTTCATTCGCGACGAGCACAAGATCGGCGTTCTCCTGATCGAGCACGACATGAACGTCGTGATGAAGATATCAGACTACATCGTGGTCCTCGATCATGGCCGCAGGATCTCGGCGGGCACGCCCGAAGAGGTCCGCAACGACCCGGCGGTGATCCGCGCCTATCTTGGCGAGGAGGTGGACGAGGCGCTGCCGGCGGAGGTGGCGGGCGATCTCGGCGTGCCGGCCACGGCGCCGCAGGGACACCCGTAATGCTTGCGATCTCCGGCGTTCATACCTTCTACGGTCACATCGAGGCGCTCAAGGGAGTCGATCTCGAGGTCAAGGAAGGCGAGATCGTGACGCTCATCGGCTCCAACGGCGCCGGCAAGTCGACCCTGCTCATGACCGTTTGCGGAACTCCCCAGGCGCGGCAGGGGCGCGTCATGTTCGAAGGCCGCGACATCACGCGCGAGCCGACGCACCTCATCATGCGCAACGGCATCGCCCAAGTGCCCGAGGGTCGCCGCATCTTTCCGCGCATGACGCTACTCGAGAACCTGCAGATGGGGGCGCTCGTCAACAAGCCCGAGTACTTCGCCGAGGACGTCGACAGGGTCTTCGCGATCTTTCCCATCCTCAAGGACCGCCAGGACCAGCGCGGCGGTACCCTCTCGGGGGGCGAGCAGCAGATGCTCGCGATCGGGCGGGCGCTGATGAGCCGGCCGCGCCTTCTCCTTCTCGACGAGCCGTCGCTCGGTCTTGCGCCGATGGTCGTGCGGCAGATCTTCCAGGTGATCCGCGAGATCAACAGCAAGTTGGGCACCACGGTTCTTCTCGTCGAGCAGAACGCCTACCACGCCTTGAGGCTGGCCGATCGCGGCTACGTCTTGGCGAACGGGGCGATCCTCATGTCGGGAACGGGAGCGGAGCTCCTCGCCAATCGCGAGGTGAGGGCTGCCTATCTCGAGGGCGGGCATTAGCCATGGCGAACGAGCTGATCGGCAGCAGCACCTGGCTGGAATTCCTCTTCGGCACGGTCCTTCTTTTCGGATGGGGCTCCTACATGGCCGCGCAGGCCCTCGGCCGGACCTGGCGGCCCTGGACGCATTGCCTCTTCTACGGAACCCTCCTGGGCGTGGCCAGCCGGCTCTTCGACTTTCTCCTGTTTCACGGGCCCTTGCTCTCGTTGCGCGGACTGGTTGTGAATATGGCCTACGTGCTCGCCGTTATGCTCATTGCCCATCGCCGCATGCTGAGCCGGATGATGGTCATGCAATATCCCTGGCTCTACGAGCCGGCCGGACCCTTCGCATGGCGGGAAAAGGAGCCAGGAACGCCCGGCTGATCGGCGCTTGCCGGTGATTTTGTCATTGCCAGTTACCAGCCTTCTGTGGAATCAATGTCTTAATGTTGGCAGCTCGAATTTCGGGGAATGTCCCCGATGTGCTTCAACATATCAACGCTAACAGGGGAGAGAGTGGATGCGTAAGTTGACAGGCTTCCTGGCCGCGGCCGCGACCGTGGCGGTGCTCTGCGCCGCGACGGCCCGCGCCCAGGATATCGAGGTCGCGACCGCCGGTCCCATGACCGGCAACGACGCGGCCTTCGGCGAGCAGATGCAGAAGGGCGCCGAGTTGGCGGTCAAGGACATCAATGCCGCAGGCGGCGTGCTCGGCAAGAAGTTGAAGCTCGAGATCGGCGACGACCAGTGCGACCCCAAGCAGTCCGTCCCGGTCGCCCAGTCCTTCGTGCAGAAGCACGTGGTCTTCGTGGCGGGTCACTATTGCTCGGGCAGTTCGATCCCGGCATCGGCGGTCTATGTCGAGAACAATATCCTTCAGATCACGCCCGCCTCGACCAACCCGGCGCTTACCGACGGGGCCGCGCAGAAGGGCTGGAAGACGGTATTCCGCACCTGCGGCCGTGACGACCAGCAAGGCGTCGTCGCCGGCAAGTACCTCGCCACCCACTGGAAGGGCAAGAAGATCGCCATTCTCGACGATCAGTCGCCCTATGGTGCTGGCATTGCCATCGAGACCAAGAAGAACATGAATGGCGCGGGCGTCCAGGAAACGCTGCGCGACTCCTTCCAGAAGGGCGACAAGGACTTCACGGCGCTCGTCAGCAAGATGAAGCAGATGGGCATCGACGTGGTCTATGTCGGCAGCTACCACACCGAGACCGGCCTGATGATGAAGCAGGCGGCCGACCAGGGCTATCATCCCCAGTTCGTTGCCGAGGATGCCCTCGTCACCGACGAGTTCTGGAAGATCGCGGGTCCCGCCGGCGAAGGCCTGATCATGACGTTCCCGCCCGATCCGATGGCCAACCCGGCGGCGAAGACGGTGGTCGACGAGTTCAAGAAGACGGGCTACAACCCCGAAGGCTACACGCTCTACACCTACGCGGCCTTCCAGGTGTGGGCCCAGGCGGTGAAGGAGAACAAGACCACCGATCCGCAGAAGCTCGCCGCAGCACTGCGCAAGGGCACCTACCACACCGTGCTCGGCACCATCCAGTACGACGACAAGGGCGACATCAGGCACTCAGAGTATGTCTGGTACAAGTGGCACGACGGCAAGTACGCCGAGACCAAGCTCTAAGCCAGAGCTCTAGGACGTAACCCTCATCGGCCCGGCGGGCATCCCGCCGGGCCGATTTGCTTGCGCAGGAGAGGGGTGGCGCGCGGGGCGGCTTGAGGCGCGCGTGAAGCAGGCGAGCAAGCTGGCAAGGGGGCCGCGCGCCGGCAAACGACGCTCGGATACCCTGCCAAGATTGGTTTTCGCTTGCGAGGGCGCGCGGGCCGCTCAGCGTCCGCGCCGGCGACCCGGGGCGGGCTTGCGGCCGAGCCCGATCTTCTTGGCAAAGGCCGAGCGCTGTGCCGCGTAATTCGGCGCCACCATGGGGTAGTCGGCCGGCAGACCCCACTTCGCCCGATAGGCCTCGGGCGTCAGATTGAAGGTGGTACGCAAGTGGCGCTTCAGCATCTTCAGCTTCTTGCCGTCCTCGAGACAGACGATGTAATCGGGCATCACCGACTTCTTGATGGGGACGATCGGCTTGAGCGGCTCCGCTTTGGCTTCGCCGCGCTCGAGTGCTGCAAGCGAATTGTAGACCGCGCGAATGACGTCCTTGAGCTGCGCCGTCGGCAGGACGTTATTGGCGACATAGGCCGCCACCACTTCGGCGGCCATACGCAACTTGTCTCGCAGAATTCTTTGCGGCTTATCCTCGCCCATTGCTACCGCCTTTTTGTGTGGTTCTTGAGCGTTGTTGAGCATTGATCGCATACTGCCGAACTCATGTCAATTGGTAACCTCGAAGGAGCGAGTAATCGTTTGCTATAGCAAGCTTTGCTCGACTAAATCGAGCACTGACGAGCGAGAAATTAGGCACTCGCGAAAAAAGAGTATTCCGAGGAATGCTTTCTTTTTCGAAATATGGAAGCGAGTGCCTGAATCGGCGGTCGTTCGAGAGCCCGCCCACGGATCGATTTCATGGCCTGCACAAGGACAGAATTGCTCTCTAACGTGACATTTATTCTGCCCTCTTTGCGGCAGCCCTGGCGCGGCGGGAGCCGGGCGCGGGGCGTGCCTGCCCGCCGGCCGGAGCCCTGCGAGGGCTAGTAGCGGGCTGGCAAATGGTTGCGACATATGGTATTTTTTTGCTCCACACCCGCTCACCGTGACCGCCCATGCCCGTCGAGACCCTAGCGATCGCCGCAGACCACGCGGGATACGCGCTGAAGTCGAAGCTCCTCAAGGAGCTCGAGACGCGCGGCTATCGGGTTCTCGATCTCGGCACCCATTCGAGCGACAGCGTCGACTATCCGGACTTCGCGCAGGCGATGGCGCGCGCGATCGAGAGTGGCGAGGTGCGGCGGGGCGTTCTCATCTGCGGTACGGGGATCGGCATCGCGATCGCCGCCAACCGTCACCGCGCGGTGCGCGCGGCCGTATGCCACGACGTCTCCTCGGCACGGCTTGCGCGGCGCCACAACGATGCGAATGTACTTGCCCTCGGCGCGCGGCTCACGGGCGACGAGGTGGCAAAGGACTGCCTTGCCGCTTTCCTGGAGACCGAGTTCGAGGGCGGCCGCCACGCCCGGCGCGTGGCCAAGATGTCGTGAAGGGCGGGCCGAGACCATGGTGAGGGCCAAGTCGGAATCGTTCGAATCCTTAACTGCCGGGAGGATGCCGAGGAGATGACCACTTCACTCGCCAAGCACGCCGCGGAGACGGCCGGGCTCGATCGCTTTTTCGGGGCCGGCCTCGCCGAGGCCGATCCCGAGATCGCCGCCGCGATTCACAAGGAGCTTGGGCGTCAGCGGGTGCAGATCGAGCTGATCGCCTCCGAGAACATCGTCTCCAAGGCGGTGCTCGAGGCGCAAGGCTCGGTGCTCACCAACAAATACGCCGAAGGCTATCCGGGGAGGCGCTACTACGGCGGATGCGAGTACGTCGACGTCGTCGAAAACCTTGCGATCGAGCGTGCCAAGAGACTGTTCGCTTGCCGCTTCGCCAATGTGCAGCCCCATTCGGGCGCGCAGGCCAACGAGGCGGTCTTCATGGCGTTGATGCAGCCGGGCGACGTCCTGCTCGGCATGTCGCTCGCGGCGGGCGGCCACCTTACCCATGGCGCTCCGCCCAACATGTCCGGCAAGTGGTTCAGGGCGGTCGGCTACGGCGTGCGCCGCGAGGATGACCTCATCGACTATGACGAAGTGGCACGGCTCGCAGCGGAGCACCGCCCCAAGCTCATCATCGCCGGCGGCTCGGCCTATCCGCGCGAGATCGATTTCCAGCGTTTCCGCGCGATTGCCGACAGTGTCGGCGCCTATCTCATGGTCGACATGGCCCACTTTGCCGGGCTCGTTGCCGGCGGGGTCCATCCGAGCCCGCTTCCGCATGCGCACGTGGTCACCACGACCACGCACAAGACGCTGCGCGGCGCACGCGGCGGCATGATCCTTGCGATGGACGAGGAGATCGGCAAGAAGTGCAACTCCGCGATCTTTCCCGGAACGCAGGGCGGTCCGCTCTTGCATGCCATCGCCGGCAAGGCGGTGGCGCTCGGCGAAGCGCTCAAGCCCGCGTTCAAGACATACGCGCGCCGGGTGGTCGACAATGCGAAGGCGCTTGCCGCCACGCTGATCGCGCGCGGCTACGACATCACCACGGGCGGGACCGATACGCACCTCATGCTTGTCGATCTGCGCTCGAAGCGTCTCACCGGCAAGCTCGCGGCGGAGAGCCTGGAGCGCGCTGCGATCACCTGCAACAAGAACGGCGTGCCGTTCGATCCCGAGAAGCCGACGGTGACCTCGGGGATACGCCTCGGCACGCCCGCTTCCACCACGCGCGGCTTCGGCGTCGCCGATTTCCAAGAGGTGGGGATCATGATCGCCGAGGTGCTCGACGGGCTCGCCTCGCGCGCCAACGACAACAGCCGCGTCGAGGCCGAGGTGCGCACGCGCGCCCATGCGCTGTGCGCGCGCTTTCCGATCTACGCCGATCTCTGAGCGAGCGCCGTGCCGATACGGGCAATGAGAGTTGCAACAGCAGGGGAGTGAACGGTCATGCGCTGTCCGTTCTGCGGCCACGAGGATACCCAGGTCAAGGATTCACGACCGACCGAGGATAACGCCGCGATCAGACGCCGGCGCTTCTGTCCGGCGTGCGGCTCGCGCTTCACGACCTTCGAGCGGGTGCAGCTGCGCGAGCTCATGGTGGTCAAGAAGAACGGCCAGCGCGTGGTCTTCGACCGCGACAAGCTCGTGCGCTCGATCCAGATCGCCTGCCGCAAGCGGCCGGTCGATCCCGACCGCATCGAGCGGATCGTCAACGGCATCGTGCGCCGGCTGGAGAGCTCGGGGGAGAGCGACATCCGCTCCGAGACGATCGGGGAGCTCGTCATGGATGCGCTCCGCACCCTCGACCCCGTGGCCTACGTGCGCTTCGCCTCGGTCTACCGCAATTTCCGCGAGGCCAAGGACTTCGAGGACTTCGTCGAGCAGTTGAGTGGCGACACCGAGTGAGGGTGCTGATCTCCACCATATGAAGGCGGCGCTCGGCCTGGCCCGGCGCGGTCTCGGCAAGGTGTGGCCGAATCCGGCCGTCGGCTGCATCCTCGTGCGGGAGGGCCGCATCGTCGGGCGCGGCTGGACGCAAAGCGGCGGCCGGCCCCATGCCGAGAGCGAGGCAATCGCGCGCGCCGGTGCGGCGGCGCGGGGGGCGACGGCCTATGTGAGCCTCGAGCCCTGCAGCCATCACGGCAAGACGCCACCTTGCGCAGAGGCGCTCGTCGAGGCCGGTATCGCACGCGCCGTCGTCGCCGTCGAGGATCCGGACCCGCGCGTCTCGGGCCGCGGCACGGCGAGGCTCGCGGCGGCGGGGATCGAGGTATCGCTCGGCCTCATGCGCGAGGAGGCGGCCGAGCTCAATGCCGGCTTCTTCATGCTCATGCGCGAAGGGCGGCCGCTCGTTACCTGGAAGACGGCGACGACGCTCGACGGCAAGATCGCGACAAAGGAGGGAGAGAGCCGCTGGATCACGGGCGAGCCCGCGCGCGAGCGGGCGCATCTCCTGAGGGCGGCGCACGACGCGGTCGCGATCGGAATCGGCACGGCTGTCGCGGACGACCCCGAGCTCACCTGCCGCATCAGCGGGCTCGAGCCCGCCTCTCCGGTCCGCGTCGTGGTCGACGGCCGCCTGCGCCTGCCGCTCACGAGCCGTCTCGTGATCACCGCGCGGGAGACGCCGACCTGGTTCATCACCCGCTCCGACGCGCCCGAGGAGCGGCGCGACATTCTGCGGCGCGCAGGCGTCGATGTGATCGCGATCGAGCCGGGAGAGGGAGACCGGCCCGCTCTCCGTTTGGCGCTCGAGGCGCTTGGCAAGCGCGGCATCACGCGCCTCCTGCTCGAGGGCGGCAGCCAGCTCGCCGCGGCTTTTCTCCGCGAGGGGCTCGTCGACCGCATCGCGTGGTTTCGTGCCGGCCGCATCTTCGGCGGCGATGGGCTCCCCACGGCCGCCGCCTTCGGCGTGGAGCGCATCGCCGACGCCCCCGCCTTCAGGCGCCTTTCGTTCACCTCCTGCGGCGCCGATACGCTCGAATGCTACGCTCGGGTGGATTGAGCCGATGCCACGGCTCGGAATCCGACCGAACCTTGTTCCTCGCTGGGGAATAGACTAGCTTGTCACTGCACACGCATTACCGGGACGCAATTTATGGCCGATCAGCCTGACAACGTCGTCCTCGAGCACCTGCGGCACATTCGCATGACCGTGGATGACACCCGCGAAAAAGTGGGAGATCTACAGCGCCGGGTGACTTCGCTCGAAGGCCAAGTGGCGCAGCTCCATGTCGGTCTCGGCAATCTTCATTCGGATTTCGCGGGGCAGTCGGCGCGTCTGGATCGCATCGAATCTCGTCTCGACCGCATGGAGCGAAGGCTCGAGCTATCCGACGCGCCCCCTTCCTAGGTGCGTTTCTTCCGTGAGCTGGCGCCGCTCTCTCGCTGCCGTCTGCCGAAGCCGCCGCTTGAGCCTATAGCCAACGCGGCGCCGATCTCCTAAGTATGGGGCCATGTTTACGGGCATCATCACCGACGTCGGTCGCGTACGCGCGGTCGAGCGGGCCGCGAGCGGCGACACCCGCTTCGCCTTCGCGACGGCCTACGATACGGCCTCGCTCGCGCTCGGCGCCTCCGTCGCCTGCTCGGGCGCCTGCCTCACCGTGGTCGACAAGCGCCCGGGCTGGTTCGCGGTCGAGGCGTCGGGCGAGACCCTCGCGCGCACCACGCTCGGCGAATGGCGGATCGGCCGCGCGGTCAATCTCGAGCGATCCTTGCGCCTGGGCGACGAGCTGGGCGGCCACCTCGTGAGCGGCCACGTCGACGGTGTAGCAGAGCTCGCGCGTCTGGCGCCGGAGGGCGGCAGCCTGCGTATGACCTTCGAGGCGCCCGAGGCGCTCGCGAGGCTCATCGCCGCCAAGGGCTCCGTGGCGGTCGACGGCGTCTCCCTCACCGTGAACGAGGCCGGCCGCACCTCCTTCGGCGTCAACATCATCGACCATACGCGAAAGCTGACCAGTTTCGGCGAGGCCCGGGTCGGGGACCGGGTCAATCTGGAGATCGACCTCCTCGCGCGCTATGTTGCCCGCCTCCTGGAGAGGAGCTGACCCTTGCCCGACAGCAAATTTCTTTCCTCGGTGGAGGAGATCATCAACGAGGGCCGCAACGGCCGGATGTTCATCCTGGTCGACGACGAGAGCCGGGAGAACGAGGGCGATCTCGTCATCCCGGCGCAGATGGCGACCCCCGAGGCGATCAACTTCATGGCCAAGTACGGCCGCGGCCTCATTTGCCTCGCACTTACGCGCGAGCGCGTCGAGGAGCTCGGCCTTCCCCTCATGCCCCAGCACCACGCCTCGCGCCATCAGACCGCCTTTACGGTGTCGATCGAGGCCCGCACCGGGGTGACCACCGGCATCTCCGCTCCCGACCGCGCCCGCACCGTTGCGGTCGCGATCGACCCCGGCAAGAGCAAGGAGGACATTGTGACCCCCGGCCACATCTTCCCCCTGCTCGCGCGCGACGGCGGCGTGCTCGTGCGCACGGGCCATACGGAGGCCGCGGTCGACCTGGCGCGCCTCGCCGGGCTCAACCCTGCCGGCGTGATCTGCGAGATCATGAACGAGGACGGCACCATGGCCCGGATGCCTGACCTCATCCAGCTCGCCCAGTACCACGGGCTCAAGGTCGCCAAGATCGCAGACCTCATCGCCTACCGCTTGCGTTACGACCGCATCGTGCAGCGCGGCGCCGAGACCATCATCAAGAGCAAGTACGGCGGCGAATTCCGCATGATCGTCTACGTCAACAAGGTGGCCTATGCCGAGCATGTGGCGCTCGTGAAGGGGGACGTCGCGGACGGCCCGCCGCCGCTCGTGCGCATGCACGCGCTCGACGTGCTTCACGACGTGCTGGGGGACCGCTCGAGCGAGCGGGGCGGCGAGATCGAGGCCTCGATGCGCATGATCGCGGAGGCCGGCCGCGGCGCCGTCGTGCTGATCCGCGAGCCGCGCGCGACGAACCTGTCCGACGTGGTGACGGCGAGGCTCTCGGGTGCTGCCGGCGCTCCCACCGGGCTTAGGGATTACGGCATTGGCGCGCAGATTTTGCTCGATCTCGGCATCAGGGATATGATCCTCTTGTCCAACACCAAGCGGACCATCGTTGGACTCGAAGGCTATGGCTTGACCGTGGTCGAGCAGCGTCCGATTCCGCTCCACGGGGGCTGAATGGCCGAAGCACCGCACGTCATGATCGTGGAGGCGCGCTTCTACCAAGATCTCGCCGACGAGCTGAGCCAGGGCGCCATCGCCGAGCTCGAGAAGGCGGGTGCGAGCTGGGAGCGTTTCGCCGTCCCCGGTGCCTTCGAGATTCCGGCCGCCATCCTATACGCGCTCCGCGCCCGCGACCTTTCGAGATTGCAGCGTCCCTTCGACGGATTCGTGGCGCTCGGCTGCGTCATCCGGGGCGAGACGAGCCACTACGATCTCGTGTGCGGCGAATGCGCGCATGGGCTGCAGGCGCTCTCGCTCGAGCACGACTTGGCGCTCGGCTTCGGCGTGCTCACCTGCGAGAATCGCGAGCAGGCCTGGGCGCGCGCGTCGCGCTCCGGGCGCAACAAGGGTGCCGAGGCGGCGCGCGCCTGCTTGGTCATGATCGAGCTCAAGCGCGGCTTCGGCCTCGAGCCCTGCTGAGAGCGATGGCAGCTAACCCCGACAAGGACGGCGAACGCGAGCCTCAGGCTGTCGGGCGCCGCGTGCTGAGCTCGACGCGGCTTGCCGCGGTGCAGGCGATCTACCAGCTCGACATGACGGGAGAGGCCGCGGAGACGGTGGTCGCCGAATTCATCCGCCACCGCGGCGGGGTGGGGCTCGACGAAGGCGGGGAGGAGATCAAGACCGACAAGGTCCTCTTCGCCGAGCTCGAGAAGGCGGGTGCGAGCTGGGAGCGTTTCGCCGTCCCCGGTGCCTTCGAGA
>Ga0074044_10004024_pt1 | contig 12329 bp, 6 predicted proteins | sample BogForMeECP23OM1_FD_94443 | JGI IMG/M metagenome (GOLD analysis project Ga0074044, IMG submission 94443) | Bog forest soil microbial communities from Calvert Island, British Columbia, Canada - Bog Forest MetaG ECP23OM1 | ecosystem: Environmental > Terrestrial > Soil > Wetlands ...
AAGGCTATTGTCGGCGGCGAAATACCCCCTTGGATAACGAATTGTGAGGCCCTCGCGTTTTACCTGGATTTTCAGTTCGTGGAAGTTTCCATCCAGCGAATCGGCGCCGATGTAAAACCCGAGGGTGTAGGTGACGGCGGAATCCTCGATAGCTTTGCGGATTGCGCCTGTGAGGTCGTTGGTGTTGACGAAGGCTCGGCCTCCGGTGTCATCCGCCATCTTTTGCATGGCATCAATGCCGGTAGGCTGGTCGGAGTGTTCCGCACGAACAGTGAGTCCGAGGATGCTGCGAGCATATCCATCGCCCTCATCGAGGTCGTCTCGCGTGGTGGCAGGCGTGAGGGGAAGCAAGCCGCGAGCGTCGACAGGATAGGCGGCGATGTTTGCGCGAGTCAGAATGCGGGCAATAGCGGAGCCAGAAAACGGAAGATTGGCTGTGAGCCAAAGCAAGTTCTTGCGGCCCGGAATATTGGCGACATGGGAGGCAATCGCCGTTAGAGCGGCCATAGTCGCTTCAGCACGGGCTTGATTATTCAGCGACGCCAACTGTTGCTCGCCCGCGCTCGCTGCATTGTTAAAGAGGGGGCTGTCCTGATTCGGAAAATGGTACTGGCCGGGTTCAGCCATTTCGCGTTGCGTCTTCGATGTAGGGTCGTAGCCACGCACAATCGCCAAAAGCTGAGCCCGGTCGCAAGTAAAGTCGCAGAGCACGTGCAGTGTATCGGTGAGGCCGTAGATGGCGAGGCGATCATTGGGATCAAGCTGATTCAGGAACTCGAGCAAATGCTGCTTCGCATTGGCAAGGGCATGGTCTTCGAGCCAAAACGGGGTGGTCTCGTTCGCCAGCGGGGCGGAGCCTGTAAGCGTATTGAGATTGTCGAGGAGAACAATCGTCACGCTGCGCGGCTTGTTCCCGCCATATCGCGGCAAATCGGAGAACGTGTTTTGGGGCAAGGGCTGTGCAGGTTGTGCGGCAAACTCGCTGGATTCGAGAGAGAAAACGCTGATTTTCTGCGGTTTCCCACGGTCGAGCACTACGAAATCGTCCTTCTTCAAATCTGCGACCGGGCCGTTCTTGTCACGGGCGATGACACCTACCTGAACCATCCGAGTGGATACGCTAATCGTTGGAGGCTGCGGCGTGTTTTGGGCCGAAACGGCAGTCGTCGCCGCCCCTAATGCAAATAACGCAAGCGCAGTCGGGACGCGGGCCACGAAGGGTACGATACTCTCTGGGGGATTCGGTGTCATCCAGAACGAACGAGCTAGGGACATGTATCCCGATTTTAAGTCCGGATGCCACCTCCCGATTAACGCCGTTACCATACAAGTGAAATCGCCGCGATCCTCAATGTCCGGTTATGCGATTTGCCAGGATTTAAGAACGGATCGACCCATAGCGGGACAAATGTCCAAAAATGGACGGACTTTACCGGCCTCCTGTGTGTAACTCCAATCAGGCTTCGGTTCGCACCTTTCGTCAAATAACCATCAGTGAGCATTCTGTCCCGAAAGGACTGTCACCTTGAGAACGCTGAAAAGGGTTCTTCCGCTTTTGACTGCGCTTCTTGCTGGCTTCTGTCTTCCCGCCGCGGCTCTCGGGCAAACGATACCCAATGGTGAAGCGATCGACACAGAAGTGCGAAAGATCATGACCTATACGCACGGCAACGGCATGGCCGTTGCCGTCATTGATCACGGCAGGGTCAAGTATGTCCACGCTTACGGCATCCGTAACGCCAACGGAGATCCGCTGACCACCGGCACTGTCATGTACGGCGCGTCGCTGACCAAGACGGTGTTTGCCTACACTGTCATGCAACTGGTCGATGCAGGCAAGCTGAACCTAGACACTCCCATTAAGTTTGATCTCGACAGTCCTTTGCCGAGCTATGGTCCCGATCCCGTTTTTCCGGACAAGTATGGACCGTACAAGGACCTCGCTGACGATCCGCGCTGGGAAAAGATCACTCCGCGTATGTGCTTAACTCACTCCACCGGCTTCAGCAACTTCTGGTTCATCGAACCTGACCAGAAGCTGCACATCCATTTCGAGCCAGGCACGCGCTTCAGCTATTCGGGCGAAGGTTTCATCCTGCTGCAATTCGTCGTCGAACACGGCCGCAAGGCGCAAGGTTTGGGGCTCGACGTCGGCGACCTGACCAAGGCCAACTTCGACCGGCTGGGAATGCCTCGTACAAGCCTGGTGTGGTCTAACGGTCAAGACACCAACGTTGCTGATGGATGGAACGATCAGGGCCAGCCGCACCCCCATGACAAGCGCGGCAAGGTGCGCGTGGCCGGCTCAATGAATACCACCATCGCCGACCTGTCGAAGTTTACCGCTGCCCTGGTATGCGGCGAAGGCCTCAGTCCTGCCTCACGCGCCGAAATCACAAAACCGGTATTGCATATTCCCACTGCCAGTCAGTTCCCCCTCTTCCTCCCCGATCTGCCGCCAGCTGAGCAGCGCAAGGACTTGTACTCGGGGCTAGGCGTGACCCTGTTCGACGGCCCGCAGGGCCACGGCTTTTACAAAGGCGGCCACGACGGCCAGACCGCCAACACCATGGTCTGCATCGAGGCCAGCCAGCGTTGCGTCTTGATTCTCTCGAACGACGTTCGTTCCGAAGCGGGCTTCGCCGAACTGGTCAGGCTTATCCTCGGTGACACTGGCGTGCCCTATGACTGGGAATATGGAGACCACGCAGGAAAGTCGTGAGTTCGCCTTGAGCGCGTCGAGGTTCGCCGCGATTGCTTCCGAATGACGGGCAAACCGAAAGTAGTTCGAAGAACGGACGAACTCCGGGGCACCGCAAACCGCCGAAACGTCTGGATGCAGAACTATCGTCGCGTAGTCGTCCGACAGGAACGGCATGCCGAAAACTTCCTCGCGATGCTTCACCTCGCCTCAGCTTTGATCCTACTCAGGCGCTTATGAGACGAGTTCTACTCACTACTTACCATTCACTAGAACCTATCTCACAAATGTCTGGCATTCGGTCTGTGCCGCTCTTCTGCATAATTTCCGGTTTGCTCGTAATCCGTCCAGAATCGATGCCAAGCGCAGAGATCACTTCGTACAAGCCGCCTTTCGGCGACTCATCATCATCTGCCAACCTTGGCGCGTGCTGTCCTCCCGGGCGCGCCCTGTGCTATTTCGGTGGCAACCCAGCGGACCAACGACGACTCGCCACCCGGCTGCGATATCGCGCCATCAGTTCGGCTGCGGACAAGTTGGGCTGGCTCGCCGCCACTGCCGTTGCCTTCGTGATGTCTGCCGGGAGAACTTCAGCCGCCGCGGCCGAATCAACCAGGTTGTAGTCGCAACCCGCTATGCTCGGGTGATTTTCGTCGCACGGGATGAGCAGACAGGCGTGCTCCTCTGTGTCGCCTGGATCCAAGCCAAGGCAGGCAATGTCGCCGGCATCGTTGATCACATACGCCGCGGTGACAGACATGGACGTACCGGGAGAAACCAGCGTGTTCAGGTCGGCTGGAGACGCGCCATTTTCCCATATCAGGCCATGAGAAGGACCGTTAAAGACGAATGAGGAGCCGACGATTTGTCCTTGCGTATTGATGCTGGCTGACTCGCTTTCCGGATAACCGAGGGTTCCCAAATCCGTCATCACTCCGTTGCGCCAGAGAAACGCGTGGCGGTTCTGATCACCCAAGAGGTTCGAGAATCCCACCACTTCTCCTGCGTTGTTGATCCAGTGCGGAGCTGCGAAAGTCCCTCCTAGTGTCCCGAGATCTTTCATGCCTTCCGGCTTACTCCAAATGAATGGGTGGTACGTCGCATCTCCGGGCAGGTTCGAAAGACCAACAACCTGCCCACTAGCGTTCATAAACAGTGCTGCGCCAAAGGTGCCGCCGAGGCCACCCAGATCAAGCATCTTTCTTTCATTTGGATCCCAGAAGAAGGGGTCGATGGTCGGAACACCACTCGACGGATTCGCAGTAAAGCTGGTGAAGGACTCGCCCGTAATCTGCCCGCGATCGTTGATAATCGAGGCAGCACTGTCGGGTCCGCCGAGTGTACCCAGATCTTGCATACCTCGCGCTTTGGTCCAGACAAAAGCATGCGTCTCGGTGGTAGCGGGTGCGGTGAAGAGGAAGGTCTCTGTAAAGCTATAGCAAGGCCCCTCGAGGATGGGGTAAAAAACGCAAGCAAGCAACGTGTTGTTCGCGAAAGGATCGAAGGTCCCATTCAATGCGGCACCCACCGCCTGACCTTCGTCATTCACGCCATTCGCGATGCTTTGGGTCCCGCCGAGCGTTCCCAGATTGGTTACTCCACCGTCCTGCCAGAGAACCGCGTCGGCTTCCGGCCATCCAGTGGACGGATCGACCGCCCCGTTTTGCGAGATTCCCGCGATCTGCCCGTTTGCGTTGATCCAGATTGGATAGGTGCTTGTGCCACCCGGAAGTGAACGCAAGGGGGTCAAAACACCCTTCTGCAATATCCAGCTTTGGTCAAGGTAGCAGTCCAGGAAACAGTTTGGGCTGAAAGGATCAGGAATAGCGGTGTCAGAATAGCCAACGAACATTCCACTGTTGTCTAGAACGAGTGAGGAAGGGTTTTCAAAACCACCTCCAGGGCCGCCGAAGGTCCCAACGTCGATCAGTTTGTAATGATGGTGGCCGGTTTTGGCTTCTTGCGCAGGTGTTAGCGGTGCCGCCACCAGCGCAGCAAGAGCAAGCGTCACGGCAAGCAGAGTGCGGGTCCTGGAATTCATGTTCTTCTCCTGACGGCAGGGACGGCCACTAACACTGTGGCTCTCCCTCATGCGGGTCAATGGCAGGCGCGTGACGTTGATATGACCTTTTTATTCCTTGGTGAAGTGCATGGACGTCGGGAGTTTACGGGTATTATGAATGTCGAGGCCCGTCTCATTATCCCGTGCTAAACTCTGCGGACTGTCCCCCTGGTAGGCATCCCAGATGGAGAATCCGGCCGCATCCAAGCGCATAGTCCGCTTCGCGGAATTCGAACTCGACCTGCGCGCGGGCGAGCTCCGGACAAACGGCCATCACGTCATCCTCCCTGAAAAACCTTTCCAGATCCTAGCAGCGCTACTGGAGCGCCCGGGCGAGATGGTCACGCGGGACGAACTCGTCAAGCGGCTATGGCCCGCCGGGACTTTCGTTGACTTCAATCTCGGCCTGAACAAAGCCGTGAATCGGCTGCGTGAGGTGCTGGAAGATTCCGCGGAACAGCCTCGATTTATCGGAACCATACCCAAGCGAGGATACCGATTCGTTGCCCCAGTTGTTGAGGAGGGACCAGCGGCGACCTCTAAGATATCGGCAGACGTGGCGGATTCTTTGCATGTTCCTGCTAGTGATTCACAATTTGTGGCTTCCGGCGGCGTCGAAGCAGCAGCCAAGCAGGGCTACTTGAAAGCTGCGGCGCTTGTGGCCTTCACGCTGGGGATTGCTTTGGCAGCGGGCTACGCCCTGCACAATTGGCTAGGGCGTAGCCGCAAGCCCAACATCGAAAAAATCCAAGTTACGAAGCTAACCGACAGCGGCAAAGTCCACCGTGTGGCGATTTCTCCCGATGGTCGCTATGTGTGTTACGCACTGTGGGGCCGGAACGGTTTGGGCTTATGGTTGCGCCAAGTGGCGACCGGTAGCGACACACAGATACTGCCGGCTGACGCCGTCGGGTTCTCGGACCTGAGCTTTTCTCCTGAGGGTAACTACATCTATTACGTCAGAGCTGACAAGAACGATCCAGGGTTCAACTACCTCTACGTAATGCCAGTACTCGGGGGGCCGCCTAGATTACTAGTGGAGGATATAGATTCTCCGGTTAGCTTCTCTCCGAATGGCAAGCAGTTTGTTTATACGCGCGGCATGCCAGCAGCAAACGCTAACGAAATAAGGATCGCAAACGCCGACGGCAGCGGGAACCACTTGCTGGCGACCGTGCCGAACACGTATGCCGGCTTCCAGGCTGGAGCGACCTGGTCACCGGACGGCCGAACCATCGCTGTTCCCTTGGAACGCTCTGCGAAACAGTCCTTCACACTCTATGCTGTGTCCGTTTCCGATGGCAGCGTGCGCGCCCTGTATTCCAGCTCTAAAGCGATTGGACGGCCACTCTGGCTGCCGGAAGGAGACACGCTGTTGCTGGTCATGGGTGATCAGAGTGGACGCGGACAGTTATGGACGATTTCCTACCCCAAGGCGGAGATTCGGCGCGTCACCAATGACCTAACGAATTACGGCACGCGAGCTGACCTTACGCGTGATGCAAAGGTGATGGCTGCGGTGGCGAATCAGTACGTGGCGAATGTCTGGGTGGCTCCGGCAGGGCATGAGGACTCGGCCAAACAGATTACCTCGATCGCCTTACCGTTGATGAGAATCAGCGAGTCTCCCGATGGACGTTTATTAGCAGTCGGCCAGGACGGCAAACTCTGGAGTGTGCGGGCCGACGGCACCGAGCGGGCTCCTTTCACGAATGCGCAAAACGCGGATGCGCCCACTCCCTGTGGCCGGTACGTTGTGTTTACTGCGTCTCGGACAACTTCCACGGACCTGGTACGGGTTGACGGCGATGGTTCAAATCCCGCCACTTTGGTCAGCGGCGATCTGGCAGGTTGGAGCCTGGTGTGCACGCGAGACGGCAAATACGTTTTCTACACGGACTCACGCCCTCCACACATGATTTCGCGAATCCCTGTGGAGGGTGGTACCCCGGTGAAGATCGCGGAGATTCTTGGCGAGATGTTGGTTGGCACCCTGACCATTTCACCAGATGATAGGTTTCTAGCCTACCCCTACGAAGAATACACGCCCGCACCTGTTCGAAAATTGGAAATCATCCCAGCAAAAGGGAACGGGCCCGCAAGAACCATCCCTGCACCAGAAGGGGCTAACTGGGTCGGATGGTCTCCCGATGGAAAGAATCTGCAGTATATTCGGACTGAAAATGGAGCGTCAAACATCTGGGAACTGCCCCTTAATGGAGGCAAACCACGACAGCTAACGCACTTCCCAACAGGCGAGATCTTCGATTTCCACTGGTCGCTTGATAGCAAGCAACTATTGCTGTCGCGTGGAGAGATCAGCAGCGATGTCGTCCTGCTGAGCAATCTTCGTTGATTCGGCGCCCCTTGAGTTCTGAAGCTGAGGTCCGACTGAAACTCTCCATAAGATTACCTGGAAATCATTCTCCCAACCCAAATCAATGACAATAATCGCGTTAGCGTTGACCGAACCGACCAACTCCCGGATGGTCGGCAATCCGGAAGCGATTCGAAGAACGCACGAAACCCGGAGCACCGCAAGTCACCAAGCCGTCTGGCTGCAGAACTTTCGTCGCGTACTCGTCCGACAGAAACGGCAAGCCGAGAACTTCCTCCCGATGCTTCACCTCGCCCCAGCTTTGATCCTGCTCAGCCATTTGTCAGACGAATTCTGCTCACTACTCACCATTCACTGGAACCTATCTCACAAATGCCTGGCATCCGATCTGTGCCGCTCTTCCGCATAATTTCCAGGTCGCCCCTCATCTCACTCAAGCCGCGCCTAACACGAATGGCGTTTCGATATTCCGTCGAATGGAGTTCGTCGTGTTCGTCTGAGGTCTTGGCTAGGAGATTCAGGCACGATCCGAATAAACGGGTGGCGCGCTATTCGTAGCGCAACGCGACCATGGGATCGACATGCGTGGCGCGCCGCGCGGGAATCCAGCAGGCCGCCATGGCCACAAGAATCAGCAGCGCGGCCACAGCGAGGAAACTAGGCGCATCAAACGAGCCGATTCCAAAAAGCAAGCTGCTCATGCTTCGACTGAGAAGTGCCGAAAAGCCCAAGCCAAATGCCACACCCACCAGTATCATGGCCAGTCCGCCGGCGAGAATCAAGAGCAGAACATCGCTCTGCTGCGCGCCAAGAGTCATGCGGATGCCGATTTCCGGCGTGCGCTGACTGACCGAGTAGGACATCACGCCATACGTTCCAATGGCCGCGAGAATCAACGCCACCAGACCGAATGTACCTAGCAATTCGGCGCCGATGCGTGGCGCCGTTAGAGACTGGAGCAAAACTTGACCCACCGTCTGGACGCGAACCAGCGGAATGGTTGGAATCAAGGACTGCACAGTGCTGCGCACGGTCCCCAACGCTTTCGCAGGATCTCCATTCGTGCGCACATAAAGCGACACGAACGGCGAATAATGCTGCTTAAGCGGCATGTAAACAATCGCCTGCGGCGGTTCTCCGAGCGTCGAATACTTGACCGTATTCACTTCGCCGACGACGGTCACGTCCCAGGTTTCCCCCAGAAAATGTACGTGCTTGCCCAGTGGGTCTTGGCCCGGCCAAAAGCTTTCCGCCATGGCTCGATTGACGACCGCGACCATAGCCCCTCTAGCGTCGTCCTGCTCGTCGAAGTCCCTCCCGCTCAGCAAAGTGATGCCCGCCGTCGAAAAGAAACTCGGCGCAACGGCCACAATCGGAGTCAGCCTGCCATTGCGAGGATCGGTAATATCCACGCCGTCGGTGAATGTAGTCCGCTGAAACCCACCGCTGAAGGGCCCGTTATCAGCCACGCTCGCGCCGGCAACCTGAGGAAGCGCTCTCAGCCGTCCGACAACGTCCCGATAGAAAGCTTCGGCTTGGGGCTGCGCGTAATTCTCGGCGCCCAGGTCCACAGTCATCACGAGTTCGTGTTTCACTTCGAACCCAGGGTCGACTTGCTGAGCGTTTCGCAAGCTGTGGATGAATAGCCCAGCGCCGGCGAGAGCAACCAGCGATAGTGCCACCTGCACCATGACCAAGATGCCGCGAAGCCCATACCAACGCGCGCTCCCGGTCGGTGCGCCCGTGCGATCCTTCAGCGCCGCCATGCGATCCGTTTTCGAAGCTTGCAACGCCGGAATCAGCCCGAACAGAATCGTTGCCGCGAGCGCGAGGACCAATGTGTACAGCAACACACGCCCGTCCAGTTTGAGATTAAGGTTCCGGGCGAAGAAGGGTGGCAGCAGGGACACCAGCGCGGTTTTGCCCCAGTAGGCGAGAAGAATTCCCAGCGTGCTTGCCACGAGCGCCAGCAGCAAGCTCTCGGTGAGCAGCTGTCGGATCAAACGCATTCGCCCGGCGCCCATCGCAAGCCTCACTGCGATCTCGCGCTGGCGTTGCGCCGCGCGAGATAACAGCAAATTTGCTACGTTTGCGCAGGCGATCAGCAGAACGAGACTAACAATCAACATCATAAGTGCTCCGGCGCGCGCAAACACGCTGTGCAATTGCGGCGGAATCGCGGTTTCATTGATGGGCACGAGTGTCTCGTTGCGGCCGCCGTTCTCTTTCGGATACTCCTTTTCGAGCTCCTCCCCCAGAGCGTGAACGGCGATCTGTGCCTGCTTGAGGTTGACGCCGGGCTTGAGCCGCGCGACCATGGCGACCATCCGGAAACCCCGGTTATACATTAGCTTTTTGGTGTCGTCATCGAGCATTAGATCGCGCATCGAGATCGGAATCCATAGATCCGGATTTCCCAATACACCGACGCTGCGGAATTCTCGTGGCGCGACTCCAATGACGGTAAAATCCTGATGATTCAGTTGAATCGTGTGTCCCAAAATTCCCTTGTCCCCGCCGAATTGCGTGTTCCACAGCCCAAAGCTCAAGACGGCGACGGGTCGCGGGGCCGCGTCTTCTTCTGCCGAGAACCCGCGTCCGAGAAACGGCGCCACACCCAGGACGTCAAAGAAATTTCCGTTCACCAGCTCGCCAAATAGCTGCTGTTGCTTGCCGGAAACCACGTATTGGAGCCCGGTGAAAATCGCAATCGATGAACCAGAGAAGACGGTTGTCTTCTCGTGGTAATCCACAGCATTGAGGTAAGGGGTGGGCAAATATTCTTGCGGTGGGCCTTTGCGGCTCTGCGCGTTCGAATAAAGACTCACCACACGCGCCGGTTCTTTCACTGGAACCGATTCAAGAAAGAATGCCTTAGCCAGCGTGAAGATCGTCGAGTTCGCACCTATGCCCAGCGTAAGAGACAGCACGGCCACAGCAGTAAATGCGGGTGATTTGCTGAGCAACCTCACTCCATATTTCAGGTCTTGGAGAAGTGTCCGCATCCGCGGTTGAGCATACGTAATGTCTTCTGGAAGCACAATGGAAAAGGTCCAAGCCTGGGATCTTCACGTAAAAGATTCTAATGGGGATATCGTTGATCGGCTATGCGATCCACATGCGGCTTTCAAACAAGCGAACAGCGAAGTTCTGGTAGGTTTGTCGGCAAGCTGGAAGCAACTCGAAGAACGGACGAACCCCGGGGCGCCGCAAGTCACCGAGACGTCTGCCTGCAGAACTATCGTCGCGTAGTCGTCCGACAGGAACGGCACGCCGAGAACTTCCTCCCGATGCTTCACCTCGCCTCAGCCTTGCTCCTACTCAGGCATTTAGGAGACGAGTTCTACTCACTACTCACCGTTCACTGGAACCTGTCTCACAAATGCCTGGCATTCGATCTGTGCCGCTCTTCCACACAGTTTCCGGTTTCCCGTTGTGTGGGAATTGAGGGCAAAGGTCACCACACTTCGCCTACTTGTAATAATCGTGGCGGGATAGCGTCTTAGATTCTGGCGGGCCGCATGCACGCGCCACCGAAGAGGCCGATCGCGATGATGCTACTTGAAAACTTCCTCCAGGACCTTCGCTACGGCGGCCGGATGCTTTTCCGTAACGCGGCATTCACTGCAGTTTCGGTTTTAGCACTGGCGCTCGGCATAGGCATCAACACTGCCGCATTCACAGCCTACAAAGCCCTGGTACGGAAGCCTCTCGATGCTCGCGATCCCGGTCAAATGGTGAACCTTGCGTTGACGCTGCAGTCCGACGCGAACGCTTCGCAGTTTAGCCATCCCGACTACGAGGCGTATCGCGATCAACTGCATTGCTTCAGCGGTCTGATTGCAAGCTCGCACGATCTGCTGAAGCTCACCGAGGCTGGCGGCGTTCTGAGCGGACGCTCCAGCGCTGCGGGCTCTCTTTTCGGGCGTTTGGGGCTGTTACCGCCAGGATTCAAGAGCGCCGAAGTCGCCGATACGCTGATTGTCTCCGAGAATTATTTTTCGGTGCTGGGCGTCGCGCCCTTACGAGGTACCACGTTTGAATCGATCGGCGCTCGCGAGCTTGTTACCTCGCCCGCGGTTCTCATCAGCGAAAACTACTGGCAGCGGCGGTTCGCCAGCGATGCTGCGGTGCTCGGCAAAACGATCCGTTTGAATGGCGCACCCTTGACGATCATAGGAGTAACGCCCCATGATTTTGTCGGGACTAGCATGGAAGCGCCGGACTTTTGGCTGCCGCTCAGTCTCGAACCATTGGTTCATCCTAACGCAGACCCTCTTCATGATCGCGAAGACTTGCATTTGCGATTGTTCGGCAGACTCGCGCCTGGTGTCAGCATGCAGCAGGCGCAAGCCCAGACCAATCTGGTGGCCTCGCGCTTGCGCACGTTGCACGACGTCAATTCCGAATGGAGCAGGCCCGCGGCCGCTCTCATAACGCCGGGCTCGCCATTGCCCGGCAAAATGGCGCCTGGGCTCAAGTTCACGATTTTGCTCATCATGGTCGCCGTGACTATGGTTTTGGTCATTGCATGCGCGAATGTCGCCAGTCTGCAATTGGCTCGAGCGACCGCACGCCAGGACGAGCTGAGCACGCGGTTGTCAATGGGGGCCAGCCGCGGGCGCTTGGCGCAGCAACTGCTGACGGAAAGCGCATTGCAAGGACTGTTGGCGGGGATGATCGCATTTCCCAGCACCTGGGCCATCTTGAAGATTGGTGCCAACTTGTTCACGCAGGCTTTTCCTGTCGAAGCTGGCACGTTGGTGCTCCACGTAGCGCCGGATTTCGAGATCTTCGCTTACACACTCGCGATTTCGGTGTTTGCCGGCCTCTTGTTCGGGCTCGCACCGGCGCTTGAGAGTTCCCGCTCGGCACTTTTATCTGCGGTCAGGGGCAAGGCGGGAAGCGCTCCCGTTCGCAGCCGGCGTCTTCGCGAACTGCTCATCGCGTCGCAGGTCGCGGTCTGCTTGGTTTTGATGATCGCCGGAAGCATGTTGATCCGCAGTTCGCTGCACACGCTCGGCATGCCGACGGGCTACGACGGCAAACGCGTCATGGATCTCGACTTCCGATTCCCCGAAGGATCGAAATACACAGCTGAGCGAAAGCTAGCCATCGTCCGCGAACTTCGTAGCCGAGTTGCAGCCGTGCCCGCAGTTGTAGCAATCACAACGGCTCGCGCACCGGACGACAGCAACGTGCGAGCGGCTGCTGTATCACTCAACGGA
>Ga0074044_10004025_pt1 | contig 12329 bp, 9 predicted proteins | sample BogForMeECP23OM1_FD_94443 | JGI IMG/M metagenome (GOLD analysis project Ga0074044, IMG submission 94443) | Bog forest soil microbial communities from Calvert Island, British Columbia, Canada - Bog Forest MetaG ECP23OM1 | ecosystem: Environmental > Terrestrial > Soil > Wetlands ...
AAGTCATGGGAACTGCGGGCGACGATGAGCCTCGCGCGCTTGCTCGCGAAGCAAGGTCATCGCGACGAGGCCCGCGCGATGCTCGCCGACATCTATAACTGGTTCACCGAGGGCTTCGACACCGCCGACCTGAAGGACGCCAAGGCGCTCCTCGATGAGCTGAGCGCTTAGCTCCCGATCCTTTTTCTGGTTCCCTTCCTTCAAGGGAACGGGTTCGAGAACTTTGCCGTTCTCTTGCGCGAAATTGAAACGCCCGCGGAGCACTTTGGGGCATCGATCACGCCGCGTCGGACCCATCGGGCGCCACTTCGCTTATCTCCCGGCGCACGATTGGACAGCTATGGGTCGACAAGCAATAGGCGGGGAAAACTCCATCCGCGAGAGAACGCCGGATTTCCTGAAAGGCGGGACCATTGCGAGTCTCCTCGACAAACTGCTGAACCGAACGGCTCCCTTGCTCGGTCCATCGAGCCAGCGGCTTGCGCCCAAAGCAACATGGCATGATGCCGCGGTTGAGAACGTAAAGGCTCTTCCACGGTTCAGTACAAAGGGGCTCGTTGCCGGCAGATCGATGGTGCGCGCGAAAATCCTTCCAATCACAGTACACATCCACGCCCATTTCATCCGCTGCCGCCTGTGCCTCGAGTCCAATCGAATCGAGCTCATCGAGCGGGACGATCTCTTGATCGTAGTTGAACACGAAGTCGCCCCGCGGTTGGATGCGGCCATCCACCTCCATGCAATCTTCGCGGTGCAAGCTCAAGAACTTGACCCGATCCACGCCAACTGAATGCACCAGGGCCAGGACGTCCCGTAATTCATGTTTGTTGGAATTCATGACGATGAAACTCAGCGTCACTTTAGGAAGATTGCGGTGCCGCTTTTTTTCCCGGCAAAGAATTCGCAGGTCCGCGATTATTCGATCGAAGCTGTCGTCGCGATAGCGCGCGAAACCCGCCGACGTCGCCGAGTCTAACGATACATAAAGATTTACATTGCGGCCCAGAAGAGCTTGCCTGACCTTGTGGCGCAGGGTCTTGCCGTTGGAAGTAAAACTGAAGGCGCGTTCGTCAGCGGCGATCAGGTCGACAATTTCCGCAAATTCGCGATGCATCGGTGGTTCGCCATAGCTGCAGTCGTTTACCTGCTCGGCGACCGACAAATAAGAATCGAGGCTCTTAACGAACGAGAGATCCGGGGTTGGCGATCCGATCTCTTCCTGCTTCATCCATTTCCAGGCGCAGTAGACGCATGCTTTAGCGCTCGCGATATTGCACCGCACTTCGAGCGATAGATTGAAATGCGGCGGAACCGATCGCATCACCACTGCGCCGGATCGATATTCCTGCGCGTTGAGGATGCCATTGGCTCGGACGCCTTCGATCTGCGAATGCCGCTCGCTGCTGTTGTGCCAGATTACTGAACGCAGCATCACGCCGAGGTCGCGGGAATCGCGGGGGTCAGGCGCGGGACCATCGACCCTTAGCTCGAGGTCCTTCCTCTCGACGGATTCAAGATCGAAGCTGTACCAATGCCAACCTGCCGCGATACTCGCATCAAGCGGCGGGTTGTGTATAGCCGTCAGACGGGTGGCAGAATCCGCCCGTCCTAGATGCAGCGCGAGGTAACGTTGTCCGGAAGGCGGACAGACGGCGAACCGGGTGCGGGTCCAGAGAAACGCGCCATCGCCATCGTATTCGGTAGGAAAGATCCCGTCGCTTGCTAGCGTGTCGACCCCTGGGACCAAAGACCGGTCCATTGAACCCCCACCTCGAGGCCTTCGCGATGTCTACCGCCACGGTTATGCCTCGCGGACGGCACCATTCGCAAGCGTGATCAGCTGACCAACGAGGCAACTTTCGCCAGCGCAGCGTCGAGCTTCGAGGGATCCTTGCCGCCGGCTTGCGCGAAATCGGGACGTCCGCCGCCGGAGCCACCGACCATCGGCGCGATCGCCTTGATGATGTCGCCCGCCTTATGCTTGCCCGCGAGGTCAGGCGTCACCGCCACCACCAATGCGACCTTGTCGCCGAGGCTGGAGCCGACCACCACGATGCAGGAGCCATGCTTCTGGCGCATGCTATCCGCGATTCCGCGCAGCGACGCCGCCTCGATACCCTCGACCTTGCGGGTGACGATCTTCACGCCGTTCGCGACGATGACGGTCTCGCCGGAGCCCGCGCCCTCGGCGGCGCCCGAGGCGAGTTTCTGTTCCATCGCGCGGAGCTTCTTTTCCAGTTCCTTTTCGCGCGCGACCAGCTTTTCGAGACGGTCGAGCGCCTGCGCATCACGCGCGCCGAGGTAATGCCCGATGTCTTCGAGAATCTTCTCGCGCTTGCGCACCGCTTCCAGAGCGCCCTGGCCGGTCTGCGCTTCGATGCGCCGCACGCCGGCCGCGATTCCCGATTCGGCCTCGAGCTTGAAAAGGCCAATTTGGCCAGTCGCGTTGACGTGGGTGCCGCCGCATAGCTCGACGGAAAAATCGCCCATCCTGATGACGCGGACCACGTCGCCGTACTTGTCGCCGAAGAATGCCAGCGCGCCCGCCTTGATGGCGTCGTCGTAAGCCATCTCATCCATACGGACCGTCGCGTTCTCGCGCACGCGCGCGTTGATTTCCTCCTCGATGGTTTGCAGGTCGCCCTCGGAAATCGCGCCGTTATGATGAAAGTCGAAGCGCAGCCGATCGGGCGCGACCAACGACCCCGCCTGATGGACCTTGTCGCCGAGCACGTCGCGCAGCGCGTAGTGGAGGATGTGGGTAGCCGAATGATTGCGCATCGAAGCATCGCGACGCTCGCGGTCCACTTTGAGATGCACCCGGCGGCCCAAATCGAAGTCATTCGGACCGCCATTCAACAGAACGCCAGTATGCAGAATGTAGGCTCCAGATCTTCTCGTGTCTTTGACCTCGAAGAGCGCTCCGGATTCTGACTCGATGACGCCGCGGTCTCCAATTTGACCACCACCTTCAGGGTAAAAGGGAGTTTCAAGGGTAGCCACGACACCAACTTTCCCACCCTCGTTAGCAACCGCGTCCCTGGCGACGAAATTGATTTCGGAATTGGTTTCGTAGTCATGATATCCGACGAATCTAGATCCTCCCCCGCTGGGCGTGATGATCTCCGGACCCACTGCCCCACCACGTGCAGCTCGTCCCCGCTGACGCTGTTGATCCATCAGGTGCTGGAACTCAGCGACATCGACGTCGACGTCCTCATTTCTCAGAATGTCCTGAGTCAAGTCGAGTGGAAAACCGTATGTATCATAGAGTTTGAATGCGACTTCTCCGGGTAACGTCATCTTCCAGCCCACGGCTTCGCCAGTTTGATAAAGCTCGTCTGACGCTGGCCGCTGTTTCCGATACTCTTCGTTACGAAGGACGTGCAGCTCGTTCTGAAGAAACTGCTCACCCATAAGAAGGGTAGCATGAAACCGCTGCTCCTCTTCTCGCACCACTTTCTCAATGGTTCCTTGAGCTGCCTTGAGCTCAGAGTAGGCGTCGCCCATTGCGGCAATAACGCCATCGCAGGCATCGATTAAAAGGCGGTCTATCATGCCAACCCCGAGTAACCGAGCATGGCGCGCTGCCCGCCGAATGATGCGCCGAAGAACATATTCTCGATCTGAATTCCCGGGTCGCAGTCCTTCGACGATAAGGAAACTCATCGTCCGCGCGTGATCGGCAATCGCTCGATAGGATATATCGGACTCTTCGGAGTCGCCGTATTTATTAAAGTTGCCAACCTTCGTTACAACGTTTTCAATCTTCCGAATGATGGTTTGAAACAAATCGATATCGTAGTTGCCCAGCAGCTTGCCGCTTTCAATGCTCTGGACTGCAGCCGCGATGCGCTCCAGCCCGGTGCCGGTATCGACGTGCTTCATCGGCAGCGGCGTCAGCTTGCCCGAGGCGTCGCGGTTGTACTGGATGAAGACCAAATTGCCGAGCTCGACGAAGCGCTCGCATCCTTCGACGTTCACCGCGCATTCGAGGCCCGCATGCGTCGCGCCCTTGCACGCGTCCTCGCCCCGATCGAAGTGAATCTCCGAGCAGGGACCGCACGGCCCAGTGTCGCCCATCTCCCAGAAATTTTCCTTCTCGAAACGCAAGATGCGGCCGGGGAGCAGGTCGGGAATCTTCTTCCAATGCGATTCCGCTTCATCGTCATCGGTATAAATCGTCGCCCACAGCCGCTCAGTGGGAATCTTCCAGACCTTGGTGATGAGCTCCCAATGCCACGGGATTGCCGCCTCTTTGTAGTAATCCCCGAACGACCAGTTACCCAGCATCTCGAAAAAAGTGTGATGGTAAGTGTCGCGGCCGACCGCTTCGAGGTCGTTATGCTTGCCCGAAATTCGCAGGCATTTCTGACTATCCGCCACCCGCTTCGCAGTCGGCGTGCGGATGCCGAGAAAGTAGTCCTTGAACGGCACCATGCCCGCATTGGTGAATAGAAGGGTGGCGTCGCCCCGCGGGATGATCGAGGCTGAGGGCACGATCTCATGGCCCCGTTGCTGGAAGAAATCGAGAAAAGATTGCCGTATTTTCGCGGTCGTCCACTGCATAGAGGGGTTTATTTTAACTTAGTCATGCTCCCTGTTCCCACTGCCGATCGAGGGTTGCCGCGCGCGTTTCAGGTACAATAGGGAGGTGGAAACGAGTCATCCAAGCTCGGTCGATTCTGCCGTCGATTCCCCGGCGAACACTGCGACTTACCAGCCGACGCCCAAAATCGCGGACTCCACGCTGCATCCGAACGGGCGCGCGGCATCGACCGATGCGCCCGCACCGGCCGGATTCAAGAATTTTCTCTTCAACCACAAGGGCGATCTGACGCTGGCATTTTCGGCGCTGGTCTACGTCGTCGCATGGGCCGCGCTGCGCTTTACGCCATGGCACTCGACTGCCGAGATGTTCGTCGCGATTGCCGAGGCGGCGCTCATCGGCGGGCTCTGCGACTACATTGCACTGCGGATGATCTTCGAGCGCAAATGGTACCTGCCTGGCTCCGGAGTGCTGCCGCGCAACCGCGAAAAGCTCATCAACGGAATTTCCTCGACCATTGAAAAAGAATGGCTCACGCCCGCGATGATCGGCGACAAGCTCAACCGCATGAATCTGGTGGGGCGGCTGGGAACCGCGCTCGAGGAGGTCAAGCTCGACGAATTCCTCGCGCAGCCGGCTTTCGAGCGCCTGCTCAACCGCGCCGCGATGTACTTCGAGGCGCCCGAGGTGGTCGATCGCCTGGAGACGTTCCTGCGCAAGGCCCTGCCGAACTCCTACCGGCGCATCTATGCCGCCCTCAACCGCATCGGGGTCAAATCGATCAGCTCCCAGGTCGCCTCGAACCTGCGCACCCGGCTGCCTCAGCTTCGCAACGATCCCGAGCTGATGGCGACGCTGGAAAGCGCGGTGCATGAAATCGGGCAGCAGCTTCACGATCCCGAAAGTTCCGCGCATGAGCTGGCCAGCCGCGTCATCGATCAGTTCGTCGAGCGGGCGGTGGCGACCAGCCGCGGCCAGATCGCCGACATGGTCAAGGAAAACCTGATGAAGCTGGATGACGAGAAAATCCGGTACCAGATTGAATCGAAGACCCGGCAGCATCTCGATTGGATTCGCGTCAATGGCGGCCTGTTTGGCGCGTTTTTCGGGCTGATGTTCGCGCTGTCGCGCATCCTCGCTCATCACGGCACCGAAATCCTCCAGCGCCTGCACCTCGGATTCTAGGAAATCCGGGCCTTTTTCCATCGCCTCCAGCATAGCCATCAGTGGTTATGTTTCCATTTACGATGAAAGCCACTGTACGTCGCATACTTAATGATGATTACAAGCCGGTCGCGCCCGGCACGCCTGGTTCTACTCAACCCTCCGACGCGCAACTGCTCGACGCCTACTCGACCGCCGTATCCGGCGCGGCTGAGAAGGTCAGCCCCAGCGTGGTCCATGTCGAGGTTGCGCATCCGAAGACCTCGGAAGGACCGCGCGGAGGTTCGGGCTCCGGTTTCGTCTTCACCCCCGATGGGTTTGTTCTGACCAATAGCCATGTGGTCAATCGTGCATCGACGATTCACGTCACCTTGCTCGATGGACGCCGCCTGGCCGCCGATCTGGTTGGCGATGATCCCGATTCCGATATCGCGGTGATCCGGATTGGCGCGCCGGATCTGGTCGCGGCGGAGTTGGGAGATTCCGCGGCCTTGAAGGTTGGCCAGGTCGCCATCGCCATCGGAAGTCCCTATGGATTTCAATACACCGTGACTGCTGGCGTTGTCAGCGCGATGGGCCGGTCGCTGCGGGCGGCCTCGGGCAGGATGATCGACAACGTCATCCAGACCGATGCGGCACTGAATCCCGGCAATTCGGGCGGCCCGCTGGTCAACTCGCGCGGCCAGGTGATCGGCGTCAACACGGCGGTGATTTTGCCCGCGCAGGGGATCTGTTTTGCGATCGCCGTCAACACCGCGAAGTTTGTCGCGGCGCGCCTCATGCGCGATGGCCGCATCGTTCGCGCACGCCTCGGAATCGCGGGCATGAACGTTCCGATTCAGCGCAAGGTGGTGCGCTTCCATCGCCTCGTAGCCGAGACCGGGGTGATGGTCTCGACGGTTGAAAGCGGCAGCGCCGCGGAGAAAGCGGGCATTCGGGCCAACGATATCGTGGTCGCATTCGGCGAACATCCGGTGACGAGCATCGACGTGCTGCACAAGCTGCTGAGCGAAGAGCATGCCGATGTGAAAACGCCGGTCACGATTCTGCGCGGGGTGGAGAAGCTCGTGATCGAGGTGACGCCCGAATACCCGCGCTAGGCGGGTCGAAAGCATCCGGTCCTGGGCTGGAAACTGCCGCCGCTCCTGTTTAAGGTGATGCGGTCGGCAGCTCTATCTCTCGGAAGGACCTGTGCGGGAACCTAGAAGTCCGAAGCCGAAGCCCCCGCTATCCCGGCGCTCCGATGCGCCGGAGAAGCCCCGCGCCTTGAAGCGGCGTGAGATGCCCAGCGATCTCCTTGCGCGGGCGAGCCAGGAATTGTCGACCTCGCTGGACTATCAGGCGACGCTCAAGAAGGTCACTGGCCTGATCGTTCCCGCGCTCGCCGACGATTGCCTGATTTTTCTCAAGAACGAAAATGGCGAGCCGCGAATGGTTGCCGGCGCGCATACCAATCCCGAACGAGGAGAACTCATCCGCGGGACTATCAAGCGGCTGAATCCCCGCGACCATCCGAAGATCCCGCTGTTCGCGGTTTTGGCGACCGGCGTTCCCATGTTGATTCAGGATCCCGAGCTCGACGCCTCCCGCGACCCGGCCCCCGAGGAAGAGATCCTTCGAGTGGTGTTAAAAATCGGATTTCGCTCCCGCATCATCGTGCCGCTAAAAGCGCGCGGCGAGATCATCGGTGCGATGAACTGGTTTACCCTCGACGCCGAGCGACGCTATACCGACGACGACCTCAGAGTCGCCGAAGAGGTTGCCCTTCGCGCCGCCTATGCCATCGACAATGCCCGCCTGTACGAAGCCGAAAGGCTGGCCAATCAACGGTTCACTGATCTTCTAAACGGCCTGCAGGCATCGGTCTGGGAGGGACGCGGCGTGCCGATTGAGGAGGTCACCTACATCAATCGATCGGCGGAAGGGTTATTCGGCTACCCGGCCGATGAGCTCAAGGGGCCCGATGCTTCGCGCCGAATCATCCTTGAAGAAGATCACGATCAGGCGATGGGTCAGTACGCGGCTGGAATGAGCAGCGGCAGTGATTTCGAGGTCGAGTACCGCGCCCGGCGCGCCGATGGCCGGATCATCTGGATTAGAGATGCTGCGAGGGTAAGCACCGCCCCCGATGGGCGACCGATGATTCGTGCGGTCGCCACCGACATCACGAAACATAAGCAGGCGGAAGAGCGTCTGCGAATTCTGGCCGAAGCGGGCAAAACGCTCGATTCGTCGCTGGATTATGAAGCGACCTTAGCCAACGTCACCGCGGTTATTGTTCCCGCGCTGGCCGACGATTGCATCATTTTCCTCGAGTCAGATGGCGGCAAACTCGAGATGGTAAGCAGCGCGCATAGCGATCCTGCGCGGGCTGATATCGCGCGCGAGTTCTTTCGTCATTACCCGCTCATCGAGAGACCTCACCAACCCCTGCAGATGGTTCATCGCAGCGGTCAGTCGGTCGTGATGCAGGATGCGATGACCGCCATCGATACCGGGGTGGCGCTGAGCCGCGAACAATACGAGTCATCGATCGGGGTGCGGGTGAACGCCGGTCTGGCGGTGCCAATGCGATCACGGGGGCAGATTCTCGGTGTGATGGTGTGGGTTTGCGTCGAGTCGGGGCGCCATTACGGGACAGACGATTTGAAGCTGGCCGAGGAGATCGCGAATCGCGCGGCACTCGCAGTGGACAATACCCGGCTGTTCAAGGCCGCGCAGGATGGGGTCGCGGCGCGCGATCGTTTCCTGGCGATGCTCGGCCACGAGCTGCGCAACCCCCTGAACTCGATCAGCATCGTCGCCAAAATGCTCGAGCGCGAGAGCCTCAGCGACGAACGCCTGACCCGGCTGCGTACCATGATTGGGCGCGAGACCCGCCAGCTTTCCGCTTTGGTTGATGACCTGCTCGACGTCTCGCGGGTGCTGGCCGGCAAGATGAGCCTGTCGCTGGAGCCGGTAGATCTCACATTGATGGTGCGGGAGAGCGCTCAATCATTTGAAGAAACGGCCCGCCAACGCGATCTGAAGCTGGCGGTGACGATCCCGGATGAGCAGATCATCATTGCCGGCGACCCGGTCCGTATGCGCCAGGTCATCGCTAACCTGCTGACCAACGCCATCAAATTTACCGAACCGGCGGGCCGCGTCGAGGTGGCGCTTTGCAGTAACGGAGATTCGGCGTCGCTCAGCGTGCGCGATACCGGCATTGGCATCGCGCCTGAGATGCTGGATCGCATATTCGAACCGTTCGCGCAGGCGTCACTGCTCCCGCCCCACGGTCTGGGCCTGGGCCTATCGGTAGTGAAGCAGGTGGCCGAACTTCACGGCGGCACCGTCACCGCCTCGAGCGAGGGGATCGGGAAGGGTTCGGAATTTACCGTCAGTCTTCCACGAGCGCCAATGTAGTAACGGACACCCGTCGGGTCGGATTATTGCTGCGGAATCGGCCCCATCGGAGCTGTGCCGACGGAAAACGGATTGGTGCGTTGAGTCGACCAATTCTCGGTCGGCCCGATGCTGGTCGGCGCTTCGGACTCCGGGCCATCAACCTGGATCTCGCCCCCACCGGGAATCGGCACCGCGATGGTGCTTCCATCGTCCTGCAGAATGGCGGCGGGATCAGGAATTTCCTGCGAGGAAGATCGTTCTGCATCCGGCGCGAGGTAGTCTCCCGGCATCGGAACGGTGACCTCCTGCGCGAGCGCCGAGGCGGCCGCGATCGCGAGTGCGACGAGGATTGGTGCGGTGGTGCGCCGGAGTCGCGAGCTCATTTGAGGTGGTCACTCTTCGCCGAACTTGTCGTTGAACAGCGCCTCGACAGCCGCCAGCGCCTGATCGGCATCGGCGCCCTCGGCTTTGACAGTCAGCCTGGTTCCGATGGCGGCCCCCAAAGTCATCAAGCCGATGACGCTGCGGGCGCTGGCGCGATCCTTACCATGGGTCAGCGTGATCGACGAGGAAAATTTGCCGGCAGTCTTCACCAGCACGGTCGCGGCCCTCAGATGGAGGCCCAGCTTGTTTTTGATCTCGACCGTCCCCTCCGCCACACTCACGATGGTAACCTTGGCATCGCGCCGACTCTAGGAAGTAGGACCCGGCCGCTGCGTTGAGGACCGTCCGTCGGCCTCCTCGCTCAGGTCGGCCAGATCGGCCGCTAGGAGCTCGCGGAGGCGCGCCTCGATGGGGGTGTCGCGCGTGGTGCCTTCCCGATTTCGCCACGCGCGCAACGGAATCACCGACTTGGCCATATCTCGATGCCCGCCGCCGCTGCCGATTTCACCGGCCAGCCGTTTCGCCACTTCGCCGGCAGGTTGGCGCGTGTTGCCGTGATTGCGCACCGCGACTACGAGGTTGGGTCCGAGCTTGCCCGCCACCGCAACCCATCTGACGCCCTCAAATTGGAGGCAGAAGTCCGCCATCTGCACGATCAGGTCATCGCGCGCGACCCTGCCCAGGTTGAGGACCACCAGCCCATCATTGATTTCCAGGCGTCGCATCGCGCGCGAAAGGATCTTCGCGAACTGCAGCGGCAGTTCGGGACGTTCAAATTGCCGCAGCAGGCTGTAATTGGCGATCGGATACAGATGAGTGAACGCGAGGACGTCGTCATCGGTCACGCGCCGCGAGAGCATTACCGTGTCGGTCCGGATTCCATACAGCAGCGCGGTGCCGAGACGTTCACTGATGTGCTCGTCGCCGCTGATCATGTATTCCGTCATGATGGTCGAGGTCGCGCCGTATTTGGGGCGTAGATCCTGAAACGCGGAATTGTGCGGGCCATAGCCCGGATGATGGTCGATGACGATGTCGGCGCGGTGGATTTTGTCGCCGAAGTAAGGCGGCTGCACATCCAGCATCGCGATTTTGTCGAACTCGCCGAGCGCCTCGGCGGTGGCCGGCTGAATCTCGATTTCCAGCAGATGCACCATGGTGCGGTTCTCGGGCCGGGTCACGGGAGCGAAGCTGAAAATGGGCGTGGTTTGCTTGTTGCGGCCAAGCAGCGCGCGGAGCGCCATGGCGCTGGCCATCGCGTCGGGATCCGGATCATCCTGCAAAACGATCGCGATCCGATCGTTCTCCGAGACCATCGCGCGAAGTTCCTTGATCTTTTGTCTGGTTAATTCCTTGTCCATCTAAAATCTAGAATATAAAGCCTGCCCGAAGGCCTGCATCGACACGAGGTGGTTGCCGCCGTCAGTCCTGTTTTGCGCTACGAATCAAATCAACGCTGGAAAATGAGGCGGCCACGGAACGGACCTCGGCGGCCGCGGTGGAAGCGATTCGGGATGGGTAAATGGCCACGGCCTTAATGGCACCAATCTATAAGACCACGCCGGGTAAGACAAAGCGCGCCGCGGCCACGTCCACAGGTCATCCACCTCGACGCGAACATTAGTATACAATAACCAGCTCTATGCCTCAGGGAGATTCTCATCCGGAAACCCCGCGCGCCTGCGTGATTTGCCGACGGCCCGTCGTCGAGTGGATTTTGAAACTCGCGGTGGAAGACGCCAGCGGCTTTCGCCAGGAGGGCCTGGTGTGCCCGAACTGCGGCGTGAAGCTGCGGCTTTCATCGGAAAAAATCCGCGAGCTGCAAATCGATCCGTGGGTGCATGAGGCGGTCGCGTTGGTGTTGCGCGGCAAACAACCGGAAGAGGAGTAGCTCGCACGATGGCGCCTGAATCGAAGACTCAGCCGGACCTCTACCTGTGGCCCTACGAGGAGGCCGCCAAGGTCGCCGAGCGAGTCTCGCGCTACCAACCCGGTCGCGCCGCGATTTTCCAGAGCGGCTTCGGTCCCTCGGGCCGGCCGCATCTCGGCACCATGGCGGAGGTGTTGCGCCCCTCGTACGTGCGCAAGGCCTTCGAGCAGTTGCAGCGCTCCGGCGCCATACCGTCTGAGCGGCCAACCCGCCTGATTGTTTTTATCGACGACATGGACGGGCTGCGCAAAGTTCCGGAGGACATTCCCAATCGCGAGGGGACCAGTTTTCATCTCGGCGAACCGGTCTCGCGAATCCCGGATCCCTATGGCGATTGTCACCCGTCGTTTTCGGAGCACATGCTCAGCCTGCTCGGAAAATTCCTCGCGCCGGTGGAAATCGAATACGAGCTGATCAAATCCACTGCGATGTATGGCAGCGGAGCATTCGACGAGGCGCTCAAACTGATCCTCCTGCGCCATCGGCAGATCATCGACATCATCACGCCAACTCTGCGCGAGGAGAATCGCGCCGGATGGTCACCCATCATGCCGGTCTGTCCGCAATGCGGGCAGATCAACTCGACGCTCGTCACCGCCTACTATCCGGAGCGCGCGGCGGTGGAATTCTCCTGTGAACGGAGCGCGGGCGGCGCCAAGCCGTGCGGCTTCCAAGGCGAGCAATCGGTGCTGGGGGGCAAGGCCAAGGTCGGATGGAAGGTCGATTGGGCGCTTAGATGGTACGCGCTCAAGGTTGACTACGAGCTTTACGGCAAAGACCTGATCGATTCGGCGCGGCTGTCGGGGCAAATCCTCAAGGTGCTGGGCGGCAAGCCTCCCATCGGATTTCCCTTTGAGATGTTCCTCGACGAGGAAGGTCACAAGGTTTCCAAGTCGGTCGGGCGCGGCGTCA
>Ga0074044_10004026_pt1 | contig 12328 bp, 10 predicted proteins | sample BogForMeECP23OM1_FD_94443 | JGI IMG/M metagenome (GOLD analysis project Ga0074044, IMG submission 94443) | Bog forest soil microbial communities from Calvert Island, British Columbia, Canada - Bog Forest MetaG ECP23OM1 | ecosystem: Environmental > Terrestrial > Soil > Wetlands ...
GCCCTTCGCCTTGCGCGCAAAGATCCGATGCAGAGTAAGCAGTTGAACGCTTTGGCCAGATCGTTTGGACGCGCCTGATGGCTACCGGCGTGAAAGAAGCCTCGCTGGTTTTGCCGGCGCCGACAACCGAAACGACGCCGCGCTGGTGGGCGTTGGCGCTACGCCTGAAACAAATGTTCGGCGTGGATCGCGCGATTGCCTACACGGTCCTTGCGCGCGTGGTTCAGATCCTGGGCAGCACCGGGACCGTCCTGCTGATTCTGCGCTTCCTCACGCCCGTCGAGCAGGGCTACTACTACACGTTGCTCAGTCTGGTTTCGCTGCAGGTGGTCTTTGAGTTGGGCTTCTCGTTTGTGATTCTTCAGATGGCCGCTCACGAGTGCGCGCACCTCACGCTTCACGAGGATGGCCGCATCGAAGGCGACGCAACGGCGCACGCCAGGTTAGCTTCGATTCTTCAGAAAACGCTTCGCTGGTATCTGGTGGCAGCCGCAATCATGTGCGGCCTGCTCCTGCCCGCAGGCGCGTTTTTCTTTTCAAGGCACGCCCACGCGACGACCGCGGTGGCATGGCACGGTCCATGGGTGCTCGCGGTATTGGCCACGGCGATCTTGTTTCTGCTGAATCCGTTCTTTTCGTTCTTCGAGGGTTGCGGGCAGGTCTGGCAAGTCGGCCGCATGCGCTTCGGCCAAGCTTTCCTCGGAGCAGCCATGTCCTGGGGAGCGCTCTTGGCGCACCAAGGCCTGTACTCGCCGGCGATGGTGATCATTGGTTATGTGGCAGTTGCGGTGGTGTTCTTGTGGAGTCGGCGAAAGCAGCTGATGGCGTTGCTCCATCATCCGATGTGCGAGGAAGCAGTATCATGGCGGACCGAGGTGTGGCCGTTTCAGTGGAAGATTGCCATCAGTTGGATTTGCGGGTACTTCACGATCCAGATTTTCACTCCGGTGCTGTTTGCCTACCACGGTCCCGCGGAAGCCGGCCGGTTCGGCATGTCCCTTAGCATCACTACGAGCCTTTCCACCTTGATGCTTGCCTGGATGTCCACAAAGGCTTCGCCGTTTGGTCAGATGATCGCGCGAGGGCAGTTACAAGAGCTTAGAAGAGTGTTTTTTCGTACGTTGCGGCAGGCACTTATATTACTGGCTGTAATGGCCGCGGTTTGTGAAGCAGCAGTGATCGCGTTGCAATACTGGTCTCCGCGGCTGGCCGCCCGCATACTATCCCCAAAAATCTTTGTTCTGCTGCTTCTTACCGCCCTGAGCGCCTTCGTCGTGCAAAGCACGGCGATCTACCTGCGTTCCTTCAAACGCGAACCATTTCTTGTGCCATCCGTCGTGATTGCGGTGCTTTCCATCCTGCTCTCGCTCGTGACCGTCAGGGTCCATGGCACGACCGGCATCGCGCTGAGCTATTTCCTTTGTACGGGAATCGTAGGAATGCTGTTTGCTGGCGTGATTTTTCGTTCCTGGGACGGAGCCGCAGAGGCGCGCTCTAAAAGGAAAGTGGATGTTCTTATCAGCACTTCGCAAGCCGATTGATACGTTTGCACCGTCGGTCGGGCATTTTTATCGCCGCCTGCGCGATGCCAGTGTCGCGCAGCGATCCAGGCAGACGATTTACGGTTTCAAATTAGCCGGTGATGCCAGAATGGCGAGCAGTGATTTTGAACTCGATGAGGTCGAAACATTTTTGGAATTGCTGGAAAGCCATGACACCGTCTTGGACATCGGCGCGAATGTGGGTTTCTACTCGTGCTTGGCCGCAAGCCGCGGAAAGCATGTCCTTTCTTTCGAACCATCCCCGAGAAACCTGCGGTTCCTTTACCGCAATCTCTGGGAGAACCACTTCCAGAGCACAGAGATCTTCCCAATCGGCCTCGCGAAGCAGCCTGGCTTGCATCGTCTTTATGGATTCGGGGGAATATCGTCGTTTGTCGCCGGATGGGCGCAAGCAGACTCGTCGAAGTATTCATTGGTCCCTGTTTCTAATTTAGATGCAATCGTGGCGGGCAGATTTCACGGCAAAAAGCTGCTTATCAAAATGGATGTGGAGGGCCTTGAACTGGACGTTCTGGCTGGCGCAACGCAAACACTGAACTTGGACCCGAGACCGACATGGGCCGTAGAGATTCTCCTGCACGACGGCGTCATTCCGGGAGGAATCAATGTCCGGTTTCTCGAAACGATTGAGTTCTTCTGGGAGCGTGGGTATCAATGCAGGAAGCTCGATAAAACCGGGGCACAGGTACAGGCTACCGATGTAAGACGCTGGGTGAACTGTGCCGCTGCCGACTGCGGGAATTTTCTGTTTTCTTCCCTATAGAAACCGTGGTGGCCCACGACCCTTTTTCAGGCGAATCCTAGAAATGACGAGCCCAGAAAAAGTTTTAATCACGGCCGGACATGAAGTCGGCGGCCTAACGGCCTTTGCAGAGGGATTATCCGAGGGATTCACGGCTCTGGGCATTCCGAGCGAAGCGAGGAAACCCTCTTCGATCGAAAAGCCAGGAAAAAGAGGGATTTCTCACTTCGCAGACTCCGTTCGGAATGACGAATTTTAGTTCTTCAGCAACCCCACGGGACAGAAACACAATGCCCAATCCGGAAAAAGTACTGATAACGGGTGGCCACGAAGTCGGCGGCGTGGCGAGTTTTGCCGAGGGGCTCGCCCAAGGCTTCACCGTGCTCGGAATTCCGGCTGAGGTGATTCCTCCTTCGCATATTTTGTCTCACTGGCGCGACCTGCGTGACGCCAAGGTGCTGAAAATTCTGAGCACTACCGCCGTCTACGCCGCACCGTTTGCTCGACGGGCAATCTGCATGGCTCATGGCATTCCCAGGGCACATAGGCGTGGAGGACTGCGAATGCTCGCTATTTTAGGGACATGGAAATTCGCCAACGCCTGCTCTGGAACGCAGCTTGTATCCGTGTCCAGGTACACCGCCGTTCACCTACAAGCCCTTTTCGAGGTGAGAACCGACGCTGTCATCCTAAATCCTGTGAAGCCGATCTTTCTTGAGTCTCCAGGAGAGCCCGAGCAAGAGAGGTGCTATGTAACGTTCGCAGGAAGGCTGGACCCTTGTAAGAATCTGCATCGCCTCCTGCCCGCGATCCGTGACCTGCTCGGCGAGAATCCGGCACTGCGCGTCTGCATTATCGGCGAGGGCAGCCAGAAAGCAGCGCTCATGGACGCCGTTAAAGGTGATCCACGGTTTGAGTTCAAAGGCTATGTGGATGACGAGACTCTATGTTCCTGGCTTCGCCGCAGCAAGTTGTTCGTGTCAGGGAATGAAACGGAGGGACTGGGCATCAGCTATCTGGAAGCCCTTAGCCAAGGCTGTGTGGTCGCCATGCCCGCCTCTGGAGGCGGACTTGAGGTAGCTCTAGATCAGGTTGGCAAATCGGTTCATCTGTTACCGTTGTCGTTCGACCGCGCCGAGGTCCTGTCTGTCCTGCGACGCGCTCTAGTTTCACATTGCGCGCCCATTCCGATGACCGCGCACAGTGCTGAAGCGGTGGCCGAGGCTTACCTGTGCATTGACGCGCGGTTCTCAACCGATGGGACGTGCGCTCTCCCCAAGAGAGAATTTGCGGTAGGGGGTTGGGTCTGATGACTTCCGCAAGCACACGGGCAGACGCGCCCAGGAAAGCAGCTTGGGGTTTCTTCTGCGCCTTCGCCCTCGCTTGCCTGTTATTTTGGTGGCTCCCAAGCCTGCTATTTCGTCTCCTCGGGTTGGAAGACCCGGTGCAGAACTGGGCGTTGTGGGTCAGCTTTCTCGGACTGGCTGCCGTTGCAACTGGCTATTTTCTGCCGCCCATGCGATTCAAGAGCCTATTCCCGTCATGGCTGATGGATGTCTACCAGTCACTTGCCTACAAGGCGACTCTGTGGATCGCTTGCCCCGCAATTGTCCTCGCGGGCCAGTTTTTTTATTCTCGATCCGGTGTGGATTATGGTCAGGGCGAGGGTTTGTCCTTGATTCACCAGGCGGTGCTCTATACCCACATGTTTTTTGGCTTCCTGTTCTTGGGCACTGCAAGGTCCATCCCTCAAGACCGCCGCAGAATCATAATCGCTTCTATCCTTGTTATCCTTCCCCGCTTCATTATTTCTTTGCGTTGGGGCCGTTTCTTCCTCGCACAGGCGATTGTGCCCATCGTTTTTATTGCAGTAGCTCGTGGCTGGATGCGTCTCTCGGGAAAGCTGGTTCTCCAGCTGGGTTTAGTAGCTATGTTTATCCTCTTCGTGCCCGCTTGGTCACGTGGTGACAACTTTCTTGGTCAGGATGAAGCGGTCACCTTATTTGAAGCGGGAAGCTCCTTGCGCCTGTTCCAGGACAATGTCGATCTAGATCTGTCCGGACGATGCCCGCCCTTGCTGGTATCCATGTCTGCCAAAACGATTCCTTATAGGGTACTTGACGTTTGCACGATGGAAATCTATGGCTCAAAGGATGTGCCCGCGACGTTGGATCGGATTCTGACGAATAATGATCCTTCCACCGAAGGCACGCTGAACGGTACCGGCGCAAATTACTTGCTGGAACTCTATCTGACCGGAGGAATCGGAGGAATCATTCTAGGTTCAGCATTTCTTGGATACAGCAACCGTTGCTTTGTCCAATGGATTAGCCAACGGTCGCTTTTCGCAGGAATTTGGGCTGAGTGCTTGTCGCGCTCTCTCTTCACGCCTCGCGGTACTCTCGGTTATGTATACGAGAGAATTCCCAGTTTATTGGCCGCTACGTTGATAATTGTCGGACTCGCGTGGATCGCCTCCATTCAGGCTCGTTCCGTCTTGCGGGATTCTCCGGGTAATACTCGGACCAACCCTCTCTCTACCTGCTGATCGGACAATACTTTTCGCAACCTTCAGGAGCACAAACATGCGTTGGCAATTTAAAGCAGCGCTAATGCATTTCTTTTCTGTTTGGCCGTGCGGGGACCATCTTCATTACTGGACGCAGCGCAACGTCACCAAAAGCCTCCCGAGGAGCGAACAAGAGTTTAGGGAGAAGTTCGGCCACGCCAAAAGCCACCTCGATGCGCTGACGCGGCACGGGCGTAAGGCTATTTCTAACTCGCAGTTTTACGAGTTTGGGGCCGGTTGGGATTTGGCGATTCCCTTCTGCCTATATGCTTTGGGCGTCAAGTCGCAGATTCTTGTTGACATTTTTAGGTTGGCGCATGTTGAGCTACTCAACGATGCGCTGGAAATGGTAAGGCGTGTGGAGGAGGAATCCGGGCCGACGCGGATGGCCGCTCGGTTTGTCCCTGAAGAAGAGAGGGATACCTGGGTTCGACTTCTTGAAGAGTGGTATGGGATTCGATACCTGGTTCCCTGTGATGCACGCGGGACAGGCTTACCCAGCGAAAGCGTAGATTACATCACCTCGACGGATACGCTTGAGCACATACCGGACGAGGATGTTCGCCTGATCCTGCAGGAGTGCCGGCGGATATTGCGAAAGGATGGAGTTTTGAGTTTTCTGATCGATTATCATGACCATTATTCTTATTGCGACCACCGCATCACGGCATACAACTTCCTGCAGTATCCCCCCAATACGTGGAAATGGTTCAATCCTCGCTTCCACTTTCAAAATCGCCTGCGTCATCGGGATTACATCCGGTTAGCGGAGGGGCAAGGGTTCGAAGTGGTCGAGGAAATACGAGATGCGATCCTGCCGAAAGACCTCGTTGATCTAGAGCAATTGAATGTGGCTCGCCCATTTAAGAATGGCTACCGTCTGGACGAGTTGGCAGTTCGAAGAGGGCATCTTGTCTTGCGGCCGGCAGACGCGTGAAATCACTGATTCTTCTCTCGTGGCGTTTACCCTAATTGCGCATCCACGGGGGTTCTGTCGAGCGCAAATCCCAGCCCGATGAAGTTGTCCGTATTAATGTCCGTGTATCCCAAGGAATCACCTGAATTCCTGCGGCAATCCTTGGACAGCCTGGCCGCGCAAACCGTTCGAGCGGATGAAGTTGTGGTCGTAAAAGATGGCCCCCTCGGAAGTGACCTAGACACAACGATTGCCTCCTCCGAGGGAGAGCTGCCCTTGGTGATGGTCCATCTGAAGAAAAACGTGGGACTTGGGCTCGCGCTGCAGACAGGCCTAAACCGGTGTACAGGTGAATTCATCGCCCGCATGGATTCTGACGACATTTGCCTTCCTGACAGGTTCGAAAAACAGCTGCCGTTTCTGGAACAGAATCCGGACGTGGACGTGGTGGGCGGCGCTATCGCTGAGTTTCATGGCGACTGCGCGACAATTGAATCTGTCCGGCGCATGCCCTCGACTGCCAAGCAGCTCAACAGAGTAGCGAGATTCAGAAACCCGCTCAATCATATGACGGTAATGTTTCGCAAAGCGTCCGTGCTTGCGGCGGGGAATTATCAACCCTACCAGGGATTTGAAGACTATGAGCTATGGGTCAGAATGCTGATGTGCGGCCAACGCTTTCACAATCTCGACGACATCTTGGTTCTTGCCCGGTGCGGAAATGGCATGCTGCAGAGAAGGGGCGGCCTTCGATATCTCGCGCAAGAAATGAGACTCCAGCGGCATTTCTTGAAAATCGGATTCCTGTCCGGACCTCAGTTCCTGCTCAACCTTGTCACCCGCGGAACGGCCAGAATCGTTCCCTTGCCCCTGAGATCGATTTTCTACCAGAGAATTTTGCGGCAGGGGCTGTGAGCCTATCCCGACGGCCACCGTCGATCACGAAAGCCCACAAACTACAAAAGCCAGATTTGAAAATGGGAGATTCGGCTTGAAAGTCACATTCGAAGTTGGTCTTGGAATCGTTGCCCTTTCTCTAGCACTTCTCACCGGGGACGTCTCCTGTGCGCAGGATCAAGGCGCTGAGCAGCAGCCTGACACCGCGGGCTATCAAGATTGCCAGGCGCACCCGGAAGCGACTGGGTGTCAGCAGACCTCCAGGCCCTCAGCTGGGACCAAGACTCCGACTCCCTCTTTGGAGCAACTGCCCACGACCATTTCGCCCATCACGCCGATCAGCCCAGAAGCAGCGGGCGAGAGGGGCAAGCCCGCCGCCAAGACGCCCTTCCAGCCGGAGCCGCCTCCGCCCCTGACGGAGTTTCAGCTCATGGTGGCCGATTCGGTTGGGAAAATGCTTCCCATCTACGGAGCCAGTCTGTTTCGCCAGGCCCCCAACACCTTTGCTCCCCTGGAAAACGTGCCTGTGCCTTCGGATTACACCGTTGGACCCGGGGACGAGCTGTACGTGCGCCTATGGGGCCAGATCAACGTCGAGCTGCGCGCCACGGTGGACCGGAACGGCCAGGTCTTCATCCCCAAGGTCGGAACAATTACCGCCGCCGGTGTGCGCGTCTCCAACCTCGACGCGCATTTTCGCAGTCAGATCGAGCGCATTTACAAAAACTTTGACCTCATCGTCACGCTGGGCAAGCTCCGCTCCATCGACATTTTCTTTGTTGGCCAGGTATCTCGTCCCGGAAGCTACACCATTAGTTCGCTCAGCACGCTGGTGAACGCGATCTTTGCCGCCGGCGGACCTGCGCCACAGGGCTCGATGCGGCACATTCAGCTCAAGCGCGATGGACAAATCATCACCGAGTTTGACCTCTACGATCTTTTGTTGAAGGGCGATAAATCGAAAGACGTGGCGCTGCTGCCCGGCGACGTGATTTATGTTCCCCCGGCTGGACCGCAGGCGGCCGTCGCCGGAAGCGTGAACACTCCCTCGATTTACGAACTCAAGGACGGCCCGACAAATCTGGCCGAGGTCATCGAACTCGCCGGCGGATTGAACACCGTGGCCGATGGCAGCAAAGTGGCACTGGAACGCATCGACCAGCGGCAAATCCGCAGCGTGACGGAGTTTTCGCTGGATGCCAAGGGCCTGCAGGAGCTGGTAAAGGATGGGGACATTGTGCGGATTCGGTCCATCGTGCCGCGATTCGAAAATACCGTCACGTTGCGCGGCAATGTTGCCAATCCCGGCCGCTATCCCTTCCACGCGGGCATGAAAATCCGCGACCTGCTCCCCAATAAAGAAATGTTGTTGACGCGAAACTACTGGCAGTCGCAAAACGCCCTGGTCAAGGGCGGCATGACGCAATATCAGAAATACGACCAGCCAGAGGGATCGAACAGTCCTGGGGAGAGCCGAGCCGATGAGAGCCGCCTGCGCACCGACGTAAAGCTCAACGCGCCCGAAATCAATTGGGACTATGCGGTAATTCAGCGCCTGAATCCGGTTGATTTGTCCACCACGCTCATTCCCTTTTCCCTGGGCAAGGCGGTCCTGGAGGGCGATGAGGCCAATAACCTTGCGTTGCAGTCCGGAGATGTGGTGACCGTCTTTTCGCAACACGATATGGCCGTGCCCGTCAAGCGACAGACCATGTTCGTTCGAGTGGAAGGCGAAGTCCGGGTGCCGGGTATCTACAGAATCCAGCAAGGCGACACGCTGCGCGATCTTCTGGAACGTGCCGGAGGCTTTACGGAGAATGCCTATGTGTTCGGCATGCAGTTTACCCGCGAATCGGCGCGGCTGGAACAGCAGGCATCCTTGAACAGGATCGCGGCGGAGATGGAAGCGCAGATCCACGAGAAGTCGATCGCCAACACCAGAGCCAACCCGGAGAACGCCGCGGCGATTGCGGCGCAGAGCGAATCGCAACGCGGTTTGCTGGAGCAGTTGCGGTCCGCCAAAGCGAGCGGCCGAATCGTTCTGCAGTTGAAGCCGGCGGACACCGGGTTGGCGGCGGTTCCTCCCGTTGCTCTGGAAGACTTGGACCGCGTGCTTGTGCCGCAGCGCAGCCAGGTGGTCAGTGTCGTCGGGTCCGTCTTCAACCAGAGTTCATTCCTGTATCACAAAGGAGCAACGGTGGGTGACTATATCCGCGCTGCGGGCAACGGCAATGCCACCGCGGATCTTGGACGGGCGCTGCTGGTGCGGGCGGATGGTTCGGTCATTGGCCGCACTTCTGTCTTCAAACATTTTGGAGAAGGCTTTGCATCCATTCATGTGCTGCCGGGTGATGCCATCGTAATTCCCGCGAAACTTCAAGTCGGAGGATTCTCGAAAGCGATGCGCGATTGGATGCTCGTTGCTTCCCAGGCGGCCATCGCTTCCGCCGTAATTGCAGTCCACTGATAAAAAAGTGAATCAGGCGTTCCATTTTCTTGGATGTTCTCCAGGAAGAGACTTCTGGCTTTTCGCAATACATCTTTGTTCCCCCTTCCTCGTTTCATGCCCTGGCCGGTGGCATGGCAAACGTCTACCCCGTTCCAGCACGGCATACCCGTGCTGACCGGCCCGAGCGTTTGCGATCCGTTCGAATTCTCGCGGCGCTGGCAAACACAAACACTAAGGAAGGTCCATGTTCAGAACAATGGAAGAGGGGCAAGTTGCAACACAGAGTAGTCGGCGCTACGGACACCCGCAGAAAGAGGTTGCACATTATCATTCACCGCAATTGGTCCAATTTACGCTGGCTCCGGCAACTTCCGGGCGCCGCTGCTGGAGTTCGTCATTTGCGAAACGACTCATGGATGTCGGAGTGTCGCTTGTGGTGCTGGCCGCGGTTTTCATTCCAGGAATCTTCATTTACCTGATGATTCGCGCCCATTCACGCGGGCCGGGATTCTTCCGCCAGAAGCGGGTCGGATATCGTGGCCGCCTCTTTACGCTCTATAAATTTCGCACCATGGAAGTCAAGAACCATGACTTGGGGCCGGGGTTAACCCGCGACGGAGACCCGCGAGTGACCGCGATAGGCAAAGCACTGCGGAAGCTGAAGATTGACGAGTTGCCGCAATTCTACAACGTGCTCCGCGGAGAAATGAGCCTGGTCGGACCGCGTCCCAAGCTTGCAAAGTACGCGGCGAGGACGGACACATTTTACCGGCCCGGCATCACCGGGTTTTCCACGCTGGTGTTCCGATGGGAAGAGCAAATCCTGAAGAATATTTTGCCCGAAGACTTGGACGGTTTTTACGACAGGCGAATCAAGCCGCTGAAGGCCAGGGCGGATTTCCGGTACATGAAGAGAGCGACGTTTATTTCGGATTTGCGTATTCTGCTCCTCACGGCCGTGGCCTCGCTGGTTTCTTCCGCGAGACAGGTCAGAAACGGCCGGCCCAGGCGTCGTTCCGTGGCCGCCTCTCGCCGGAGAACTCGTCGCAGCCCGGCGCTGAACATCGAGTTCGAATGAGAACCCAAAATTGCAAACTGGTGTTGGCGGCTGCCCTCGCGCTAGGGGTCGTCGTCGCACGGCTGCCAGCGCAACAGGCATCGAATTCCCCTGCTTTGGAGGCCGCGTCTTCGCCCGCAGCGGATGGCAGCCCGCTCCACGAAACCTCTTCATCCGGCAGGGGCATCGGTTCACCTTATGTGCAACTCGATAGTTGGATTTATCCAGCACTGCAAAGGTTGGCGGCGCTGGGCTATATCACTTCCGAGTTTGCCGATATGCGTCCATGGCCCCGGATCGCGTGCGCTCTGATGGTGCAAGAAGCCGGCCGGGCCCTGGACGATCACTCAGCCGCTTCCTCAACAGAAGCACAACGGCTGTATGCGGCACTGCGGGAAGAGTTCCAGCCCGAGTTGGGTGAGCTGGGCCGGGGTCGGGCCGAACCGGCCATCCGTTTGGAGTCGGTCTACTCCATTTTGACTGGAATCAGCGGGCAGCCGCTGAACGACAGCTACCATTTTGGGCAAACCATCATCAACGATTACGGCCGCCCATATCAGGAAGGGTTCAATAGCTACAATGGTTTTTCAGCGTATGCCGTGGACGGGCCATTTACGATTTATTCGCAAGGAGAATTTCAGCATTCACCGTCTGCTCCCGCGTACCCGCTTTCGGTTCGCCAGGTGATTGCTGGGGACGACGATAATCCGCTTCAGCCCGCGACGCCTTTTGCCGGCAAAGATCAGTTTCGGCTGCTGGCTGCCTATGCGGCCGTCAACCTGGCCGGCTGGAATTTCTCATTTGGCAAGCAGAGCTTGTGGTGGGCGCCGAACTACGGCGGCGCCCTGCTCTTCAGCAACAATGCCGAGCCAATCTACATGGCCCGCGCAAGCCAGGTAGCGCCTTTCGAGCTTCCCTGGCTTTTCCGGCTACTCGGGCCCACGGAGTTGGATTTTTTCTTTGGAAAGTTGTCGGGCAACCAGTACCCCCCGCGGCCGCTGATCCATGGCGAGAAGATCAGCTTCAAACCAACCCGCAACCTGGAACTCAGCTTTTCGCGCACGGCTGAATTTGGCGGCGTGGGCCGCCCGATGACGCTTGGCGCAATCTTTCATAGTTATTTCAGTTTTGAGTCGTCGGTTGGCTACCCGGCCTCGCAGAATCCCGGGGAGCGCAACGGGGGATTCGATTTATCTTACCGGATTCCAGGAATTCGAAATTGGATGACGGTTTACGGCGACCTTATGTCGCGCGACGATCCCAATCCTCTCGACTCTCCGCGGCGCGCATCCTGGAATCCCGGGCTGTATCTTGCCTGGATACCTTATGTGCCACGGCTTGATTTCCGGTTCGAAGCGGTAAACACGGATCCTCCATCCTCCCCGGCTCATAACGGACAGTTTGACTACTGGGAAGGCTTCTATCACGACCTGGACACCAACAAAAACAATCTGATTGGCGATTGGATCGGTCGAGAGGGCACAGGCTTCCAGGCCTGGAGCACTTATTGGTTCAGCCCTCAGAACACAATCCACTTCGGCTATCGGCATGCGAAAGTCGACGGGGCGTTCATTCCCGGTGGTGAGACGTTGAACGACGGCTCGGTGGCGCTAAATTGGCGGGTGCATGAAAACGTGCAGTTCAGTGCCTTCGTTCAGTATGAAAAGTGGCTCGCGCCACTCTTGGCGGCCAAGCCGCAAACGAATTGGACATCGTCCGTCGAAATCTCCTTCTGGCCTAAATTGTGGAAACCATGACAGGAATCGGTTCCACCCCATGGCTGGCAACATTCATCCGCTACGGACCAGCGTTACCACGTTTCTTCTACCCCCCGCGGTTCCCTCAATCCCTTCACCCTCCAACTTCACCCGTCATTCCGCCATCGGCCCTCAATTCTCAACACGTTTTGAGAGTTAGTTTCCGGCAGAATCTAGCCTGAGGAAGGGAGATTTGCCGTGAGGAAGGCCTGACGCCGCGCTCTAGGCCGCGACGTAGACGAAAGGAGAAGTACCGCACTAGGCGCTTCACCAACTAAACTAATTGATATTTCAAGATTAACTGGCGCGCCCGGCCCGATTCGAACGGGCGACCCTCTGCTTAGAAGGCAGACGCTCTATCCAACTGAGCTACGGGCGC
>Ga0074044_10004027_pt1 | contig 12328 bp, 12 predicted proteins | sample BogForMeECP23OM1_FD_94443 | JGI IMG/M metagenome (GOLD analysis project Ga0074044, IMG submission 94443) | Bog forest soil microbial communities from Calvert Island, British Columbia, Canada - Bog Forest MetaG ECP23OM1 | ecosystem: Environmental > Terrestrial > Soil > Wetlands ...
AGCATGCCGCGGCGGCGAGGAAAATTTGTGCGCGAGCCCCCGTCACCTCGGCATCGGCGTCGATGGCGGATTTGCTAGCCACGTCCTGGTTCCGCATCCGCGCTACCTCCTCGACTACGCGCCGCTGTCGCCGACTTTTGCCGGGATGCTGATGTGCTCCGGTTTGACGGCCTATTCGGCGCTCAAGCGGCTCACAGGCCGCCCCGAGCGCGGCCCGGTCCTACTCGTTGGGCTTGGCGGAGTCGGCATGATGGGCCTCGCGATTGCCCGCGCGCTCTTTCACACGGTGCCGATCGTTGCCGACATCGATGCGGAAAAGCGCAAGGCCGCACTCGCGGCCGGTGCGGCCCAAGCCTACGATCCGTCCGATCCGCAAGCGCGCAAGGCAATCATGACGGCCACTGGCGGGGTGCTTGCAGCCTGCGATTTCGTCGGCTCCGATAAATCGCTGCAATTCGCGACCGGCTTGCTCGGCCGCGGCGGCAAGGTGGTGGTGACGGGACTTCTGGGCGGCAATTTCTCGATAGCCGCCGCTATGTTCGGGATCAAAGCAATGACGATCGAGGGCACGCTGACCGGGACACTCGCCGAAACACGCGAGCTTCTCGATTTGGTGCGTGCAAAAAACATCGCGCCGATCCCTACCCGCGACCGCCCTCTCGCAGAAGCGCAGGCAGCGCTCGATGATTTGCGCGCCGGCCGTATCGTCGGCCGCACCGTGCTGTCGGCTTAGTGCTCGAACTGCGGATAACGATACGATGACCGACGATCTGCCGGCTGGCATCTTGTTGCCGCCTGACATTTTGCAACCGTTTTTCCTGCGGTTCCACCGTGACGATCTGCACGTAATGGCGTTCATCGAGGGGCATCCGCAATACGAGTCCGTTGAGGCGATGATCAAGCATCGCGCCGACGGCGCCTCGAACATCCGCGCGATAATCACGCTTCATGATCAATCGCAGATCGACCACATCAACAACGAGACTGGTCTGTTGCAGATGCGAGGCGCTAAGCGGAATGTCTGCGGCCGGCCAATCGCGCTGGAGACGGGCGTCAACGGCGACAAGCGCCGCGCGCGGATCGCCTTCGTCTCTCATGCCGGGGAAGCCATCGATCTCGATGTGACTACTGTCGGTCCACCAGACCGAGCCCGTGCCGGCCTCTCGGATCCAGGTGGACATTCCGCCACGAGCAGCCTGCCAATGATGTGGCGCGGTGCCAGCTCCTTGGCGGGACCGGAAAGCCAGGTCCTGATTGATGGCCGACGCTTCGGGGTACCGCCTAAGCTGCATGCCGGCGCCCTGGTCGGTTACGAAGGGTATTATACCGAGCGGCACTCGATGGGGGTTCTGCGTGCCGGCGAAGTCGACTTGAAGTTACTACGCAAACCGGATCGCCTTGAGCTTGGCGCGGATTGGGTGTTCGAAACCGCAGAACGCACGATTACGTATCGCGTTAGCGATCGGTCACGCGAGGGAGCATTTCGCATCACCAGGCTCGATGAATCGGGAGAAACCATCACCGCGTACGCGGCTGACGAGCGGCTTCGGTTGATGGAGATTCGCCTTGCAACCGACGACGATGCGACGCGCGGACTTGTCCTTTCGTTCGAGGAAGCCGGATGCTTCCGTTTCGACATGGAAGGCACGAAAGGGCTCGTTAGCGGCCGCGTAGGAGTCGCTGATGTGCCGAAACAAACGCGGATAAGGCTCGAGCCACTGCAACCTGCTTGGGCAGCCAAGCGTGGGGTGTCGGTGGAGTGCTCGACGAATGGCGATCGGCTTAGGGTTGTCACGACTATCGCTGGCACCGCGGCGAGTTAATGATCTCTTGGCCTCACAGCTTCGCCTGCAAAGCACGCACGAAGCTAGAAAGACCGATCTGCCGCTCGCGCTTGAGCCGTTCCGCCGCAAGAATGGCCTTCACTTCGGCAAATGCCTCATCTTTGTCGCGGTTGACGACGACGTAATCGTATTCCGGCCAATGGCTCATCTCGCCCGCCGCCTTGGCCATGCGCGAGCCGATGATCTCACGACTGTCCTGGGCACGGCGTTGGAGCCGCCGCTCGAGGTCCTTCACCGTCGGCGGCAGGATGAAAACGCTGACGAGATCATCGCGCGCCTTTTCGCTCAGCTGCTGCGTGCCTTGCCAATCGATATCGAACAGCACGTCGCGGCCCGCTTGCAATGCCTTCTCCACCGGCCGGCGCGGCGTGCCGTAGCGATGGCCGAAAACTTCAGCCCATTCCAGAAGCTTGCCCGATTTCACCATGGCCTCGAAGCGGGCAAGATCGATGAAGCGATAATCATGGCCATCAACCTCGCCGCGGCGCCGCGGACGCGTCGTCACCGACACCGAAAGCTCGACGTTGCGATCGGCCTTGAGCAACATGCGCGCAAGCGTGGTCTTGCCGGCGCCTGATGGCGAGGACAACACGAGCATGAGACCGCGACGCGCAATTCTCTTTTGATCCCGTCCGGCGCTCGCCATGCTCTATTCCACGTTCTGCACCTGCTCGCGGAATTGCTCTACCGCGGCCTTGAGCTCCAGCCCGATATTGGTGAGTTCGACGTCATTCGCCTTGGCACAGAGCGTGTTAGCTTCGCGGTTGAGCTCCTGAGCGAGAAAGTCGAGCCGCCGGCCGATTGGTCCGCCCTGCCCGACAAGAAGCTGAGCCTGCGCGACATGCGCGGCGAGGCGGTCAAGCTCCTCGCGCACGTCGGCTTTGGCCGCGATCAGGATTGCCTCTTGATGCAGCCGGTCAGGATCGAACCGATCGGACTGCGCCAGCAACGTGGCAACCTGCTCGGCAAGCCGGACGCGTATAGCCTCCGGCCGCCGGCCGGGGACCAATTCCGCGCGTTGCGCAAGCGCGGCAATTTCACCAAGCCGCGCGCCCAGAACGCGGCCAAGGGCAGCACCTTCGTGGCGACGCATCTCCGCAAGCGCTCCGATCACCTCGGCGAAACCGGCAGTCACCGCCGTCTCGGCGGCGCGCCGCTCCTCCTCGCGCTCCTCGATATCGCCGACCTCCATCACCCCCTTGAGCGCAAGCAAGCCATCGAGCGACGGCGGCGATGCCTCGATTCGCGATGCGAGCTGTCGTACCGTCGCTAAGACCGCATCGAGCACCGCCGCGTTGACGCGCACGACCGGCAGGACACCGGTACGCTCCACTGTCAGGTTGGCTTGAATCGAACCACGTGCAAGCGTCTCCGCGGCGCGGGCGCGGACCGGCACTTCGATCGCGTCCCAGCCGGGCGGCAGGCGAAGCCGCAGATCGAGACCCTTGCCGTTGACCGATTTGACTTCCCAGGTCCAAGCATAGGCGCCGCAGATGCCGTGGCCGCGAGCAAATCCGGTCATGCTCGACAGCGCCATGGATCGCGATCTCCGGTGAAAATGCGGAAGATTCGCACCGAACTTAGCGGTGGCCTTCCATGGTCACAAGGGCGATCAGGGCACCCGAGGGCGCCGAAGGGAGTGTCCCTTTGATTGCGAAGAATATGCAGCAAGCGCTTGCGAACTTTGGAATCGGCACACTAACGCGTCGTCTGCGTGCGATGGCTTGATGAGCGGCGCGGTTGCGGCGGCGGAGCAGACGCGGCTGGGGGCGGCGATGCAACCGACTGCGCGTCGGCAGGAGCTTGATCTTTCTGATCGGTTTCAATCAATCGCAGGCGTGCGACGTTTTTCTGATGTTGCTCGTAAGTTTCCGCGAAGGCGTGACCTCCGGCGCCGTCGGCCACAAAATAAAGTTCGCGCGTGCGCGCTGGATTGGCGGCGGCCTCAAGCGAAGCGCGGCCCGGATTGCCGATCGGCCCGGGCGGCAGCCCGTCGATCTGGTAGGTGTTGTACGGCGTCGGCTGATCTATCTCGCTCTTCATGATTGACCGCCCGAGCGTACCCTTGCCGCCGACCAGCCCGTAGATGATGGTCGGGTCTGATTGCAGCTTCATCTTCTGTTTCAACCGGTTGGCAAATACGGCGGCGACCCGCGTGCGCTCCTCGGGTTTGCCGGTCTCTCTCTCGACCAGGGACGCGAGGATGACGAGCTGATCCGGCGTCTTGATCGGCAGATCTGGCGAGCGGTGGTCCCAGATTTCCTTGACCACCCGCTGCTGCGCTTGTTGCATGCGCTGGATCATCTGTTCGCGCGTCACACCGCGGGTGAAATTATAGGTATCCGGCAGGAGGGTGCCTTCGCGCGGGATTTCCTTGATGTTTCCGGTCAGTACGTCGTCGTCCAAAAGTCGCGCGACGATCTGCTCGGAGGTCAAGCCTTCCGGGATAGTGAGCTGATGCGGCACCACTCGGCCTTCGATGATCGTCGCCACCACGTCGCGCAAGCCGGCGTGAGCCTTGAACTGATATTCGCCGGCCTTAAGGTCTTCGCGCGCCTTGAGCACCAGCACGCCGCCAATGAACACCCAAGCTTGATCGATGACGCCTTCATGCACCAGGACATCGGCGATATCGCGAATGCCGGAGCCGCGCGGGATATTGACGATGCGGTCCTCCGGTAACGGGCCCGGAGCTTCAAACCGCTGCTTGCCGACGACAAGCGCGATGCCAGCGACGATTGCCATCAGCACGAAGATGCTGATGATGGCGTTGCCGATGACGATGAAGGGATGCCGCGCACTCTTTGAGCGGCGAGTCGGCATCTCCACGGTGTCAGGCTCGAGCGCCGTTCGCGGGCTGCGCGGCGTGATTTGTCTGGGATTTTTCGAACCCATCGGCGTCGCGCCCATTCCGTTCAGCAGCCGCTCCGATAGGGGCGGATATGGCTCGCCCGCGCCCGGCACGGCTCTTGTCGCTTCTCGCGAATATGGCTCAGATGAACGAACAGATGAGGGCTCGCTCGCCGCCTTTGGGCGCGTCGTCGAGGCGGCGAGCGGCGCGCCGGCGTCTCCATTGGAACCTTTGCGCGGCTTCGCGGCGCCCACCGCGGCGGATGATTGTTGCGCCGCGGGCGCTCCGCCGCGCGTGCTCAGATCGGGTCGGTCCGCGGCGCGCACCGGTGCCGCGCGCGGACGTACCCCAGCGCGGTTGCTGCCGTTGGGCGGTGGATCGGAGCTGGTCACCGCCGAATGTCCGCTTTTACACTATGCATCATCGGTGAAAAGGTGAGCCCCGGCCAGCGAACCGAATGGTCGTCGATTCTCCCGCGTCCGCCCATAGGTGCGACAATGGGCTCGCAGTGAATTGCAGGCGAGTGCGGAGCAAATATGGCGAAACGGCGATGGGCTGCACTAATCCGACACCCGGCTGAACACGAGGGAGGCATTGGTGCCGCCGAATCCGAAAGAATTCGAGAGCACAACATTGACGGAGCGCTTGCGCGGCTTGTGCGGCACGAGGTCGATGGCGGTGTCGACTGAGGGATTGTCGAGATTGATGGTGGGCGGCACCACCTGATCGCGAATTGCGAGCAGGCAGAAGATCGCCTCGACTGCGCCGGCTGCGCCCAGCAGATGGCCAATCGACGACTTCGTCGACGACATGGTGATGTGGCCGGCGGCATTGCCGACCAGCCGTTCGACGGCCCTGAGTTCGATCTCGTCGCCGAGCGGCGTCGAGGTGCCGTGAGCGTTGATATAATCGATCTCACCCGGCGAAATATCGGCGCGGCGGAGCGCCGCTTTCATGCAGCGTAGTGCGCCGTCACCGTCCTCCGCGGGCGCCGTGATATGGAACGCGTCGCCGGAGAGGCCATAGCCGACGAGTTCGGCATAGATACGAGCACCGCGGCGCTTTGCGTGATCGTACTCTTCAAGCACCATCGCACCCGCGCCTTCGCCCATCACAAATCCATCGCGATCGCGGTCATACGGCCGCGAAGCGCGTTTGGGTGTTTCGTTGAATCCGGTCGACAGCGCCCGGCACGCGGCGAAGCCGGCGAGCGAGATGCGGCAGACGGGCGATTCCGCACCGCCTGCCACCATCACGTCGGCATCGCCGAGCGCAATAAGCCTGCCGGCGTCGCCGATTGCGTGAGAGCCGGTCGAGCAGGCGGTGACCACGGCGTGATTGGGTCCTTTCAGCGAATGCGCGATCGAGACATAACCCGAGGCGAGATTGATGATCCGACCCGGGATGAAGAATGGCGACACCCGGCGCGGACCGCGGTCGCGCAAGATCAGCGCTGTTTCCGCGATGCCTTCAATGCCGCCGATGCCAGAGCCAATCAGCACACCGCTGGTAATCTGGTCTTCGTACTCGTGCGGGTGCCAATCGGCATCATCGAGCGCCTGTTTCGCCGCGCCCATGGCGTAGAGGATGAAGTCATCGACCTTGCGCTGTTCCTTTGGTTCCATGCACTGATCGGGATCGAAGGTGCCGTGCGAGCCGTCTCCGCGCGGAATCTGACCGGCAATCTGGCAGGGAAGGTCGAAGACATCGAATGTCTCGACGCGCCCGATCCCGCTCTCCCCCGCGAGCAGTCGCCGCCAAGTGTGCTCGACCCCGCAACCCAGCGGCGTCAGCATACCAAGACCCGTGACGACGACGCGTCTCATCATCGGCGCTCCCGGCAGACGCTTTGTCCGATGTTGCCTCGGTAAAGCCTGCCGTTGCAGCATCCGCCCGCCCGTAACGGCGTGTGAACATCACGCCTGGGCGCGTCATCCATGCGGCGCAACCGGGCAGTGCTGGGTATCAGCTCTTCGCGTTCTTTTCGAGGAACTTGATGGCGTCGCCCACGGTGAGAATCGTTTCGGCGGCGTCGTCGGGAATCTCGCAACCAAACTCTTCCTCGAAGGCCATGACGAGCTCGACTGTGTCGAGGCTGTCGGCGCCGAGATCGTCGATGAAGCTGGCGTTTTCGGTCACCTTGTCAGGCTCGACGCCGAGATGCTCCACGACGATCTTCTTCACCCGCTCGCCAATATCACTCATCGTTTCCAACCTCTTCTTTTCAGCGCGACCCGATCAACGTCTCGGCCCCGTCGTGGGCTACAGCCGCGGGTCGACAGCGAACAGAGGCGGACGTCTAGTCCCCGCTCTCCGGCTTTCCGGCTCCCCCAGCTCAGTCTCGGTCCGGTTACCACACTTCCAAAGCGTTGACCAGCGTGGCCGCTTGCCGCCGCTGTGACCTCTATCGCCTTCAAATCATGGCCATTCCGCCGTTCACATGCAACGTCTGTCCGGTCATATAGCCGGCCTCGTTGGTGGCGAGAAACGCGACCGCGGCGGCCACCTCCTCGGTGGTACCGGCGCGGTTCGCCGGGATCTTCGCGATGATGACTTCGCGCTGTTTGTCGGTGAGCTTCTCGGTCATCGGCGTGATAATGAATCCGGGCGCAACACAATTGGCGGTAACGCCGCGTTTCGCATATTCCTGTGCAATCGACTTGATCATGCCGGTGATGCCGGCTTTGGCGGCGACATAATTGGCCTGCCCAGGATTTCCAGTCGTCCCCACCACCGAGGTGATCGCGATGACGCGTCCGAAGCGACGGCGCATCATGCCGCGCACGGCGGCGCGCGCGAGGCGGAACGTGGCGGAGAGATTGATGGCGATGACCTGGTCCCAGTCGTCGTCGCGCAACTGTACGAACAGATTGTCCTTCGTCACTCCGGCATTGGCGACAAGTACGTCGAGCTGACCCATCGCCTGTTCGGCGCGCGGAACCAGAGCATCTGTCTCGGTGCCGTCGGCGAGATTGCACGGCAGTACGTGAACGCGATCACCGAGATCGGCGGCAAGCCGGTCGAGGACGTCGCGGCGGGTGCCGGAGATGGCGACCGTGGCGCCCTGCGCATGCAGGACGCGGGCGATGCCGCCGCCGATCGCGCCGGTGGCTCCCGTGATCAATGCGGTCTTTCCGGTGAGTTCAAACATGACCATCCTCGCGAACGTGCAAGCTCAACCGTGCGCAGCCTTGAACCGGGTGATATCCTCCGGCGTGCCGAAGGAAGACACGTCGACCGTATCGGCGATTCGCTTGATCAAGCCGGTGAGCACTTTACCAGCACCGACCTCGTGGAACGTGGTCACACCCGCTTGCACCATGAACAGAACCGATTCGCGCCAGCGAACCATGCCGGTCACCTGCTCGACTAGGCAGCGCACGATCATTACCGGGTCGCTGATCGGCCGTGCCAGCACATTGGCGACGAGCGGCACGCGGGGCGGCTTGACGGCGACCGCAGCGAACGCCGCGGTCATGGCATCCGCCGCCGGCTGCATCAGCGAGCAGTGAAACGGCGCCGAGACCGGCAGCATCATGGCCCGCTTCACGCCGCGCAGCTTGGCGATCTCGACAGCGCGTTCGACGGCCAATTTTTCACCTGACAACACGACCTGCCCGCCGCCATTGTCGTTGGCGGCCGCACAGACGCCTACGCCCGCGGCCTCAGTGGCGATCAATTGGGCTTCGCCGATTTCGACCCCAATCAACGCAGCCATGGCGCCGACACCGACCGGCACCGCCTTCTGCATGGCCCGGCCGCGGACGCGCAGCAGCCGCGCCGCATCAGCGATCGTGAGCGATCGAGCGGCGGCAAGCGCCGAATATTCTCCGAGTGAGTGGCCGGCAACGAAAGCCGCATCGCGCTCCAGATCGACGCCGGCCTCCGCTTCGAGTACCCGCAGCGTGGCGAGCGACACCGCCATGAGCGCAGGCTGGGCGTTCTCGGTGAGAGTGAGTGTCTCCGCCGGCCCATTCCAGATCGCATCGCTGAGCTTTTCGCCGAGCGCCGCATCGATTTCCTCGAAGACCCGGCGCGCCGAGACAAAGCACTCAGCGAGCCCCCTGCCCATGCCGACTGCCTGACTGCCTTGGCCCGGAAAAACGAACGCAGTCGTCATTGCATGCCCCCAAGTGTCCCAATGCGAGGTTCGCAGCTTAGTCGCGGCACACGCTGCAAACTGGAATCAAGTGACACCAGCAAATTCATGATTCGAGTGTGATTTCGATTTGAAGTTGCTGCGCGAGTTTGCGGCTTCAAATTCACCACACCTGGGAGGGGCGAAAGATACCGCGATCACGGCTCTGTCAAGGGAGGAGCGTCGAGGAAGAATAGAGTGGATAGTCGGCAATCTCGATTGACCCGGCTCTTTTTGGCCAAGAGCGACCTGTCGCGTGGTTCCTGACCCGTCTTGCCTTTCCGTACGGCCCGCGTATAAGGCCTGCTTTTCCGCTCGACCCCGGCCGGGGGCTGAACGGACGGTCGCGCCAGCGCACGTTTCATGCGCCAACTATATGGTGCGATAGGACTTTAGGGTCCGGCGTCCGGTGTCCTCGCCTTCAGAGCATTCGAGCCTTTCCCGAAGGGCTCGAGGGGCTTGGCGCCGGGAGCGAGCGAGGGCAACGAAGGAAAGGGCAACCATGCCGCTGTACGAACACGTCTACCTTGCGCGCCAGGACGCCAGCGCGCAGCAGGTCGAGGAATTGACCGCGCAATTGAAAGGCGTCGTCGAAGGCTTGGGCGGATCAATCGCCAAGACCGAATATTGGGGCGTGAAATCCCTGTCCTACCGCCTGCGCAAGAACCGCAAGGCACATTTCACCCTCATGAACCTCAATGCTCCGCCGGCCGCGATCAATGAGATCGAACGCTTGGAGCGCCTGAACGAAGACGTGTTGCGCTATCTCACGATCAGGGTCGAGGGGCACGAGGAGGGCCCCTCCGCCATGATGCGTCGCGCCGAACGCGACCGTGACCGCGACGACCGCCGCGGCGAGCGCCCGCGAGACCGAGACCGAGACAGGGATCGCGAGCGGCGTCCCCGCGAGGGCGCGGACGAGATCGAAGCGGTAACGGAGGAATGACCATGGCTATGTCACCGCAATCGGCGGGCGGACGCCGACCGTTCTTTCGCCGCCGCAAGAGCTGCCCGTTCTCGGGCGCCAATGCGCCGAAGATCGACTACAAGGATGTCAAGCTGTTGCAGCGGTTCGTGTCGGAGCGCGGCAAGATCGTTCCGAGCCGTATCACGGCGGTCTCGGCAAAAAGGCAGCGCGAACTTGCCCAAGCGATCAAGCGCGCGCGCTTCCTTGGGCTGCTGCCCTATGTGATCCGCTGAGTGTGATGCCGCCGACCACTCGCTGAGGCGAGCTGGCAGAAGTAGTGGCAAGGAGACGTCGAGATGGAAGTGATCTTGCTCGAACGAGTGCCCAGATTGGGGCAGATGGGCGAGGTGGTGCGCGTCAAGGACGGTTTCGCCCGCAATTTCCTGCTGCCGCGCGGCAAGGCGCTGCGCGCCACCACGGAGAACCGCACGCGTTTTGAAGCCATGAAAAGCGAGCTCGAGGTGCGCTCGCTCGCGCTCAAAAGCGAGGCGGGTCAAGTCGCCGAGAAGCTCGACGGCAAGAGCTTCACGGTTCTCCGGCAAGCCTCGGAAGCAGGTCAGCTGTTCGGATCGGTTTCGCCGCGCGACCTCATCGGCATTATTGCAACCGCCGGATACGACGTGAGCCGCAATCAGATCGCGCTCAATGCGCCGATCAAAACGCTCGGCCGGCACAGTGTTCCGTTATCGCTGCATCCCGAGATCGAGACATCGATCACCGTGATTGTCGCTCGCAACAACGAGGAAGCCGCGCGCATCGAGCGCGGCGAGGACGTAACGCGGCTGCGTGAAGAGCCGACAGCTGGCGAAGCCGCAGCGATTGCGGCAGAGGCATTCTTCGAGCCGGAGGCAGCGGAATCCCTGCACGCTCGCGAAGGTGCCGAACCGGCCGAAGGCCCTCCGCCCGCCGACAAGAGCTGATCTCGGTGTAGACTAGTCTTCAGTCGGGAATGTCATCTCTTCAGTCGGGAATGTCATCGCGCGGTACGGGCGCGTTCTCGGCCGATGCGGCGTCCGCCGGTGCGGTGGCGGCCGGGATCGGATTTGTTTCCCGGCTTGGCACCTCAGTCGGAGCCGCCGGTTCGGCGACGACCGCAGCAGGCTCATGGGCCACCGAAGCCGGCTCCTGCAGGGGTGGAGAGTTAGGCTCCTTGCGATTTCGCGGGGCCGTTGTCGCCCGCTGTGGTTGCAGTTTAGCAGTGGCAGGGGTCCCCTCGTCCGGCTTTCCGGGTTGCCGGGCTTGGTGTTTTGCCGGTTTGGGCTCCTCAGCCGGCGCCGCGGCATGGGCCACCGTCGGCTTCTGCCCGCGCCCCTGCGCCGGGGTTGCGCCACTCTCGCCACCGCGCGCACTCAGCACGTAGGCGGCGAGCGCAGCCGCTTGGTCACGGCTTGTCGTGTAATGCTCCCGCAGGAAATCCGTAAGCGTGGCGCTATTTTTGCCGCTTGCCAGCGCGCGCGTAGCCTTGTGGCATTCCGCACAATCGGCCGCAAAGATCTGCGCCGGCGTCTTGCCCTGGTCGATATTGGTCTGAGCGGACGCCCAGGCTGGAGCTAGTCCTACCAGCAGGCCGATCGTAGCCGCGAGACGCCGGGTCACCCTGAACTCCTCAAATCTTTTCGGCTGGCCAGCCATCCTTACCCCAAAACCGGCCAAATGTGAGCGGGGCGTGGCGGTCGCCGCCGAAGAAGACCGTCGTCGCCTGCATTGCTGGTCAACGAGGATTTTGTTTTAATGACGGCAAGCACAAACCCTGCCCGCCCAAGAGGTCTTTTAGCCGGCCGGGCAGCGGGCGTAGCGCTGAGGGCGTCGACTGTCGCATTGGCTGCGGCGGCGTAGTAGGGCGTGGAGGAGGCCTTGGATCGGTTGCTGTCGATATGCTTGAGCCGATTCATCCGCCATGGGTCCTTTACGGTCACCACGGCGGCGGGCAACACCTACACCTTCGGCGATGGCAGCGGACGCCCCGTCGCCGTGCGCTTCACCAACGCAAAGGCACAGCGGGCGGTGTTGCTCAATCCCGAGCTGCGCTTGGGCGAAGCTTATATGGACGGCGCGTTCGTTCTCGAAAAAGGCTCGATCGCGGATGCGCTCGCAATCCTGCTGCGGCAAGAGCATATCGCGCCGCCAACTTGGGCCCTGCCGCTGCGGTTCGTCCGTTATGTGTTCCGCCGCCTGCAGCAGTTCAATCCGCGGTCCCGGGCGCGGCGCAATGTTGCGCACCACTACGATCTCGACGGCAAGCTCTATGCGCTCGTCCTCGACGCCGACCAGCAGTATAGCTGCGCCTACTTCGAGGAGCCCGACCAGTCGCTCGACGATGCGCAGCTCGCCAAGAAGCGCCACCTCGCCGCCAAGCTGCGGATCGAACCCGGCGCTAGCGTGCTCGACATCGGCTGCGGCTGGGGCGGCCTGGCCCTCTATCTGGCCGAGGTCGCCGGCGCCCGCGTGACCGGCATCACGCTCTCGCAGGAACAGTACGCCCGCGCCCAGCAGCGGGCGCTCGAGCGCGGCCGCGCCAAGGACGCGAT
>Ga0074044_10004028_pt1 | contig 12324 bp, 11 predicted proteins | sample BogForMeECP23OM1_FD_94443 | JGI IMG/M metagenome (GOLD analysis project Ga0074044, IMG submission 94443) | Bog forest soil microbial communities from Calvert Island, British Columbia, Canada - Bog Forest MetaG ECP23OM1 | ecosystem: Environmental > Terrestrial > Soil > Wetlands ...
TCGGTCATCTCTCTGTAAGCGTCTACTCTCTGCTCTTCTGTAAGCATCTTCTTCTCCTGAAAGTATCTGGGCAGCCGCAATGACGAACGCCGCCCTTGTTGTGCCAATTCTTGGAGGGATTGGCGCGGGTGGTGATCCGCTCCCTATCTATTACTAGGTTTCCAGAATTTCAGACCGCAGGCGTGGCTTCGTTGCTCTCAAGGGGTTTGCACGACGGGGCCGTAATGGTCGGCTGGGCTGACGCTCTACGATTGGTGAGAACGACCCGGCGCGGAAGCTGCGGCGGCGAAATACTCTTCAATCGGATTTGAGGCACCGCTTCGCCTTCAGGATCACACCTCTCCGGAACTTGTCTCGTGATCACTCTGCTTTTTTCTCACGTGGGCGGGCGGCTCTATACTCGGGCTGATCTACTGGCTTCGGGCTTGAAGTCGCGGGCGACCTCACAGCACGCCGGGTCTATGTCCACGCCGACGCTGTCCATGCCAACCTCCTCCGCGACATGCAGCACCGTGCCGTGACCGCAGAACGGGTCTAGCACACGGTTCGAGAACTCCTTGCAGAACTCAAGGCAGGCTCTTGCCGCTTCAAAACCGAAAGCCATATCGTATAGCCGCTTGGACTTCGGCACCACGTCCGGTGTCGCCTGCCCCGCGCTCATCTTCCCCCTGCCGAAGCAGACCATGTTGCGGAACGTCGGTCGATACAGGTTGGACTTGCCGACGTCTGCGGTTAGTTCGATCTTGTGCCAGAGCAGGAACCAGCCCTGCTCCGCTGCGATGTTCATCAGGAGGTTCGCCTTGCTGAACTGGCGTCCGCCCTTGCGGCGGTCAGTCTGCACGAATATGACGGGGCAGCCCCCGCTGGCGGACAGAAAGATTTCCGTAGCGGCCCGGCGCACCCACTTCTCGTATTCGCCGAGGTCTTTGATCCCGACCTCGGACGCGTCGGGTAGGCTAGTAATGATGGAGCCTTGGTCGCGGTTCGCTGGGAGCCATTCAAAAGAGTCGGCGCAGATGATAGTTTTCATTGAGGTTTCCTGAACACAAGGATTGGCTCGTACTTGTACTTGTGCTTCGAGCACTTTCTCCACTTGCTGCTAAAAGTCGGGGTGACAGGCTCAGTGTTGTTCGCTTTCCCGGTGAGGCGCTGGCATTCCCGGCAGTTCTTGTACTTTTTGCTGCCCGGAATGCTGCTGAGAGTCAGCTTCATTGTCTTGATGAGCTTCCATCCGTGGCCCTCAGCGTACTCGACAAATTCGCGGGCCAGAGACCGATGGGAGCTTACTTTAGCGATGTTCACTGCGAGCAAGCCGTCCGGCTTGAGGCAATACTTGCAGTTGTCGAGCGTCGCCCCTATGAAACCTGTTAGCCATGCTTCCTTGGTGGGGAACTTCTTGTAGCTCTGCGTTTCTTCCTGTGAGTACTCCTCTTGCGCAAAATAGGGTGGGCTAGTGAAACACAAGTCAACGGAGTTCGGTTCCAGCTTGGAGCGCATCATTTCGCTGCCCAACTTGTACAATTTGACTTTCAGATTGCGGCCCCTGTTCCTCGCCATTGGTAAGAGTTCGGTACGCATCTTTAGCAGCGCCCTGTATGTTTCGGTGCTTGGGTCGCAACCGATGTATTTGTGTACCTTGTCGCAAGCTATGGCTCCCAGCAATCGACCGCCCCACCCGCATGACATGTCCCACGTCACGCCACCCTGCGCTGGCAACAGGCGGTGGTAAATTGCGGCGGCAGCAACGGGGCTGAAGTTGCTAACGCCCTGCGTGCCCGAATAGGTGCGCAGCGCCTTCTGCCTGCTGGATAGGGTAAGGACTGGCGACGGCAAATAGTAACGGTTGCGAAAAATGTTCGGGAGGTTCCTTTCCTCCTTGCGTTCTCGCTTGCTGCGTCTGCGCAGCTTTCCCCGCTTCGCCATCGCTTTTGGGAACTCATTGTTATCTGCGAAAAGTTCACGCGGTGTGCGCTTGCCTCCTGCACGGACGTCCGACATGTGCGGAAAGTAGCAGGACGCAACCGGGTTAAAGTACGTCACCTGCTTGACGACGCCACGCCGGATCATGCGGGAGTAGTCATAGTCGAGCAGCTTGTGAAGTTTGTCTCTTTTCTCCTCTAAGCTGAGGTCATGGTCCGGAAAGCCGCTTAATTTGGAAATCTTCGCAGCGGCTTCGGGCGAAAACCTGACGGCCGTAAGTTTGTTGCCCTCGACGTTGATGCAAACGCTGAGCGGAAGTCTGGGAGCGGTGTGTCGATCAGCATTTCGCGGAGCTTGATCTTCCTCAAGCGGCTCATTGTGCGCCTTTGCCAGATTGTCGAATTCGTGATTTACCTTTGCCATTGATTTTTCTCCTGACCTGCCCGTGGGGCTTGCGCCCTCATCAGCGTTGGGAGGTCATCCCCAACGAACGCCTTTGAAAAGGCGTTTCGGCTTCTTCATTCACTCCGAAGGCGCGGCGTTAGGAACTCGCTCTGTATCGGCGGCAGGGTGAGCCGTTAAGCCGCCTGACCCGTCGATTCCTGCAAGAGCGTTCAGCATGGCATGGCGCTTGTAGCCCTTAGCCGTCGAGCCTGTGCCAACATCCTTCGCCGCGATGCGGATCGTGGAGGGTTTGACTCCGAACCGTGAGAGCAGTCCAGCAACAACCATCGCTCCCTCTATGCCATCCTTTAGACCGTCGCCGCGAAAACGCCGCCACGGGGACGTCTGAATCTGGCGCAACTTCGTGATGGCTTCTTGCGTGGTGATTTGCTTCTGATCGTCGATGACGTGAAGCATGTCCCTCAACAGGCGAACCGAATACTCCTCTTCCTGCACCCTCTCTTCTTCTTCCCCGAGTTCCGAGAGCTTTTTCGGTTTTGCAGTCTTCGCGGCGGAAATGTCGGCTGCTGCCCGGCCCAGTTCCGGCAGGCGATCTGGACAAAGTAGGCGGCACAGGACGAACAGCGGTGTCCATATCTCCTCGTCGCGGTCATTTACGAGCCACCGCAGTCCTTCGAAGCTGCGCAGAGCTTCCGTGATCTCTTCTGCTCTCGAAGAGACCGCTGCGTTAATCGTTTCGCGGAGGGCGGCTCCCTCTTCCTGTGCTGCGGCATAGACGAAGCGGCGTGCAGCTTCGCCTCGCCTCATCTCGATGACGATGCTGCGGTCGCGGAGAGTATCGTGGACGTCGCCGATCAGCGCGAACGCTTTTGGACAATAGGTCTCGAAGTCACCGTCATACCGCTTCACTGTTTGGCCACGGCGGTAACCACTGTTGAGCAACGATCTGTATTCCGATTTGGCTGAGGAGAACATCTCAGCTTCGTCAACGAGTAGGGTTGGTTTTTCCGAGTCAATGGTGCGGTAGAGTGCAGCCGGTGAGATGTTGGCTACTAAGCGCGGGTTCGACGCGACGAAAGAGATAAGCTCCAGCAGGCGGGTCTTGCCGCTGCGCTTTGTTGCCGAGGTTACGACCAAATAGGGGAAGGCATCGAACGCGGGCCATATATACGTAGCCACCACCCACAGAGCGATGACGAGCGCGTAGCCGGTTTCGCCAAGGGTCACATACGACCGGATGTACGATTCGAGTTGTCTGATTAGGGCACAGCCAGCGGGAGCAGCATGCGGGGTGCTAGAGGTCGTAACCCCGTAACCCTCCGTTCCGGGCAGCGCTTCCTTGCGCCACGCCTCCATGTCGTGGTCGTTTTTTTTCAACGCCTCGACCAGAGCCGTCGCGTTCGGGTTGTCCTCTTTGATTGTCGCTGCGCTCGTTCCAAGTGCGGCCGGTAATTTCGCCGCTTCCCAAGCGGCAACGCATCCGGGGAAGTTCGCCTCGGCTTCGGCAGCGGTCAGGGGGATGCACGCTTTTCGCTCGCGGCTCTCGTTCTTGGTCTGCCACTTGCTGGTCTTCTTGTTGAATCGGCGGACAGTGAACTCCTTGCCGGTGACGCCGCCGACTCGCGCCAGATGCTTGCGCGTTTTGTCGAAGGTGACGAACTCTAATTGTCCAATGACATTGTCGGGTTGGCTGAGAGAATAAACATCAGACGGCCACTGCGCTTGCTCGGCTTGGGTCGCCTTCCTATCGTCTAAAGCCGTGAGCGCTTCCCGGTGCAGCTTGTCGTGCTCGGTCATTGGCGCTCCCTTTGCTCCACGCCGTTGTCGTACAGTTCGCGGCTGGTCTCGCCCTTCGTCCACTTTCCGTTCACCAGTGTGTAGTGCGTGCCGAGCCTGCGCTCGCAGTCGCACAGGACGATGCCTGTCAGCGGCTCTCCATAGTCGTCTTCATACTGCTCGTACACATTGGCGTGCCCGCTGAGCAGCCTGTACCGGGGGTCGTCGTTCATTTCTCCGGCGAGGTACCGCTTCACGTAATTCATCGCTTCCGGCACGCTACTCGCATAGAAGTTGTGGATCAGTTGGTAGTCGAGAGTCTCATCGAAGGCGACGAAGTCCCGCAGGTTCGGTCCGAACGTAACAATCGTCACACCGTGTATCTCCCTGATCGTCTGCTTCGCCTGCTTACTGCCCTTAGCCCTTGTCATTTTGCTCATCTCCTTTACGCCGATGATTTCGGCTCTACTTAGTCAGGTGCCGCCGATAACGATTTTGACTCAAGGTTTTGGTACCATCTCGCAAAATGATGCTTTCGTACTAATACGAAGCTCAGAATTCCACTCTTTTTAGGCTCGAATTGCAGCCGGGCAGCTAATTTAAGGTTTTTGGGACACGGTTCTGCAATTTGAGGAGTTTTAAGGCTCGGTTGTGCGGATCGCTGCGGTCACGCCAGCCATACACTTCAGATTTCCTGCCAAGCGGTATTTAAGTAGTTGAGCGCTACGTGGGTCTTCTGATGATCAAACGCAGCCCCCCATTGAAGGACAGACCGCTTGGAACAGACTCTTCGCATCTCCGGCTCTATACCCGTGCTCACTGGTGGTGTGATCCTGTTTTCGCCTCGCGTCGTCGGCGAGCCTGTGCTGACCCTCACTTCGCCAACGGCTGAGAGTTTTCCCGGGCAGCCGATCCCCGCACCACTCGCCGTCGAACTGCTTCATACGCCACGATCACCGATTGAATTTCCTTGCGGCGTGCATGGCCCTGTCCAGCGGCAGGGAGTCTCTGGTAGCATCGGCACGCCGCCAATTCCAGCGAGAAAGCGTGGGAAACGCATGTCTCGCAGGAGTGGGCAGAATCCCTCAGTCCGAAAACGGTTCAATCGGACGAAGGGCGTGCAAGAGTATTTCTTCCAATACTGGGTGGATGTCCCCGGTCAGGAAGAAAGAAAGCGTGAAACGGAAGTACTCGGGCCTGTAAACAGCATGACGAAAAGCGAAGCCGAGCGGAAGAAACTGGAGTTCATTACCAAGCTGGAACTCAACTCCAGCGCTTACCGGATTCCTTCCGCAAAGACTTTCGCACATGCAGTGAAACATTACCGGGAAGTTTTCGCACCAAGGATGCTTCGGTCATCCACGTTTTCTATCGCGGACGGCCATCTCAAGACTCATCTTGAAGCGGATTGGGGCGATGTTCCGGTGGAGCAAATCAACATTGATTCCGTGAACGAGTGGATTTGGAAGAAGCGGAATGCAGGTCTTTCATGGGTCACAGTCAAGAACATCCTGCGCACAATGCAGCGTGTCCTTTCTGCGTCCTCGAAAGACAAGAAGCCGCCATTCTCCCAATGCGGACTGGCAATTCCTGAACGCGATAAGTTGCAGATGAAGATGGAAAGTCGTGAGGAAATTTCCTTTTCGTGGCAAGACACCAAGAAGATTGCGGTGCAAGTCCGCAAGCTTGAACGCTTGGGGCCTACCCGGAAAGATCAATACGCCACACTCTTTCTTCTGGCATCCGCTTCGGACGTGCGTTGCAGCGAACTGTTTGCCTTGAGGTTGAATGATGTAGATTTCAAGGCAGGCACGATCCGCGTGGACGAAGCTTCAGATCAGCGTGCCAAACAAGGGAAGATTGGCCCGTGCAAGAACGCGGCTGCGTATCGCACCATCCTATTGCACGACGCCGAGGGGAAAGAAGCGTTGGAGACGCTGAGGGACTTCTTGAAAAAACATCCTCAACCGAATCCCAACGGGCTTATTTTCCATTCCCGACACAATACTCCACTCCGCGAAAACAATGTGCTGCATGATGGCTTGCACCCGGCTCTGCGGGCACTCGGTTTACCGCAAGCTGGATTGCACACCTTTCGTCGTGGCTGCAACCAGAGGTGGGAGTTGTCTGGTTTGAATTCCGCCGTCCTTCGTCAGCAGATGGGGCATAGCTCTGAGAAGATGACGGCTCTTTATACTGGACAAATTCCGCTTGGGGAGGTCAAAGCAGCGTTCTCAAAAGTCCAATCTTCCTCTAAGTCTGGCAACAAAATTGATGTTTTGGAAAATGTGGAAAATGAGCCTGCTGCGTAAGTTCTTTAGAATCTGGAGCGGGCGATGGGAATCGAACCCAACGCCCTTCGCCGCTAACCTACTGTATTCTCAACGGGACTTCCTCTTCATTGGGACCACTTGGGACCAAAAAAGAGGCCAGCTTTTCAACTGCTTCGCGGTGCGTTCCCTCGACGAGATGAGCATAGATGTTCAATGTCACTCTCGCGTCTGCATGACGGAGCTGGCGTTGTGCCACCTTTGGCGAAGCGCCACCTTCGAGGAGCAGCGTTGTGTGTGCGTGCCGGAAAGCGTGGAACCCGGCGCGCTTGATCTTCAAGGCATCGAGCAACGGCCAGAGCTGGTACTCGACGACCTTTTGCGAAGTGTACGCGTGGCCGTTGCGATTACAGAACAGCAAGCCGAGTGGGTTCGGCTTCCACATTTTTAGATACTTGTGGAACCAACCCTCCAGCACAGCTGGGATCGGCAATGTGTTTTCGCTTGCCGTGTTCTTCACCGTCTGGACCTTACCACGCCACGCGCTTTGCTTAATGTTTAGAGTTTTCGTTTGCAGATCAATGTTCTCAGCTTTTAAGCCAAGAATCTCGCCGGCGCGGAGCCCGAGGAATGCCGCACACGCAAACATGAGGCGCCACGGGTCCTCGGCAATTTGGAGGATGTTGCGCACCTGGTCCGCAGTGAAGCACGCCGCTTCCTTCCTAATTCCCCGCCCCGGCAGAACGAGTTTGTGCTGGTCCACGCCTTCGCAGACGTAGCCCCAATTCTTTGCCGTATCGAGAATGGAAGAAAGCGTACTCAGAATGTTCAGCACCGACTTGTAGGAAACCTCGTCAGCCAGGTGCGTCACGAACGTCTGTTGATTCTCGACGCCGATCGCATCCAGCCTAAGTTTCCCGAGGTACGGAAGGATATGTTTTGTTAGGTGTGACTTGTCGGCACCCTGACTGGAGTCTTTCCCTTTCGTCAGGATCTCTACTTTCCAGCGTTCCGCAAACTCGGCCAACGTTGCCACCCTCCCAGGACGATATTCCACAGCATTGATTCGGCAAAGTATCTGCTCGAGTTTTCGCTCGGCCAGACGCTTTGTGGGATATTCTTCCTTCGTTCCCAGCGGCGTCCGGCGTTGCACCCGCGTTACCGTGCCGTCCTGCTCTACAACATCATCCCGATACTTCCCGTACCAGACCTGCCCCTTCAAAATTACGCAGCCACATTGATACCTGCGTCTCGCCATCGACCCTCCTTGTGTCGATGGTTCTATTGTCCCCGAAGGGACAGTACACTCGGGCGGAAGAGTGTGCAACGCGAGTTTTGGCGCGGTCGCCATTTACGTTCGCTGGCTCGAAATGAGCGGTTTTCCAGGTTCCGGAATACCCAAGTACGAGAGAGCCACTTTTTGCGTCTGCAAGTTCTTTGTTTCTGATTGAATACGGACAGTTTTTTCCACGTTAGGATGCGACCGATAGACCTGCTGCTGTCGCGTCTTTGCGGCTCTGCGTTCGCGGTCCGTCTTGTATTTGCACGGCCGTCCCCGCCTGTGGGTCGCAGACCTCTGAGCATCACCCCTACATTCACGAGAACAGTACACTTTCGATTCGTTGTGTCGCGTGAAACGAACCGCACCGAGCACGATTCCGCAGGTGTCGCAAATTTCCCGAGCGAATAATCCGTACTTAGCGAGAAGCTCGTAGCTCTTCTGGATGGCTAGCAGCATCCCGATTCCCCCTCGACCCGAGACGCGCTTCTCGGAGAACGTGTGGGCTGGAGCGACCCCCATCGGTTTTTTCGCCACAACCTAGTGGCGAAAAGTGGGGTCGCTCCAGCCCACTCCGGTGTTTTGCCCTTGTCCAAGATCAACGGTCGCGTGAAGCGCAACTTCCGTGCTCCGCGCAACTTCCCATCACTGCTGGGGTGAACGGAGCGTTGAACCGCAGGGTGAACCGTGTCTTTCATGCACCGTTCACCTTTCCGCGTCAGAAAAAGCCACTGATCATTAAGATCTTCGTCCCTCTACCACTACAAAGGCCTCAGAAACAAAAAATGTAAAACATAAATTGCGTCAGCTCCCCCTATGTACTCAGAGGCCTTGAAAATGGAAAACCTCAACAAGAAAGTTTCATTTTTTCTAAAAACTTGCGAAGGCACGAAGGAGCCACAGTGAGTGGAAAGGGATCATCACTGAATTCGGCATGCCGGTCCAAGATACGCTCGATGCCCTTCCTTTCCCCCTCACAGGATGTGATGAACGTTGTCTTACAACTCCGGCACTCCGGCTCTGGGACGCGGCCAATGGTCTACGCGCTGCGCGTGACAGAGGCGGGAGCGACCACACGGCAACCGTGACGCACCGTGCGTCAAAGGGTGGGGTCGCTCCCGCCTCATCCGAGGTTTGGGCCGCGTCTTTCTTGGTTGCCGTTTGTTTCGTCATCTCGTTTCTTTTCTATAAGTTCGCTTCTCCGTTGGAGTGAAGTGAATAGTGAAGTTCGAGTGAAGTACTGGGGTGAAGTACACTTCACCTGCTCCATTCCAAACCGCCCCCCATCCGCCCGTCTTTACCGTGCCAAACTGCGGCACCAAGAGGCCCTGGCAAGTTAAAGAGGTCCGGAAAACGGAAAATGACAAAAACAAATTTTGAACAGCACGGTATGGGGGCTTTTGTCATCTGCCCTTCCTCGGAGCCAACCTTGGAGCTGTCGGATCCTTCTACTTACTAGGGAACATCCAGTCGGGAAATAGTGAGAAAAAAATTTAATCCCGCGGAAAGGACCCAGGCTGGGAGAATAATCTCGACCACAGTCCCCTACTTATTTAAGGAACAGCGAGGGAGGGAAAAGTAAGAAAAAATCTTGGTACCAGTACGTTTTTCTCGGAGTTGCCCGGGAAACGAGGCCACGGTGGAAGGGAAAGGACAGGAGCTTCTAACCACCATACCTGGCCGATCTATTGATGAAGACGCTCTCAGTGCAACTGGTACGGAAGGCCAACTCTTTCACTTCTGAGGCCCGTAAATCAGGCGTGGATCATTTCCGAGCACGCTACTCGCGCAGAATCTCGGATCGGCACCCGCGCAATCTTCCGTAAACACTACGCGCCAAGGCAGGAGTTATTTCCTGCAACGCCGTTCCTGGCCAGTGACGGGCACTTGATTCCGATTACGACTTACCGGGACTTACCCATCACGCCGCAAAATCGTGTCATATTAATCAGAGCCAGAGAGGTCAAACGATGACTCTGCATCGGCGGTATCTCCTATCCGTTGCCATTGTATTTCTGTCCGCATATGCTGCATTTTCGCAGGAATCTGCCGCGGCTCCGAAAGAAGAGAATCTGTACTTCAAGGCTTTATCTGCGAGCATTATTGAAATGGAGAAGTCTTGGGGCCACCAGGACAATAGTGACCTCGGTGTACGTACCGATTATCACCACATGCTAGTGGAACGGGACCTCGCAATTACAAAAGACCTGCCTGAACAGTTTGGGGACCATCGAGTCGAGTATCTGGAGACGCAAGATGTGGTCGTCAAATGTAAGCAACTGCGGAAACCATTTGCGATTTTGAAGATTTTTCCAATGAAAAATGAAGGGCCACGGCTAAAAATCACGATTAACGTCTACTGGGCGAGCTACAAAAAGAGGCACTTGGATCTCGCGCTCTCGGATTGGAGCCAAGTTGAATTGACCTATAACTGCGAGAAGCAAAGCTTCATCATCTCGAAAGTCAAACTTGGTGGTATCTGACCTGCTCATCTCGTCCTTGCTTTGTGGTGTCTGTTTAACGCGGTTAGCGGAAAAGTGCCGACCAGCATACACTATACTCAGACAGCGTCGAGCGCGTCCCATGAGTGAGACAATCAATCTTTCGTTCCGTTACGCGGAAAGCGACTACGTCCGGGCGTTGCGGGCACACTACTCTTCGCGCTTGCGAGTTCGATTCGACATCATTGCCGCCATCGTGGTTGCGGTGCTTGGAGCTTATTCTTGGCGTTCACCGGACTACCATTGGCTTAGCGTAATTTGCGTGGCGGCCTCTATGGCTCTCGTTCTTATCCTCTTCGCGGCTTTCGTTGTAATTCCTCCGTTGGCTTTCCGTAGCGAGGCGAAGTTCCGGGACGACTACTCACTCACTTTTTCTCAAAGTGGAATCCATTTCAGCACGGCGCACATCGACTCGCAGCTTCAGTGGAGCATGTATTCGAGGGCCCTTATCGATGAGCATTCCTACGTGCTCTACTATGGCTCACGTCAATTCACGGTGATTCCGAAGCGAGTATTTCAGAATGCTGAACAGCAGCAGATTTTTGAGCAGCTGCTGACTCAACACGTTTCCAAGATTGCCCGGCGAGACACATAACGCTGCCTTTTCCATCCATGTAGCCGACGTTGGAGTTTGTCTCGCCGCTTGGAAGCAATCCAAGTCTGGTAAACGCCGAATCGTACAAGTGGATTGACTTCTCCGGTTATGCTTACCAGGCAGGTGAAAGTCGACAGTCCGCTGGGAACCGATTGTCCGGTGGTGGTGTCGAAGAATTTAGCGACCACGTCTGCTAAGTGTGGTGACATGAAGACCTATTTCGTGTTGATGCTGTCGCTGTTGGTCGCCTCAACTTCCCGAGCGCAACTCCCCTACACGCAAGAGCAGGTAATCGCGTACGCGAAGTCGATCGACGTGCAGGTGCTCGACCCCTCACTCCCTTCTCAGCGCCTCGAAGATTGGCTCCAGTCCGGGCCGCCGCGCGCTCACATCGGGTATTGGATAGTAGCGGACAGCTGTGACCTGAAAGACCCCGAAGTTCCTTATCCCCTTTGCGCACGGATTTCGTTTTACCGTGAGGGCCAGAATGGTAACCGTTACGGTCAGCAAGGATATCTTTTGGTTCAAGTCGGAAACTCCAAAGACGGAATTGTAGGACGCCCACAGCTTTTCTATCCGTCCATCGATGTGTGGGAGGGAATGATGGTCATGACGGGCGGTGCCGAGCGGCTCTCAGAACTTCCACCCCTTCTCGATCAGCCGGTTGTCGCCGATGGAGTGCAGAAATTGTATCAGGGGATCGTGGCCCATCACCCCATTGGCATCCCAGCGGGAGAGAAGTTGGCGGCCGTCAGGCCCTATTTGAGCAAGCGATTGGCCGAGCAGCTTCAAGTAGCACAAGCATGTCAGGACGATTACAGCCGTCAGCACCCCAAGTCCGGTGGAACATCAGGGCCCGGCTGGTTGAAGTCCGGCCTCTTTTCCGGCGAAGGTAGCCACGCCTCACCCATCGATGCAGTCGCGCATAGTAAAGAAAAACTCAATGACGGGTCATTCCTGGTATATGTGACCTTGGAGCCGGTAGAGGCCCTCAATGACCTCGGCCATGGACGCAGGGCCTTTTACGGGGGCTACGCTTGGGAAGTTCGAGCCCGCGTGATATCCGAAAACGGGCAATTCGTGGTCGACGATGTTCGCATCTTCGATCGGTTTCCTGCCGAGGGTCCCTCTCATTTACTCTCTGCCTCATTCACCGGCTGCGACGGTTCGCTCTGGACTGGACTGGCCGCCACGAACTAGCGTCCAGTCAATTCGGGCCGCCCTCCTCCTGACGGCGGGCGACCTCAACTGATTAACGCGCTATCGTCCATGTGGAATCTACGATAATTTCCCAGCGTCCAATTGCCAGGACCGGCGTCCATCTGCTTCCAACTTCGGGCTGAGAAGTTGGGACCAATTCATTTCGTTGGGACCATCTTGGGACCAAAACCCTTGGTTTTACGGGCTTTTTCAGTAGGGTTAGCGGCGTAAGGACAATAGAATCATCGTGATTTATGGAGCGGGCGATGGGAATCGAACCCACGTCCGAAGCTTGGGAAGCTTCTATACTGCCATTGTACGACGCCCGCTCGCTTCTGGAACTTTTCGATTATACCTAAGCATGTAACGGCTCGTACA
>Ga0074044_10004029_pt1 | contig 12322 bp, 6 predicted proteins | sample BogForMeECP23OM1_FD_94443 | JGI IMG/M metagenome (GOLD analysis project Ga0074044, IMG submission 94443) | Bog forest soil microbial communities from Calvert Island, British Columbia, Canada - Bog Forest MetaG ECP23OM1 | ecosystem: Environmental > Terrestrial > Soil > Wetlands ...
GCAAACCGACTACGACCGCGTCATGGTTGGCGACGGAATCGCCGATCTCCCGAAGGTGATTGCCAACCTCCGTTCCATCGGCTACCACGGACCGCTTTCTCTCGAGCTGTTCAACCGCGACCTCTGGGAGTGCGACCCCGAGACGGTCGTCAAGCGCGGGCTTGAGCGGATACGAGCGCTCGTCGAAGCTTGAGATTGGTGAAAGAAACGTCTCGGTGTCCACGACCGCCGCGAGGTACCGTGACCATTGACTGGAGTTGGTCGCGATGCGAGCGAGCATTTTCCGACTCTTGAAGAGCCCCACGTTCTGGAGGGTCATCCCTGCCCTGCTGCTTGTGGAAATCGTCGCGGTCCTGGCGTTTTACGCGGTCGAGCGCACTCGGTTGCGTGCGGTCGAGAAGGAAGTCAGTTTGTCCCGAACATCGATCCTGAACAGGTTCGCAAGCTTGCTGGCTGGGGGCTGACGCAGAACGACATAGCCAGCTTCGTCGGCTGGAGTCCCCAGCCTTCGGCTGTGGGTCCAGTCCCTCAGATAGGGGACAGATCAGCCTGGGTTTTTAATCAATTTACCCCCCCTGGAGGCGTCAGGCAATTAAAAACGGGGTTGAACAAGGTCATGGGACGCAATCTAATCCCTTGGGTATGAAAGACTTGTGGCCATCGGCAAGCCGATTCTGGAAAAATCAAGCCAGGGTCAGTAACGCTAAATAACCCAGATACTGAGCCTTTCCGACACCAAAAACCACGCGTTAAGAACCAAAAACACTAAGCAAACGCGCCTACAACCCCCTGTTGAAAGAGGCTGGGCTGACCAAGCCGACAGCCCACCCCACGCTCCGCGTGTGGGCCCGACCCCTCCGGGGGCCCGGTGGCTGGGGGGGCGATTGGTACCTCTGGCATGCCCCTGACGGCCTGAGGGCGAGAGCGGCCACCGGACTCGGATGAGTGCAAGCAGGCGCCGAGAAGTTGGGTGTCATAGAGGCAAGTTACGCCTCCGCGATAATCGGCGGACTCACCACTCTCAGTATCCACGCGGACCAGTCGCCCAGCTCATCACAGCTTGCCGCAAGACGGCGACAAATGTGAAGGACCCGTGAAAATTGGCTTCGTTTTGCGGCCCGGCGATAGCCGCCAGACGCACGCAAGTTGCTTAGTGGTAATGCCTTACATCGTTCAGATTTTGGCTTCGTTTTGACGCTTTTCAACCCTCCTGGGTCCGCCGGTCAGGCGTCTCGGGCTGCGACCTTGCGGGTCGTGCCTGGTCTGACGGCCGCCCCCGATCGGGCTGCGTCCAGATTGCCAGGCCGCCGCCTCACCTTTCTCAGTATCCACGCGGTCCAGTCGCCAAGCTTATCCCGGCTTGCAAGAAGACGGCGACGAATGTGAAGGAATCGTGAAAATTGGCTTCGTTTCGCGGCGCGGCGGCAGCCACAGGACGCACGTAAGTGACTTCCTGGTCATGTCTTACACCGTTCAGATTTTGGCTTCGTTTTGGCACTTTTCAGCCCTCCTCGGTCCGCCCGGTCAGGCGTCTCGGACTCCGAGCTTGCGGGTCGTGCCGGGTCTGACGCCTGCCGCCGATCACGCTGCGTCCAGATTGTCAAAGAGCCGACTCACCACTCTCAGTATCCGACATGGTGGATCACTTGTACGCGCCGGAGGCCGCGTTTTTCGGAACTAGCGATTCCACCGGATTCAGGTTCTCACGGTCGCAAGATCGGGGCCACCTACTTTCTGGCACCAACAAGATCGGGGCCACCTACTTTCTGGCACCAAGGAACCGTGGGTGGCCCCTTTCCTTCCGGACTACCTGATCTTTCAAGACTTCGAGGTCGCTCGCGATTACTATGGCCTGGAGATAATGCTGGTCGAGATTCTCAACAACTTCTTTATGGAACTGACGCTCAGGCTCGTAGACAACGGCGGGCCCGACTTCACTGGCTGACCGTTAAGCTAACCGAACTACTTGACCGGCATCCCTAAACCCTTTCTGGGCCTAGACTAGGGCGAACTGTATTGCCACCGGTCGTGTAGGGAGATAGGGCCTGACTACGTAAGGAGATATCTCTATGGCCGACAAGGGGGTGGACACGCTGAGCATCGCATACCGGATGTACCAAGGGGTCCCAGGGCGGGACGACGATCCCAAGAATCCGATGTCCCGCGCGCTGACCTCTTTGATGAAGGATAATTCTCGGCTGCCGACGTTCACCCAGGCCTTCCTGATCGACGAGGCCCCCGGCGAGCCCTGGAGGTGGCTTGGCGTCTTCGTCAAGTCCGCCGGCGACCGGATCCTTTTCTTCCCGGGCTTCAAGACCGACATCGTCCGCATTCGCGGCTCGCGCGGCGAGGAGCGCAAGTACGACCGACCGTTCAAATTCGATCACGTCTCCCTCGAGAAGGATCGCGTCAGTTGGCACGTCACCACCGCCCGGTCGAATAAGCACCAAGGCGGCCCCCTGGCAACTGACTTGGGGGAGGGTCGTGTGCTCTGGTTCGGGATGAGCCTCGCGAGCACCGACGTGCTGCGGGAGCTCCATCAGGAGACCGTTGCCACCATCCAAGTGCCGGAACGGACGTCGGAGTGGAAGGCTCAAGAGTTTATTCGGTCGCGCCAGGGGAAGGAGTTTCCCGGTGTGTATATGCCGGAGAAGACCCTCGAGGCCGCGGTGCCCATTTTTCCACTGATCTCCGTGATCGTCGGGCCGACCGATTTCGAATGGTATCGAGGACCGGTCTGGGGGTGGCCCTACGGCTCGGAGTTCGTCCGCGGCGAGCCGTCGGGAAATTCGCCGATCCCGTTGCGACATCAACGGTTCCACCTCGACGAGGAGACCGACATTCAACTGACTGCCATCTGGGCGCCCGGTTCGCTGCTGATCCCGGCGGTGATGACCGGTCCGGAGAATGAACCCATCGACGACGCCGGGATGTAGTCCTTTTCTCGGCAGAGAGATTGGGGGCCATCCACTTTTCCCAGGTATCAGAAAGCCGGCAGCCCCGTCCGCTACCCATGGGAGGAGATTGGGGGCCATCCACTTTTCCCAGGTATCAGAGATTGGGGGGCCATCCACTTTTCCCAGGTATCAGAAAGCCGGCAGCCCCGTCCGCTACCCAGAAAGTGGCTGAACCCGTCCCCTCCAGAAGGTGGGTGGCCCCATCCGCTCCCTCTTCGACGGGCACGTCCGGATCTGTGGGGGCCCCAGGGAATAATCCCTGGGGCTACCCGGCCCGGAACTCTTCAATCCTCTGGGTTGCTCGGGGCAACAAGGAATTCGTTCCAAGGGGCCGTGATCGTCTGCGCCCCCTCGATGATCAGCGACAACGAGATTTCCCGGCGGGCGGTTCAATGCGCGGGTGGGCCGGTCGACCGCTGTAGACCGTGCAAGATCAAGGTCGTAAAATCAATCTCATTGGAGGGGCGAGGGTCCGACGTGGCATTGGGTTCGGTCCTGCGCCGTCTTCCATATTGGAACGAAGCGAGGCCGACGATGAAACAGTGCTGGGTTCACATTGTGTTCCTGATGTTGATCCTGGCGGTTGGCGTCTCCCTGATCCTCGTTGAAAGCCAGCGCGCCCATAAAGAGATCAGCGACTCGGTGGAAAAGGCCGTGTCTACCAGCGTGGTGAAGGCCGCCGACCGTGCCGCCGACCGCGCCGTCGACCGCGCCGTCGACCGCGCAGGCGACCTGATCGGATCGGTCCTCCGCGGCGACGGGGCGGTGGCCAAGAAGGCGGAGAACATCGCCTCGGTCGTGCTCGGAGGCGGTCAGGCCACCGGCAAGGCCGAGCCCGGCGGCGGCGCGAAGACCCAGCCGCAAATGCCCGCGACCCTCGACCCGGTCAGTGCGGTCGGCTCGATCGCGCGGATCGGGACCGAGGTGGCTCATGGCATCGACAACGCCGGACAACAGGCCTTCGGCCTCACCCCCAAGGAGGACCTCGAGGCCGGGCGTGAGGTGCACCGGCTGATGCTCTGCCGGAACCGCGTCGTGAACGACCCCGTGCTGCACCAGAGGCTCGAGCGCCTGATCGCTCCGCTGCTCGATCAGCGGCGGCGGAAGGAGATCGACTACAAGCTCGCCGTGCTCGACACGCCGGTGATCAACGCTTCGTCACACCTGGGCGGCTACCTCTACATCAACCGCGGCCTGATCGAGCACACCCAAAACGATGCCGAGCTCCAGTTCGTTCTGGGCCACGAGCTGGCCCACGTCGACATCGGCCACTGCTCGCACGGGATGACCTACGCCGCCCGCGCCGCCCAAGTGGTGGGCAGCGCCGGCGCGACGATCGTGCAGCAGGCGTACCACATGGTGGCCCTCGGCTACTCGGAGGACCAGGAGCTCGAGGCCGACGCCTGGTCGTTCCGCGCCTTGCGGAAAGCCGGCCGAACCAGCGATGAGGCCATCTGCTTCATGAAGCGGCAGGTCGGCGACGAGGCGGCTAAGACCCGGCCGGCGCGGCCCCGGGAGCAGCCGGCAAGCTTGCCCGACGCAGTCGTCGCGGCCATCGAGGGGCACTTCGCCTCACATCCCCCGACCTCTGAGCGGCTCGAGCGTCTCCAGTCCCTGGCCGCCGAGCCGGGCTCGGAGGACGCTACCGCCCATTGATCCGCGACGTCGGCGCAAGCAGCGGAAGGGCCGGCCGTCGCCTGGGTGACTGCGTCACCTCGACCTCTCCGGCCGCCACGACAGGACGCTGATCCATGAGTGACGTCCCCTCCCTCATCGCCGGCCTAACGACCTGCCTGATTACCAGTCCGCAACAGAACGATAAGTGCCATCTCGTAAGAGGCTGTCAGATGGACAGCCATGACCAGAATGAAGAGTGATCGGCTCACGTCTTCAAGTCCCAGAAATGAGCGATCGACTTCGGGTAGCCAGCATTTGAGCTCTTCCAGCCCCCAGTACACCGCGATCAGGCTCTTTGCCACCACCTCGGCCACGCCGCGCAGCGGTGCGACCACTCCCGCCAGGATGATCTGCGAGATGACCACGATCGGCACCAGGGCCGTCGCGACTTCCTCGGAGCGCGCGAAGGCCGAGATCAACAGCCCGATCGCTGTCCCGATCGTCGCGAGCAGGGCCAGAGTCAGCCACTGACTGATCGCTGGACCCGGCGGGCCACACCACACCCGGTCGATCGCGAAAAGCAGCGACGCCTGGGCCAGTCCAATGACCGACAGGACCAGGAACTTGGAGGCGAGATAGCAGCCGACTCGCAAGTTGCTGTCGCGCTCCCGGAGGAAGATCACGCGCTCCTTCACCAATTCCTTGGCCGCTGTGTTGCAGCCGAACCAGAAGCAGGAGACAGCCATCAGGAACAGCAAGTTGACCGTCCGTTGCGCGTGCTCGGCCGGATTCTTCAGATTTTCGAGCGGGCCAAAGACCAGTCCGAGCAAGAGGGCCACCAGCAGGCATTGCCCGAGCATCGCCAGCAGGGCGTGCCGGTCGCCCTGCCAGATCGAGACATAACGCCGGGTGAGAACCCATGCCTGGCGGAGACCATCCGACGTGCGAGGGCCCGCCCCGGCGGATGCGGTCGCGCGGCGATTTCCGGTCATCGTACCGGCCATCCGGTCGTCCACGTAGCGCTGGTGAAACGGGCTGGCCCGGAACCGGGCTTGCCAGGATGCCGGATCGCGCTCGGCCAATCGGCGGTAGACGTCGCCGAGCCGTGAGACATTGAAGTACGACTTCGCCTCGTCGGGCGTGCCGATGAACGCAAGCCGGCCCTCCGCGGCCAGGATCACCAGGAGGTGGCAGGTGGCTTCGACGTTGGCCAGGCTATGCGTGACACAGACGACCGTCTTGCCGCCGTCGGCCACTTCCCGGAACAGCTCCATCACCTCGCGGTCGGTTTGCTCGTCGAGGCCCGAGGTCACTTCGTCAAGGAACAGCAGGCTGGGGCGGGCCACGAGCTCGTTGGCCAGGCTGGCCCGCTTGACCTGACCGCCGCTGAGCTGGCGGATGAGCGTTTCTCGCCGCTCGGACAGACCGACCACGCCGAGGATCTCTGACACGCTCGCCTCGACCTCCATACGCGACAGGTCGGGCGGCAGCCGGAGCTCGGCCGTGTACTCGAGGGCCGCGCCGAGCGTCAGAGAGTCGTGCAGGACGTCCTTCTGGAACACGACGGCGATGTCTCCCTTGAGGACCTCGAAGGCGTCGTGGAGGTCGTCACCGTTGACCCTCACGACGCCTGAATCGGGCCGGTTCCGACCGCTCAGGATGGCCAGCAGGGTCGACTTGCCCGAACCGCTCGGGCCGAGCAGGCACACGAACTCCCGGGGCCGGATCACCAGGTTGATGTCGTCGAGCAAGATCATCGGCTGCCCGGTCGCCCGATCCCGGACGACGCGCGTCAAGTCGCGCGCGGTCAGCTCGACGTTGTTCGACCGTGACCGGCTCTCCAGGCCGTTGCCGTCAAACAGGAGGGAGAACGGGCCGATGTCGATCCGGTCGTCCGGCTTCAGAAGCGTGGGCCAGGAGAGCCGCTGACCGTTGACGTACGTGCCGTTGGAGCTCCCGAGGTCGGCGAGCACGACCCGCCCCCCGTCCACGGCCAGGCTGGCATGGATCCGGGAGACGTGGGGATGGTCCAGGTGGTACTGGACCGCCCCGGCGTCGCGGCCGATCACTCCACCGGACCCGAGGGTGAACCGTCCCGAGTGGGCAGAGCCCCGCAGCAGGGCAGGCTGGCGGGGGCCGGCCTGGGCCGTCTCGGCAAACCCGGAACCGGTTGGCTCGAACGCGAGGAACTCGATCGTGGGACCAGTGAACCCGAGGCGGACCCTGTCGCCGCGGCGCAACGCGGCCGACCCCTCCACCGGAACGTCGTTGAGAAGCGTCTTGTTGTTCCGGCTCAGGTGGACCAGCCTGAAGCCGTCGGCCGACGGTTCGACCCGGGCGTGCACCCCGGAGACCGTCGGGAAGGCGACGGGATCGACGGCGACCTCACAATCCGGGTTCCGGCCCAGGCTTATCCGCTCGCCGGAGACTTCGAGCGTCCTGACGCCGACGCTTGAGGACTCCACCTGGACTCGAACTCGCATCATCACACCACCCCTCAAGGTGCGACTCCCATCAAAAAGGGGGGGGCGCTAACCGGCGGAGGGCATTGATTGCCTGAGGTTGTTGCTGGGCGGCGGCCTTGCGGTACCAGGCAACGGCCTGGGCGTTGTCCTTCGGCACCCCGATGCCGTTTTCGTAGGTCACGCCGAAGCAGAACTGGCCGAATGAGTTTCCCTGATCGGCGGCCTTGCGGAACCAGGCGCGAGCCTGGTCGTCGTCCTTCGGCACCCCGCGGCCCTTCACTAACATCAAGCCGAGGTTGCTCTGGGCGAGGGCATGCCCCTGATCGGCGGCCTTGCGGTACCAGGCAACGGCCTGGGCGTCGTCGTTCGGTACGCCACGGCCGTGCTCGTACATCACGCCGAGGTTGTTCTGGGCGTCGGCATGCCCCTGATCGGCGGCCTTGCGGAACCAGGCGATGGCCTGGGCGTAGTCCACCGGTACCACGATGCTATTCCAGTGGCCATACAGGTACATGATTCCGAGGTTGTTCTGGGCCTTGGCATGCCCCTGATCGGCGGCCTTGCGGGCCCAGGCGACGGCCTGGGCGTCGTCCTTCGGCACTCCGCGGCCGGCGATGTCGGTGGCGACGTGGATGATAATCCCCAGCAGGAGCAGGGCCGCCGCCGCGATTGCCCACCGCCGCGGGAGACGCCACCGCCGCAGCCATGGCCGCTGCGGCTCGGGAGGGGGCTGCTTCGGACTGCGGGCGACGTCGAAGTAGTGCTTCAGGCCCCTGAGCAGCTCGCCGACCAGCGTTTCCGTCCCTACCTCCTTGACCGTCCGCGGCCCGGCCTCGTTGGGCACGGAGCGGCCCGTGGTGGGCGCGTCAACAACCGCCGGCGCCACGGCGAGCGCCCCCAGTTCGTTCGTCCGCGACTTGAAGTAGGGCGTCAAAGCCCTGGCCACCTCGCCGGGCGTCTGGAACCGGTGCGACGGTTCCTTCGCCATCATCTTGGCCACCAGGGCCGCCAGCTCCAGCGGCACGTCGGACCGCGCCAGGTCCAGCGGCCTGGCGTCGATCGAGTGGTGCGCCTGGAGGATGTCGTAGAGGCTCGTGCCCTCAAACGGCGGGCGGCCGGACAGCAGGTGGTACAGCGTGCAGCCCAGGCTGTAGATGTCGGCCCGGATGTCGGCCTTCTTTGCGTCGCTGATCTGCTCCGGCGCGATGTAGTCAGGCGTGCCCAGCATCTGACCCTGTTGCGTCAGCCCGCCGTCGACGGGATCCTCGCGGCTCGCCTTGGCCAGGCCGAAGTCAAGGATCTTCACCAGGGTGCGGTCCCCCCTGCGGGCGACCATGAGGTTGCCGGGCTTGATGTCGCGGTGCACCATGCCCTGGTCGTGGGCATGCTGGAGCCCCAGCGCGGCCTGGTGGACAAAGAAGCAGGCGTGCGCGACCGGCAGTGGCCCGCCGGCCTTGACCACCCGGGCCAGGTCGAACCCGTCAACGAACTCCATGGCGAAGACAATGCCCTCGCGGCAGCGGAACGCCGAGTAGGCGCTCACGATGTTCGGGTGCTGAAGTCGTGCGGCCGAGCGGATCTCGCGCTGGAACCGCTCGAGCACGCTCCGATGCTTCAACAGGTGCTGGCCAACGACCTTGAGCACCTCGTCACGTCCCATCAGCTGGTTGTGCGCGAGGTAGACGACGCCCATGCCGCCGCGGCCCAGTTCCCGCTTGATCTCGTAATCGGGGTGGTGGGCCAGCTCGGGTAGGTAAGTGTCCGGCTCCTCGGCGGCGGTTCGGCCCCCCGGAGCCTCCGGCGCGGGGCTACTTTCCCGCGCGCGTGCAGGCGAGCTGCCCAAGAGTCCGGCCACCCGCCGTCGGCACTCAGCGCACTCTGCGAGATGCTGGTGGATTGCCTTGGAGGCGTCGTTGGTGAGCCGGCCCAAGCCATAGGCCTGGAGGGTCTCGGCTGTCGGGTGCAGGAGGGGGGGCGGATTCATCGGACCGTTCCTTTACCGGGTACGCGCGTCGCGTCTTCGTCCCGTTCATCGATCCGCAAGCGAGGCAGGCTCCCTTAATCCCTGCCGCAAGGGTTTCAAGAAACATCGGCGAGGGTGGTCCGCATCGTCGCGTAACCTTTTAAGAATTCTGGCCCTGTGGCGGATCGCGGCGACCAGGAACTCGTATATCGATCCTTTGGACCGCGGTCGTCGGAAGGTCAGGGGTCAACGGTCATTCTACGTTGTTGGCTTGGGCATTTCCATCGGGAAGAAAAAGACTCACGCGAATCCAGTGGTCGTGAAGAAAGCTGTATCCGAAAGGGAGACTTTAGCACCACCGCCGGGGATTTGACGATGCTGGATGTTGGCAGGGCTTTAGAAACAGGATGGAACGCCGCTGGTCAGCGAGTTACACGCCATGCTTTGTCCTGAAGTCTATCCGGGACAGGTCTGGGACCGTCCAAGGTGCCTGCGGGACCCGGGCGGCAGCGAATCGCGGAAATAAAAACGAACGCGGCCGCGCTCCGGGACGGCGTGTGGATCGCTGAGCGAACCGTGGCAGCGACCACGCCTCGTCGCCTGAGCCAAGAGCGGGCTTCCCTGTGGGCGTCACCACGGCCACCTCAGGCAGCCTGCGGGCCATCTCGCAGATGGGCGTGTCTTGGCCGTCCCCGCAAGACACCCGAGCGTCCGGACGACCCTGCCGCGGCGTATGCTGGTGACAAGCGCATCGGCAATGGTGAACTGCTCGGTCGATAACGGTGTCGGCCTGGACGACGCCCTCGATTGGTGTCTTGCATCCTTGTGCGCACCTCCAAGAAGGCGTCAAGACCGGCGTCCCCTGCCTGCATGGTACTTTGCATCCCTGCGTCATCTGGTGCCGGGTCTTGCAGAGCAAGCCCTTGAGCCTGAGGACGGGGATGCCGCGTCCTGTCTTTTCCCCCGACTGGCCGTCGGGCTCGCTCGTGGTCCACCTCCTGATTCAGTGCACGCAATACCTGCCAGGTGGGTGATGATAGTTCGCAAGAAACAGCCAAATCTCGGATTAAGCGAAGAGAACGCTGTGAATCGCAGCAACGGAATTCTTATCGCTTCAGATCACCACAATAGACATCTTTATATCGGGTGGATCGATACCTAATAAGGCGAGAACGTGCCAGTCAAAGCAAAATAGTTCTGATCGAGTGACAAATCCTTGCACTCAGGTTTGACTCACTTCAACAATGACTGGTGAGATGCCCTGCTCATGGCGGGCAGTGCACGACAGTCATAATGGCCCTTTCGTTCGGGAACCCGGGCGATGGGGCTTTTTGCCTTCCCACAAGACAGATCCAGAGAGGAGCCACCAATGTCGCGCTTCGAAACCCACCGTCTGCTGGTGGACCGCCACCACGCGATCGCTGTCGCGGTTCGCCCCGGCCCGGCGTCCCCACGCCCGGCAGCGATTCACGCTGGAACGTCTCGAAGAACGTGCCATGCTGTCCACCATCTCTCTGGCGGTCACCACGCTGCTCGATGATCCGATCACTCCGATCCCAGGGCAAACAACCCTGCGGGATGCGATCAACACAGCGGATGGTGGTGCCACCACCATCCAATACGTCATCAAGTTCGCCGTGAAGGGCACGATCGACCTGACCAGTGCTTTGCCGGACCTGAGCAACAACATCGACATCAAGGGGCCAGGAGCCTCGAATCTGACAGTGCAACGAGATTCAAGTGCACCCGATATTCCCATCTTTTCAGTGCGGAATGGCGGCGGCGCAAGCGTCAACATTTCCGGTGTGACGATCACCGGAGGATATAATACTCTAAGTTGGGGCGGTGGCATTGACAACTTCGGAGGAGCATTGACAGTAATCAATGACATCTTTACCAATAACTACTCTGAAGTCGGTGGCGGACTTACTAACGGCGCAAGTTCAAATGGTGAAACTGGAACGGCAACGGTAATCGACTGCACCTTTTCCAACAACTCAGCCTTCGACGGCGGTGGTATTTCTAATATCGAAGGATCAACGATAACTATAATCGGTAGCACTTTCGCCAATAACTCAGCCGGTGCTTATAGCGGTGGTTTTTACAACGAGGGTGTTGCAACAGTAATCGGTAGCACTTTCACCAACAACTCCGCCGATTCTGGCGGTGGCATCTTCGCCCAGATCGGGACAACAACTGTGATCGGTAGTATCTTTGTTAACAACTCTGCGGAATACGGGGGTGCTATTGACAACGGCTTATCCCAACAGCAAATCCAGACACTGACGGTGATTGGTAGCATCTTCATTAACAACTCTGCTAGTTTCGATGGCGGTGCCATATACAACTATGGCACCAGTGCGGCAACGGTGACCGACAGCATCTTCGCCAACAACTCCGCCATCGACGGCGGCGGCATCTACAACTATAGTGGCGGTACGGTGACGGTGCGCAACAGCATCTTCGCCTTCAACATCGCCACCGATGGTGGCGGTATCTACAACCTCGGGACGCTGACCAACACCAGGAATCTCTTCTTCGACAATACCGGAGGTGATACCAACTAGTAGGGCTTCTGATCGTCAAGCGCTGCGCCCGGACGACGTTAGATCCGCCCGAATTGTCTCCGCCTATCGTGGCATCGGCTATGGCGCAGCATCTGTCCGAGGTTCTCCGCCCGATCGTGAGTCGAGACTTGGAAAGCGGAAAGCGGGACAGCTCCGCTATTGACAATATGGGCAAGCAGAAAACTCGCCTGACTTAGCAATATCGGACCTGTCCCGCTTCCTGTCTCGTAGTGCCGATGCTCGCTGCCTACGTACATTGAGCCGTTGGACGACGGCGATAGCGGCACATCCACAAAACGGGTCTAGAATAACCACCCAAAACGCGGGATCACCTTGTGGTGGGGCTGTCGAACACTCATACGCGACAGTGACTTGGGGCATTCCTCCGCGATAAAGACGTATCCTACCCAGGGCGCTGCGAACCCATGTCAGTCTTTGCTTTCTAGTGCTTGGCGGGGGTTTGCTTTGCATGATGTAAGATCAGTTTAACCAACTGGCCTAACGCCTTTTCGAGTTCCAGGCCTTCCAGGGCTGGCACCGGATTCTCGCTTGCTGCACTTCCACCAATGGACCCTGGGTTTCCCTTTTTCATTTCGTCAATGAGTTTGGTCGTCAAATCCCTTATGGCAGTGGTAGCCGTTCACCGGTGTAGTAGCAGTTGCTTTGCCGAAGCCTTCGCGCGCGAGTACGGACACCAGTGGACGACCATTGGTGTTTCAGGCTACGGTTCCTGGCTTGTCTCCACTTCGCGCA
>Ga0074044_10004030_pt1 | contig 12322 bp, 13 predicted proteins | sample BogForMeECP23OM1_FD_94443 | JGI IMG/M metagenome (GOLD analysis project Ga0074044, IMG submission 94443) | Bog forest soil microbial communities from Calvert Island, British Columbia, Canada - Bog Forest MetaG ECP23OM1 | ecosystem: Environmental > Terrestrial > Soil > Wetlands ...
CGCTTCAATCGAAGGTACGACCTCGCCGCCATGATCCCCCGCCTGACCTGGGCCGGCGTCCGCACCGTGCCAATGCCATACACAATGCTAAAGCTAGCTGAGGATGGTGGGTAAGCAGGAAGTTAAAGTTAATTGGGATGACTGGTCGACCGAGAAATTTCCCGCCGAACCCATGAAGCTGTTAAGATCGGCACATGAGCGACCCGCCCGAGAGCCTCATTCTCCAGATCCTGCGCGAGATGCGCGCTGAGCTTGGCGAGGTGCGCGCTGAGTTCGCGACGAAGTCCGACTTGCAAGCGCTGCAGTCGGACCTCGAGGACGTTAAATCTAACGTTCGTTCGCTGCGCGCCGACGTCGCGTCTGATTTGCTATCCATGCGCAGAGACCTGAGCGACCAGATTGTCGGCCTGCGCCGCGCGGTGGTCGACTATCACACCTCGGTCATCGGCCACGGCGTTCTCATCAGCGACCTCGAGGCGTTAATGCGGCGGGTCGAACAACATCTCAACCTGCCCCCGCTCGGCGCGAGCTGAATATCCCACGATGAAAGATGGACGGGCGGGCGGTTCGTCTCACCCTGCCTCTCCTCGCCTAAGTCTGGGCGAGGTGAGCGGGAGTTTATGTCCCGCTGTTGGACGCCGCCGCGTCGGCCTCCGCGCGGCGCCTCTCGACCCATCTCACCGCGATCACCGAGCCCTCGTAGAGCGCCAGCATCGGCACGGCGAGCGAGGTCATGCTGATGAGGTCGGGCGGCGTCAAGATTGCGGCGATGCCGACCACGGTCACGATCGCGTAGCGGCGCATCCGGACGAGATAGGCCGAGTCGATGATGCCGACGTGACCCAAAAGCGTCAGGATCACAGGCAGCTGGAAGGCGATGCCGAAGGCGAAGATCAGCGTCATGATGAGCGAGAGGTATTCGCTCACCTTCGGCAGAAGTTCGATCGTCGCCTCGCCCGGCGTGTTGACCTGCTGGAGCGACACGGAGAAGCGAATGAGCAGCGGCATCACCGCGAAATAGACAAGCAGCGCGCCGAACAGGAAGAAGACCGGGGTCGCGATCAGATAGGGGAAGAACGCCTGGCGCTCATGCTTGTAGAGCCCCGGCGCGATGAACTTGTAGAGCTGGACCGCGATAACCGGGAAGGCGATCACGGCCGCGCCGAACATGCTGAGGCGGATGTTGGTGTAGAATTGCTCGAGGAAGTGGGTCGCGATCAGCGTCGCCTTTTCCGGCCCCACCACACGCACGTAGGGCTCGGTCAGCACGTTGTAGATCGTCCGGGAGAAATAGAAGCAAACGAGAAAGGCGGCGAAAAAAGCGTAGAGGGACCGGATGATCCGGGCGCGCAGCTCGATCAGGTGGTCCATCAACGGCGCCTTTGTGGCGTCGATGTCCTCCTGGCTCATTCGGCGGCGCCCTGCTTGACGGCTGACGCCTCGGCCTCGGGCGGCGTTCCAAGCGCCAGCGGGGCCGGCTGCGGGGCGTTCAGCGCAACCTCGGACGTGCCGACCTCGTGCGGCGCCGGCGCCTTCGTAGCCTCCTCGCGGATCATCGCCTTCTCGTTGAGCGCTTCGAGCTCCTTGCGGACATTGTCCAGGTCCGCGTCGATGCCGGCGGCGGCCGTTTCGTGGGGCGGCGGGACCGGCTCAGGAGGGGCGAACGCAACCTCGGACGTTCTGATATCGGGCGGCGGCCGGGCCGGTTCAGGAGGGTTGAGCGCGACTTCGGACGTTCCGACGTCGAGCGGCGCCGCCGCCTTCGTCACCTCGTCGCGGATCATCCCCGCGGGATCGAAGGAGGCGTCGACCTTCGCCTTTTCGTTGAGCGCTTCGAGCTCCTTGCGGACGTTCTCCAGGTCCGCCTCGCGCATCGCGTCCATCAACTGGCCCTGGAATTCCGCCGCCATGCGGCGCATCTTCCCGACCACCTGCCCGACCGTGCGCATGACGCGCGGCAGATCCTTCGGCGGGATCACCGCGAGCGCGACGATCGCCACCACCATCAGCTTGCCTATGTCGAAGTCGAACATCGAGGATCCGGCCGAACGAGCCTCGGGGGCGCGCGGAAGCGTCTCCCCTTGTCACGAGCGTCGAAAAGGACGCGCTCAGCCGACCTTATTGACGTCGTGGACGTCGTTGGCGTCGACGCCGACCCGGTTCTCGATCGAGCGCGGCGGATTCGGCGCAGATTCAGCGCGCTTTTCCGTGTCGTCGTCGGCGAGGCCCTTCTTGAACGATTTCACGCCCTTGGCGACATCGCCCATGATGTCGGAAATTTTGCCCTTGCCGCCGAACAGCAGGAGCGCCACCGCGGCGAACAACATCCAGTGCCAAATGCTCAGACCACCCATGGCCGCTTTCCCGAAAGCAATGGCGCCGCCCGGCGCTCACGAGCCGGCGGCGCGATCCTCGTTGGCCGCAAACGTAAGCGCGAGGAGCGGCAAAAACAAGCTTGCCTTCAGTCCTTTCGGCGTCATGTGCGACAAACGCCGCGTCGACATGCGCTCGCGGCTACATATGTTTTGGGCCGGGTCCGGGGTGAGGGCCGGGATGCGGCCCTGGGTGAGGTCCGGGATGCGGGCCCGGATGGGGCCCCGGGCGCGGTCCGCCGGCGAATTGCGGACCCAGATGCGGCCTCGGGCCGGGGCCCGGCGGATGCTGGACGGCGCGCTGCTCCAAATGCGCGTTGTGTTCGCCTTGCGGTCCAGGGCCCGACGGGTGCTCGACGGCGCGCTGCTCGAGATGAGCAGCGTTGTGTTGGCCCTGGGGTCCCAGGACCTGTCCGTTCGGCCCGACATGTTGAAGCGCCGGCGCGAGTTTTCCCGCCGGCGCGGTCGACGCCGTGGCTCGCGTCACCGCCCCCTTGAAGTCGCCGGGGCGAGCCGTAGCGGCGATAGGCGGGGCCCCCTTGTTGTTGGCGTAGCTGAGCGCCGGATTTGTGCTTGCCATCTGCTGGTGCTGGACCTGCGCCGCAGTCGGCGCGACATGCTGCTGGCCGGCGTATGCCGTTTCCGTCGCGGCCACCCCGCCTTGTCCTCCGTTGTAGCTGACGTTTGTGACGCTGGTCTTGTTGATTGTAACGGGAGCGTTATACGTGTTTCCGATGTGCGTATTGCCGACGTTGGTCACGGCGGTGTTGTAGTTGAACGCGCCGTTATTCCAGTAGCCGCCGGAAAATCCGGCGCCGCCATAGCCGAATCCGTAATTGATGCCGCCGTAGAAACCGACGGTTGGCCCCCAATATCCGGCGTTGAAGGCGTAGACGCCGTGCGACCATCCCCAATATCCGGGGGTCCACAATAGGCCGATGCGGGGCGGCAGCACCCAGGTGCCCGGCACCCAATAGTAACCCGGTCCATTCCACGCCCAATATCCCGGAGTCCAGATGTACCCCGGCGCCGGAATCACCGGTTGAACATAGACCGGCAACACAGGAGGGGCGATTGGCGCGCCGATCGAGACGCCGATGGCGATCTGCGCTTGGGCCGGCTGAAAGGAAAGCGCGACCGGGGCGGCAGAGAACAACAAGGCGAGCGCCGCGGCGCGGAACGGAAACTGATCGAATGGCGGCATGCGGACAAATCCTCTTTCAATGCGTGTCATTGAAGTCGAGTTTCACAGGCGTCTTTCGAGTCGAGCTTCAGAAGACGGCCCCCGCAGGTCGTAGTTCCTGCGAAGCGGTTGTGTTTATTTCCGCAGATCGACAGAATCTGCCCAACGACGCCAACCTAACCTTGGGGAAATGAACGTCAACTGAACGGCGTCGACATTGGTTCACTACCGCATAAGCCAGTGATTTACTCTCGATGAAACCAAAATGCTGGCCCTTCGTCGATCCGGCCCGCTCCTTTGGAGCGATGCCGGCCAGTTCAGGTCCCGATGACGAAAGCTCAGCACGACCCTGAGCACGCCGGCGTAACACCACTGAAGTCGCCGGTCTTCGCGAAAAGCAAGCGGCAGGGTCGGAAATTCGCCTGCATTTTGTCTTGAAACTCCCGGCCCATCTCCACAAGATGGCCGCGAAACCAGGGATTTCCGTCGCCATGAGTGAGATCGCCAAACGCCTCGCCGAGCTCGGGATCGTGCTGCCGAAGCCCGCCGCCCCGGTCGCCAATTACGTCCCCACGGTCACAACCAGCGGCACGGCGCCGGGCCCGCGGCCGCTGCTTTGGGTTTCGGGCCAGCTCCCGTTCGGGCCGGACGGAGCGCTCGAGGACCGCCACAAGGGCAAGCTCGGCCCGGAATCGCCGATCGAGGCGCCGCGCGAAGCTGCTGAGCGCTGCGCGATCAACATCCTCGCCCAGGCGCAGGCTGCGCTCGGCGATCTCGACAAGGTCGTGCGGGTCGTGCGGCTCGGCGGTTTCTTCAACGTCGCTTCCTCGTTCGACGCCCTGCCCCAGGCGATGAACGGCGCCTCGGATCTGATGGCCGAGGTGTTCGGCGAGCGCGGACGCCACGCCCGCACCACCGTCGGGGTGGCGCACCTGCCGCTGAACGCGCTGGCCGAGGTCGACGCAGTGTTCGAGATCTCGTTTTGAGGACGCTGAACGCGCCCGCCTGGCTGACCCAGCGCCCGATCGCCCATCGCGGCCTGCACGACGCGGCGCAGGGCGTGATCGAGAACACGCTCGGCGCGGCGCTGGCCGCGATCGACGCGGGCTTCGCCATCGAATGCGACGTCCAGATGAGCGCCGACGGGGGGATCTTCGTCTTTCACGACGACGCGCTCGACCGCCTGACTGACAGGAAGGGCGCGCTGATCGAAAAGAACGCGGCGGAAATCGCTGAGGCCCGGATCAGGGGCTCGGGCGAGCCGCCGCCGACCTTCGCCGGCTTCCTGGGCCTCGTCGCCGGGCGGACGCCGGTCATCTGCGAACTGAAAAGCAAATTCGACGGCGACTGGCGCATCGGCGACCGGATCGCCGCGCTGGCCGCGGCCTACGACGGGCCGCTCGCGTTCAAGAGTTTCGACCCGACCCTCGTCGCCTACCTCCGCCTGCGCTGGCCGCGGCTCGGGCCGCCGGAGCGCCCCTGCCCGGTCGGAATCGTCGCGGAGGCCTCGTACGACGGCCCCGCTTGGCGCTCTCTGACGGAAGAGCAGAAGCGCGAATGCGAGAGCTTCGACCATCGCGGCTGCAGCGAGCCCGACTTTCTGTCGTGGAACGTCGACGACCTGCCGCACAAGACGCCGTTCTTCGAAAAGGAGTTTTACCACCTGCCCGTCATGGCGTGGACCGTCCGCAGCGCGGCGCAGCGCGAGGCGGCGCGCAAATGGGCCGACCAGATCGTGTTCGAGGGCGCCGGGCGGCCGTCCGACCCCTAGCGCTGATTTTCTCATACCGAATCCGGGCGACCGGCTCGGGACCGGAAAGAGCGCCCCGCTCCCCGCGCCTTCGCCCGCCGCCCGCCGCGAAGCTGTCGATGGTGGCGAAAGGCTGGCGGACGGGGGAGCATTCATGATCCGGCTGACGATGCCCTTTCGAGCCGACCGAAGATCGTGCTAGTAATCCGCAACCGAAACCGATCGCGTGTTTTCTTTGACTCCGCGCCCCCGGCCATGTCCGGCGCCTGGTTGGCCGCGGCCGATGTTTGCTATTAACAGGGCGACTTTCCCTGCTTAACAGCGAAAGAACAGGGAAAATCACGCGCTTTCGGCCCCCGGCGGATCGAGAAAACGCGTTTGAAGCCAATGGCTTGAGCCAAAATTCGCCGTGCGCGCCGTACCCGCGGAACAGGATGATAACAGGGAAACAATTCGCGGTTATCAGGGAAGGAACAGGGAACGGGAGCGTGGAAACAGGGAAAGTCGGCTCCGGCGGAAAAAGGGCTGTCGAGCGGCCGCCTGAAGCCGCGGTCACGCAGCGCGACGGCCGCTCTCAGGCCAAAAGCGGCCGCGACATTGGGTTTTGATCGGAAGAAAACGAATGTCGGGTTTTCCGAGGCGAGCCTCTCGTTAGCCGGCCCTACCGCCACAGTAGCGACAAAAGGAGCGCAAGCCCGAGCAGCGCCGCGACCCCTTGCCAGAATTGCGCCGGGGCGCGCTCGTAGAGCGTCTGCGGACGGCGGACCGCCGCCGGCGCCCTCGGTCCCGCCTCCATTTCCGCCGCAAACTCCATGACGTCGTGATACCGTTGGCGAGGATCGGCCGCGATCGCGCGGGCGAGGACCGCCTCGAGCCACGCGGGCAGATCGGGGCGTAACGCGGTGAGCTTCTTCGGCCGGTCACGGCGCTTCGCGCCGCTAGCTTCCGGGTTCCCGTAGGGGAATTCGCCGGTAAAGGCGCGAAACATCGTGACGCCCAACGCGTAGATGTCGGTCGCTTCGTCGCCCGGTTCGCCTTCGAACATTTCCGGCGCCGCATAGCCAGGGGCGCCTGGAATTTCCGCCGGCGGAGCGTCTTCCCATCCTGGGACGCGCGCCACGCCGAGATCGAGCAGTTTCAGCGATCCGCCGCCTTCGAGGATGACGTTGTCGGGCTTGATGTCGCGATGGATGATGCCGGCGCGATGGAGCGCCGCGACCCCTCGGGCGAGCCCGAGGGCGATGTTGCGCCCCTCCTCCAGACCGAGCGCAGGGCGCCGCGTCAGCCGCGTCTCCAAAAGTTCGCCCTGATAGAGCGGCATCACCGTGTAGAGACAGGTCTGCCGCCCCGGCGGCAGTTCCGCGACATGTCCGACCCATGGGCTTTCCACCCGCGCGCCGACCCAGGCTTCGCGAACGAACGCCGCGTGATGGGTCGCCACGGCGGCAATCTGGGGCTTCGGGAACTTCAACGCGACCTCGCCGCCCTCGACCTCGTCCGCGGCGGCGAAGAGGCGGCTGTACCGGCCTTCGGAGAGCAGCGCCTTCAAGACGTAGCCGTCGATCGTCTCTCCCGCGACCGGCGTCGGGATCAGCGGCAACCGCATGAGCGCGCCGCCGACGTCGGCCGAGACCGCCGTCGGCAATCCGACCACGTCCAGCACCAAGGCCGTGCAATTGTCGGCGCTGCCGGCATCGAGGGCGGCGGCCACGAGCGCGCGGGCGGCAGCCTCGGGCGCCGAGCGCTCGCGCAAGGCCTCGCCAATGATCTCGTCGGTCAAGACTCCGTGGACCCCGTCGCTGCACAAGAGAAAGCGGTCGTGCAAGGCGACCGGCTGAGCCGCGTAGTCGAGGCGCGCCTCCGCCTCGGCGCCGAGCGCGCGGGTGAGCACGCGGGACTGCCCCGGCCCTCGCTCCCGCGAATGATCGGCGGTGAGACAGGTCAAATGGTCGCGCCGCAAGCGGTAACACCTCGTGTCGCCGAGGTGAACGAGGTGTGCGACGCGGCCGCGCAGCACGAGCGCGGTGAACGTGCACGCCATCCCCGCGAGTTCGGAATCCTGGCGGCCCAGGGAGTAAATCCATCCGTTCAGCGCATCGACGACCCGGGCCGCCGCGCGACGGACCTCCATCGTCTCGGGTAAGTCCCAAAATCCGTCGAGAAAGCCGCGCACAGCGGTTTCGGCGGCGACGCGGCCGCCCTTGGCGCCGCCGACTCCGTCGGCGATCGCCGCCACCACCTCCCGGCGCGGTTCGAGCAGGTCCGCCCCGACGACGGCGGCGGCGAAATCCTCGTTCTGTTTGCGCGGCCCTTTGTCAGAGGCAAATCCGACGCTCGCCCTCACGCCGGCATTGCCTTCGGTCATGGAAATCGCTCCGCTCAGCCTGTGGGCGGCGGGACACGGCGTCCCCGCCGGGGTCGAGCTTGGGATCGCGACGTCACTTCGGCAGCTTGCATTGGTCGTAGAGGAAATTTCCGCCGGTCGCCGACGCAAGAACGACCGTGAGTTGGCCCGTTTTGCGGTCGAGCGTGTAGCGCCAGCCGTCCTTTGCGTCGCGCCATGAAATCTCCGTGTCGGTGATGTGGGCCGGATTGGAGTCGACCGTCCCTCGATCATAGTCTATCGCAATCCGCCAGCTCGCGCCGCTGAACGGATTGGTGCAGGTGACGACGATCTCGTCCGCCTGCGCCTGAGAGGCGACGACCGCAATCGCGAGCGCCGCCGCTCGAACCGGGGTCAGGGACGTCGTCTGCTGGCGCATCGCCGATCACTAACCGACTCTCGCGGCGTGCAAGTCAAGGAAAGGGCGGGTATCGCGAAGACTCGATTGATCACGGCAAAAGCGAAGCCTCCGTTATTTGCCCATACGTTGTTCAATGTGCCGATCCTTTGTCAGGAACGCCTATTGCATAGGCGGCGAGATAAAGAAAACGAGTTAGCCGGCGCTCACGGCATAGCTCTTGCTATTGGATTGTCCGCCCGCTTCTCCAAAGGGCAAGTCATCAGCTTGGGCAGGCTGATTCACCGATTTGGTTATGGATGTCAACATCGATCATTTAACTGAGGAGTGACCATGGCGCTCGTAGCTTCACCTCAATGGCTCGACACCGGAGACAACGCCTGGCAGCTCGCTGCTGCAACGTTCGTCGGTCTTCAAAGCATTCCCGGGCTGACCGTGCTTTACGGCGGCATCGTCAAGAAGAAGTGGGCGATCAACTCGGCCTTCATGTCGATGTACGCTTTTGCTTCGGTCCTCGTCGTCTGGGTCCTCTTCGACTACAACATGGCGTTTGGGCCCCAGTGGTTCCCGTTCCTGGGCAAACCGGGCCTGGCGACGTCGGCCATCTTCACCACCGGTCAGGCGACGATTCCGGCGGCGGCTTCCGGCATGCCGCCGCTCGGCTTTCCGATGGCGACTCTCATCTTCTTCCAGTTCGTGTTCGCCGCCATCACCGTCATCATCCTCGCCGGCTCTCTTCTTGGCCGCATGAACTTCACGGCCTGGATGATCTTCTGCCCCGTGTGGATGACTCTCGTCTACACGGTGGGGGCGTTCAGCCTGTGGGGCGGCGGCTGGCTCGCCAGCATGGGCGTGGCGGACTTCTCCGGCGGTTACGTCATCCATCTCGCCGCTGGAACCTCCGGATTCGTCGCCGCTTGGGTCGTCGGTCCCAGGCTTCAGGCCGATCGCGATCATTTCCCGCCCAACAGCTTGTTGGTCACGCTGGCCGGCGCCGGCATCCTGTGGCTCGGCTGGAACGGGTTCAATGGCGGCGACCCCTATTTCGCCAACGCCGATGCTGGCGCGGCGGTGCTCAACACCAACACGGCCACCGCGGTCGGCCTTCTGGTTTGGACGCTGATGGACAAGTGGGCCTATGGCAAGCCGTCGGTGCTCGGCGCGGTCAACGGCATGATCGCGGGCCTGGTGGCGATCACGCCCGCCGCCGGTTACGTCGATGGTTGGGGCGCGATCATTATCGGCATCGCCGCCGGCATCATCCCGTGGATGAGCATGAACTGGCTGCAAAAGACCAATTTCATGAAGAACGTGGACGATACGCTGAGCGTGTTCTCCACCCACGGCGTCGCCGGCGTGACCGGCGGGATCATGGTCGGCCTCATCGCCAATCCGGGCATGCTTCAATACATCGGGACGGACAAGGAGGCGCCCGGCGTCAATGTGACAGGCTTGTTCTTCGGCAACGCCTACCAGCTTCTGCTTCAGGTCTATGGCGCGGCATTCATCATCGTCTACAACGCGATCGCAACTTACATCATATGCAAGGTCATCTCGTTCATCGTGCCCCTGCGCATGGATGAGGCGACCTTGAAGGTGGGAGACGACGCGGTTCACGGCGAGACCGCCTATGCGATCGGGGCGGAAGGCGAGTAGCCGGCCCACCTGCCTTGTCATGCCCGCGAACACGCGGGCATCCAGAACCACCGCCGCGGTCCTATCCGACGGTCGCCGCGGCGCTCCTGGACCCCCGCTTTTCGCGGGGGTGACACCGATCACTCCTCCTTGAACCCATTTTCCGGCACGCCCTGTTCGGCGCCATAGTATTTGTAGGGCAGGAATTTGCCGCCCATGACGAGCTGCACGCGATCCCCATTAGCGTGGGGCAGGCGATCGAGTTTGAGGTCGAAGTCGATCGCGGACATGATGCCGTCGCCGAATTCCTCCTCGATCAGCGCCTTGAGGGCCGGGCCGTTCACCATCACCAGTTCATAGAAGCGATAGAGAAGCGGGTCGGTCGGCGGCATCGGCGCGCCGCGCGACGGAACTTCGTTGAGCATCCGCATTTCTGGCTCGGACAGCCCGAACAGACGCCCGGCCTTCTCGGCGAGGGGCTTCGGCAGCTTCATCTGGCCGAGTAGCGCGCCGAGCACCAGAATGGGCGACATGCCGCCGATCTCATCGGCGACGTGCTTCCAGGTCCAACCTTTCTCGCGCTTGATGTCGAGAATCTTTTCGGCAAGCTGCTCACGTTTCATGGTCGTTGACCTCACGCTTGAGTCATGGCTGTCCTGTTCGGCGTGGCGTTTCCCGAACGTGCAATGCGGTCATGGCCGCTCTGACGGGCGAGCGCCCGGATATAGGCCGCGACGGGGATTTCTCCGCCCCGTGGCGGTCGCTTCAAATTCGGACCCGGCCGCCAGCAAGCCGCGAGCAGGATCATAAGCGATGATTGCTCCAGCGGGAAATGCGACAATGCCGCGACGGGGGCGGTTTGCGTGGCCGACGGGCGCGGACTTGGCGCCTTGGGGACTTGAAACGAAAGTGGGAGCGAGCCCGTGATTTCGTTCGATGCCATTCGCGCCCGCGCAGAGGCGCGCAAGGGCGGGGCCGAGGCGCTCGCCCGCCTCCTGCCGCCGAAGCCGGACCCGAAGGGGCTCGCCGCCCTCGAGGACGACCGCGTTCTCGCCGAAATGACCAAGCGCGTGTTTTCCGCCGGCTTCGCCTGGAGCGTCATCGAGTCGAAGTGGCCGGGCTTCGAGGAGGCTTTCCAAAACTTCGAGCCGGCGAGACTCGCATTCGAGCCGGACGAGTTCTGGGAAGGGCTGACGAAGGACGCGCGCATCGTGCGCAACGCGGCAAAGATCTTTTCGGTCAGGGCCAACGCCCGCTTCGTCCGCGACGTGGCGAACGAGCATGGAAGCTTCGGCGCCTTCCTCGCCAAATGGCCGTCCTCCGACGAGGTCGGGCTCCTCGAGCTCCTGGCGAAACGCGGCGACCGGCTCGGCGGGAACACCGGCCAGATGCTGCTGCGGTTCCTCGGCTGGGACGGCTTCGTGACCTCGAAGGACGTGGTCGCGTGCCTGCGCGACGCCGGTCTCGACGTCGGCGAGGAGGCCAAGTCGAAGCGCGAATTGAAGCTCGTTCAGGAGCAGTTCAACGCCTGGGCGAAAGAGACTGGCCTGCCATACGTCCACCTGTCGCGCATCTGCAGCTATTCGATCGGCGTGAATTATGTCGCCGGGGAAGGCGCCGGCGGTCAACGCTGACGTGAAAGACACGCACTTTCGCGCGCGTTCCCTTCTCCCGTCCGGGAGAAGGGCCGGGGATGAGGGCGCCGGCCAATGTCGTCTGCCGCCGTGCCGATCCCCGTCAATAGCCACCCAGGCACGGCGTCCGCGCCAACGTCATCTATCCGGGTTTCGTGCGCACGCCTCTCGTCGACAAGCGGATCCCGGAGCAGGGAAGGAGCTCGGCATCTCCGAGCAGGACGTCGTCAAGCACGTCATGCTGAAGGACACGGTCGACGGCGAGTTCACCACGGTCGAGGACGTGGCCGAAGCCGCGCTCTTCTTCGCCGCCTTCGAGTCGAACGCGCTCACCGGCCAGTCGCTCGTGGTGAGCCACGGCTGGTTCATGCAGTGACGCGGCGCAGCGGCCGTCATTCGACATCCGCCTGCGTCCCCTTCTCCCGTCCAGGAGAAGGGACAGGGATGAGGGCGCAGTCTCCTATAGGCCCCGCGCTATGACCATGCGCTGGACGTCGCTGGTGCCCTCGTAAATCTGGCAGACACGGACATCGCGATAAATCCGTTCGACCGGATAGTCCCTGATATAGCCGGAGCCGCCGAAGATCTGGAGCGCGGCGGATGAGACGCGCTCGGCCATCTCGGACGCGAAGAGTTTCGCCATCGACGCTTCGGTCAGGCAAGGCAGTCCGGCTTCGCGCAATTGCGCCGCGTGATAGACCAATTGCCTCGCCGCCTCGATCTCTGTCGCCATGGTCGCGAGGCGGAAGGCGACGGCCTGATGTTCAGCGATGGGCCGCCCAAAAGTTATTCGCTCGCGCGCGTAGTCGCGGGCGGCCTCGAAAGCGGCGCGCGCCATGCCGACCGATTGCGCGGCGATGCCCACCCGGCCGCCCTCCAGGTTGGAAAGCGCGATGCGATAGCCCTCGCCGGGCTCGCCGAGAAGCAGATCGGCCGGGAGGCGCATTTCGTTGAAGGCGATCTGGCAGGTGTCTGAAGCATGCTGCCCAAGCTTTTCCTCGACCCGC
>Ga0074044_10004031_pt1 | contig 12318 bp, 13 predicted proteins | sample BogForMeECP23OM1_FD_94443 | JGI IMG/M metagenome (GOLD analysis project Ga0074044, IMG submission 94443) | Bog forest soil microbial communities from Calvert Island, British Columbia, Canada - Bog Forest MetaG ECP23OM1 | ecosystem: Environmental > Terrestrial > Soil > Wetlands ...
AGAGACTGGAAGAGAGACGCAGACTTGAAGTCGAAGGCATGGTGCGAGTGTTCGTAGCTGTGAGCGCGCTCATGCTCATAGGCTTTCATGACCCAACCTCTTGTCACTAAAACGTGCCTATAACGGTACTCTACCATTTTGCCCTCTCCTTGTCGGTAGGTCTTCTAGTGACGGTTAAGGTACGGCCTTGAGATGAGTCGCGGTTACTAGCCTGTGGTGTGCGCCACAGATTCCGAATGAAGATCCCCGCCAACGGCACGCCCTGCGGTTCGTCCCGGATTTTCCGCCTCGAAGCGGCCTTCTTGGTATGTGGGCGGCTCAGAGTGGAAATGGAACAGCGAGTTTTGATTTCTGCCGTTTGCTTTCGGCGACGGTAGAGCCTACAGTTAATGAGTCTATTGTCCATCTCTCCGTCGCATTCTGGCCGTTCCCAACCTCACGACGACGGTCCCCTGCGCAACCGACAGAAAAGGAGAGGCTGCCATGGAACCTACCCTGTTCCATCGTATACTGCGCTCCGTCATTACTCGTCGACTGAGGCAGGTCACCTCATTAATGCGCTCTGCTAAAGTACATCCTCAGATCGCGGGTTACGGATCACAAAGGATGTGCCGGTCGTGCGGGGCGATCACGGCGCGCTCAGAACCACTTTGCTTGGAGTGTGGCGAGTTGCTGCCAGCAGTCTAACGAGAGGAAGTGCGTGCGGAGAAACGCGTGCACCATGTCAGCATCAGCCCGCAGGAAGATCGCAGCCGCACAGCGGCACGATGAGCAAAGGTCCGTGCGAAGAAAGCGGCCTAGGATCTTCGGACTCGGGGAAAAAAATGATTCCTCCCACCTACAAACCGAAGAAGAAGTTTATGCAGCTTGCGATCGCGGAGGCAAAGCGAGCCCGCGACCGGGGCGACTATGCTATCGGTGCCGTCATCACGCGTCTTGTGGGGAAACGGGAAGTGGTTATCGCCTCTGCCGGCAACCGGGTAAAAACCTCGGGTTCATCCATCAAGCATGTGGAGCTTGAAACCTTGAAATATGTTTCCTCCGGCTACGGTCGGTATCTACCGGATTTCGTGTTGTATTCCACGCACGAACCTTGTGCTATGTGCGCGGGTGCTTGCGTCTGGTCCAAAATAGGAGCGGTGGTATTTGGCGTTTCCCAAGAAGATATAACCGCTTACGGCAAGAAACACGGTACCGAGGAATTCAAATGGCGCGCCTGTCTCATTTCATGCAAGTTCGTCCTTGAAAAGGGGGGCCTTCACATTCCTGTCTTCGACAATTTTCTGAGACTGGAGTGCCGAAAGTTATTCGGATATCGAGCCTCCTGACGTCCCTCGCACCGCGCCCCGCACGAAGCCCGAACCCGAATCGCAAGACCCCAAGCCCTGAGACGCCGCTCGGGGCTCTTCCATTTTCCTTGACGGCATCTCTCCCAGGACGAAAATCCGGCCAGACCTGCCTTCGCTAGGGAAGCGCGCCAGTTTCGGCAGTGTGGGATATACCAGCCACCACCACTTCGTCGGTCGGTTTTCGATGACGAGAAAGTTCTCCTCATCGATCCCCACCAGTGCACTCGCGACGTGCGCGCGAGCGTCCTGCGGAGTCACGGCATCGAGGTCGATGCGGCTGACAGCTTCCAGGCGGCGCGATCTCTGTGGCGACCCACGCTCTACAATCTGATATTGCTTGCGGGTCGTGGACATCTCCCTGGAGAGGCTCTCGACTTCTATGTCGAGATCAAGCACGCGAGCCCCGGCGAGCGCGTGGTCTTTCTCATCGGTCCTCCGACTTTCCTGTAGCTGACTTGGCCGACCGAGGTCATGGGGCAGAAAGCGAACCTCAACAATGGGCGGAGACGGTGAGGCGCTTCGTCACCGCGGCTTGAAGAGTTCTTCTTTGCAACTAGAGACGTCCAAGCTATGGTGGGGTTCTGGTCCCCGACCTGGGACATTTCCGACTTGACAACACTGGGATTCGGTATAGTGTGTTGACTGGAGCGAATTACGCCTTCTCCTCTTTCAGATCCTCTGAACTAAGGCAGTCCATCTGAAGTTCCCTCCTCTTAGCCACGACAACCCAGGAGGCTGACATGTTTGCCCGTCACGTTTCCATGCACCTGAAGCCCAATACCCGTGCGGAGTTTACCCAGAGGATCGAGAACGAGATTCTTCCCCTCCTTCGGAAACAGCACGGCTTCCAAGACGAAATCGTCTTCGTCGCCCCCGGATCCGGAACGGAAGTGGTCGCCATCAGTCTTTGGGACAAGAAAGAGGACGCGGAAGCCTATCTCCGCGGCAGCTATCCAGAAGTGCTGAAGGCCCTGGCAAAAGTTGTCAACGGCACTCCTGAGGTCCGAAACTTTGAGGTGGCCCACTCGACTTTGCAGAAGACCGCTGCTCGCGTAGCAGCCTGAGGCAAGCAGGCAGGCTTTCGCGTTCGGTAGGGGCGGCCGATCCCCGCCCCTCTTAGGAAATAGACAAGAAGAGTCGAGGTTAGATCTTTCTGGTGATGCCCGCTTCTCAAAGGTAATCCTGCTTTCCGAAACGTCCGCCTCCAGAAGACTTGGAGGTGTTCTGTGTCTCAGCAATCGCCGATTTCCTTTCAAGTTCGCACGAAAAACGTGCTCATCGTCGATGGCAACGAATCGATGCAGAAGCTGCGCGCTCGCGTGCTGAGAAGCCACGGAGTTCACGTGCACACGGCCAAAAGCGTCACTGAAGCAGAGTTGCTCTGGGTGCCTGATTTCTTCGATTTGGTACTGCTGGACGTGCGCCAGAGATCCAATAAAGCAGTGGAGTTCTGGAGAACGATTCGTCGCCAGCATCCAGGTCAGCGGATAAGGTTCCTAGTTGGACCTCCAACGTACCTGTCTCCTACCTGCGCCGACGAGGTCTTGGCCCGCGACAAGGTTCCTGAAGACTGGGTGCAGGGGCCAAGACACCTGCATGTCGCATAAGGCCTTACAGACCGATAACAGCCAGATGGAGAGAATAAACTAAGGAGGAAAGTCCATGAAACCGGAGCCCTTAACTAATCGAGATGCAGCTATCACGACTCATGATGAGGAGAACGTGCGCGCCCGCGCTTATGAGCTGTATGAGGTGCGCGGCAGAATAGATGGCCATGCGGAAGAAGACTGGCTTCGGGCAGAAGGCGAAGTAGCAGGAAGCAACGGACGAGAAGCAGTCCGAGCCTCAACCTCAAAGATCACTGTGAAGATCGTTGGTGAAGCCTGACGGGTTGGACGATCACGTAGTAGAGAGCGATGTCAAACCACCGGAGGTAAGCCATGACTAACATCTACGTCGGTAACTTAGATTTTTCGACTCACGAAGAACAGCTTCAGACATTATTCGCGGCGTACGGAGCAGTCAGAACAGTCACGACCGTCAATGATCGCGACACAGGTCAACCGCGCGGATTTGCGTTCGTCGAGATGACTAATGGTCCGGAGGCGCGAGATGCTATTCGCACCCTGAACGGTTCGGTCCACGGTGGGCGCACTTTGATTGTCAATGAAGCTCGCCCCAAGCTCTACAGCAGTGGCGAACACGAGTCACTTCCCAGTAGGGATCACCGGCGCCATCGTATCTGAATGGTGGGGAGACGATGTTGTTGGCTGTTCCTGCGCAGGCATTCACGAGAATTCGACCCACCTTCCGACCGGCTAGAGGGGGCATTTATGAATACAGGCAGCTGTAAATCTCTGGACAGCGGGGCGTGGAGGGATTTGTACAAGGCTGCGCTCTTTGAGGTGGATAGCGCGAGACTCCCGGATCGCATTGCGCAAGCGGAGAAAGCACTTGCATTAAGGGCACGGGAGTTGTTTCAGATAGCCGGAGACAACATCGAAGAGGAACAAGCTCTGGACGACACGATGTACGCCTTGCATGCTCTGCGGAACACATCGCAAACTAGCCACTGTATACCACATCGCAGTGAGGCTGCCTACGTCAACTCTCAGATGCTGCGCCATCCCTTTCCTGAGCTCTCCCTGCGTGCACGTCTCGCCGCGACGTTATTCGTGCGCGTGGTCGAGAAATAATCTGAGCTTGCCCGAGCGTGAAGGTTGGCGCAGCTTGCGCAGAGCCTTGGCTTCGATCTGGCGAATGCGCTCGCGGGTGACGGCGAACGCCCGACCAACCTCCTCCAGCGTGTGCTCCGAATCGTCCTCCAGGCCAAAGCGCATCTTCATGATCTTCTCCTCGCGCGGAGTCAGAGTGCGTAGCACCTGCCCGGTCTGCTTCTTCAGGTTCACGTTGATCGCAGCCTCGTCCGGTGCGAGCACAGCGCTGTCTTTGACGAAGTCGCCGAGATGGGAATCTCCTTCCTCACCAATTGGCGTCTCTAGCGAGATCGGTACCTGCATGATCTTGCGCACTTTGCGCAGCTTGGCTGCGGGAATGTCCATGCGTCTGGCAATCTCTAACGAGGTGGGTTCGCGGCCCAACTCCTGGACCAGTTGCCGCGAGACGCGAATCAGCTTGTTCACGATCTCGACCATGTGCACTGGTAGTCGGATGGTGCGCGCCTGATCGGCAATGGCTCGGGTGACTGCCTGGCGAATCCACCACGTGGCATAGGTAGAAAACTTGTAGCCTCGGCGATACTCGAACTTGTCCACCGCCTTCATCAGGCCGACGTTTCCCTCCTGGATCAGATCGAGGAACTGCAGTCCGCGGTTGCCATACTTTTTGGCAATGGAAACCACGAGGCGGAGGTTGGCTTCGATGAGTTCGTGTTTAGCCTGCTCCGCATCCATCTCGCCCTGGATGATTTCGCGCTGCGTGCGGTGCAAATCTTGGAAGCTCACGCCGGCGTCGCTTTCCAGGCTTTTCAGGTCGGCGCGATGCTGCCGCTGCGGCTTGCGGTAATCTTTCTTGAGTTCTTGGCTGCGCGTGCTCTCAATCTTTTTCTCCACGTTGCTGATCTGGCGATCGAGTGAGCGCATGATGTCCACGGTTTTATTCACCCCATCGACCAGGCGTTTGCGCTCGAAGTTGGTGAAACCGAAGTTGCGGATGATCAGCGAAAGCCGAACGATCTCGCGGCCCAGGCCACATCGGCAGCGGCGGTATTCGCGTGCTTTCTTTTTTGCAGGGATGGTCCGTAGTCGTCCGGCCAGCTGGCTGGCTCTTTTGTAATGCTTCTGCAACTCGTCGATGCGGCGCGTAGTGTCCTTGACGCGGTTCTGCAGGATGTCCTCGGTCATCTCTTCCTCATCGAAAACGACAATTTCCTTGATCGAGCGCACGCCACGCTTCAAATCCTCGGCGATGGCCAGAATCTTACGGATCACAATAGGCGAGCGTGAAAGTGCTTTCAGCACGCGCAGCTGTCCGCGCTCGATGCGTTTGGCAATGTCCACTTCCCCTTGGCGAGTGAGCAGAGGCACTGTGCCCATCTTGCGTAGGTAAATACGCACCGGATCGTTGGTTTTTTCAAGAGCCGTTAGGGTCAGGTCAAGCTCGACTTCGTCGCTGGCCTCAACTTCGTTCTCAAGCTTGTTTCTGAAGGCCGAGGTGTGCAGCTTGGACTGACCCTCAACCACCTCAATGCCGTGCGTCCCGATGGTGGTGAGCAGGTCGTCCAGGGACTCCGGGGAATGGACGTCACGGGGAATCAGGTCATTCACCTCGTTGTAGGTGAGATAGCCCTTTTCCTTTCCGGCATCAATGAGTGTCTTAATGTCGTCAAGAGCCAAGAGAAATCCCTTCGGCTGCCGTCCTGCATGGAGCAAAGGTTCTTTGTTGATTCTGCAGCGGCAATTCAACTGAGACTGCGGGAACCCAAAACTGAAACGATGCTAGCATGGGTGCAGCTTTCTCCTGACTAGACACGTTCCTGGTTTGCCGTGTTGTTGCAGGCAGACACTGAGCAAACCATGCCTTTCGGCTCTGTGGGGCGAAACAAAAAGGGAGGCTACCGGGCCAGCCCCCTAAGGACAGAGAAGTTTAGCCCGGCAAGATCTCCTTGAGCGCCCACTCAATCCTTTCGACTTCTTCCCGAATTACTCTGATCGATTGTTGGTTTTTCGATGGGTGGGCCAACGGAGTGATTCCTTCCAGAGCGCCTCGTATTTGATGATTCCGAGCCCAAATGAAGTTGAGCCTAGCGCTCCTCTCCTTACGATTTCTGTAAACGCCGCCGACGAACTTAGTGGCGAGCCAGGCAAATACCAAACCAAACAGCACCTCAACCGGAATACGATCGGTTATGCCGTCAAACTCTGAAAACAAGAGTCGATAGACCGCTTCACCCATCCCAAACGAGGCAAACAATACAGTTGCCCCGAACAAATATACTCTTAGGCGCTCCATCGGTTGAAAGCGGATGGAGTCGTCGCCGCCGTCACTTGTCTGCACAAAGTTGATCGCCATGCTTCCCCCAATGTCACTGTTCCCGAGGTCGCAATCAACGGTACCAGCGCCAGTCTCGCTGAAATGATAACTTGAAATTGCAATCGGCGGCGGGACTCTCTTTGGCCGACTGGCTGCAAACTAGTGCCCACCCACAGCCAAATGTGGAACTCCCCCCATCGGTTTCGGGGAGAGGGTGCGCGCTCAGGGTATCTGCGGAAGTGGCCTTGCTCGGCATTTCGATTCGGATCGCCCGCGATCACTCCAGGATTGTCGGCTAACCTTACCTTGGGATTAGGTAAGGTTAGCCCGTCACTCGCCCAGAATCGCTGGCAAACCTTCAGGGACCTGACGCTTTGCACTAATCGCCGGCGAAAAGTGGCTGACAGGGAAGGACGGTTTTCCTGCTACCGCGCGTCTATTGCAGCTTCGCGTACTCCGCTTTTGCTTCTTTCAGGATGGGGATGTCAGGGTCAGCGTCTTTCCAGAGGGTGAAGAAGTCCTGATATGCAGCCTTGGCGTTGGCGGTGTCGCCCCGCAAGACATAAGCGCGGCCAAGTTGAAGACGAGACAGTGCCCCCAGCGGGTAGCTCATCAAGCGAAACGCAACCATTTTCTGGAACTCGGCAACGGCCAGTTGTCCCTGTCCGGCTCTTAGGTATGCCTGTCCACGCACGTAGATCGGGTACATGGCCGGTTGCGTGTTCAGGAAGACTTGCGGAACAGCCAGCTCATACCCGGATGTTGCTGTCAGCAGCTTTAACGCCTGCTCACCCCTCCCTTGGCTGAGCGCGAGCATAGCGCGGATCGTCGGCAGCACGTTGCTCTGCATCACCGTATCCAGCGGGGATTCCTGATTCAGAGCGTCCACCAACTTGGTGACCTCGTTCGTGTTTCCGGCTCGTGCCAAAGCCATCGCCGCCAGCACTCGTGCATCGCGCCCCGGTGCTACGGACAAGGCAGCTTTCGCTTGTCGCGATGCCTCAACGGTGCTGCCGACTTCGGCCTCATGCAACGCAGCGTAGGCCTGCCAAAGTGCCGCCGTTTCTTTGGCTCCATTTTTTCGGGCGGATTCCTCAGCCCTTTGCGAGAATTCTCGCGCCCTTCCCAGACGCCCGTGATAGGCCTCCGCATCGGACCGCATGCTCAGCACAACGTCTTCAATCCCGGGCTTGCCCATGCTTGCGTCGAAGTAATGCTGCATGCCTGTCGCATCCCCCTCTCCAACCGCGAGTACATACATGACGGAGTCGGGGAAACCGTTTTGCAGGTTGCGGGCACGTCCCTGCTCGTACACCGCCTTGGCATCATCCGGTCGGTTCAGGAAGAGATCGTCGGCGATCAGGGTGGAAGCGATAAACCCGTCATCTGGGTTCCGCCGCAATGACTCGCGGCATTCCACCGCCGACTTGTCCCACTGGCCCAACACGTAATAGGTATATGCGAGCGAGTTGTGAGCCTCCACGTCGTTGGGATAGGCCTGCACATATTCCTTCAAGACTTGTACCGCCTTTTCCAGTTCGCCGCTCCCGTTCAAGTAGTACATCCCCTCGATGTGAAGCCGCTCCCGCTCGCTCACGCGGCCGCGCAGGTCGAAAGCTTTCTTGTAGTTGGCTATTGCCAAGCTGGGCTGTTCGAGAGCCATGTACCTGTCTCCCAGCGAGGCGTAGGCGAGGGCAAAGTTTGGATCGAGTTCCACCGCTCGTTGCAGGTACGGCAGCGCATACTGATCGCCCTGCTCGTGGGCCGTTCGGGTTCCCTGAGTGTATGCCTGCAGCGCCTCCAGCGATGAGGTGGTGGCCTCGTCCAGCGGCTTATCGCTCTTCTTTACCGAGGCCAGTGACTCGCCCAGCTTGCCGCGGAGAACACCGGCTACTTCGCTGAGGGCCTTCACAACTTTCTCGCGCGTCTCGGCCTCAACCTCTGCACCGCCCAGCGAATCACCAGTCTGGCAATTTATGGCCTTCAATCCGATGAGGTAGTGGCTGCCCAGGCTGGTAATCGAACCTGCCAGCAGAGCCTTCGAATCGGTACGCTGGCAAATTTCCCGGGCCGTCTCCAGCGTGATGCGGTCTCCGGGCTTGTGGTTCATCAGCTTCAATGCCGCGTTCATCTTCTGGTCGGAGAGCACATTCAGAAAGGATGACTGCTCCAGTTGGATGGCCAGCGCTTCCTTCAACGTGTCATCAAACAAAGAATCGCCCGTATGGTTCTCGAAGTCGGCGAGGACGATCGTGTCCTTGTCGGTGAGCTTTGGTGTGCGGTGGAAATAGAAGTAGCCCCCGACCGACAGCGCCAACACAGCCACGGCAGCAGCAACAATCGCCTTCCAGCGTTTCCCAGCACCAGTAGCGATTCTTGCAGCCGTTGCCGAGTGTGCCGACCCGCCCGAGTCCGATAGCGCATCCAAAGCGAACGCCAAGTCTGAGGCCGACTGGAAGCGCTGCTCCGGGTTCTTCTCCAGGCAACGATGCACTACCCGCTGCAAGGCTGGCGGTATGTTTGCCGCGACCTGCGAAATTCCTGGCGGGTCTTCGTTAAGAATCGCGCTCATCGTTTCGGGTGATGTCGGCTTTTGAAAGGCCCGCTTTCCCGCCAGCATTTCGTACAGAATCGCGCCGAAAGCGAAGATGTCGGCCCGATGGTCAGCCGTTTGTCCCCGCACCTGCTCCGGCGACATGTAGCCGACTGTGCCCATCACCACTCCCGCTTCCGTTTCTGCGGTGAGGGTGGGTGCGTCGTGTCCCGAACTGGATTGCTGCTGCGTCAGCTTGGCCAGCCCAAAATCCAGAATCTTCACCCGCCCGTCTTTGGTGACGAACAGATTCTCCGGCTTTAGATCGCGATGGACTATGCCTTTCTCATGCGCTGCGCCCAACCCGCGCGCAATTTGCACTCCGTAGTCGATCGCTTTGCGAACCGATAGACGACCGCGATTGAGCTGCTCCCGCAGGGTTTCTCCTTCGAGCAGCTCTGAGACCAGATACGGCGCCCCTTCGTAGGTGCCCATCTGAAACACGGCGAGAATATTGGGATGGTTCAGTGCCGCCGCGGCCCGCGCTTCCTGCTCGAAGCGCCGCAGGCGCTCGGAATCTGCGGAGAGTAACGCTGGCAGGACTTTGATCGCCACATCGCGCCCCAGCCGTGCATCGCGGGCGCGGTAGACTTCGCCCATGCCGCCCGAACCGAGAAGCGACTTCACTTGATAGTCGCCGAGCTTCGTTCCTGAAGCGAGCGCCACTCGTGGTGGAGGCGATTGCAGAAAACTGGAGTGCACGTGATCGCTGGAAGCGAGGAGGGTTTCAACTTCCTGCCGCAGGGATGGATCGGACGAACACGCCTGCTTCAGATAGGCAGAGCGCTCGCCTGGCGCCAACTCCAGCGCTTTCTCAAGCACATCCTGAACCTGTTGCCAGCGTTCCGGCGTCATTCGTCCGCTGCCTTGGCCATTTCGTGATGCAGCCACAGCCTGGCCATAGCCCAATATTTTTTCACCGTGGTGGGCGACAGATTCAGCGCCCGCGAAGTTTCCTCGATGGAAAGCCCGCCGAAAAACCTCAACTCGACGATGCGGCTCTGTTGCTGATCGAGTTTGGCCAGTTCGTCAAGCGCGTCGTCGAGAGCGACCATGTCCATGCTCCGGCGCTTGAAGGCGAGCGCGTCGTCCAGCTCCAGCCGGAATCCACCATCCCGCCTGGCGGCCTTGCGGCTGCGCGCGTACTCGACCAGAATCTGCCGCATTAATTGAGCGCAGATGGCTAAGAAATGCTCCCGGTTTTGGAACGGGGCCGCGCCTTGCTTCTCCAGCCGCAGATAGGCCTCGTGCACCAGGGCGGTGCTTTGCAGGGTATGGCCGGGACGCTCCTTTTGCAGGTAATGATGGGCGATGCGGCGGAGCTCGTCATAAACCAGAGGAACCGCCGCGCGCCAGGCCTCGTCGTCACCGGCATGCCAGTCCGCTAGTAATTCGCTGACGGTTTTAGGCGGAAGTTGCGACAACTAGCCCCCAACCCCGAGCCGCAGGAATCTTGCGTAACCACGGTAGCCTCACCGATACACTACTGTCAACCGATTGAAAATGCGGGTGCTTCGTTCGGGTTGAATGCTGGGCTTCTCACGGCTGGGTGCGAGTCACGACAAGAATTTCTTTTTCTCGCGACCAATTCGCCAGAAAATTTCGCTTTAACAAATGACGGGGGCTTAACAAGGAGTCAGAGGTGGGAAAAAGCTCCGAAAGCAATCCGCCAATTCAACTTGGGAGGTAAGTTATGAAGCCGATCCGAAGCTCAAAGTCAGGGATGTTGTTTTCGTGTGTTTCAAGTCGCGTCCGGCACCTTTTGCACACCGGCCTGGTGGGCCCGCCATCGACAAGTTATGGAAACCATATGCGGGCAATCGGGTTGCTTATCGTTCTGCTAGGCGTGCTGGGCTCGGTGGTGGCAAGGAGTCAAGTAGCCAAAGAGAACACCCAATCTGTGATTGGGACTTGGCGACTGAATGTCTACGGCGGCGGCGATTTCAATTTCGTGGGTCTCGAAACTTTTCACCAAGACGGCTCCACCACAGAGCTCGACACCAGCGTACCCTCTTCACAACAGACCACGGGGCTCGGTGTTTGGGAGACAACCGGTAAGAATACGGTAGCTTGGTATCAGGAGCTTCTGGAATTTGACTCGTCTGGCAATCCGATAGGGAGGACTCGGGTAAATGGAACTATCACGCTTTCCGGTAACGGGGAGCATTTGACGGGGGTTGGCACATGGGACGAAATCGATAACAACGGAAACGTCATCCCAGGCTCTGAGGACACGTATACAGCGACCGCAACTCGTATGCACGTTGTTAAGGGGCCTCTTCCATGACAAGATCGTGCCTCTGGCGCACGCCGGGCGCCCCACCCTGACATGCTTTCCGACGTTAGGGTGGGATTCCACCGCCGCACACAACGAAAGGTTGGCGCGAGAATCCACCGAGGAGGAAGCCGGTCATGGCGATCCAGAGGTACAAACCAGAACAGATTCCTAGGAATCTTGAGTTTGCCCTCAAGTTCTATTTTTGAACTGGGGTAACACTCATGATCATCCGGCTTTTTACTGCTGAGCAAAGAGAATGAATCGTACAAGCCTTCTCATCTCAAGCATTCCTTGGGTGGTTTGTCGGCAAGCTGCCGATTCAAGATGATTGTGGGTCTGCTGTCTGGGAAACTATCCACGAACGGGCTTATGGCAAATGCGGAACACGGTTTACTCCGAGCTGGCAAAAGTCAAGCCGATTATGGCCAATTTGCGGCTTGTGATCGCATTGCATTCGCCTCATGCCCTCCTCGAAACCGGACTGCGCATGGACCTCCAGAGAAAGACCTGGACATTGACCCACTCGATCCTAGGCAGTCCGTTCTCTGAAGTCCGGTTTGTCAACGAATAATCGCGAAATATGGGCATTATTCGCGTATTTCAGCGCAAGAAGAACAGACTTTCTCTGCGGTGCAGACTGCGTGGCGGAGCGAGTGAGATTCGAACCTTCGTTACCTTTTTGAATTCGTAAGTCCCAACGTTGTCGTAACTTGCAGCGAATGAACAAGTTAGCCAGAGAATCACCAGGCAAAAATAGATGCGAAATCAAAAAGCAAGTCCATCTTTGAGGCCACTCTTTAAGGCGAACGACATGCGATACCGTGGCTGAAAGTGGTCACTCTTCACACCCCGGCGGTGAGTTGGAATTTCGCGCGCGATGACTACTTGCTTGCCGCGCAGTCCAAAGCGAAAAATCTCTCCGCGGGGCGTGCGCTTGCAAGAGGCAAATAAATTGGAAATTTTCAAAGATTCTTGACGAGATTTTGTGACACGACTTCTGCCTCTTGGTTAGAAAAGGGAGGTATCCATCTGTCAGATTGTTTGTCGTGGGAAAGCGCCAACTTCCCCGAAGCCGACTTCGGGACAACATCGCCGACGTCCGCGCT
>Ga0074044_10004032_pt1 | contig 12317 bp, 12 predicted proteins | sample BogForMeECP23OM1_FD_94443 | JGI IMG/M metagenome (GOLD analysis project Ga0074044, IMG submission 94443) | Bog forest soil microbial communities from Calvert Island, British Columbia, Canada - Bog Forest MetaG ECP23OM1 | ecosystem: Environmental > Terrestrial > Soil > Wetlands ...
AATCAGCATCCCCCACCGCCCGCTTCGCGCCAAAGCAGGCAGCCGAACAAATCGGAAATCAGGGGGTCAATTTTGGCCGCCGATCCCCCGCCTCAGGGGGTCACTTTTCCACGCCGAAACACAAGGAAGGCCTGTAAAGCGTCGCCGATGCGCGTGCCGCCGTCGAAATCGCTGACAACCTGCGCCGCCGCCGCGAGCGCCTGTTCGCGGCGCTTCAGCCTCATCGGCCGGCTCACCCGGGTGAGGCGCGTGCCGAAAGTGAAGACCTCGATGCGCGGCGCCGCTTGCGCGAGCGCGTGCGCAAGGCGGAGGTTCTCCTCCGTGCGGGTCTTCATCGAGCCGGAGACGTCGATGAGGAGCAGGAGCTTGCGCGGCCGAAGGCGTCGCCTGAGCCGCGACAGCCGGATCACTTCGCCGTCGTTGCGCGCGGCGTCGCGCAAGGTCCGGCGCAGGTCGACGAAGGCGCCGCGCCGCGCGCGCATGCGCCGGTAGCTGCGCCGGCGCGGCAGCCTGCGTCCGGCCTGCCGTCCCAGCCGGCGCAGGGCTTCGGCCTGGCCCTCCGGGCCAAACCGGCGCTGAACCAGCGCCTCCGCCCGCGTGGCGGCTTCGCCCGTCTCGTTGACCTCGTTCGCCTCCGGCGGCTCGTCGTCGCCGCGCCGATCGTCCTGGACGCGCACGGTCTCCTCGTCCTCCCCTTCGCCGAGCGCCGGCGCGTCTTCGCCGAGGAAGTGGATGCGGAAGATGATATTGTACGCCGCATGGCGCTCGGGCGGCGGCGCGAGTGTCGCAAGCCCGGCCTGTCGGACGTCCTCGGGATCGCGGGGCCCGAGAAGTGAAATCGCGGCGAGGAAGGCGGTCGTCTGCTCCGGCGCAATCGCAAAGCCGTTCGCGCGCAGAAGCGCGACGAAAGCGAGGAAGGGCCGCGCGGCGCGCGGCACGGCGTCGGCCTCATTCATGCGGCAGCCTCGGCGAGGATGGAATCGAGGCGGCCGGCGACATGGGCGAGGTCTTCCTCGTCCTTGAGCGCGACGCCGATCGACCGTTTGAATGCGTCCGGCCAGCGCGCGCCGCCGCGGTTCAGAAGCGTGGCCGCCTCGGCCCAGTCGACCGCCTCGGCGATCCCCGGCGCCTTGCTCAAAGGTTCGCGCCGGAGCCTTCCGACCGCGGCGACGACCGCGCGCGCCGTCTGTTCAGCGACGCTGGAAGCCCGCATCATGATGATGCGCGCCTCGCGCTCCGGGCTCGGATAGTCGATCCAGTGGTAGACGCAGCGGCGCCGCAGCGCCTCATGCAGGTCCCGCGTGCGGTTCGAGGTCAGGATCACCACCGGCCGCTCGACTGCGCGCAGCGTGCCGCGCTCGGGGATCGAGATCTGGAAATCGGACAGAAATTCGAGCAGAAAGGCCTCGAATTCCTGATCTGAGCGGTCGATCTCATCGATCAGAAGCACGGACGAGTCCGGGTTTCGCAACGCCGCCAGCATTGGCCGCTCGATGAGGAACGGCTCGCTGTAGATGTCGATGCTTTGCTTGCCCGCCTGGCGGATCGCCAGCATCTGCCGCGGATAGTTCCATTCGTAGAGAGCGGCCGATGCGTCGATGCCTTCATAGCACTGCAGGCGGATGAGGCGGCGCGCCAGCACTGCGGCGACCGCCTTGGCGGCCTCGGTCTTGCCGACGCCCGGCGCGCCTTCGAGCAGCAGGGGCTTGCCGAGCGCGAGCGCCAGATAAGCGGCCGTCGCCAGCCCCTCGTCGGCGAGGTAGTAGGCCGCCCGGAGCGCCTTCTCGAGCGCCTCGGGGCTGTCGATGCCGACGATGCTGCCCCTGATGGCCATTGAGGTTCCTCAGCGCCGCGCCTGAGGGCGCGCGCCCCCCTGCGCCTTGATCGCCCGCAGCACTTTGTCGGGCGTGATCGGCAACTCGTCGATGCGCACGCCGACCGCGTTGAAGATCGCGTTGGCGATCGCGGGCAGCACCGGATTGGCGCACATTTCCCCCGGTCCCTTGGCGCCGAACGGCCCGTCCGCCGCAGGACGCTCGAGCACGGCGATGTCGTGTGGACAGATGTCGCCGGGGCCCGGCATCAGATACTCGACGAAGTCGCGCGGTCCATTGCTCGGGTCCGGATAGTATGGCTCTGGCGTCTCGTAGAGCGCGTGGCTGATCCCCATCCAGGCGCCGCCAACCAGCTGTTGCTCGACGAGGCGTGGGTTCAAGGCCCGGCCAAGCTCATAGGCGCTGTCCATCCGCACCATCGCCACCTCGCCGGTCTCGTCGTCGACCTCCACCTCGGCGACGAGGCAGGCGTGGGCGTAGCAGGTGGCCGGCGACATCTCGCCCGTCTCCGGATCGACCGACGACAGCGGCACGAGAAAGATCCCGCGGCCGGAGATCGTGCGGCCCTGCTTGAACTGCGCGGCGATCGCGACGTCCTTGGTCGAAATCGACGGATGCGGCGCGCCCCTGACATGGATGGCGCCGCGCCCGTCGGTCTCGAGGTCCGCGACATTGACCTCGAGCTCTTCCGCCGCCGCCTCCATCATCACCGCGCGCGCCTCCCGCGCCGCCGCCGCCACCGCATTGCCGACGCGAGGCGTCCCGCGCGAGGCGAAGCTGCCCATGCAATGGGGACCGGTGTCGGAATCGGCGGTGTCGACATAGACGTCCTCAACCGGCACGCCGAGCGCCTCGGCGCAAATCTGCCTCGTCACCGACTTCATGCCCTGGCCGAGATCGATCGAGGACAGGGACACGGTGAACTTGCCGCTCGGGTTCGAGTGGACGAGCGCCTGGCTTGGGTCGCCACCCAGGTTCATGCCGATCGGGTAGTTGATCGAGGCCATGCCGCGCCCGCGAAGCTTCGCCATTGTCAGCGCCTCCTGCCGAAGACCGAAGAAAACCGGGTCGCGCCATGCGTCGTCGTAGCGGGCGCCGGCTGAGGCGGCGGGGCGCGCGGCGGCTCCGGCGACGGCTGAGGCCGGTCGTAGGTCGTGCGCTGCTGGGCCGCCGCGAGGCGCGCCGCTTCCGTTGAATCGCGCCGGGCCGGAGGAACCGCAGCGCGCGCGCCGCCATCCCTGCGCGACGAGATGCGCTTGTACTGCTCGCCAATCCGCCAGCCTTTTCGGCGGCGACCTGGACGCACTCGATGAGCGCCGTGTTCTTCGCCTCTCGTCGATGCGCCTTCATGTCGCCGTCGCGATAGGCGTTGAGGATTCGGAACTCCATCGGATCCATGCCGACGAGATGGGCGAGCTTGTCCATCTGGCATTCGATGGCGAAGTCGACCGCCGTCACGCCGAAGCCGCGCATCGCTGTTGCCGGCACGCGATTGGTGAAGACGCAATAGACATCGGCATGGACGTTCGGGATCGTATAGGGCCCCGGCAGATGCGCCGCACACTTGACGACGGCGTAGCTCGAGAGCCGCGTATAGGCGCCGCTGTCGAAGATGCAGCGCATCTTGCGTGCGAGAATCCGTCCGTCCCGCGCGACGCCGTCCTTGATCCAGATGCGCTCTGCGCCGCGCGGGGCGCAAAATTGCATCTCCTCCTCGCGGCCGATCACATAGCGCACCGGGCGCCCCGTCAGCATCGCGCCGAGGATCGCGAGCGGCTCGGTGACGGTGTCGACCTTGCCGCCGAAGCCGCCGCCGACCGTGCCGCCCACGAAATGCAGTTTGTTCGAGGGAACGTCGAGAATCTTGGCGCACGTGTCGAGCGAGAAGAACAGCGCCTAGGTCGAGGTGTAGACAACATAGCGGCCGTTGGTCTCGAGCGCGGCGATCGAACCGTTCGTTTCGGTCGGCGCGTGCTCGATCGGCGACATCTGGTAGCGCTGCTCGAGAATGTGGTCCGCCTGGGCGAAGCCGCGCTCGACGTCGCCAAACCGCAGCTTCTGATGGTCGTAGAGGTCGTGGTAGGTGAAGGTGTTCTGCGGATAGGTCTCGTTGACGACGGGCGCGCCGGGCTTCATCGCCTCCTCGACGTCGAAGACCGCAGGCAGCGGGTCGTAGTCGACGCGGATCGTCGCCAGCGCTTCGAAGGCCGCGCGGTGGCTGTCGGCGACGACGGCGACGATCGGCTCGCCTTTGTAGCGCGCCTTGTCGACGGCGAGCGTCGGCTCGTCATCCTTGCCGAAGTTGATGAGGCTCAGCAGCGTGTTGAGATTGCCCGGCACATCGGCGCCGCGGATGATCCGCCGCACGCCGGGACGACGCTCGGCCTCGCTCGTGTCGATGCGCCGGATTCGCGCATGCGAGTGGGGGCTGCGCAGCACCTTGAGATGCAGCATGCCCTGAAGCGTGTGGTCGTTGAAGAAGGTCGAGGTCGCGGTGACGTGGCCGAGCATGTCCTGGCGCTGGGTGGGCTTGCCAACCTCTTTCAGGTTGTCGTCCCTCTCGTCGGCGAAAATGTCCTTGCGCAGTTCAAGCATCGCTCACGCCTTTCAGGCTCGCCGAACGCCGCGCCCGGCCGCGGCGAGGACTGCGTTGATAATCGGTTCGTAGCCGGTGCAGCGGCAAATGTTGCCCGAGATCGCCTCGACCACCTCGGCGCGGGAGGGCGACGGGTTGCGGTCGAGAAGCGCCCTCGCCGCCATCAACATGCCCGGCGTGCAATAGCCGCATTGGGCGGCGAAATGCTCCATGAAAGCGGCCTGCAAGGGGTGAAGATCCGGTCCGCTCTTCAGGCCGTCGGCGGTCTCGATCGATCGTCCGGCGACGCTCTCGGCAAGCGTGACGCAGGACAGCACGGGTTCCCCGTCAATCAACACCGTGCAAGCGCCGCAGCCGCCCTGCCCGCAGCCGAATTTCGGAGAATGATCTCCGACGAGGTCGCGCAGCGCAGACAGAAGGTTCGCGCCCCCGTCGACGAACACCGCGACCTCGCGCCCGTTGTGGAGGAATTGGAGAGGGGTCTTGGCCATTTCCTTGCGCTCAGGCCTCGAGTCCGAGCAGCAGCCGTCGAAGATGCACGCCGACGACCTCGCGCCGATACCACGCGCTCGCAATGGCGTCGGTCGCGGGCGCGGTTCCCTCGGCCGCCGCCGCAACCGCCGCGGCGACTCCGGCCTCGTCGAGCATGCGACCTTCGAGCGCGCGCTCAGCCGCCTTCGCCCGGATCGCGGTCGGCGCCATGGCGCCATAGGCGATGCGCGCATTGGATACCCGTCCGCCCATGTTCGAAAGATGAGCCGCGATGGAGACGACGGAGGCGCCCTTCGGCTTGACGCGGGAGACCTTGCGGTAGCGGAAGGCCTCCGGACCCGCCGCCCGTTCGAAGGACAGGCCGAGCACAAGGGTTCCCGGGGAGCGATCGCGCGTCGACAAGAGCTCTTCCAGAGTCATCTCCCGGACGCCGTAGCCGCTCTGCACGGAGACGACCGCGTCGAGCGCAAGCAGCGCCGCCGTAAGATCGCCGAACGGCGCATTGGCGAAGAGATTGCCGCCGACCGTGCCCATGGTGCGCACCGCCGGCCCTCCGATCGAACGCACGACGGGATGGAGAAAGCCGAGGTCACGCTCACGCAGAATTTGCGCAAGCGTCGTCTCGGCTCCGAGAACGATGCGCGCCCCGCTTGTTCGAATCTGACCGAGCCCGCGATCGGCGAGACGCACCAACGTGGTGATGCCGACGTCGCCCCCGTTCAAAGCCCGCATGACGAGCGTGCCGCCGGCGATGTAGCGCGCGCCGCGATCCGACGACAGCGCGGCGGCCGCCTCGGCAGGCGTCGCACAGGTTTTCACGCTCACGGGCATCGCCACGGCGCTCCTCTCATGGGGTCTCCAGCAAACGCCTGCGGACCGCATCGAACCCTGCCTGATAGATCTGCTCGCCGACCATTTCCGTCAGGCGCCGCTCATCGTCGGGGCGGGTCGTGAAACGGCACTCCCAGTGCCAGAAGGTGCGGTCGCCGTCGGTCACCGGCAGAAGGCCGACGTGCGCCACATAGTTGAACAAGGGAATCGGGGTGTCGAGCAGGCAATAGCTGAAGCTTTGTTCGAGGTCGGACAAGGCAAGGAGCTGCTCGCGCAACTCCGAGCCGTCCGCCAGCTTGAATCGACGCACGCATCCGATCTTGTCGGCGCTCTGCCCGCGCTCGATGAGGCTCGTCGCCACCGCAGGATGCCATTGGTCGTGCCCGTTGAAGTCGCGCAGCACCTCCCAGACGCGGTCGGTCGGAGCGTCGATGATCGTGCTCTTCACGACGCGGGGCATCCTCAGCCTCCGAACGCCCGTTTGAGCGCATCGAACCCGCCCTGAAACACCCCGCCCCCGATATTGGCGATAAGATCCGCCTCGCGCTCGGGCGGGCAGTCGAACTCGGCCGTCCACTCGACGAAGGTGCGGTCGCCGTCGGTCACTGGGGTCAACCGCAGGGTCGCCACATAATTCTCCACCCCCATCGGCGATTCGAGGATCGAGTAGGTGCAGAACATGTCGTAATCGGAGAGGCCGAGCAGCTTTTCGCGGATCCTGTCGCCGTTGCGCAGGCGGAAATCGCGCACGCAGCCGATCTTGTCCGCCGGCTCTCCCCCTTCGATCCGGCTTTCCGCGATCGCCGGGTGCCAATTCGGCGTGCCGTTGAAGTCGCGCACCCGAGCCCAGACCCGGTCGCTTCGGGCGTTGACGACGCTGGAGACGAAGACGCGCGCCATGGACCGACCTCAGCTCTTCTTTCGTGGAGCGCCCGGCGCGCCAGCCCCGCCTCCTCCTGCCGCCGGCAGGGCAGGCTCGGCGTCCTTCTTCGGCGCAGTGTCCTTGCGGATGCCCTGCATGTCGCGCGCCTCGCGAATGAGTCCCGGCATTTTCGCGAGACTGCCGCCTTCGACGCCGATGTCCGCCAGGATCGAATCGATCAGCGGCGCCTGGACGCGATAGCGCAGCGCCGAGTCGATCACTTCGTCCGTCGCGCTCCGCCCGCCGTTGCCGCCATTCCCCCCGTTGAGTCCGTCGACCTGAAGGATGCGGATGCCCTCGATCTTCTCCATGGGGCGCACGCTCTCGCGCACGATCCCCTCGATGCGATCGAGCAGCTTGCGGCGGAACAGCGAATGGCGGGCCGCGTCGGAGAGCACGTTCTCCGCCTCGTTGAGCAGCCGCTGCGCCTCGGCTTCGACGGCGGCGCGGACCCGCTCGGCGTCCGCCGCGATCCGCTTCTCCTCGGCCTCCTTCTCCGCAATGAGAACCTCGACCGACTTCCGCCGACGCGCGATCTCGTTCTCGCGCACCGTCGCGACGCGCTCATGCGCCTCAGCTGCGCGAGCCTTCGCGTTCTCGGCTTCCGCCTGGGCCGCCGATTCCTCAAGCGATTTCTGATAGAGCGCAATCGCCTTGTCCATCAGCGCGGTCTCGACAACCTTTTCCCGCTCGATTTCGAGACGCCGCAAATCGCGTTCGCGCGTGACCCGCGCTTCGTCCAGACCGCGTTCGGAGCCGATGCGCGCGCGCTCGATCTCCTCGCGAGAAGCGATCTCCGCCTCCTGCAGCGCCTGGGTGCGCGCCACCTCGAGCTGTTCGAGCGCCCGGCGCCGTTCGAGGCGCGCAACCTCGAGCGCCTGCTCGCGGACGACGTCGGTTCTCTCGACATTCTGTCTGGCGACGATCTCGGACTGTCGCACCTGCTGGTCGGCGCTGACGCGTTCGGTTCGCTTCGAAGACAGCGCAATGACGCGCTCTTCCTCGGCGATCTCGATCGCCCTCTTCTGCTCGATGCTCAACACCTCTCGCGTCTGCTGCGACGCGATCCGATCCCTCTCGAGCCCGAGCTCAACGTCGATGCGCTGCCGCTCGACGGCGTCGCGGCGCTTGAGTTCGGCCGCCTCGATCGCCTCGTTGCGCGCGATCTCGAGCGCTCGGGTCTCCTGGTCGGATTGGATGCGTTCGGCCGCAAGCGCCTTTTCCCGGGCGATGCGCGCCGCCTCGATGGCTTCCTTGGCCCGGATGTCGGCTTCCTCGACTGCGCGGTTTTGGGCGATCTCCAATGCCCGGATTTGTTCGTCCCTTGCGATGCGCTCGCTCTGGATGCGTCGGTCCTGGCCGATCCGCGCCGACTCGACAACCTGTCGCGCGTCGATTTCGGCTTTCTCCAGCGCTTCGTTACGTGAAATTTCGAGTCGGCGGGTCTCTCCGTCGGCGGCGATCGACTCGGCCGCGGTTTTCTTCTCCTGCGCGATCCGCGCGGTCCGCGTGGCCTCGAGCGCAGCGATCTCCGCCTCTTCGATGGCGCGCCGGCGCGCAATTTCCAGGCCTTGCGTCTCCTGCTGGCTCACGATGCGGGTCAGCGCGATATTCTTCTCCTGGGCGATCCGTGCAGCTTCGATCGCTTCGCGAGCGGCGATGTCGGCCTCCTCAATCGCCCTGTTGCGGGCGATTTCCGCCGCACGGACGCGCTCCTCCTGCGCGATGCGGGTTGTCTCGGTCGCCTCACGGGCGCCGATGCCGGCCTGCTCCAGCGCCTGGCTGCGCGCGATCTCGAGCGCGCGCGTCGCCTGGTCGGCGGCGATTCGGTCCGCGGCGAGCGCCTGCTCGCGCGCGATCTTTGCCGCTTCGATCGCCTTCTGCGCCGAGATCTCGGCCTCCTCGATCGTTCGGGTGCGCAAGATTTCCAGCGACCGCGTCCGCTCGTCGGAGGCGATTCGCTCGGCGTTGATCGTCGTCAGCTGGGATATGCGCAGCTTCTCCGTCACCTCGCGGGCGGCGATCTCCGCCTCTTCAACGTTTCTGGTCCGCTCGATCTCACGTCGCCGCGTCTCCTCCTCGTTGACGATGCGCGACTCGGTCACCGCGCGTTCCTGCGCGATGCGCGCCTTCTCGACCGTCTCGCGCGCCTGGATTTCGGCCTCTTCGATCGTGCGAGTCCGCTCGATCTCCTTCTGCCTGATCTCGCGCTCCGACGCGATGCGGGCGGCGTCGACCTCGCGCTGGTTCTGAATCCGCGCCTTCTCAATCTCTTCGCGGGCGGCGATCTCGACTTCCTCCACCGCGCGCGTGCGCTCGATTTCCCTCTGCCGGATTTGCCGCTCTGACGCGATGCGCGCTTCGTTGATCGCCTGTTCGTTGGCGATGCGGGCTTTCTCGATCGCCTCGCGGGCCGAGATCTGCGCCTGCTCGGCCTCGGTTTCGCGCAGCGCGCGCTCGCGCGCGACCTCCGTACGCTGGACAGCCCGGCGCACTTCGATGTCGCGCTGCTGTTCGAGGCGGGCGGCTTCGCTGTCGCGTTCGATCTCGAGCGCCTGACGCTCGGCCTCGAGGTTGCGGCTGCGGATCTTGATCATCGAGTCCTGCTCGATGTCGTTGCGCAGCTTGCGCCGTTCCTCGATATCCTCGATGAGCCGGGTCAGACCTTCGGCGTCGAAGCGGTTCGACGGGTTGAAGAATTCAAGGTCGGTCTGGTCCAGGTCCGTGATCGCGACGGATTCGAGCTCCAGTCCGTTTTGCGCCAGCGCCTCCGCAGCGGCCGCCTTGACCCGCGCGACATAGTCGCCGCGCTGCTCGTGCATCTGCTCCATCGTCATTTCGGAGGCGACCGAGCGTAAAGAGGAGACAAATTTGCCCGAGAGAAGGGTGTGCAGCCGTTCGGGCTCGAGCGTGCGGCGGCCGAGGGTGGCGGCGGCGATCGACACCGCCTCACGGCTCGGCTGCACGCGGACGTAGAAGTCGGCTTCGATGTCGATGCGCATTCGGTCGCGCGTGATCAGCGCGTCGCCTTTCTCACGCACGATCTGCATCGGCAGCACGTTCATGTTGACCGGCGTGTAGTCGTGGATGAAGGGCAGCACGAAAGCGCCGCCATCGATCACCACCCTCTCGCCGAGGAAGCCGGTGCGCACAAAGGAGACTTCCTTCGAGGACCGGTGAAAGAGCCAATTGACCACATAGACGACCACCACGATGACAATGATCGCGATGATCAGCCAAAGGATCAGCGTGCCGATCAAAAGTCCCGACATGTCCTCAACCTCCCCTGCGCGCCGATCTAGAGGGCGGCGCTCTATTGGCCAGACGACTTCCTCTTCCCGATCGCCTTGAACTTGCGAACCTGCTCGGTCAGCGCGGTTTCGACGGGCAGCCGCTCCATGGACGAAGCTTTGTAGAAGCCGTGGCACACCTTGCAGGAATGCATGATGAAGTCGGCGTCGGCGGGCTCGGCGATCGGCCCGCCATGCGCGAGAACGAGGACGTCGGGACTGGTGCGAAGGGCGGCCGCCGCCCAGGCGTCGATGAGCGGCGGGCAGTCCGCGAGCTTCAGCGCCGTCCCGGCCCCGTTCGCGCCGCCGGTCGTCAGCCCAAGGTGGCAGACGATGATGTCCGCGCCCGCGCGCGCCATCGCCTCCGCCTCGCTCTCGCTGAACACGTAGGGCGTCGTCATCAGGTCCATCGCATGAGCCCTGGCGATCATGCCGACCTCCTGCGCATAGCCCATCCCCGTCTCTTCGAGATTGGCGCGGAAGACGCCGTCGATGATGCCGACGGTCGGGAAATTCTGGACGCCGGCGAATCCGATCCGTTTGATCTCGTCAAGAAAGACATCCATGTCGCGAAACGGGTCGGTGCCGTTCACCCCCGCTAGAACAGGCGTGCGCTTGACGACCGGCAGCACCTCGCCCGCCATCTCGACTACGATGGCGTTGGCGTCGCCGTAGGCGAGGAGCCCGGCGAGAGAGCCGCGGCCGGCCATGCGGTATCGGCCGGAATTGTAGATGACGATGAGATCGACGCCGCCCGCCTCCTCACATTTGGCGGAGAGCCCTACGCCCGCGCCGCCGCCGATGATCGGTTCGCCCCGCGCCGCCATCGCGCGGAACTTCTCCATGAGAGCCTTGCGTTCGAACCTCTGCATGGGTCTACCTCCCGGCGCGCCGCCGCCCGGAGGCCTGCCCGTGCAACGCACGGAAGGCGACGACGACGGCCGTGGAGAATTCGGGATCGTTGACGTGTCGCCTGACGCGGATTATCTGACGGTTCACGGTCTGGCGCACCGTCCAATCGCTGCGCCCCCCTTGTTGGCGGCCGCTTCATGACGAAGAACCCCGCGCGCTCCAAATGCTCGACCAGGCGCTTCGCCACGATCTCGGCCATGATCTCATCAGCGTTTTGGACCCGCTTGCGTCCGTGGAAGCGAAGCGCGAAGGCAAGCGCCGAGGATAGGTCTTCGGGGAACAGGCATGAGGCTTTCGGCGCGGTCTTCCATCGTCGGGATGATAGCCGCGCGGATCGAACCAAACAAGAACGACTGGTCGCGCTCGGCTGAAATCAGGCGAAGTTCGCTGAGGATGACATTAGCCAGAAGCTCGCGAAGCTCCTATCAGAGAAGAAGGATGAGTGGACAAATCTTTGGATATTGCCAAGTGAGCCAATAGAACTTGCTCACCCTAAATTCGATCCTGAATCGGGGGGCATACAGTATTGGTATCAAATGTTTACACCTCGGCAATTGCTAGTTGCTGTGACTTCTGTAGAAGTATTCCAAAGGTTATATAAGGAGTCAGATGGCGAGCGCGCCTCAGAAATAAGAAAAGAGGCGTTCATTTACCTCGCAATAGCCATTGATAAGGTTATTGATTACAACTCAAAAGCAGCTGCCTGGCATAGTGGGCGCGAAGTTATGGAGCACACATTTCGCGAGCACGCGCTTGTTTACAAGTGGGCATTTGCTGAAATGGCATTGGTACCGTCGGATTCGGGGGCGGATTCGGCTTCACAACAAATCATTAAATGTCTGAAAGAGCCAGCGAAGTTGTCGCAGGTCGTAATTTCAGACTTATTGTCGGTTGATTTTGACTCGAACAAACGTGCCTCGATTGCTTTTATCGAACGCGGCGAGTCGCTACGCGGAGCCGTGGAGCGAACGCTGCTCAAGATGCCGCCACTGTCCGGCGACCCTCATGCGATCGACGCGCTCGAACTTTTGGCCTGGATGGTGGCCAACGACATTTTGGATGTGAAAGTCGCGGTGCCCTGCGATCTCGATCGGCAGCCCGTTCGCGACGACAGCATCTTTCATGAGAAAACCGGCGTCATCGAAGACAAGACCGGTGACCGACTGGCGTTCAACGGGAGCATCAACGAGACTGAATTCGGCTGGACGCGGAACTGGGAAAGCTTCAACGCTTCACGTCCTGGAGTGACGGGCCACGTGTCGATAGCGAAGAAGCCGGCTTCGCGAAGCTTTGGGCTGTTGTTTTTCATGGAATAGGGCGTGCCTATCCGGTTAACGCAGACACCTACTATATATAGTATGCGGCAACCTTGGCGGAGGAATGCCGTTCGCCGCCGCATTGATAAAGGTTCTGGGCAATTTCTGACTGTTCTGAAGTCC
>Ga0074044_10004033_pt1 | contig 12315 bp, 13 predicted proteins | sample BogForMeECP23OM1_FD_94443 | JGI IMG/M metagenome (GOLD analysis project Ga0074044, IMG submission 94443) | Bog forest soil microbial communities from Calvert Island, British Columbia, Canada - Bog Forest MetaG ECP23OM1 | ecosystem: Environmental > Terrestrial > Soil > Wetlands ...
CCAACAACCCCAACAACCGGTTCTTCAAAAGCAATGCCCAGATTCCGTTGTGGCACATCGTACGCGCCAGCTCCGCCGCGCCGACTTACTTTCCGCCCCACGCCTTCGCCGTCCCCGACGGTAACGGCGCGGCGCAGACCTACGAATTCATAGACGGTGGAGTAAGCAGCTACAATAACCCTTCCCTGCAAGTCTTCCTGGAAGCTACGGTTCCGGAATACGGAATCGGATGGCCCATGGGAGTGGACAATCTGCTGCTGATTTCGCTCGGGACGGGATACTGTCCGGTCACCATCCCAGAGGGCAAAGCCGCCCACTACAATCTGCTTTGCTGGGCGCAGTACGTGCTCAAAGAATTGATGAACGAAGCGAACCTGCAGCAAAACGTAATGATGCACCTGATCGGAGAGCGGCCGGCGGGTATTGCCGAGGCCGTGGCCTCCGGAGCGTCGTCGCCCGGCACCCCGAGTGAAGCCGCCCTCGCCCAGATGAGCGCGGGCTTAGGCACCAAGAAGCTTGTCACCTATCAGCGCATCACCGTGGAACTCACCAGACAGCGCCTGGACCAGCTCAAGCTTCCAGATGTGGACCCCGTGAGGGTACGCGAGATGGACGCCGTCGACCAGATTCCCAACATGCAGCGCGTGGGCGAGGCGGTGGCGAACGAGCAAGTCCACATGGAGCGCCTGCTCCGATTCTTTAAGAACTGATGGTCGAAGTTGAGCCAGCTGGCCATCCTACGTCGTGACCTTCGACGCTAGGATGGGATTCCGCGAACGCGCGAGGCTTGGGTATTCTGCGCTGACCTTTAGAGCCGACTCGTCCAATACCCCGGTCGCCTGCTCCCGTGGGCGACAGCCCAGATCGTGACCACTGAGTCTTGTTCGGAATAGATGATGGCAAAGGGGAATCGCCAAAGCAGAAATCGCCTGGTATTGTTCCTCCCCATCGGCCAGCGCTCCGGGGCTTGACGGATAGTGTCGGCAGCTCGATGCAGTTCGCCGATGAAGTCCAAGGCCACCTTGGGGCTGCGCTTCTGATACCAGCCGACCGCGCCCTTAACATCGGCAATCGCGCCCTGGTGGTACTCAACGCGCTCAGCGATCATTCACCATCGCCAACAGCTCGCGATGCAGTTTCTCCCATGGGACGGTGACCGCTTTGCCCGCTTTCAGCTCTGCAATTCGACGGGCCACTTCCGCATCCCAAGCTTCTTGGACGGACACAGATTCATTCGTCCCATCAAGAGTGTCGAGCAGCGTGTTGGCTAACGCAGCGCGCTCTTCCACCGGGAGTGCAAGTGCTCGCTTGAGAAGATCGGAAACTTCCGGACTCATGGCCTTTATTTTACTCCACTTGAAACACCGGGAACGCCCTGCAACAAAAACGTCCCTATGACCTCTTCGCGGAGTCGTACGCCGTTATCTGGCCGCCCAAGCTCTTCTCCGCCCGACTAGAACGATTCGCGCACGATGTTGGCGACCTTCTTGGAGAAATCGTAAGTGGCGCGCAGGTTTTCTCCTAAAAAGCGCACTTTACCCTGGACGTCGCGATCCACCAGCGTCTGCCCGGCATGATCCGTGATGTGGACTGCCAGGATAAGCGAGGTCGATCCGCTAACGGTGGTCACTTCGCGCTTTTTCTGGCTGCCCTTCGTAAAAGATTTCGCCGTCGTGTGCAATGTCACCAGGTCGGGCGCGCTGGCCGCATCCTTGTCGCCGCTGCGATAAACGTGCTGGAACTTGCCCGTCTTCTCGATCTGCGTGATCAGGTTCTCGTACACGGCCATACGAAATTCCGCCGGCACCGGTACATCGCCCGCATCCGTGGGCTCGATTTGAATGGAGGAGGCGGAGAACTTCTGCGCGCTCTTGGACTCGCCTGAGCTCGTCTGCCCACAAACAGAGCCGACCATCAAAAAGAGGGCGCAAGCAACGACCAGGGGGAAAATGACTGTGACTGCCCGAGTGTGATATCTCAAATTCGTATCCTCCTATTTGTTGGCTGGCGCCGGTTCTGCGAGGGGAACGCTCGCTTTCGCACCCATCCCAACCAATTGCTTTTTGAACGGAGCGGCCTGCCCCTGGGGAAGCACAAAGACAGCGCCATGATACCCGCCGTTGGCGTCCTTGAATTCCGTCGTCAGCACATCCACCTTGTGTGAGAACAGGGCCAGGACCCGTCCCCCGCCATAAGGGATCGCCATCGTAGCGAAGTGCGCCGCGCCCGTTATATTCTGCCGGCTATCTTCATTGGTAGAGATGTCCAGAATGGAAGACGCTTCCACCTCCATCTTCTTCTTGGCGGAAGCAAACTGCAAAGAACTGCCGACAACCGAAAGTGTCCCGACCGAATTGTTCTTGATCGTGTCGCCGCCGATCACCAGCTTGACATCGCTTTGCACCACGCTAGGAGCGGCCTGCCCGCGCGCCGGCGCTGAAAAAAACATCAGCGAAGCGCCCACCACCAGGAAGAACGCTCCCAGCGCCCGAGCGCCGCGGCAGCAATTCGTTGCGACGGATAAATTAACCTTGTCATCCATGCTCATGCTTTTGTCCCTCATGCGCGTTGACCCAAGCCAACACGAAACACCCTGCACTTGACCGGGAGTTTTGACGCCCAACGGAGTGTATGCTTTCAATCCACAGTTAGCAATCGCCAAAAGATAGGCCAATGTGCTGCCGCGTAATTCCTGCGTCATCCGGTGACCACCGTAACCCTCCGGTTTTGTGGAAACCCATCCCGCACCCCTATGATTGAGCATAATCCCCATAGGATTCCCGGATGGAGATGGACCTCTTCAGCGAGCGAACGCGCCGCTTAGCAGCCTGGACATTATTCGGGTTAGCCCTCGCCTACGCGTTCGTCGCCGGCTTGCGCACCGTTGCCGATTTCGACGTTGGATGGTTGCTGGCGCTCGGCCGCTATCTCGTCACTCACCACGCGGTGCCGCGAACCGATGTCTTGTCTTACACGGCAGCGGGAGTGCCCTGGATTTATCCCCCATTCGGTGGCGCCCTGCTCTATCTGGTCTATACCGTTGGCGGTTTTTCCGCCCTGTCATGGATCAACGCCATTGCCTGCGCAGCCGTGGTAGCGGTAACCGTCGGACGCCCCCGGCTCCTCACCAGTGCGCTGGCCATTCTCGCCGTGCCGTCGATCGCCTTTCGAACCGCGCCGCGCGCGGAGCTTTTCACCACTTTCTTTTTCGCCGCGTACCTGGCGCTGTTTTGCCAGCACCGCCGCCAAAAACAAGCAGAAGACAAAACAGGATCAAAAGCACGCCTCTGGCTTCTGCCGCTGTTAATGCTGGCCTGGGTCAACGTTCATTCCGGCTTTTCCTCTGGAGTGGCCTTGCTGGGCGCTTACGTCGCTTGGGAGCTGCAAGACTGCTGTTTCGCATCGCGCCGGTTAGCCGCCGTCACGCGGCTGAGAAGCGCAGCGCCATGGATCCTATTCTCGTTCCTAGCGACGGCGATGAATCCGTGGGGCTTCGGAGTCTATCGGGCGCTGGGAGCGCACAACAAACTGGCGGACTTCCAGAGCGCCGTAGTCAGCGAATGGGCAGGCATCCGCCTCACGCCCGCCGCTTTCGCGGGCGCGTTCCAGCTTCGCGATCCAAACAGCGGCTATTGGTGGCTGCTCCTATTTGCCGGCGTCGCGGCCGCAACCGCTCTCTCTCGCCGCCAGTTTGCAGAAGCATTGCTGCTCGCCGGCGCCGCCTATCTCTCGGTCGAACATGTGCGCTTCCAGGCTTTGTTCGCCATCGTCGTAGTCGTCATTGGAGGAGATGTATTTTCCCGTCGACTTGCTCCATTTCATAAATCGGCAGTGCGCGCTGCCGCCGCAGCGACCGCGATCATCGCGGCCCTGGCTCTGCTTCATATTGCCGACACAATCAGCGACCGGTCGTATCTGGCAAATGGCGAACTCTCCACCTTTGGCGCAGGACTGTCGTGGTGGTATCCGCAAGCTGCCACCGAGTTCATTGCCGGCAACGCGCTTCCCGCGCAGCTCTTCCACGACTACGCCAGCGGCGGATATCTGACCCTGCGCCTTGGCCCCCAATATCCCGACTTCGCCGATGGCCGCGGCATTCCCTTCCCGCTCGAAGTGTTGACCACGCAATCGGCCCTGGTGGAATCGTCCCCCGACTCGGCGCTGTGGACCCAGCAAGCCGACCACTATGGCATCAACACCATCATTCTTTCGCTGGCGCGAATCGGCGGCCTGGAACACGTCCCGCTCAACCAGTATTGCGAGAGTAGCGCGTGGAAACCCGTCTATCTCGATGATGTGTCCATCGTGCTGGTGCGCAACCGTCCCCAGAACCAAGGCTGGATCGAACGGTTCAAGATTGACTGCGCAAGCTATCAAATTACGCCGTCACACGCGCCACCATCCAACCCGCGCGCTCGTGCCGAGGCCTACAACTTCTACGCCAATACGGCGTCGATTTATTACCTGTTGGGACGCGACCACGATGCCTTCGAAGCGGCCGCTCGCGCCCAAGCCTTGTTCACGGACGATCCGGGCCTTCCGCTGCTCCTCGGACAACTGTTGCAGGCCAATGGAAAATTCGCGGAAGCCGAAGCGCAGTATCGGCGCTCACTCCGCCTTCATCCTACCGACACCGGTTGGTATCTTCTGGCGCAGATAATGCTGGCACAAAAGAATTATCCGGAAGCGGCGTCCGCACTACGCCATGCAGCCGACCTCGCCCTGTTTCCCGCGGGACGTTATCTATTGCTCGGCGACGTGGATCTAGCCATGAATCGACCGAAAGAAGCGCTCCAGGCTTTTGATAGTGCCGAGCGCTTTGGGCAGAAGCTGGCGGCGCTGCCCAATTATGCGTCCTTCGGCGCGAAGCTCGCCGAAGGTCGTGGCCGAGCGCGCCAACTGTTAGCCGCTAACCCGAAATCGGCGCCCGCGTTGCCAGCATCTGGCCTTTCTACACCGGCGCCTGCATCTCCCCGATGACTTTGCCAGCCTTGAGAGCGCCTATGCTTTCCCCGCCTCCGCAAATTGCCTGAGCTTCTCGACCACCCCCGGCCAACCGCCGCTGTAGTCCTTGCGAGCCTCGGGTTCCTGCGCCAGGCCGCTGTGCGTCACCTTCACGCGCGTCCCCGACGCGGTGGGCGTAAGTTCCCAGCGCACCATGGTTTTTCTTTTCGGATCGAGATGCCAGTTAGCGATCCACGTATACACCAGAAGCCGCGGCGGATCGAACTCAATAATCTGCCCGTGGCACTCGAATTCGCTGACTCCGTTGACCGCGAAGTTGCCTTTCTCCGTAGCGTAGCTGTACCTGCCCCCCACCCGTGCATCCATCTGCCACGATTTGACCGGGCAACTCGCATCCGTGAACCAGCGCATTAGTTGCTCGGGATCGGTCAGTGCCTCGAAGACGCGGCTCGGCGGCGCGGCAATATCGATTTCCGTAACAATCGAGTCCTGATCAGGCGTGATGATGGCTTTCGACATTAGCGTCTCCGTCCGTCAATCTGTCTACTACATCGCGTTGAGAGCTGAGAGCTTCGATGCTAGCGGTAGCCGCCCGCATCTTCCACGAAATGATATTCGCCATCGAGAACGCCTGAAGCTGCTGCCGCTTTCGCGGCTTCCGGATTGCTGATAAAGTTCCGGGCCATCTCCAGGCTCCCAATCCTCTTCGAAAGATCTGACCACGCCCGTTCCTCGCCGCGCAGTTCCCCTCTTACTTCATCCGCTCCAGCGTGAACACTTCTTTCATTTCCTTCCCGTGGTCGAGAAATACCCATTCCTCGCTTTGGTGATCCGGGTCAACTTGTGTAAAGGTCGCGCGCTGCATGTGTCCGTCGCCGGGGCCGATATTGGTGCCGTCGAAAAATTCAAAGCTGACGGATTTCGCGTCCGCTGCCATGACCTTCATCCGCGGTTGATTGCCCGCTCCGCAATAGTGGGTCATCAAGAGGCGATCGCCATCCATATGAAACATGGTGATCATGTTTTCCGGACCGTGGCCGTGAATCTCGCTCATCAGCGCCGAACCGCCCGCAATCATGCGGAAAGTCACTTCAACCGGCTGGCCCTGTTGGTTCTTTCCAGCCCAGTTCCCTTCCATTCCCTTCAACAGGTCAAACGACTTATGCGCATCCGACTCCGCCATAACGCTGGCAGAAAGGACGACGACGACTACGACAACGATGAGAGTGGCCGTACCCACTGCAATGCCGCGAAGCTTCATAGATTCCTCCGGAGATTTATTTTTCCTTCCTGGGCCCCTTCAGCGAGAGTTCGCCCGGTTCGCGGGCGTACTCCCGTTCAACGAAAGTTTTCAAGTTGCCGAGATTCATTTGCCAGAACTGGCGGTATCGCTCGAGCCACGCGTTCGCGGCTGCCAGCGGCGCGGGATTCAAACGGTAAACGCGGTGCCGTCCGCTGCGCGTTTCCACGACCAGTCGCGCTTTGCGCAACTGCCGCAAGTGCTTGGAAATCGCCGGACGCGAAATCGGGAACGCCGCCGCAATGCGCCCGGCGGGCTGAGGTCCCCGGCGCAAGAGATCGAGGACGGCCAGCCGGGTAGGATCGGCCAGCGCATGAAACGTGGCCTCCGGCAAATATGTAACCGGTCGGTTCCGCATAATGCGTAACTATACGGTTACACGTTAAGTGGCGTCAAGAGGAAAATTGGGGTTGCCCCGCCCGAGTTTTTCACTCAGGTGGGCTGCAATCAGTTTGCCGTGGAAGCGCCCGTTCTCAATGAATATCTCATTCGTCCGCGATCCCGCGACGATCACTCCCGCCACATAGATTCCTGCCACATTGGATTCCAGGTTCTCCGGATCGCAGACCGGGCGGAGTTGCGCCGTCGCCAGTTCGATCCCCACGCTGCGCAGAAAATCGTAGTCGGGATGGTAGCCGGTGAGCGCGAATACAAAATCGTTTTTCAGACGAAGAGGGCCAGACGGTGTTCGCAGCATGACCCAGGTATCGCCGATTTCCTCTACCGTGCTCTTGAAGTAGGCCGTGATTTCGACGGCCTTAATGCGGTTCTCGATGTCAGGCCGCACCCAATATTTTACGTGGTCATGCATCTGCGATCCGCGATGCACCAGCGTGACCCGCGCCCCATGCCGCCATAAATCCAAAGCCGCTTCCGCCGCTGAATTCTTGCCCCCGATCACCACCACGTCGGTGTCGTAATACGGATGCGGCTCCCGGTAGTAATGGAAAACTTTCTCTTGGTCCTCACCGGGAATCTCCAGGCGGTTGGCCAGATCGTAATAGCCCGTGGCCAGCACGATCTTGCGCGCGCGATAGTCGTGAATGGCGTCATGCCGGTCGGTTGCGGTCACGCGAAAATCGCCGTCCTCGCCGGCAATGGTTTTAACCCACTCGTTCTGCCGTATGTGCAAATGGAAGTGTTCGGCAACCCGCCGATAATATTCCAGAGCTTCCAGCCGGTTGGGCTTGGCCAACGCGGTGGTGAAAGGAATCTCTCCAATCTCAAGCAACTCCGGCGTGGTGAAGAACACCATGTTCGTCGGATAGTGATAAATCGAATTGACCAGGCATCCCTTGTCAATAATGATGGCCTTGAACCCAGCCTGCTGTGCCTCGATGGCGCAGGCCATCCCGGTGGGGCCGGCGCCCACGATTAAAACATCGCTCCAGGAGTCGGGCCGCGCGTGGGCTTGCGTGCGGGGTAGCGTTTCGGGAATCTGTTCCACGGGCAAAGGGGTCAAGGGCTTCATCGCGTGTGAAGGAAACTGCCAATTCTAACACCGTGCGCTAGAAATGCGGGGCGCACCGGATTCCCTACTTCTTCACGCACACCGCCACGCCGTCGCGGATCGGCAAAATAGTAGTAAACAGATCCGGCGATTCGCAGATCATTTTGTTGAACTCAAGAATCGCTTTGGTTTGCGCGTCCGGGTTAGGCTTGCGCAGCTTACCGCTCCAGAGCACGTTATCCGTGATGAAAAGTCCGCCCTTTTTCAGACGTGGCAATGCTAAACGAAAGACGCGCGGGTAGTCGGTCTTATCAACGTCGTTGAAGATGATGTCGTAAGCCGTTTTCTCCTCCGACAAAATTTCCAGCGCGTCGCCCACCCGAACCGTGATGTGCTGGCTGACGCCCGCGCGCTCAAAGTAGCCTCGCGCCTTCTCGGCGCGCTTGGGATCGCCATCGGTATAGATGACCCGTCCGCCGTCGCCCACCGCCCGCGCCCACCAGATCGTGGAATAGCCAATGGCCGAGCCCATCTCGAAGATCTTCTTCGCGCCACTGATCACGGCAAGCTGATAAAGCACACGCGCCACAGCCGGCCCGACAATGGCGACATCGTTCTTCGCGGCATAAGTTTCCATCTCCGTGAGAACTTCGTCGCGCGGCGGCAGCATGTCGTACAGGTAATCTTCGACTGCAGGAACCGTAATTCCGCCCATGCGCCAGTCAGGGTTTGCAGTTCTGTTAGTCATGCTGCTCCTTAGGTTGTAGCGCCGGTGTCCCCCCGGCTTTGATACCGCCGATAGCAGGACGGGTGAGACACCCGTTCCTCCACACGCGATTCGCCCCTTTACGAAATCGTCTGCCCCGGTTTCATTTCCAGCACTTCGACATCCGGCACCAGTTTCTGCAACGCTGCGGGAGTTCCCGTAAGCTGCGGAAACGTGCCGAAGTGCATGGGAATGACAGTCTCCGGCTGCAGCAGTTTACAAGCATACGCAGCCTCGCGTGGCGACATGGTGAAGTGGTCGCCGATCGGAAGCATGACAATCTTAGGCGCGTAGAGGTCGCGAATAATAGCCATGTCGCTGAAGACGTTCGTATCGCCCGCGTGGTAGAGCTTGACTCCGTTCGAGAACTCAAGCACATAGCCGCAAGCCTCGCCGCCATAGATGATTTCGTCGCCATCCTGAATGCCGCAGGAATGCACCGCGTGCACCATCGTGATCCTCACGCCCGCGACGGTCTGCGTGCCGCCCTTATTCATAGGCGCAATCTGCTTGACACCTTTTTTTTGCAGCCACAAGCACAGCTCAAAGATGCCGACAGCAATCGGATTAAGCTTCTTGCCCACCTCGACCGCATCGCCGATGTGATCACCATGTCCGTGAGTGCAGATCAGCGCGTCGGTCTTCTTGACGTTCTTCTCGCTCCCCGGACACATGGGGTTCCCCATGATCCAAGGATCGATGTAGAGAGTCTTCCCTTCCGGCGTCTGAATGCGGAAGGTGGAGTGGCCAAGCCACGTAAGTTGGGTTCCTTTCAGATTCACAAAACGCTCCTGGGTCAGCTGCAAACTAGAAATTCTAGCAGGCTGCGGAAAAAACCCGGGCCTGATCTGGTTAGTCGGCGTTGGCCTAAAGGTGCGTTGGCACAGCGCCGGTTAGTTCTCAAACGAACCCACTACCTTGGTTTTGGGTGGCGCAGCGGTTTACCGCTGCGATATTTGGCCCGTTCTCAAGATGGCTTTAGCCCCTGAGGTCACACTTTTGTTAACGAGCTTTTGTGAACCACTCGTCAAACCACTCCAGAGTGCGCAAATTGTAGTCGCGCGCATCGGCGGGCTTCACAAACAAATGTCCTTCGTTCGGATAAACCACCAGCCGAGTCGGCACCTTCAAGGTCTTAAGCGCGTGCCACCATTCCACCGACTGTTCCATCGGAACCTCGCCGTCGCGGTCGCCAACCAGAATCAGCGTAGGAGTCTTGACCGCTTTGACGAAATGCATAGGGTCACTCTTAGCGTAAACAGCGGGATCGTCATAAACTGATTCTCCAAAAAACGGAATCATCCATTCATCAATATCGTTCAGGCCGTAATAACTGAGCCAGTCCGAGAGTCCGGCGCCCGCGACCGCGGCGGCAAAACGCTGGGTCTGCGTCTCGGCCCACATGGTCATGTATCCGCCATAGCTGTGCCCGCGAATACCGATGCGCTTGGCGTCAATCGGATATTCCTTCGAGACGGCATCGACGCCGGCCATGATGTCGCGAAAATCACCGCCGCCAAAGTCCTTAATGTTAGCTTGCGTAAAAGTCTCTCCCTGTCCGTAACTGCCGCGCGGGTTTGGACAAAGCACGAAGTAGCCCATCGCCGATGCCCCTGCGGTAATGCCTTCGTCCCAGCGAGAAGCGCACGCCCACGACGGTCCACCGTGCACGCTGACCACGAGCGGATAGGTCTTGCCGGGCGCGTAATCCTTGGGAAGCATGAGCCAGCCTTGCACGCGCGTACCACCGTTCATCCAGTGAATATTGCGCATCGCTCCCCATGAAGACTGGACGCCGCTGTTCACACGCGTGACCTGCTTCCACTTGCCAATCGGTCCAGCCCACACTTCAGGTGGAGTCCCCGCGGATTGGCGTACAACCGCAGTCATCATTCCATCGTGCGAAAAAGAAGCGCTGGGTCCCCATGCATCCGAAATTGCGGCCGCGAGTTCTTCCCCGGTCCACAACGTCTGCACTTCGCCTCCGCTTGCGCTCACACTGCCAAACCCTGAATTGCCGTCAAAGTTCGCCGCGAAGACGATGCGATCGGGAGATGTCCACGCCAGCGCAGAAGGAGACGCCTTGAGATTCGGTGTAAGATTCCGCGCCGCGCCGCTACCAGAGCCGTCGATTGGAACCACGACGATGTCTCCCCCCGTAATTCCCTCGTCACTCATGAGGCCTTCGAGGAGAGCTACATTCCTGCCGTCCGGCGAAACGTGCGGGTCCTCCATCTGCCACTTGGGTGTGTAGATCTCGCGCATCGCGCCCGTCTGCGCGTCGATCAAATACAGCCGGGCGACCCACCAATTGGCATCGCCCGATCCATGCGCCGCCGTTGCCGCCCACGCCTTTCCGTCGGGAGTCCAGTCGTATTCGTAAACGTAAACATCGCCGGGCGTGACCTCGGTCAGCTTGTTCGTTGTCAAATCAATGGTGGTGAGACGCTCCTCGAAAATCTTGTCATCCACCACGCCCGCCAGCGGAATCATCGGCTCCAGTGGCCCAGCCACTCGCGGAAGCCCTTCGATAAAAAGCATCGCCAGACGTCCTCCGTCGGGAGAAAAACGAGGCGTCTGCACATAACCTTTTAACTCCGCCCGCTTAGCCGGAGCGCCACCCCCGAGCGCCAGCGTCCATACTTGCGCCACGGGAGCATCACCCGGCAAGTCAGCCAGGAATGCCAGTTGTTTGCTATCCGCTGACCATGTGACCTCGCGCAACGGAAGCTTGTCTTCCACGGAAATCGTGCGGCGAGGTCCACCGCTCACCGCAGTCACGGTAAGCTCTGCGCCGACGATGTAGGCAACCTGAATTCCATCCGGCGAAATCGCAACCTGATCGATGTTCTTGGCGTGCGGCATGGCAGCGAGCACGGTTCCAGCCCGCGAGAGCGCAGCATCCTGAGCTTGGGCCACGAGTGCCACAGAGAAGAACAAAGCACCGCAAAACAACGCCGCAAAATCCAAGCAATACTTGATCCCTGATTTCATGGTCGCTGAGTATATCCGAATTTAATCCATGCCGGTTGCGCCAAAAGCATGTATTAAGATGGTGCTCAATGCCCGAACTCAAGGTATTGCTTTCCCGTGAAACCATTGCCCGAAGGGTCGCCGAGCTGGGAGAGGAAATTACGCGCGATTTCCAAGATCAATCCATCATCTTCGTCGGCGTTCTCAAGGGCGCGGCGATTTTCCTGAGCGATCTGGCGCGCCAGGTCCCGCTCGACGCCACCTTCGACTTCATCGGCGTCTCCAGTTATGGAAACCGCCCCTCCGTGAAGGACGATCCCGCGGGCCACGCGGCATGGGATTCACTAGGCGAGGTTCGTTTGACCAAAGACATGGATCAGTCGCTGGCGGACCGCAATGTAATTCTGGTCGAAGACATCCTCGACACCGGCCTGACCGTGAACTACATTGCGAAGCTGCTGCAGGCGCATCAGCCCAGGTCGCTGCGCATTGCCGCGCTGCTCGACAAGCCCTCACGCCGCAAGCAGCCGATCGAGGCGCACTACATCGGCTTCACCATTTCCGATGCCTACGTGGTCGGTTACGGCATGGACTACGCGGAACGCTATCGCAATCTCCCGGATATCTGTGTGTTGGACAATTTGTGATTGGCAGTTTGTAATTTGCGATTTTAAAACCGGGTGCTTTCGATTCTCAAATTACAAATTTCAAATTACCAATTACAAATTAATCCGCTGTTATGATGAAGCCTGTGAAAACCACCGCCTCGCCAACCGGACACGCCTCCGAGGTGGACCCTCTTCTGCTCGAAGTAGCCGACGTGGTCAATACCACGCTCGACCTGGAAACCACATTGCGGCG
>Ga0074044_10004034_pt1 | contig 12311 bp, 8 predicted proteins | sample BogForMeECP23OM1_FD_94443 | JGI IMG/M metagenome (GOLD analysis project Ga0074044, IMG submission 94443) | Bog forest soil microbial communities from Calvert Island, British Columbia, Canada - Bog Forest MetaG ECP23OM1 | ecosystem: Environmental > Terrestrial > Soil > Wetlands ...
CGGGACAGACCACTGGTACCCAGAATCGGTGGAGCGCTGCGACAGATAGTGGGCGGACGCTATTCTTTCGACTCGCAATATCCAAAAGCGGCGGGATCGCCCTTCAACGATAGTGGGTACTAGGTTGGATCCCTCAGAAGACGTGATGGAAGACGAAGAACAGGAACCCGGACAGGATCATCGCCGCCGGCAGCGTCAGGACCCAGGCCATCGCAATGCTGCGCACCGTCGACCATTGCATTCCGGAGCCGTTGGCCACCATCGTGCCTGCGACGCCGGACGACAGCACGTGCGTGGTCGACACCGGCAGGCCCAACCCGTCGGCCGCCCCGATCGTCGCGGCGGCGATGATTTCGGCCGCGGCGCCCTGGCCATAGGTCAGGTGGGTCTTGCCGATCTTCTCGCCGACGGTGACGACGATGCGCTTCCAGCCGATCATCGTTCCCAGGCCGAGCGCGATCGCAACGCAGACCTTCACCCACAACGGAATGAACTTCGTCGCGTAGTCGAGCTGCTTCTTGAATTCGCCGATCTGCTTCTTTTCGTCGGCGCTCAGCTCGCTCTCCTTGTCCTTGCTCAAGACGCGCAATGCCTCCGAGGCGAGGTACATGTCGTTGCGGACGTTCTGCACCTTGTCGAGCGGCGTCTTGGCGACCGAACCATATTGCTCGACCGAGTCGCTGATCTGCTTCACCAGCACCGCGAGCGACGGATAGGTGCCCTCCGAAATCTGGTGCGCGTGGATGTAGTCGGTCACTGCAGGGCGCGGGTCGCCGATGACATTGTATCCGGCGCCGTGGGCCTCGACGATCTTGGAGGCGTCGTGGGCGGCGGCAATGAATGCGTCGGTATGCCCGGCCGGCGGCGCCCGGTTAAGGGCATAGGCAGTCGGCACGACGCCGATCAGGATCAGCATGATGAGGCCCATGCCCTTCTGGCCGTCGTTCGAGCCATGGAAGAACGAAACCAGCGTGCAGGTGAGGACCAGGAGGCTGCGAATCCACAGCGGTGGCGGGGCGCTCGTCGTCGGCGCCTGATACAACTGCGGCGCGCGGACGATCAACTTCATGAGCAGCAGCAGCAGCGCGGAGAGGACAAAGCCGAACAGAGGCGAGAACAGCAGGGCCTCGCCGACCTTCGTCACCTGATCCCAGTCCACGCCGGAGGTGCCATCGTGGCCGCGCATCAGCGCGTTGGCGACGCCGACGCCGACGATCGAGCCGATCAGCGTGTGCGAGCTCGAGGCGGGAATGCCAAGCCACCACGTGCCGAGGTTCCAGATGATCGCGGCGATGAGCAGCGCGAACACCATCGCGTAGCCGGCGGCTGAGCCAACCTGAAGAATGAGTTCGACCGGCAGCAGCGAAACGATGCCGAAGGCGACGGCGCCGCTCGAAGCGAGCACGCCGAGGAGGTTCCAACAGCCCGACCACACGACGGCCACTTGAGCCGGCAGAGCATGCGTGTAGATGACGGTCGCGACGGCGTTGGCGGTGTCGTGGAAGCCGTTGACGAATTCGAAGCCGAGCGCGATCACCATCGCGACGCCGAGCAGGAGGAACGGCAGGATCGTCGTCGGGCCGCCGCCGGTGGCGGAAACGTCCGAATAGATCGAATAGGCCATATAGAAGAGGCCGCCCGCGAGAATCGCGAGGAAGATCAACACCGCCCGAGGGTCGAGGGCGTGATCGAGGTGTGGCTTCACCGGCGGGACGGTGTAACCCGGCCTCTGGAAATCGGTTGCGGCTGTCATGGGGATCGGCTCCTCGCGCGCGACGGACCTGCCTTCTATCGCGGCGCCCCATGACAGGATTGTGAACGCGGCTTGCCGCTATTTCGCCCGTGGGCGCCGCGAAAGAAGACAGGCATTGCCAACGAGGTTCAGTTGCGGAATTTTAACCGCAAGTCCGAGGGCAATGGTCTTTGCGCGCGGACATCACGATCAGCCGCCGCAGTGGCCCGACAGCGCGAATCGCTCGCCACGTCGAACCGCACACTCAAGACACGATTCGTCGCTGCCCCGGCTGCAATTACGGTCGCGCGCGGCGATCGCTTTTCTGGTAGCGTCCGTGCAGTGAGAAGTGAGCTGGCGCTCGCCGATACACTCACCGCAGTACGGAGGAGACACCATGACCGAGATCCGGCTGGCCTCGCTGCAGGGCGGGGCGATTGTGCTTGAAAGCGATAATGTCGCTGCCTTTCGCCAAACGTTACGGGGCAATCTCTGCCTGGCTCATGACGGCCTTCTCGACACCCTCGCAAGCTATGCGGCGAGGCTCCCGACTGCAGAGTGCGAGATTTTCATTGGCCAGCTCGGCGGCGCCACCAGCCGCATCGCCGTCGATTCCACGGCCTACCCGCACCGCGATGCAAATTTCGTCATGAATGTCCATACGCGATGGCTCGAACCGGCCCACGAGCGTCGCTCGATAGGCTGGGCGCGGGAGCTCTTCGCCAAAACTGCTCCGCACGCAACGGGCGGCTTCTACGTCAACTTCATGCCCGAGGACGAGACTAAACGCGTGTCCGGCGCGTATGGCGCGAACTATCGTCGCCTCACGGCGCTCAAAGCCAAGTATGATCCCGGCAACCCGTTCCGGTTGAACCACAACTTCCGACCGGCCGCCGTAGCGACCCGGCAACCGACGAGAGACAAAGGAGACCTCGGTAGCTAAGGGAAGCACGGAGGCGGAGTTGGACATCGGAGAATGGCTGCGCGGCCTCGGGTTGCAGTCATATGAGCAGACGTTCCACGACCACGGCATCGACCTTGAGGTCCTGCCCCACCTGACTGTTGATGATCTCAAGGAGATCGGAGTCCAGGCTGTTGGCCACCGGCGGAAGATTCTCGATGCAATCGGTCTTCTGCCGACCGACCTAACTGCAGCTCGGGCGCCCGCATCGGCCGAGCGCCGCCTACTGACGCTCATGTTCGTCGACCTGGTCGGCTCGACCGAACTCAGCCGCCGTCTCGATCCTGAAGAGCTGCGCGAAATCATGCGCGCGTACCAGAATACGGTGGCGGGAGAAATTGCGCGACTGCAAGGCCACGTCGCGAAATTCTTGGGAGATGGCGTCCTCGCCTATTTCGGCTGGCCGCGGGCAAGCGAAGACGCGGCAGAGCGAGCCGTCCGAGCGGGACTCGCGGTCGCCGCAGCGGTCAGGCATGTTGGCCAGCGCTGGAGATGTGTTGGCGGCACGTATCGGCATCGCCACCGGCCTTGTCGTGGTGGGCGATCTGCTCGGCAAAGGCGCAGCGAAAGAGGAAGCAGTGACCGGGGAGACGCCTAATCTCGCCGCTCGTCTGCAACAGGCTGCGGCGCCCGGCGCCGTCGTCATCGCCAATAGCACACGCCGCCTGGTCGGCGATCTGTTCGAACTGGCTCCGCTAGACTCTCTCCAACTCAAGGGCTTCGCCGAACCAGTGCCGGCGTGGCGGGTCATCGGCGAGGGCAGGGCGGAGAGTCGGTTCGAGGCGTTGCACGGAGCACATGTCACGCCACTCGTCGGACGCGGCGAGGAACTTGATCTTATGCTGTCACGGTGGCGACAGGCAGAGGGACTCGCCGGGCAGGTCGTCCTGATTTTGGGCGAGCCAGGGATCGGGAAGTCGCGACTTGTGCTAGCGTTGCGCGAGCGGCTGCGGGTCGAGCCAATCACGGTCGTTAGTTACACCTGCTCGCCACATCACTTGAATAGCCCGCTCTTTCCTTTCATCTCGCAGCTTGAGCGCGCAGCGCGGTTTGCACCCGATGATACCTCGGAAAAGCGGCTGAAGCGCCTCGAATCGCTTCTGTGTGAGAACGGCGAGGAGCTGCCTGGCGATGCACTCCCGCTCCTTGCTGATCTGCTTGGAATTCCGAACGCGACGCCCGGCGCCCTTCCAGAGATGTCTCCGCAGCAAAGGAAGGCGCTGCTCTTCCGGACGTTCCTGGCGCTGCTCGATCGACTTGCGGCGCGCGGCCCGCTGCTGATGGTGCTTGAAGACGCACACTGGCTGGATCCAACCTCGCGCGAGCTCTTTGACCAGATTGTCGATCGCCTTCAGCGTCTGCCCGTGCTGCTCGTCGCCACATTTCGCCCTGAGCTCTCGGCGCCATGGACCGGCTTTCCGCACGTCACGCTACTCACATTAAACCGCCTATCACAGTGACAGGTTGTTATACTCATAGGCCAGATCACCGAGGGCAAAGCGCTTCCCGCCGAAGTACTCGGCCAGATCCTGGCGCGGACCGAGGGTGTGCCGCTTTTCACCGAGGAGCTCACGAAAGCAGTTCTTGAAGCCGGGATTCTCCGTAATGCCGGCGATCGTTACGTGCTTGTTGGACCACTGCCGTCTCTGGCGATCCCAGCGACGCTGCACGATTCGCTGATGGCGCGGCTCGACCGTCTCGCTCCAGTGAAGGAGGTTGCCCAGATCGGAGCGTGTATCGGCCGCGAGTTCGATCATGAGCTGCTTGCGGCGGTTGTGTCGATGCCGGAGGCGGAACTCGCCGCGGCGCTTGATCGCTTGGTTGCAGCAGAACTCGTTTTCCGGCGGGGCTTCCCTCCCGCCGCTACCTACGTCTTCAAGCACGCGCTGGTGCGCGACGCGGCCTACGAAAGTCTGCTGAAGCGACGCCGCCAGGAGCTGCACGCACGGATTGCCACATCGATCGAAGGGCTGTTTCCACAGCTTGTCGAAGCGCAGCCGGAGCTGATCGCCCGTCATTTCGGCGAGGCGGGCCTGGCGGAGAAGGCTATTCCATACTGGCTGCGGGCCGGTCGCCTTGCAGCCGACCGATCGGCGAACATGGAGGCGATTGCCCATTTGAGATCGGGGCTCGAGTGCGCCCAGGCGCTTGTTCCCGGAGCATCGCGCTCACGCTTCGAGCTTTCTCTCCAGCTGGCGCTCGGCGGCCCGCTTATCGCGACCACGGGATTCGCCTCAAGCGAGACAGAAGCTGCGTACCAGCGCGCACAGGAGCTCAGCCGCGAGCTGCAAAGCGAGACTGATCTCTTCGCCGCGTTGAGGGGGCTCGGCTTCGTCTATCACGTGCGCGCCAATTTGCGCGGGGCGACAAGCCTCATCGAGGAGGTGTTCGCGCTGGCCAAACGGAGCGGCGATCCTGCGCTCTTGGCCGAAGCCGATCATCTTGCGGGAGTGGTCTCTTTCCACCGCGGCAAGTTTGAATCCGCGCGCGACCGGCTGGAGAGAATTGCCGAAGCGGGCGAATACCGTGGCCGCTACCATTCCGAGGTCTACGGGATCAGTATGGGCGTGTTCTGCCGCGCCTATATCAGCCACGGCGACTGGCATCTGGGCTATCCCGTTCGCAGCCTCAAGATCGCCGAGGAAGGGCTCGCTCTCTCGCGGGAGATTTCACATCCATTCAGCATCGCGCTTGCACTCAACTATCTGGCCATGCTGCATCAGTTCCGGCGGGAGTCCGACGCCGCGCTGAAAACCGCCGTGGAGGCGCGCAACATTTGCGCCGAGTACCGCTTCGATTATTACGGCGCCTGGAGTGGCCTCGTTCGCGCTTGGGCGATCGCTGAATCCGGTCGGCTCGACGAAGGTCTAGCCGCGTATGAAGCGGCGTTCGAGGAGTTCCGGCGGACCAGCGCGGGACTTCGCATGCCGCACCACCTCGGCCTGCTCGCCGCACTCCATCGTAAGGCCGGAAAGACCATCGACGGGCTTCGGCTCATTGCCGAAGCGCTCACTAACGCAGACGCAAATCAGGAGAGCTGGTGCAACGTCGAGCTTCACCGGGAGCGCGGCGAACTACTGCTGCTTGCGGCCAGGGAGGAGGCTGAAAATCAGGCGGACGCGGAGTTCCAGGCTGCTATAGAAACCGCCGTTGCCCAAGGAGCGAAGCTGCCCGAGCTTCGGGCGAGCGTCGCGCGAGCTAGACTCAACGCGGCACGCGGCAGACGACAGCAAGCGCGGGACATCCTCATGCCGATCTACGGCTGGTTCAGCGAGGGGTTGGAGACCGCCGACCTTACGGAAGCCCGCGTGCTGCTTGCGAGCTTGCAGTAAGCGTAGCGCAAAGCAAATAGGCGGCCATAACGAGGGAGGTATGTGATCTGGCTTGTTCGGCGCTCGGAAGGGGCCTGGCATTTTGCTCCGGTTGCCGTTTCTCGAGCGTTTCACAGCGGTCCCGGACGCATCCAGAGCTCGGGCCATGGTCTCCCCGATTGGCCGAAATCAAGCGTGGGATGGACGAAAAGGGCCTTCAGCTCGCTTCGGCCAGCAGCGGCAGGTGCTGACGCCAAGGCTCTCCGTCCTTGTCGATCAGGCGGGTCGGGTAGTCGCCGGTGAAGCAATGGTCGGTGAATTGGGGTTGCTTCGGGTTGCGGGCGGGATAGCCCATGGCGTGGTAGATTCCCTCTATCGAAAGGAACGCCAGGCTGTCTGCGGCCATGAACCGGCGCATCGTCTCGAGGTCCATCCGCGCCGCGAGCAGCTTGTCCCGCTCGGGGGTGTCGATCCCGTAGAAGTCGGGATAGGCGATGGGCGGCGAGGAGATGCGGAAATGGACCTCGCGCGCGCCGGCCTCGCGCATCATCCGCACGATCTTGACGCTGGTCGTGCCGCGCACGATCGAGTCGTCGATCAGCACCACGCGCTTGCCCGCGACCACGGCGCTATTGGCGTTGTGCTTCATGCGGACGCCGAGTTCGCGGATCGACTGGGTCGGCTGGATGAAGGTGCGCCCGACATAGTGGTTGCGGATGATGCCGAGCTCGAACGGCAGGCCGCATGCTCTCGCATAGCCGATCGCCGCCGGAACGCCTGAATCGGGCACCGGCACGACCACGTCGGCGTCGGCGGGCGCCTCGCGCGCGAGTTCGGCGCCCATCGCCTTGCGGGCGTCGTAGACCGAACGGCCGTGCACGATCGAGTCGGGGCGGGCGAAGTAGATGTACTCGAAGATGCAGGGCCGGGCCGGGATGCGAGGCGAGGGAAAGAAGCTCTTCACCCCCTCGGCATCAATCACGACGACCTCTCCGTTCTCGATGTCGCGGATGAACTTCGCCCCGATGATGTCGAGGGCGCAGGTTTCCGAGCACAGGATCGGGCAGCCGTCGAGCTCGCCGAGCACCAGCGGCCGGATCCCGAGCGGGTCGCGCGCTCCGATCAGTTTCTTGTTGGTCAGCGCGACAAGGGCGTAGGCACCCTCGATCTCGGCCAGCGCCTCGACAAAGCGATCGACGATCTTCGCGCGGCGAGAGCGCGCCGCGAGCAGCAGCACGACTTCCGTGTCGGTGGTCGACTGGCAAATGGCGCCGGCCCGAATGAGTTCGCGCCGGAGGGTCAAGCCGTTGGTGAGGTTGCCGTTGTGGGCGACCGCGAGGCCGCCGGCCTCCAGTTCGGCGAACAGGGGCTGGACGTTGCGCAGCGCTGTCTCGCCGGTCGTCGAGTAGCGCACATGCCCGATCGCCGCCTGGCCCGGCAGGCGATCGATCGTCGCGGCGCTGGAAAAATGATCGCCGACCAGGCCCTGCCGGCGCTCGGAATGAAACCGCATTCCGTCGAACGCGACGATGCCCGCCGCCTCCTGCCCCCGATGCTGCAGAGCGTGCAGACCGAGCGCCACGATCGCCGCCGCATCAGGATGGCCGAAGATGCCGAAGACGCCGCATTCCTCATGCAGCCGATCTTCCTCGAGATCGGGGCCTGGGGCGTCAGCCGGTTCGAAAGTGCGGTCGATGGCGTCCTCGCTCGATTCGTTGGAGGCGTCCGGCCTCCAGTCTATCATTGTTTGGGGATCGCCGCCGGCCCCGCGGGCGCCGGCGGCGGCACGTTCTTGTTGATAAGCGCGTCGAGTTTCTGCTTGTCGAGAGTGCTCGCGTCCGTCGATGATTCGGCCTTCTTCTGCCCGGCGGGCGACGGGCCCGGCGCCGGCGGCGCCGCCGGCTTGGCCATGGTCGGCGCAGTCGCTTCGTCGACCGGCTCGTCGTTGGTCGGACCGAAGTTCCCGCGCGATTTGATCCAGGTGTCGATCGTCGTCGCCGCGTCTTCCGGCAGCAGGGCGACGATCTTGTCCGCGGTTTCGGTCAGGGCCGGGCGGGTCTTGGCGTTTTTCACCCATTCAGGCTGCTGCTTTTCGGAGACCAACCAGTTGAAGATCGCAAAGCCGACGACCGCGAGCAGGAAACCCCGCGCCACCCCGAACACAAAGCCGAGCGTCCGATCGAGCGCCCCAATCTTGCTGTCGAGGATCGCATCCGAGAGCCGAACGGTGAAGAGCGACACGACGATCAGCGTCGCGAAGAACACGATCGCGGCGGCGAGCGCCTCCGCAACAACGTCCTTATGGATATAGGGCGTGAGGTAGGGCACCACAACCGGATAGAAGTAGTAGGCGGCGGCGGCGGCGGCGGCCCACGAAGCGATCGCGAGGACTTCACGGGAGAACCCGCGCAGCATGGACAGGAACGCCGAAATGAGGACGATCGCAAGGACGGCGAGATCGAGATAGGAAGGCATTTGAAAAAACCTCGTCGAGACGCTCGAAAACCGCAGCGACCGATCGTCGCCGGCGACGTCCGGCGGAGCGCCTTATAGCCAAGCCTCCCCGGTTCGTCACCCCGAGCGGCCCGGCCTTGCGGCTGACCGAGCTGAATGGGTTTGGACCCTGGCCTCGACCCCCGCCGCAGCGATCAGCGCCACCAGCGAGGCGACCGAGGCGATCGGCGTCTGGGCGATCCTGACGCTATCGCTCTCGGGCCTCGGCGAGGGCGGCGCGAAGGCGCTCGCGAAGCCGAGCTTGGCCGCCTCCTTCAGGCGCAGGCCGGTGTGGGCGACGGCGCGGACGGAGCCCGAGAGCGCGATCTCGCCGAAATAGACGGCGTCGTGGGGCAGGGCCGCGCCGGTGAGCGACGAGATGAGCGCCGCCGCCGCGGCGAGATCGGCCGCAGGCTCGCCGACTCTGAGGCCTCCGGCCACGTTGAGGTAGATGTCATACTGGCCGAGTTTAAGCCCGCCGTGCGATTCGAGCACCGCCAGCACCATGGCGAGCCGGTTCGGCTCCCAGCCGACGACCGCCCGACGCGGCGTGCCGAGCGTGGTCGGTGCGACCAGAGCCTGAATCTCGACCAGAAGTGGCCGCGCGCCCTCGACTCCCGCGAACACCGCCGCGCCGGGGCTCGCGGTCCCGTCGCGCCCGGCCAGGAACAGAGCCGAGGGGTTCGACACCTCGGCGAGCCCTGCTCCCGTCATTTCGAAAACGCCGACCTCGTCCGTCGCGCCGAAGCGGTTCTTGGCGGCTCTCAGCAGGCGAAACGCATGCGCGCCGTCGCCCTCGAACGAGAAGACCGCGTCGACCATGTGCTCGACGACGCGGGGACCCGCGATCTGGCCGTCCTTGGTGACATGGCCGACGACGAGCAGCGCCGCGCTGCTCGCCTTGGCGAAGCGAATCAGCGCCTGAACCGAGCCTCTGACTTGGCTCACCGTGCCGGGCGCGGATTCGATCGCGTCGCTCCACATCGTCTGGATCGAATCGATGACCACGAATTTTGGCGCGTCGCCGGAGCCCAGCGTCGCGACGATATCCTCGACCAGCGTCTGGGCCGCAACCTGCACCGGCGCGCCCGCCAGTCCTAGCCGGGCGGCGCGGAGCCGTACCTGGGCCGTCGATTCTTCGCCGGACACATAGACCACGCGCGCGCCCGACCGCGCCACCGCCGCGCAGGCCTGGATCAAAAGAGTGGATTTGCCGATGCCCGGTTCGCCGCCGATCAGCGTCGCCGACCCGGGCACGAAGCCGCCTCCGGCGACCCGGTCGAGCTCGGCAATCCCTGTGGCGACGCGCGGCTCGGGCTTCGACGCGCCCGCGAGGTCCTCGAGGGGGAAAGGCCGGCCGGCGGCGCCGCGCCGCACCGCGGCGGCGCCGACGCCGAGAGCGGCGGCCTCTTCGATGATCGTGTTCCACTCGCCGCAGGATTCGCACTTGCCTTGCCAGCGTTGGGTGATCGCCCCGCAGTTCTGGCAGACGTAGGAAGAGCGGAACTTGGCCATGGACCCGAAGTGGCAGGTTTGTCGCGGCGTGTCGAGGATTTTGACCTTGGCGTCCGTCGCGCTTCTCGAGGGGCGCCGCGCACCGCTCGGTTGGCCCATGGGCTGCGTCAATACGCCCCGTTCCTCCGTAAGGCGCCCTTAGCCTATATCTTGAAGTGCGTTGGGGGATTACCGGAGCGGGTCGAAAGAGCCGCCGAGGCGGGACGGTCCTTGGGGGCCGTCAGGAGGCGGTCGCTGTATGGCGTATGCATTCAACCATCGGGTCGAAGGCGCGCCGAGGATCGGTGAGCTTTTGGCGGCGTGCTTTCCTCACTTCGACTCTCTGATCGTTCCATTCGAGGGCGGGCAGGAGGTGGTAGGCGAAGGCGACGCGACGGAGAATTTCTTTCTCGTCATGAGCGGAATGTTCCGCGCGGTGAAGTTCACCCGCGACGGGCGTCGACAGGTGTTCGCCTTTTACATGCCGGGCGACATCTGCGGACTCGAGCCCGACGAATCGCACAAATTGTCGATCGAGGCTGTCGACTCTGCCGCAATGGCGATCCTGCCTCGCCACGCCTGCCGCATTCGCATGAACAACGACCCGCGCATCAACGCGGCGCTGTTCGACGGCGCGACCCGGGCGCTGACCCTTTCCATCGACCACATGATGATGATCGGACGCAGTTCGGCGGAGGAGCGGCTGGCCTGGTTTTTGACCATGCTCACAACCCGTTCCGCCTGTCTGAGCGCCCGGGTGCTCGATCTCGCGATGCAGCGGCAGGACATTGCGGACTACCTCGGCCTGACGATCGAGACGGTGAGCCGGACCTTCACGCTCTTCAGGGACCGCGGCTTTCTCAGGCTGCCGCGCAAGCGGCGCGTGGAAATCCTGCGGCCGGAAGCGCTGGCGCGGCTCGCCGCCGCCGATCGAGACGCCGCCGCGCTCTTCAAGCCGTCGGATGCGGCGTATGAGGCTGCCGTCGCCTGAGCGGTGGAACGCCGAATAGGCGAATCGCGGCCCTGGAGCCGCCTCGCCTCAGCCGGACAAAGAACGTCGATAGCCCCGGATGGCTCGGATCGGATCCGCCTCGGCGGGGCTCGAAAACGCATTTTCAGGCGCGAATTCAAGTGCGACAGATGGTCACGCCGACCGCGACCGTGCTGACCGGAAAGCGGCCGGGAATCCTCGATTTCTCAAGCAATACTCAACTGAATCAGGCCTTCGGGCCACGTTCTGCGCGCGAATTGCGACGTTGGAACAGGTGGACGAGGCGTGATGGAGCATGCATTAGGAAATTCATCGTGCGATCCGACCGATGCGACGGCGGAAGGCTGCGAATTCGATCGTTGGTCCCAGGCTCGAGGGGCGGGCGGCGTCAGGGCGTCGTTCGAACGGAGGCCGGGGAAATCGCCTCTTGTATCGGGGATGAGGAATGCAGACTTTATCTCAACCTAAGTCGCTCTGGGGCGGCGAAATCGGGCTCATCAGCGTCCTCGCGCTACTTGGCCTTCTCTGTCTCTATATCGCGGCCAAGACGATGGAACCCGCTTACGCCTTCCATATGGCGCTGGGCGTGATCTGCGCCGCGCTCGGAATCTTTGCGATCTTCCAGCGCTACAACAAACGCCCGGCCGAGCGCCCGCCGCTCGGGATCAACGGTCTGCCCAACTATAATTTCGGCGTCGTGAAGTTCACGACGGTCATGGCCCTGTTTTGGGGTCTGGCCGGCATGGCCGTCGGCGTCTACATCGCCGCCGAGCTGGCGTTCCCCGACTTCAACATCGCCCCCTGGTTCAACTTCGGCCGCCTGAGGCCGCTGCACACCTCCGCGGTCATTTTCGCCTTCGGCGGAAATGTGCTGCTTGCGACGTCGTTCTATGTCGTGCAGCGGTCGTGCCGCGCGCGGCTGGCCGGCGACCTCGCTCCCTGGTTCGTGGCGCTCGGCTACAACTTCTTCATACTGATCGCCGGCACGGGCTACCTGCTCGGCATCACCGAGAGCAAGGAATACGCGGAGCCCGAATGGTACGCCGACCTCTGGCTGACCATCGTCTGGGTCACCTATCTGCTGGTGTTCCTCGGCACGCTCTATCGCCGCAAGGAGTCCCACATCTTCGTGGCGAACTGGTTCTATCTCGCCTTCATTCTGACGATCGCGATGCTGCATCTCGGCAACAACGCCGCCGTGCCGGTGTCGATGTTCTCGTCGAAGTCCTACATCGTCTGGAGCGGCGTGCAGGACGCGATGTTCCAGTGGTGGTATGGCCACAACGCGGTCGGGTTCTTCCTCACCGCGGGCTTCCTCGCCATCATGTA
>Ga0074044_10004035_pt1 | contig 12306 bp, 10 predicted proteins | sample BogForMeECP23OM1_FD_94443 | JGI IMG/M metagenome (GOLD analysis project Ga0074044, IMG submission 94443) | Bog forest soil microbial communities from Calvert Island, British Columbia, Canada - Bog Forest MetaG ECP23OM1 | ecosystem: Environmental > Terrestrial > Soil > Wetlands ...
ATGCCGTTTATCGTTAGTACGCCCAGGTCTTCCTTCTTCAAGGTTCCGTTGGCAATTTCCTCCTGCATCCGCGCATTGAACTTGCCCTGTAGGTCAGCGGGATGATTCCGTCCGCCCGGCGGCACCAGCAGCTTTTCCGCCACCTTCGTATCCTCGTGGAGCACAAATGCCGTCCCCGCCACCGGATCGTGAATCATCACAAACGTGCGCGACGCTCCCGTTGTGGACAACGGCCCCACGCCCGTCAGCGTGATTTCCCGCCTCGTGCGTCCCTGGCTGTCGCGGAACACGTTGGCTTGCACCTTACGGCTGATGGTGTTGCCATCGGCCAGGGTTTGCCGTGTTTCCGTAATCGCCACCGCGCTGTATGGCGCGCCCGTCACAACTTTCCCGGGGTGCATTTCGCCGAAGCCCAGAATCTCCATTCGAGGCCCGAGAGGCCCCCCCGGCCCGCCCTCCTGCTCCATGGCATCGGAAGGAGGCGCGCCAGCCGGTGGCTCTTGCGCGCGCAACGCCCCGACACTCACCAGGAGCGCTCCGCTGAGCAAAGTCAACACCCACGCGCGTTTCATTTTTTCTTCTCCTCTTCTGTTCCAAACAGCGGCAATCCCGCCGCGGAAACTCACTCCGTGGTTTGCGGCAATCGCAACGCCTTCGGCTGCCCGTCATCACCCACCAGCAAGTCCACTTGTATCAAGTCCGCCGCGCGTTCCTCGTTTACCGTCAACCCCAGTGCGCTCAGGGCCCCACGCTGCATCTGTACGCGCACGACCGTGGCGTCTTCCAGCATCCCGGGCAAACTTCCGGGCAAAACCGTGAAATCGCCTGCATCGTTGGCAGCGACAATCGTTTCTCCCAACTCCGGTCCTGCTGGCGTCGTCTTATTCATGTTTACGGCCTGCGCGGAATTCACACCGGACGGCGTACTTCCCTTCCTGTTCTCATGCCGCCAGCTGACCCAACTGACCGCCGCCAAAACCACTGCGGCTGCCGCCAGCGCCCAGCCGGCAAACACAGCAGCCCGCTGCGCCTTCACGGTCTTGTGCCGCGTCCGGAACTCCTGCCGCAGCCGCATCTCTACACGCGAGGGGGCCTCTGCGTCTTGCGTTTCCGCGCCCGCCGCGTGCAAATCCGCCCGCAACGTCTGCCAGTTCTCGTGCAGCGCCGCACATCGCGGGCACGATTGCAAATGTTCCCGCGCGGCATTATGCGCTGGATCGTCTTGCTGCAGACTTTCCAGGTCCAATCCCGCCAGTTCAAATTCTTCGCACGTCATCGCTTCTTCTCCTGCCAATCTCTCACCGGCTCGCGCCCGCGCGCTTCGGTGCGTCCCGCAGCATCTCCAGCTTCGCCAGCAAGAGCGCCCGCCCGCGATGCAGCCGCGAACGTATCGTGCCCACCGGACAATCCAGCAGCCGCGCCGCCTCTTCGTAACTCATTTCTTCCAACCCGCACAGCACCACCGCTTCACGAAACTCCACGGGCAGCTTCAGTACCGCTGCGCGAACCTGATCCCGCCGCTCGCCAACTTCCGCCCATTCGGCCGGGGTCAGCGACGCCGATGCCATGCCTCGCTGCCCACTGCCGTCTTCATCGATCTGTTCGTGCAGCGACTCCCGCGGCGTGCGCTCCAGATGTTTCATCACGCGATTTCGCGTGATGCCGTACAAAAACGACCGCAACTCGCCCCGCTCCGGATCGAACTTCTTCGGCTCTCGCATCAAGGTCATGAAAACGTCCTGCACAATCTCCTCGGCAGCCCACACGTTTCCTGACATCCGCAGGGCAAAGCGATAAAGCGGGGCCTGGTGGCGGCGATACAGCACCGTAAAGGCCTCTTCATCGCCCTTCGCCGAGCGGCGCAGCAATACGTCGTCCCGTTCCTGTGCCTCGATGTGCATCTCTCCTGGTGCGATGCCCGGCTTACATTACATACTTCCCGCGCCACGCAAAAAAGTTCCCCCGTCCCGGGCAATCCCACAACTCCTTTGCATTCAATTCTTTAGTAGGGGTCGAGCACCGTTCGCCCCGTCTCGGCAAAGCGTAAACTCTGTGGTCATCCCAAGCCAAAACTCGCGCCGTTTGCGGGCCGGGACGCAGGGATCGCGGCTGGATCGCTCCTTGCAACCAACCCTCCAGCCTCAATACTCGAATAAAATTGTCATTCAGAGCGGAGCGATGAATCTGCTGTTCGCAAAACACAAAATACCAGGCGGTTACTTCCCTTGCGCCTTCTCTGGCCGGAACATCTTCGCGGCAATCCGCGCAACCGCGCGCCGCGGCACCAAACGTTGCATTTGCGCACCCCAATAATTGCCCATGCCGGAGATCACGTAGCTTTTCCCCTCCGCCAGCGCTTGCAATCCCCTTCGCGCCACCTTCTCCGCAGTTTCTTGTGCATACTTCCCGGTGAACTTCTCCTGCCCCGCCACGACGTGGAATTCCGATTGCGTCGAACCCGGGCACAACGCGCAAACGCGAATGCCGTAAGGCTTCATCTCTTCGGCCAGACCCTCGGCAAACAGAAGATCGAAAGCCTTCGTCGCCGCATATGTCGAAATGTACGGCACCGCCTGAAACGATGCCGTTGACGCCAGAATCAGCACATCGCCTCTCCGCCGCGTCACCATGTCCGCAAGATACAGCCGCGTCAGGTGCACCACCGCCGCGCAATTCACCTGCACCATATCCAGCAGCCGCCGTGGTTCCACCGCCGTGAGTTCGCCATATTGCCCGAAGCCGGCGTTATTGATCAGCAGCTCGATCTCGATGCCCTTTTGCTTTGTAAAATCGTAAATTTCTTGTGGCGCTTCCGGGCGCGCTAAATCGGCGGTGAAAACTTCCGTCCGGATGCCGTGGCTCTGCTGCAAGGTTCCCGCGAGTTCCTCCAACCGCTCGCGGCGGCGCGCCGTCAGCACCAGATGTGTGCCTCCCGCTGCCAGTTGCTTCGCCAGCGCCACACCAATCCCCGAACTCCCTCCGGTCACTAACGCCCACTTCCCCTTCCATTCCTGATTCATGAGTTCCCTTCGGATGGATCGCCATTCGGCGATTCGTTCTTGTTGAATCTCCACACGGAATCCTTTAGGCGATTACCTTCGTGCTTCATGCGCTCCATCAGCCGCCGCGCCCACACAAATTCGGCCGCCAGCAGGGTGAGCCCCAGGAAAATCACCAGCCAGCCCGGACCCGGCGTGAAAAACATGATGACACCAATCAAAAGGAGCGTGAAACCCGCAAGGATGCGAAAGAACCGGCGAATTTGTTCGATGCTGCGAAAGATCATGGGTCCTCTAGGGGGGAGGGGCGGGAGCATCTATTGTGCGGTCTAATCCGCCATCCGGCAAGGCCCCCCAGAATTGTTAGGACGCCCGCAACACGGAATTGGCTGCTCCGCGTGTGGCCTGTTCTTTGCGAACTTTGTAAAGCGCGGGATCTTTTTGTTCGCTCCTGCCGATGAAGGTCAGGCTGGTGGTGGGCCGGAGTAAGTTGCACTCCGGCGCATTCCGCTCTGGCCAGAAAAGCGAATTCCTAGTAATTCTGTGGCGGAAATTCTGGCGGAGAGGGTGGGATTCGAACCCACGGTAGGGGTTAACCTACACACGCTTTCCAAGCGTGCGCCTTAAACCGCTCGGCCACCTCTCCACTCGTCAGCTCAACCTTTCTACTCTAGCAGAAATAGCGGCGAGGGCAAAAAGCCGTGTCACCGTCGAGCCTGCCTCCTGCCCCATTTTGGTGCAACCCGTACATTGCCGCCGCTGCTCAAAAATCATTCCCCTCCACGCGGGCTTTTTCCTTCGCGGCGTCTCAAGTACACTAGTAAAGATGTGCTCCTGTTCCGGGGTCGTCTAATTGGTAGGACACCAGCCTTTGGAGCTGGTTATTCTGGTTCGAGTCCAGGCCCCGGAGCCATTTTCCTCTCTCGTACAGTCCTGACTGTGATCTTGGATTTCCCGTTGGAGTGCGGCGGCTCGCTGCCGCTTTTACGCGTGCGTGCCCGACGGCTAATCCTGGTTCCTTCCTCTGCCAGCTGACAACTTCCGACGAACCTCTTCGATTTTCTCCCATTCGCTGCTACCCTACTCACCCGGCAACCAGGAAACTCTTATCATGCAAATACAGAGCAAACAACCTTCTTCCGAAAAAGAAACCGGGCGTCTGGAAGCCTTCAGCGACGGCGTCTTCGCCATCGCCATCACCCTGCTCGTCCTGGAATTAAAAGTCCCCAATCTCACCCCGACCGGCGCAACCCCGGCTGCGCTCTCCAAAGGTCTTCTCCAGCAATGGCCCAGCTACATCGGTCTGGTCACCAGTTTCTTCACCATCCTCATCATGTGGGTTCACCATCACGGCATCTTCCGCAATATCTCCCGCACGGACGCTTGGCTCCATTTCGCCAACGGCTGCTTGCTGCTCATGGTGACGTTTGTTCCCTATCCCACATCCGTTCTCGCCGCTTATCTCCGAACTCCCGCTGCCAAAATGGCCATGATCTTTTACTCTGGCACGTTTGTGATCATTGCTGTCTGCTTCTATCTCGTTATCGTCGCGGGCTTCCGCAAGAAACTCCTGGCGCCCACCGCCTCCACGGAATTTGTGGAGAAGACCTGCCGCAGTTACAGATTTGGCCCGCCGTTTTATCTGGTGGCCACGCTCGCGGCACTTGTGGACGCACGGCTTTCGCTTGCAATTTGTACGGGACTTTGGATCTTTTGGGCTACCACCATCACGAAAAACACCGCGGCGTGAAATACCGAGACTGCACATCTCAGATTTGGTGATCGTAGCTTTCTTTAGGCGGCCGCGGCTTCAGTCCCGGCGTAAGAGTTCTGAGATCACTGGGCTTTAGCCCCTGCAGCGAGTTTTGCTGAATATTGCCGCCGTCTGTTGTCCATGCGGGCTTACTTGTACGTCGCCACCAGTTCGCCGTTTTCGATGTGCAGGTCCGAAATATCCGGCGGCAGGCGCAGCTTTTCGCGGTTCTCGGGAGATTCCATCAGCCGCTGCACTGCGGTTTCCAGCGTGGATTGCGGAATCGGCAGCGAGCCAATCTGCCCGCTCACCGGCACAAATTGCAGGTAGCCATTCGTCGCGCCCAACCTGCCCTCAAGCTCCAGCGTCATGTCCTTGCCATGAACATCGAATACCACGTACGCCTTCACGCGATCTCCGTCCATAGTCACTTTGACGTCGCGCACCGACGAACGCATCTTCTCGACATCTTCAGGTGTTGGTGAGCCCGGCCCTCCGGGCGCCGGAGTTGGCGTAGCGGCCGCCGCCGGCTGATCCGTTTGCAGGTCAAGATGCGAGGACAGGTACGAGTTCAGTTCCGTTTGATCCAGGCGCACGGTGGCCTGCTGGCCTTGCGCCACGCTCTGCTCTACTTGTGCGAATTTCTCTTCCGCGCGTGCTGCGGCCTGCGGCGTAGCCTCAACTTTCGGTGGCGGCGATTTGTGCAGCAGCAGAATCAGCGTAATTACAGCAGCCAGATAGGTGGACCACCGAAAGATTCGGAACGCCCAGCGCAACACGCTGGTCTTTGGCTTGACGATTCCCGCGGGACTGGGTAGGTTCGCGGTGCTCATGACTCTTGCCTCACTTCCGATGGCCACACTTCTTCCCCTGGCCTGTTTGTCTTAACCCTAGCGCCATGCGGAAGTTGCAGCAATGCGCGGGACCTCCGAAGCAGCCAATGCGGCACCTGTCCTGGCGGCCCGCCTATGGGATACTTCCCCAATCCCGCTCCGGGAGTTCCCATGCCCACTGACGCACACGCCGCCGCCAACACTTCCACAGGTGTACGCCGCCTGCCCGCCTATCTTGCGCTTGCTGCCGGCGTGATCTGCATTTCCTGGTCGGCCATCTTTGTCCGTTGGACGGATATCCCCGGCCCCGCTTCCGCCTTCTATCGCCTGCTGATTCCCGCGCTCGTCCTGTTGCCGAGCTCTTTCTTCGAGCGCGCCCAGCCTCGTCTCAGCCTTCGCAATCTGGGCATCATCGCGCTCGGCGGACTCTTCTTCGCCCTTGATCTTGCCCTCTACAACACCTCCATCCTGCACACCACTGCGGCCAACGCCACTGTCCTCGGCAACTGCTCTCCCATCGTCGTCGGACTCCTCACCTGGTTGCTCTTTCGCCGCCGCGCCCGCGTAGCCTTTTGGCTGGGGTTGTTGTTGGCCGTGGGCGGCTCCGTTCTCATCGTTTGGGCGGACCTCGCCGGCCACCAGCAATTCGGCGTTGGCGATCTCATGGCCCTGGGCGCGGGGGCCTGTTTTGCCGTCTACCTCATGGCCACCGAAGAAGTGCGCGCGCACACTTCCACGTTGGTGTTCCTGCGTCTAGCCATGCTCTCAAGCACCCTGGCACTCCTGCTCATCAATCTCGCTTTGGGTATCTCTCTGCGCGTGCCTAACGCCCGAACTTGGGCGGCGCTCTTCGGCCTCGGCCTGTTCACGCAACTCGGCGGTTACCTCGCGCTCACCTACGCCCTCGGCCATCTCCCCGCCACGATCACCTCGATCAGCTTGCTCGCCCAGGTACCCCTCACGGCCTTTCTCGCCGTGCTCCTCTTCCGCGAGACGCTTACGCTTCCCCAAATCACCGGCGCGCTCTTAGTCCTCGCTGGCGTCGCCCTGGCCCATCGCCGCCAGCATCCCGAAGACGAAGCCAACCTCTAGCGTTGTTTTACCCGCGTTCGGAAACCCTCAGTTTCTTCAAGATAAGTTCCTTGCCACCCCTCCGAAGCTGCGACACACTAGGTGCGCTTTCGGACTCGCCGCCGCCAAGCCCACGATGGGGTACGTTCATGCGAAACTTTTCTGTTGCACTATTTCTCTCTTCGCTACTCCTGTGCTCGATTTGCCTCGCGCAGCAGAATCCCCCTGCGTCCCAGCCGCCTGCGCAAAACGCGCCGCTGGCGCAGCCCGCTCTGAAAACGCGCCCGCGCATTGGCGTCGCGCTCGAAGGTGGCGGCGCGCTCGGCCTGGCTCACATCGGCGTCCTGAAATGGTTTGAAGAACACCATATCCCCGTGGATTACATCGCGGGCACCAGCATGGGCGGCCTGGTGGGCGGCCTCTACGCCACCGGCAAGTCCGCCGACGACCTGAAAAGTATCGTGCAAAACGCCGATTGGCCCCTGCTCCTCGCCGGCGGCACGCCCTATCAGGACTTGTCCTTCCGCCGCAAGGAAGACGTGCGCGCCGTTCCCAACACCATCCAAATAGGGCTAAAGAATGGCCCGACGCTGCCGCCGGGTCTCAACACCGGCCACCAGGTCAATCTCATGATTGACCGGGAAACTCTTCCCTATTCCGAAGTGCCCTCCTTCAACGATCTGCCCATCCCCTTTCGCTGTGTTTCCACCGAACTCGTTTCCGGCAAGCCGTACATCTTTCAGGATGGCTCCCTTTCCGACGCTCTGCGCGCCACCATTTCCATCCCCGGAGTCTTCGCTCCCGTCCGGCACGGCGATCAGATCTTTGTTGATGGCGGCCTGGTCAACAATCTTCCCACCGATGTCGTACGCAATATGGGTGCGGACGTGGTCATCGCCATCCACCTTCAGATTTCCAAGACCGCCGCCAAGGAAATTCAGTCGGCCTTTAGCGTACTCGAGCGTTCCGTGTCGCTCGTCATTGCAGAAACGGAAATCCGCGGGATGGCCGGCGCGGATCTGATCGTGAGCGCCAACGTCGAGGATTTCGATTCCACGGACTACGAAAAGGCCGCACTCCTGATCCAGCGCGGCTACGTTGCCGCCGCCGCAAAAGCGCAGATTCTCAGCGCGTATGCATTAAACGACGCGGACTGGGCCGAATACCAGCGGGAGATCCAGTCGCGCCGCCGCACTACCATCGGCACCCCGCAATTTGTGCGTGTCGAGGGCGTCGGCCCCGAACACGACAAGAACATCCAGAATTTTCTCCGCCCGTTCGTCGGCAAACCTATCAGCACCCCGCAACTCGACGAAGCCCTCACTCGCCTGACGGGGCTGGGGCGCTATGACAGCGTCACCTACGGGATGGTTCGCGAAAATGGCCAGGATGGTCTGCTGGTTCGCGTGCACCAAAAAACCTATGCGCCGCCGCTGCTTCAGCCTTCCTTTTCACTCGACGGTTCCGAGCCTGATGACGTCACCTTCACCCTAGGCTCTCGTTTCACCTTCATGGATGTCGCCGGAGAGCGCTCCGAATGGCGCACCGATTTGCAGTTCGGCGCCACCTACGGCATCACCACGGAACTCTACCGGCCGTTCCTGCCGCTCAGCCGCTGGTTCTTCGCCCCCAACTTGAACCTCAGCCAGAACACCTTCCTGATCTATCGGAAGCACGATCCCCTCGCCGATTACCGCCAGGATCAGGTCGCCTCAGGAATTGATTTTGGCTACAGCTTTAATCGCTTCAGCGAACTCCGCGTCGGCTATAGCGTCGGCTACTACGATGCCTTCCTGCGTCTCGGTACGCCGGAATTTGCTCCGACCAGTGGCGGCGTCGCCGCATTGAAAGTGCGCTTTGTCCTCGATCACACCAACGAACCTGTCATCCCCACCAAGGGCTACTACATTCAGTCCCTCTTCCATTTTTATAATGACTATCCTGGCGCCACGGAAAATTTCCCCACACTGCAAGTTACCCTGAATGGATTCCAGCCGGTTTCCTCCCAAGGTTCCCTCTTTCTCACTGCCAGCGGCGGCACGACCTTTGGCTTTCGCCAAATCGGTTCGCCGCCTCCCTTTTTCCTCGGCGGGCCCAACCAATTGAGCGCCTATGGCCTGAACGAGTTGTTTGGCAACCAGTATTTCTTCGCGCGGGGCGGTTATCTCCACAAGGTCTTTACTCTCCCGACGTTCGTCGGCAAGCAAGTCTATTTCACGGGCGGGGGCGAATTTGGCAAAATCTATGGCGATCCCAACCCCGTACCCAGGTTCTCCGCCGACATCGTCGGGGGATTCATCGGCGAAACAGCCCTCGGCCCCGTCTTCGTTGGCGGCAGCATTGGCGATTCCGGTCACTACAAGTGGTTCTTCCAGCTCGGCCGCATCTTCTAATTCGTTCATTACCTGACCGACCTCGTCATTCCGAACGGAGTCCGCGGAGTGAGGCACTCCTTTCCATCGCACGCCTTTTGTGCGATGAATCCCTCTTATCGTTGGGGCACCACACCAACTCATTCATCTGCCATTAACAATTCCTTCGTATAAACGTGTGCCTGCTTTCGCGCCCTCCGGCGCGCATTCTTTGCTCTTGTGAGGAGAAACATGGCCGTAGCGTCCGCATCAACCGTTATACAAGCAAAACTCAGTCGCGGGCCCAGCCGCATTGGCACACTGGTCTTCGGCCTGGTGTTTCTCGCCGGGTTGATCTTCATCGGGTATAGCATCGCTCGCGACCTCGGGAACATCGAGCTGGGCTCCGCCTGGCCTTACGTTTTGCTGGGCACCGCGCTCCTGGTGGCTCTCGGCTTTGAATTTGTGAACGGCTTCCATGACACCGCCAATGCCGTCGCCACGGTCATTTACACCCACTCCCTCGATCCTAATATCGCGGTGGTGTGGTCCGGCTTTTGGAATTTTTTTGGTGTCGTCACTTCCTCTGGTGCCGTGGCCTTCGCCATCGTCTCTCTGTTGCCTGTCGAGCTGATTCTGCAAGTGGGGAGCAGTGCTGGCTTCGCTATGGTCTTTGCCCTCCTTGTCGCCGCCATTCTCTGGAACCTCGGCACCTGGTCGTTCGGCCTCCCCGCTTCCAGTTCGCACACGCTGATCGGCTCGATCATCGGCGTGGGCATTGCCAATCAGCTCATGCAGGCCAAGTCCGGCACCAGCGGCGTGGACTGGGCGCAAGCCGCCAACATCGCCAAGTCCCTCATCCTCTCCCCCATCTTTGGCTTCATCCTGGCCTCCCTTCTCTTCCTTTTCATGAAAGCCGTCATCAAGGATAAGCGCCTCTACGAAGCGCCCAAGGGCACCGAACCGCCCCCATTCTGGATTCGTGGCATGCTCATTCTCACCTGCACCGGCGTCAGCTTCTTCCACGGTTCCAACGACGGCCAGAAGGGCATGGGCTTGATCATGCTCATCCTGATCGGCACTGTGCCCACCACCTACGCGCTGAACCACGCCGTCACCCAGCGGCAATCCGCGGACTTTGTGGCGGTCTCCCGGCAAGCCGCCGATACCCTGGACAAATATGTGACCCCGGCAGCCGTGGTCGGCGATCCCCGCGACGACGTCACGGATTTCATCCGCACCAAGGAATTCAAGCCCAACACCATGCTGGCTCTCCGAGTTCTCGTCAATGATATCGGCACGGAAATGGCCCAGTTCAAGCAGCTCGCCATGGTGCCGCACGAGCACGTCCGCAACTTCCGCAATGATATGTACCTGGTCAGCGAGGCTCTGCGCCTGATGCAGAAATCCGGCAAGCCGCAATTCGCCGCAGCCGATGTGACCGTCCTGAAAAATTACAAGGGGCACATTGACAAGGCCACGCGCTTCATTCCCCTTTGGGTGAAGGTCGCCGTGGCCCTCGCTCTCGGTCTCGGCACCATGGTCGGCTGGAAACGCATCGTCGTCACTGTGGGCGAAAAAATCGGCAAGGACCATCTCACCTACGCGCAGGGCGCCGCCGCCGAAATCACCGCCATGGCCACCATCGGAGCCGCCGACGGCTTCGGCTTGCCCGTTAGCACCACCCACGTCTTATCTTCCGGCGTGGCCGGCACCATGCTGTCCAACCACTCCGGCCTACAATTCAGCACCGTGCGCAACCTCCTGCTCGCCTGGGTCCTCACGCTCCCCGCCGCGATGACCCTCTCCGGCTTCCTCTTTTACGCCTTCCGCAACCTGTTCAAGGGCTAACCCCCGTCTGCCTGTCGTAGGGGTCGAGCACCGCTCGACCCCATCTCGGCAAGGTGTAATCGCTGTTCGTTTTTCGCATCCCGCCTGCCCGCCGAAGGAGGGAGCCCAGCGCCTCGATCTTCTCTTCCGCGCTGCAGTTTGGCGCATCGGGTCGCGCAGCGCGAATTGTGCGCCCCGTGCGCTTCGCTGGGGCCGAGGGATCCTTCTGCCTCTTCTCCCCTTTCTCACATCATATATTTGTTCCAAACCCGAACGCCCCGGTGTCCCAATTTGTAACATTTCTGTCACCAATCATTCATATAATTATCCTATTGACAACTGTGCATTCCTCCTCCATCCTCCCTTTGAAGCGCTTCTCGTCGCATCTCCTCTTCTTTCCAAGAGAAGAGCCCCACGTGCGATCGCGCAATGTGCCGCGGTTGACCGGCCGGGCTCGCGTATTCTCTCGCTGTGCCCTGGCCGCTCCTTTCTTCCGCCGCTCGTTCACTCGCTTCACGAATACTCAACCGGATCGTTCCGGCTCACATTGGAGGAATGCATGTCCGGTAAGGTCACCACGCTTCAAGCACCACCGGCGACTGATAAAGCCGTTCGCACTGCTTCTTTTCCCACGGAACAACAGATCGCTTCTCGCGCCCACCAGATTTTCCTCGAGCGCGGCGCGGCGCCCGGTTCCGAGCTCGACGACTGGCTGCAAGCCGAACGCGAACTCACCGCCGCCGGCAAACCGTCCGGTTCGCCAAAGCCATCCGCCCCTGCCACGGCTCCGCGCGCGAATCCTCGTTCCCCCAGGTGACCTTTAACGCCGCCTGGCTCAGTCATCCCTGCGGTGCGGGGGTCCCCCTTTCACACCACTCCGCTGCTCGGTATACTTCTTCCGCGCTTCCCGCGCGTCGCTCCCTTTAAGGAATACCATGAAGCCCATCGCCACATTTAAAGTTCGTCCCTCCCTGCCAGACGCGTTGAAGCCCCTGCTGCAAATCGCCTACAACCTAAGTTGGAGCTGGAACCACGCCGCCATCGACCTCTTCCGCCGGTTCGATCGCGACCTCTGGGAAACCACCGGGCACAATCCTGTCCGTATGCTGGGCAGCATTGATCAATCTGTCCTCGAAGCCGCTGCCAAGGACGATTCCCTCCTCGCCCACCTCCACGGCGTCTCCAAAGGCCTGGACACTTATCTCTCCGGCCAGGGTTCCTGGTATCAGCGCGAACACGCCGAAAACAAGGATCTCCTCGTCGCCTATTTCTCTCTCGAATTCGGCGTCACCGAATGCCTTTCCATTTTTGCCGGAGGACTCGGCGTTCTCGCCGGCGATCATCTCAAAGCCGCCAGCGACCTCGGCCTTCCTCTCGTCGGTGTCGGCCTTCTCTATCAGGAAGGCTATTTTCGCCAGTATCTCAATGCCGCCGGCTGGCAGCAGGAAGCCTGCGCGGAAAACGACTTC
>Ga0074044_10004036_pt1 | contig 12306 bp, 14 predicted proteins | sample BogForMeECP23OM1_FD_94443 | JGI IMG/M metagenome (GOLD analysis project Ga0074044, IMG submission 94443) | Bog forest soil microbial communities from Calvert Island, British Columbia, Canada - Bog Forest MetaG ECP23OM1 | ecosystem: Environmental > Terrestrial > Soil > Wetlands ...
GACGTGCGCCGTGGCAATCGTGATGCCGCGCGCCTTCTCTTCCGGAGCGTTGAAGATCGAATCGAACGACCGGAACACGATCTTCGGGTTGTGCTTCTGCAACACTTTCGTGATCGCCGCTGTCAACGTCGTCTTGCCGTGATCGATGTGCCCGATCGTCCCTACGTTGCAGTGCGGCTTGGTGCGGTCAAATTTTTCCTTCGCCATAATTACGTTGCCTCGCTCATCAGTTAGGAATACTGATACAGCTTGTGAAACTTTGCCCGCAGCGCGGGATCGACTTCCTCGATCTTCGACAGGTAGAACTCGCGCACCTGCGCCTGATCAGAGACCGGCAGCGAATCATACAACGTTCGCCCTGTCCCAGCCTTGTTCTCGGCGGCCTCGTCAAGCGCATTCGCCGCCAAAACCAGCTCAAAGTTGCGAATCTGAACCCGGCTCGACGAAAGCGCCCTCAAGAACTTCGCAGCCCGCTCGCCGGCGACGGCCTTCTCAATCGCGCCCTTCAACTCGGCGAACTCGCCTTCCCTAACAACCCTGATCGTGGCCTGCTCGAACGCCATTTAATTTGCCCGTCCGCAAAACGCCTCAACTCTGGAGCGGGAGACGGGAATCGAACCCGCGACCAACAGCTTGGAAGGCTGTGACTCTACCACTGAGTTACTCCCGCCCAAACCAGCTGTCAGCTCTCGGCTGTCAGCTCTCAACAAACTCTGGAGCCGATGATCAGGATTGAACTGATGACCTCTCCCTTACCAAGGGAGTGCTCTACCAACTGAGCTACATCGGCTCTAGCACTGCTTAACTGTCAATCCACCGAAGTCGACCGGTCTCGCTCATCCTCGATCCGGGTGCGCCAGAAATACAGCGCGGATTTAAACGCGAACAATCCCAGGATCAGCAACGTTCCAGTCCGCAGCTTCAGATTCCAACCAAAAATCTGAATCGGCTCATCCGACAGCGTCGTCCAGGCCAAAATGCCCAGAACCGCATACGCGATGAGCGCCAGCACGAACTTCTTTTTAACGGTCAACTTCTGTTACCGCCTCAGCGTCTTCCAACTGAAGCATCTCGACTCTGGTGCACAGGGGAGGATTCGAACCTCCGTACCTCCTGAGAGGGACAGATTTACAGTCTGTTGGCTTTAACCGCTCACCCACCTGTGCAAATCCGGAAACCTCATCCTAACGAACTAAACAACACACCGGCGTCGCCAACCACTTCGCAGCTCGGGAAACAAATTGCGGGATTCCTCGCCTGACAACTACACTCGCCGGAAATTACTGGATAGAGTGCGTTACAACCATTGCGCCGCTCGGGGCCCCCAGCGCGCCCGCTTTTGGCGTGATGGGGTAACTTCGCGCGTTTCCGCGCAGACCGCCGTGTTTCCGGAAAATTAGTCTCTGGAGCTGGCGAAGGGATTTGAACCCCTGACCCTCTGATTACAAATCAGATGCTCTACCGACTGAGCTACGCCAGCAGGTGGAAGCAAGTCCTTTGAGGCACAATACTTCCCCAATCCCTTCCTGAACATCCGGGACAATTATTTAAGGTATCACAAGGGGTATAGGGGCGCAACCGGAAGAGCCCGGCGTGGAAGGCCTCAAGTCTTTTGGTTTGCTCCTATCACTCGAATCCGTGCCAGCCCTCACTGACAGTTGCCCCGATACTGTCCTAAATTATGATCGTCAGCCTGCGTTCACCAAGCGCTCCTCAAACGCGCTCGTCCGGTGAACGAATGTATCAAGGAGGCGTCCTGCCATGCAATCTCCTACCGGCAAGTTGAAACTCTCCTTCGACACCGTCTTTTACTACGTTACCAACATGGAGGCGTCCGTGGCCTTCTATCGCGACGTTCTCGGTATTCCTCTGGCATCGCACGATTACGTCGCGCGCTTCGATCTTGACGGCGTGTTGGTCGAACTTGTACCCGCCCCGGCCGGTGTAGCGGTTCCCGGCACCGGAAACGCCCGCCTGTGCTTCGCGGTTTCCGATCTCAAAGAGACGGTGGAGCAACTGCACGCCCGCCGCATTGAGACCAGCGCGATTGAGCACAAGAAAGGCGGGGAACTTGCCTTCTTTCGCGATCCCGACGGCAACGAACTCTGCCTCTGGCAGTACGACCATGTCGAGGGCGCGAACGAACTGGTGAAGTCGGCGGAGATCCACCGGTAGGACCGCGCTCTGGCGTACGTCGGGCGCCCGACCCTCCGTCTCGGTTACACTATCTACAGGCGATGGAGTTCGCCATGAACCGCCCCCCGGGCTAATAACTCCTACCGAGCTGTTGTTAAACTCAGCAGGAGGACTCCGTCGCGTGAACTATCTCTGGATTGCTCTGGGCGCAATAGTCGGCGCCAGCGCGCGCTACTTTCTCAGCACCTACATCGGCCGCCACTTCTCCACGGTCTTTCCCTACGGCACGTTGCTCATCAACATCACGGGCAGCCTCATCCTCGGATTCTTTCTCGTCTATGCGAGCGAACGCGTGCTGCTTGATCCGCGCTGGCGCCTGCTCGTGGCAGTTGGCTTCTGCGGCTCCTACACCACGTTCTCGAGCTACGCGTTTGAGAGTTTCGCCCTCATGGAGCAGGGCCAGTGGCTGCTGATGGGCCTTAACATTTTGTCGAGTAATGCACTCTGCCTGGCCGGAGTGCTCGCGGGCGCGGCACTGGCGAGGGGGCTGTAGAATGGGCCCCGCAGACGCCGCCCAACCGACGACTGAAACGAGGACTGCAGCGATGGCCGTTCAAGTCACCATGTATCTGACCGAGCACGACTCCTGGCATCATCGTCCGCTCCATTTGGAAATCCTGAAATATTTGCGCGAAGAAAACGTTTTCGGAGCAGTCGTTTTCCACGCGGTCGCTGGCTTTCTCGGCCGTGGCCGCGTCCACACCGCGCACTTAGTCGAAGCCGGAGGCGAGCTGCCGGTGGTCATTATTTTCGTCGACACCGACGAGCACGTTAGCCGCGTGATGCCGAAACTGAAAGAGATGGCCGCCCACCGCCTGATCGTGCGCGAGAACGTCGTGCTGGAGCAGGGCAGTCTGGAGTGACCACGCAAGGGAGGTAAAGCGGGTTCCGAACAATGCGCACGGTGCCCGGCACCACGAGGGAGTTCGGTCACAGCAATGAGTTCAGATCGCCCCACAATGGATCGCGCAAGCGATGCGGCGCGCCTCGCGGTATCCGGCGAGCCGCGAGCCGCTGGGTCTCGGCGCGATTTTGATTCAAGCGACGTTGTTGGCGCGGAAGCGAACAAGTTGCTTCGCATCGCGAGTCTGGCCGAGCAGTTCAATAGCGATCAAATCAAGGACGATGCTCGTTCCGCCGCCGAGCGCATTGCCGAGGGACGCTTTTACGTGGCCTGCATCGGCCAGTTCAAACGCGGCAAGTCCACGCTGTTGAATGCCTTGATCGGTGAGCCCATCCTGCCCAGTGGTGTGGTTCCGGTCACGGCTGTCCCCACGATTTTGAGATTCGGAGAAAGCCTCGGCGCACGCGTTCGCCTAAGAAGCGGTGAATGGACGGAAATTGCCATCGCCGATATTGGGGAATACGTGTCTGAAGCGCTGAATCCGGAGAACAGCAAGGGAGTCGGCGCGTTGGAAGTGTTCGTCCCCAGCCCACTGCTGGCAGAGGGCATGTGCTTCGTGGACACTCCGGGGCTCGGCTCCGTGTTCGCGGGCAACACCGCTGCCACCCACGCATTCCTCCCGCACATCGACGCTGCGATCGTCGTGATCGGCGCCGATCCTCCCATCGGCGGAGATGAATTAGCGCTGGTCGAGAGCGTGGCGAAAGAGATTCCCGACATCCTGTTCGTCTTGAACAAGGCAGATCGTGTTACCGGGCCCGAGCGGGACGCGGCCGTTTCCTTCGCTAGACAAGTGCTGGCAAGTCGGCTCCAACACCCCGTCAGTTCGATTTTTGAAATCAGTGCCCTCGAACAACTCGACAAGGGTGGTTCGCTAAGAGACTGGGCTCAGTTGGTTGATGCACTGGAGCAACTGGTGCAGCGATCAAGCCGCCAACTTGTCCGCGATGCCGAGGATCGTTCGGTGCGGCGTTTGTCCGGTCAACTCCTGGTTGTGGTCAGGGAGGAGCGAGACGCGCTGACTCGACCTTTTGATGAGTCGGAGAGACGAATCAGCCAGCTACGAGAAATAGTTTCGCAAGCCGAGCAGTCCCTAAGTGATCTCGGATACTTGTTCTCAGGAGAGCAGCAGCGCCTGTCAAAGGCCTTTGGCGATCACCGCGATGTCTTCCTCAAGTCCGTGCGCGTGGGGGCGCACCGCGACCTTAATGCGGCACTCAAATCGCTGCCCCGAACGAACGGGCGCCGGTATCGGCGATCTGCTATGGGGGCGGCTCAGGATGTCGCTCGTAATCAAATGATGCCGTGGTTGGAAGCCGAGAAAATTAAAGGAGAGGAAGCGTACCGCAAGATAGCCAGGAGATTCACGGATTTGACAACTGATTTCCTGTCAAAAACCCGTGACATTCGAACCTCAGAGCTGGAGTATTTGCCCAAAGAGCTAAATGCTGAACAGGATTTCCGAACTCGCTCTGAGTTTAGGTTCTACGAATACATTGGTTTGGTTAGCCCGGCTTCTCCATTACGCTCCTTGGCTGACCTTATGCTCGGCGCGATTCGGGCGCACTCGGTGATTGACGCCGCCGCCCACGATTTTCTCGACTTGCTCCTGGAAACCAATAGCGAGCGCGTACGCAACGATCTTGAGGAGCGTGTAACAAAAAGTCGTCGTTCTCTCGAGGCCGAAATACGCGCCGTGCTACGCGAACTCAGTGCGGTCGCAGAACGCGCGCTGGCCCGCGCCCGCACCGCCCATGCAGCAGGTGCGCCATCCGTTGAATCGTCATTGAAAAGACTCGCGGCCATAGAGGCTGAACTGGTTCGCCTAAGCGACGCCGAACCTCATCTGGAGCATTCATGAGTCCGGCCGCCATCTACGGGAGAGACGCTGAACTTGAGCAACTCCGGCAGTTGGCGTTTCGGCGTCGTTCCTTCCTGCTTCACGGTCCGGCCGGGGTTGGCAAAACGCTGCTCCTGACGCAGGTGGCGGGCGAAGTACCCGAGATGCTGTATTGCGACGAATCCTCCAGCGGTCAAACTGTCTTTCGGAAGCTGGCGGCTGGACTGTTTGCCAGAAAGAATCGGCATGTTCTCCGGGCCTGCGGGGCTAGCGGACTGAATGGCCTCAAGGACAAGTCTGCCGTGTCGATTCGGGGAATCGTCGCCGATGCCTTGCGCGAAGCTAGCTACTGGATTGTGCTCGACCACGTGCAATCTCCGTCCCAGTCGTTTGCGGCCTCACTGAAGGACGTGTGCAGCCAGACGGCAACCCCTCTCATTGTTGTTGCCCGATCCCCACACATGGAAGATGTCGGATTCCTTTTGCCAATGTTCTCCGATCGCTCCCAGAAGTTTGCCCTGCGAAATTTCGATTCGGACACGGCACGTGAGTTTGCTCTGGGAACCGCACAGGAGATGCATCTAAACGCCGCCAACCGGGACGAAGCGATTCAGAAGATCGTCCACTACAGCAAGGGGAATCCCGGCGCGATCATCGCCATGCTTCTCATGGCAGCCAGCCCGAAGTACGTTACGGAGCAACACGTCAAGCTTGCTCCCCTGTACATCGACTTCAGGCTGAGTTGGGGTGCCATACATGGATGACGGGCTGACCGACAATCATCGCAGAGTCATCGCGAGCGGCATGCTGATCGTCGATGCCGCTGCCGTTCGCATGCTCGATATTTTGGAAGACCGGAATTCGCCAGCGGCCATGAAGATCACCGAGGGCTCCGTGACCGAGAGCGAAAGAGAGCAGATCAAGGCGAGCCTGCTGCAACTTCAGGCGCTCATCGCTTCTTTGGTGCCGAAATACGATCTCCAGCCCTCAAAAAAAGACCTCCGCCGCGTCTTGGCATCGGACGCGTCCCAGATTTGGCTGGCTTTAGAGGACACCCGGCCGGCCCGAATCCGGGGGTACGGGGCCATGCCGATTTCGAGCGCCGAAACGCTGGAAACCGATTTACAGCAGTTGTTGCGAGTTGCAAACAGACTCAGGGTGCTTCTGAATTCCTAATTGTCCGCGGAAAATGTCGGCCGGAATTAAATCGTTCCGCTCTCCCCAACGGACAGGACGCAATTCGGGCGCCCCGCAGGCGATCTACGCCGCCAAGGCCGCAACCTGGGCCAGCGTCTTCTGCAACGACGCCTCGTCCCCGACTGCCAAGCAGGTCTTCGAGCGATCGATTTGACGCATTAGGCCCCACAGCACCTTGCCTGGGCCGACTTCGATAAATAGGCTCGTTCCCAATTCAATCAACCGCCGCACCGATTCGTCCCACCGCACCGTGCCCGTCACCTGCCGGATGAGCGCGTCGCGCGCTCCCTCCGCCGAACCAATGGCCGCCACGTCCACATTGCAGATGACAGGATAAGACGGGTTCTCAAAATTCAAGGCGCGTAAATCGACGCCGAGACGGTCTTGCGCCGGCTGCATCAACGCACAATGGAAGGGGGCGCTCACGGGTAAACTGACGGCCTTTTTCGCGCCGCGCTCGCTCGCCAACTGAATGGCACGAGCCACGGCGCCCGCATGTCCCGAAATTACGATCTGTTCCGGAGAGTTGATATTGGCCGCCTGGCAAACCTCTCCCTGCGCCGCTTCCTGCGCGATCGCGCTGACCTGTTCGAGCGGCATTCCAAGAATCGCCGCCATTGCGCCCACGCCCACCGGCACGGCTTCCTGCATATACTGGCCCCGATTGCGCACCGTTCGCACCGCATCGGCAAACTTCAGCGTGCCTGCGGCCACATGCGCCGAATACTCTCCCAGGCTGTGCCCCGCAACGTAGTCAGGGTCGAGGCCTTTTTCTTTGAGAACCCGCAGCGCCGCAACCGATGCCGTCAGAATCGCGGGCTGCGTGATCTCGGTCAGCTTCAGCGTTTCTTCCGGACCTTCAAAGCAAAGCTGAGACAGCTTGTAGCCGAGCGCCTCGTCAGCTTCCTCAAACGTCCGCCGGGCGACGTCATGGTGTGCAGCCAGTTCCTTGCCCATACCGACGGACTGGGAACCCTGGCCGGGGAAGAGAAATGCGATGGGAGAAGAGGTGTTTGTCATATGTAGGTACTGCAAGGTCAGAATTCAGAGGTCAGATTGTAGAGGTGAAAAGCAATCGGCCCACCGATGTCGCATAACTTTAGGTGTTAACCTCTGCAATCTGACTGCGGATGTCTGCCCTGAACTATTCCTTCGCGACCACAGGCGCACTGGCAGAACCAGCGCGCTCTGTCTTGGCTGCCTCGACTTCTTCCGGTGAAGGCGTTCTCATCGCGGGATCTTCACCTCTGCAATCTGACCTCTAACCTCTGACCTGATCTTTTATGGCGTGGCTCCCGCCAAGGGCCTTAACCCTGCCAGTTCCCGCTCAATCGCCTCATTCACCCTGCCTTCAGCGAACTCCGCCGCAACCCTTATCGCGTTTTTGATCGCATTCGCGTTCGATGATCCATGGGTAATGATGCACACGCCTCTTACGCCCAGCAGAGGAGCGCCACCGTATTCTGTATGATCGAGCCGCTTTTTAAAGTCGGAAAACGCGTTGCGCGAAAGATACGCGCCCACTTGCCGCGTGATCGTCGATTTCAAAGTTTCCTTCAACACCGTTCTCACCAGCTTGGCCACGCCTTCGGAAGTCTTGAGCGCCACATTACCGACAAATCCATCGGCCACGATCACATCGACGTGGCCGTTGTACAGGTCACGCCCTTCGACGTTGCCAATAAACTGAATCGGGAGTTGCTTGAGGAGCTGAAAAGCTCCTCTCGTCAAATCGTTGCCCTTGGTTTCCTCTTCTCCAATCGAGAGCAGTCCCACGCGCGGGCGCTTCACGCCGAAAATCGAGCGGCAATAGATGTCGCCCATCACAGCGAACTGTTCGAGGTTCTGCGGCGTACAATCCACGTTCGCGCCTACATCAAGAAGAATGGCAGCCGTATTGAGTACGGTTGGAAAGGCCGCGGCCAGCGCTGGACGGTCCACGCCAGGAAGCGCCCCCAGCACGACTTTTGCCGTCGCCATGGCTGCGCCTGTGTTGCCCGCCGTCACAAAACCCGCGGCCCGGCCTTCACGCACCAGGCGCAATCCCACGCGGATGGACGAATCGCGTTTGCCGCGAATGGCCTCCACCTTATCTTCCATGGTGATGACTTCGCTCGCGTGGACGACTTCGACGGGCAACCGCCGCGCGCCGGGATAGCGCGCCAGGTCCGCTTTCAGGCGCTCTTCCGGGCCGACCAGCAGCACATGCAGGCCGTGATGGCGCGCCGCCTGCAAGGCGCCTTCGATCTCCGGCTTCGGCGCCTTGTCGGACCCCATCGCATCCAGAGCGATTACGCTAGGCATGGAAGGAGAAAACTAGGACTTCTCTTCGACCTCAAGGACTTCGCGGCCCTTATAGTAACCGCATTTTGTGCAGGCACGGTGCGGCATTTTCTGTTCGTGGCAGTTCGGACACTCCGACAACGAGTGCTTCGATAGCGCGTCATGCGCGCGGCGAGTGGCTGTGCGTTTCTGGGAGTGTCTACGTTTTGGATTCGGCATGGTGTCTTTAGGTCTCAGTTCTCAGTTCTCGTTTCTCAGTAAACCTGCTTTGACTGAGAACTGAGAGCTAAGAGCTGAGAACGTTTCTCCTATTGATTCAATTTCGTACGTATCTCTTTCAACGCCAACCATCGCGGATCTTCGAGCTCGTCCGCGCATGTGCATGCGCCTTCGTTTAAATTCTTCCCGCAATGCGGGCACAGCCCTTTGCATTCCTCGCGGCACACAGTCTTCAGCGGCACCGAGAGAAGGACCTGCTCGCGCAGCGTATCTTCGAGCAGCAGTCCGTCGCCCTGGTAATACCCAATCTCCGCTTCGGCGTCGGTGACGGAAAGCTCTTCGTGGCCAGCATCGGTTCCGAGCGGTCGATAGAGCAGATCAAAACTGCGCTTTACCGGCAGAACCACCGGATCGAGACAGCGCGCGCAGGCCACTTCAAGGCTAGTCTCCAAGTTGCCTTTCAGCCGGATGTCCTGCACAACCTTGTGCTTGCCGTGATGCTCTTCCACCAGATCGGCGCGGCCTTCGCTTGTGAGCGCGGTTCGCTGCCGTACTTCCTCACCCAGATCAATCGCACCCGGGCTGAACTCCTCCCGGAAGTCCACGGGATGAAGCTCTAACTCCTTAATTTCGATGAGCATCGGAACCTCCGCCGCCCCACCCGATACCGCGAAGGCCGCGGAAGTACGCACAGAGACGAAAGTCTCTCAGGGGCAATGCTTAACAATAAAGGCCTGGAATCAGAGTGTCAAGGAACAGGTGGTTCATTTCTCATGCCGCCATTGCAATGTCGCCGATGCCCCGCCTTGCCCGCCTGCACCCACACTCCCTTACCGCTGGCCTTGGCCGCATCCGTTCCTGCTCTTGCGGCACGCCGCTGAGTCGCCGATATCTGGCGTTAACTGCACTTAATCCCGCCGTATAATGCGGGTCACGTGATTACCGTTTCCAAAGAGGATTACCTCAAGGCGATTCTTGAGGCAGAAGGTGAGGGCGAGACCGTGATCTCGGCAACGCTCGCGCACTGGCTGAAGGTTTCGCCTCCGGCGGTGACGATGGCCGTGCGCCGGCTGAAGAAAGACGGACTGGTGCGCGTGAACAGTGATGGGCGCGTTCGGCTGACGGCTGGCGGGCGCAAGATTGCGCGCAAGCTTACCGAGCGCCACCATCTGATTGAGCGCATGCTCACCGAGATTTTTGGGATGGAGTGGTACCAGGTGCACGACGAGGCGGAACGGCTGGAGCACGCGGTTTCTTTGGCGTTTGAAGCCCGGCTGGTGGCGAAACTGGGGCGCGGAAGGCCTTGTCCGCATGGCAATCTCAGCGAACTGGAAAGCCCTGCCAGTCGGCGCCGGCGCGGGCTGGTGCTGCTGTCGGAAGCGGAGCCGGGGCAGAATTATGTTGTCAGCGGGATCTACGAGCGCGACCGGCACCTGCTGGAATTTTTGGAAACGCGGGGAATTCGTCCGGGCGCCAGGCTCAGGCTCGTCGAGCGCAATTACGACAAGACGCTCTCCATTAAAACGGGCTCTGCCAAAACGGGGTCGCACAGGACGGTGCTGGGGCGATCGGCGGCGGAGAGAATCTGGGTTTCCCCCTTCCATTCGCGTTCCGTATAATTCCCATATCATTAACCATAGTTAACGTAGTATTGTGTATACCAGTTGACTTGGGGTGCATCTGGAACCATCCATGAAGTCTGACGGGCCTACGCAAGGCGAAGCTGCAGCTGGCCACAGCCCAAGCGTCGCTGAAAGTGTCGCAGGGGCGACGGCGAGCGCTGCGTCTTCCAACGCCGCGTCATCCAGGACGCACGTGTCACTCGAGGGCGTGCACAACACCGTCGAGGTGCCGCATCATCAGGCTGGATTCTGGCAACAGTGGCGCGCGTTTGTTGGCCCGGCAATTTTAGTCAGTGTCGGGTATATGGATCCGGGAAATTGGGGGACGGATCTTCAAGGCGGAGCGCAATTCAAGTACGGACTGTTGTGGGTGGTCGGGCTTGCCAGTCTGATCGCCATTTTTATGCAGGTGATTTCCGCGCGGCTTGGAGTGGTCACGGGCAAAGATCTCGCGCAATGCTGCCGCGACTGGTATCCGGCGTGGACGCGCTGGCCGAACTGGCTGATGAGCGAAATGGCCATCGGGGCCTGCGATCTGGCGGAAGTGCTGGGCAGCGCGGTGGCCCTCAACCTGCTGTTTCACATTCCGCTGCTCTGGGCCGTCATCATTACTGGCCTCGACGTGCTTCTGCTACTTGCGTTGCAGCGGTTTGGCATGCGGACGATTGAAGCGATCGTGCTGCTTTTGATTGTCACGATCGCGGTCTGCTATTTCATTGAGATCTTCATTCTTCCCGAGACCCAGCCGAGCTTTCTGGAAATGGGGCGATCGCTGATTCTGCCGCGGCTGGGGCAGGCGGGAATGATCTACATCGCGATCGGGATCATCGGCGCGACAGTGATGCCGCACAATTTGTATCTGCACTCGGCGCTGGTGCAGAGCCGGCAACTACAGAAAGACGAACCTTCGATCCGGCGCGCGATTCAGTTCAATACCATCGATTCGGTTGCGGCCCTGACCATCGCATTTTTTGTGAATGCGGCGATTCTGGTCCTGGCGGCAACGGTCTTCTTTGGCAAGCAAAGCGTGACCGTTGTTGGCGGGCACGTGGTTACGTTCAGCGCCAACAGTGACTGGATTCGCGTTGCTTACCTGACCCTGGCGCCGCTTCTGGGGACGGCAGCTGCAAGCACGCTGTTTGCCGTCGCGCTGCTGGCCAGCGGGCAGAGCAGCACCATCACCGGTACACTCGCCGGGCAAGTGGTGATGGAAGGTTTCATGCACTGGCGAATCAAGCCGTGGGTGCGCCGGCTGATTACGCGCACGCTGGCGATTCTTCCGGCGGTGGTGATCATTGGCCTGCGCGGCGATAGCAGCGTTACCGATCTGCTCACTTTGAGCCAGGTGGTGCTGGCGTTGCAGTTGCCGTTTGCCATGTTTCCGCTGCTGCATTTCACGAGCTCGGGCAAGCGAATGGGAGTTTGGAAGAACGGCCCGTTTCTGCTGGCAGCGGGGTGGGCGAGTGCTATTCTGATCACCGCCATGGATCTTTACGGGCTGCCGGATTCGGTGCGGGCGGCCTGGCAAGTTGTGGTGGGCGGATAAGTCAACCCTATGTATGACACCATCCTTGTAACCCTGGACGGGACGGCCACCGACCGGGCCATCATCGAGCACATCAAGCAGCTCGCCAAGCTTGCGCACAGCCGGCTGGTGTTGCTGCACGTGGCGGATGGATGGGCCGCTCGAACCTATGGGCGGGACGCCGTGAGTCCCGAAATCTCCGAAGACACTGCCTATCTCGAAAAAGTTCGCGCTGAGTTTCAGGCTGCGGGCATCCCCGCCGAAGCGGAACTGGCTTATGGCGAGCCGGCAAAAGAAATCATCAAGTGGGTACAGCAGAAGGGATGCGACCTGGTTGCCATGAGCACGCACGGGCACCGTTTTCTGGCCGACGTTTTTCTTGGTACAACTGCGACCCGCGTGCAGCACAACATCAGCGCGCCGGTGCTGCTGTTGCGGGCGAAATGACCCCTGAATCATCCTCCCGCCCTTACACAATTCCCCTCGAAGGAATAAACTAGTAGGTTTAGCTGCAAGTCGC
>Ga0074044_10004037_pt1 | contig 12306 bp, 10 predicted proteins | sample BogForMeECP23OM1_FD_94443 | JGI IMG/M metagenome (GOLD analysis project Ga0074044, IMG submission 94443) | Bog forest soil microbial communities from Calvert Island, British Columbia, Canada - Bog Forest MetaG ECP23OM1 | ecosystem: Environmental > Terrestrial > Soil > Wetlands ...
CCGGTCGCCCTCGGCAGTCGTCCGCCGGTTCCTGGACGAGATGAACGCCACCCCCGACCACTGGTGGGGAAGAATCGAGACGGCGGTTCGGAGAACCCAGGAGGGGCCCCTCTGCAAGGGGTCCTAAGGACATTCAGGTCCACCCACAATTTCCTCTAGCACCAGGCCCGGGCGGGGAAGCCAGCCCCGGCGGCAGCTCAGCTCGCAAAGCTTGACGTTGCGGGAAAGAAGGATCGCGCCCGGTAGAGGGGGAGAATCTCCCATCCTTCGCTCATCCATGCGTGGTGATTGACGATCACGTCGTGCTCCATCATCAGGATCTCAAGAAACCCGGGTGGCCGCAGGCCGGTGCGGTCCCGCAGCAGTGGAGCACCCGGGTTCAAACAAAGCTGAGCGGGAATCCGGTCGGGAACGAACGCCCAGGTGGCATGGACGTGGCCGCAGCAGTACAGGTGCGGGCCGATCGTGGCCAGCCAGCGGCTCAGAGATTCTGCGTTGATGAGGTTCTTGCTGACCAGGTCTTGACGATAAGGCGGCGGGACCTCGACAGGATAGTGGCAGGTGACGATCAGCCGCCGGATCGTGCGGCCCGGCCCGGCAATCAGCTCTCTGGCCAGCTCCAGTTGCGGCTCCGGTAGCCTTCCCCGAGCCGTGAGACCGGGGCGCGTGGGGTCCAGGCCAAGGATCGCGGTGTCCGCGTCCAGGAAGCGGAGCCACGGATACGTGGGAGCTGGAGCGAATTCGCCGAAGTACTGCTCGAACCGGCGGTCCCGATGCGCGCCGATGGTGTACCGGTCGTGATTCCCGGGAATGATCGTCGTCTTTTGCGGGTCTTGCAGCCAGGGCCCCAGCCCCCGCAGCGCAGCACGGAACTCGGCCGGCAACGCGGTCGTCGTCAGGTCGCCAGTGATCAGGATGTGATCGGGGTTGAGCGAGAGCACCCGCTCGACGACTTGCTCGACCCGTTCGAGCCGGAACTTCCGCGCCCGGCGCACCACGAGCGACGCCATTCCCAGAAGACGCTTGCTGAAGAGTTGCAGCGGATTGAGGGCATACCGCCAGAAGTGGATGTCCGAGACGTGAATCAGCCTGAGAGGGCGAGAATCGAGCGACATCGTGGATCAAGGATTGCGGTTTCGGTGCGGGGTCGCGGGGCCAGGTCGATTCGAGAGTACAGATGGCAGATGGCAGATGGCAGATGGCAGATGGCAGATGGCAGATGGCAGATGGCAGATGGCAAAGGGCAAAGGGCAAAGGGCAAAGGGCAAAGGGCAAAGGGCAAAGGACAAAGGACAAAGGACAAAGGACAAAGGACAAAGGACAAAGGACAAATGCAACGCCACGATGGCTCGGGCGGATCAGGCCAACGGGGAGGGCAAATCAAAGGTGCCAGCCCACCCAGCCGACGAGAACATCGTACGCCGTGTGCGTGCAGACCGCGATGCCAAAGCCTCGGACGACAAAGACCCAGGCGAAGAACACGCCCGCCATCCAGCGGAATACAAAGGCGAACCAGGTGAACGCCTCACCGGGCGTACCCGCGTGGTGAGCCAACGAGAAGAGTAGCGCCGAGCCGGTCACCGCCAGGGCACTGGCCAGAATCTGGGGGGTTTGCAGCAAGCGGAGCAAAGCAAAGAGGATCGGAACCAAGACGAGGCGGAACAGCGCTTCTTCGTAGACGCCCGCTCCCAGGTAGCCGATCAACGAGACCAGGCTCGTCCGGGCTGGCGTCGATACCACCGAGAGAACCGGGGGTGAGTTCTGATCGAGAACCGCGAAGCCCAAGTCGATCAGCCGGCTCACGCCGACCAAGGCCACGGCCAGAACGCAGCTTTCCAGCAGCATGACCGGCAGGATCGACGGTGAGAACCGCCAGTCGCGTGGACTGGCCACCTGCCAACCCAGCAGGATCACGACCAGGGCCAGAGGGGGGAACCACTGATCGACCAATCCTAGCGACGCCAGGATATGCCGCATCCAAGCATCGGCGCCGGTGCGGACCGAAGCGGCCGATGCTCCGCCTTGCCAGAGCACTCCCAGCTCGTAAGCCAGCATGATCGGCAGGACCAGGCTGAGCGAGGGTAGCGGCCGTCGGGTCGAGGCCCAGTACGACAGCGGCCCACGACCAGCCTCCCCGGCAGCCACCCCGCCGCCCGGGCCGGAGAGAGCGTTCGAGGCCGGTTGGACTTGATCACGCAGCACGATCCTTGGCATGGTCACTCGCACGTCTCTAGACGATCGGTCGCTGGCCGCTAATACTCAAGTATCAAGTGGCATCGCGTAATTTCGACGGCGTCATAATTTTTGTTTTTATCGAATTCTATGAAAAGCTTGAGACTCTTGTACCGGCCGGAAGAGATGATTAGGATAACTTCCTTGAAGGGAGCTTGTGCTACCTTGACGGCGTGCTTCGCCGATCTCAAAATATCTTCTCACGTTGGTCGCCATCGACTTCCGCTCAGGCGATCACAGCACGAGGATCGGGTTGGCGGGACGCTTTTGGGGGGGCATCTTGCCGCTTTGATTCCTCTTCGGCATGCTTCGAGACCGGTCAGGTTGCCTGGCCGTTCGGTGATGGGTCCCCGTTCGGTTCCGGCGGGTTGCAGTGGCACCTGTCGTTGGGAGGATGATCGCGTGATCGTGCGGAGTCGTCTTCGTTTGCTCATCAGTCTGTGCTGTCTGATACCCACTCTTTCCGGCTGTTCCGACCGCTTCCTCGCGGGCCCCATGCAGTATGTGGAAAACGACGCTCTGACGAAGGAGGTCAAGGGCAAGAACAGCCTGGCCGGAAAGCCAAAGCTGCAGGACAAGGTGCGTAAGGCGCTTGCGAAGCTCTACGGTGAGAATCCCCAGAAGATCGTTGTTCCCGAGGGTATGGGTGTTCTGCTGACCGGGGGCGGGGCGCGGCTGGCCAGCTACCAGCAGGCTGGCGAAAGCAAATTGCGAAACCTGAGTCCCGACCGCAAACCGATTGCCGGTGGCTATGGACTTTATCGCAGAAATTGCCTGCATTGCCATGGAGTTTCCGGCGCGGGTGACGGACCGACCGCGGCGTTTCTCTATCCCATACCGCGTGATTATCGGAAGGGACTGTTCAAGTTCACTTCGACCCCCAACGGTGCCCGCCCGGCCCGTGACGACCTCACGCGGACGATCAAGAACGGTCTGCACGGCACCTCGATGCCGGCATTTGAGGCCCTGCTTTCGGACGACGAAATCTCGCAACTCGTCGATTATGTGATTTTTCTGAGCATTCGCGGTGAGACCGAGCTGGAGCTGATCGACGTGGGCACGACGTCCGACGAGAACGACGTCAACAGCCTCACGCCCGATGTGGCCAGCGAAGCCGCGGAAGGGGTCTTCAACAAGTGGAAGACGGCCCAGTCGCTGGTCGTGAACCCGTCGACTCCGCGAACGCCTCCAACCCGCGACAGCATCCTCCGCGGTCGCGATCTCTTCCTGGGCAGGGTCAAGGATGCGAAGCTGGTTTGCACCGACTGCCACGGTGTTCTGGCCCGGGGTGATGGACAGAGCTTCGTCATTCAGGACGTGTTCAACCGGGTGGTCTTCGGGGGCAATCCCAGCGAGCGACAGCAGCGGATCGATCAGCTCGACGACAAGACGAAGGACCTGTGGGGCCAGAAGCTTGACGAGTGGGGTAATCCGCTGCGCCCGGCCAACTTGAATCGCGGTGTCTACAAGGGCGGCCGCAGGCCGCTGGACATTTACTGGCGAATCGCCAAGGGCATCACGGGAGCCCAGATGCCTTCTCACTATCCGGGCCTCATCAATGAGAAGCAGGTCTGGGACCTGGTCAACTTCGTGCTGGCGCTTCCCTACGAGCCCGAGCTGCTCAGCGGCGCGGGGGCGCCTTCCGGAGCCGAAGCTCCGGCCATGGCCGTGCGCTAGCAACTCGCGGCGTGGCCTGGGTCATTGCATCGCACCTGGCGCGATGGGGGCCTGACCACCCGCTGTCCTGCTTGCCGAGGCGAAATTCCGCATCGTCCGCAGTCTGTTCCTGGTTGCGTTCTACCTCGAGATTTTGTGCTTTATGAGAATTCTCGGCCTGGTTCGTCCGCTCTTAGTCACACTCGAACCTGCAGCCCGATGAGGGGAGCGTTTTTCCGTGCGTTACTGGAGCGTTCTGTTTGCCCTGGCCGCCATCTTCAGCGTGGGGGTGTTCCTCTATGCCCCGTTCTCGCCCGACTGGTGGCTGCCCAATCCCGCAAGCGATTATCGTCATGTCGTCTCAACATTCGGCAGGGAAATCGACAGCCTCTACTTGATCATCCTGAGCATCACCGGCATCGTCTTCATCGGCACCCAGGTGGTGCTGGTCTGGGAAATGTTCCGGTTCGTGGATCAGAAGGATGAAGCAGGCAAGCCGGTGCGGCCCGCCCAGTACTTTCATGGCAGCCAGCGGCTGGAGGTCATCTGGACGATCATCCCGGCCGCCATCCTGGTCTTCATCGCCCTCTACCAGATGGGAACCTGGGCCAGCATCAAGTTTCGCAGTTCGGCGCCCAAGGTGCCGCCGGTGGCCGAGATCACAGGTCGGCAGTATCAGTGGGTGATGCGTTATCCCGGCCCGGACGGGAAGCTGAACACCCAGGACGACCTCTTCACCGTCAATGACCTGCACTTCGTCAAGAACCGGACCGCCCTCATCTATCTGAAGTCGTCCGATGTGATCCACTCCTTCTTCCTGCCCCAGATGCGGATCAAGCAGGACGCCGTTCCGGGTTTGACGATCCCGGTCTGGTTCGACGCCGACACCGCCGGCAAGTACGATCTCGCCTGCGCCGAGCTCTGCGGCTGGGGCCACTACAAGATGCGGGCCAGTGTCACGGTCCACGAGACCGACGAAGAGTTCCAGAAGTGGCTCAAGGAGAAGCTTGCGGAGCAGAACCAGAGTCAGCTCACCATGGCGACGGATTCTCAGGAAAGGTGATAGGCATGAGTTCGGAAGCGATCGGCAAGGGTTCTGGAAGCGCGGCGGCGCACGGTCACGAGGTCGATCACGGCCACGGCGATGATGACATCCATCCAGCGCCCTCTTATTTCATCTTCAAGTACGTCTTCTCCCACGATCACAAGGTCATCGGCCTCCAGTTCCTCTTCTCGGGACTGATCTTCTTCGTGCTCGGCGGCCTGCTGGCGATGGCCATCCGCTGGCAACTGGCCTGGCCCTGGAAGCCGATGCCCATCCTGAGCCAGGCGCTCTGGTCCAGCCCTTCGCTGGGCTATCAGATGCCGCCGGAGTTCTACAACAAGCTGTTCACGATGCACGCGACGATCATGATCTTCTTCGTGATCATCCCACTGCTTGCAGGCGCGTTCGGCAATTTCCTGATCCCCCTCATGATCGGCGCCCGCGACATGGCATTTCCCCGGCTCAACATGCTCTCGTACTGGTTCATGTGGCCGGCCTTCGTGCTGATCACCTACTCGTTCGTGGTCGAGGGAGGTTCTGCCGAGGCGGGTTGGACCAGCTATCCGATTCTGACGATCGCCAGGTGGTCGACCCCGGGATCGCTCAACGGGCAAACGTTCTGGCTGCTCGCCCTGCTCTTCGCGGGCATCTCGTCGCTCATGGGGTCGATCAACTACATCACGACGATCGTGATGTTGCGGGCTCCGGGGATGAAGATGTTCCGGATGCCGATGACCGTCTGGGCGATGTTCATCACGGCGCTCTTGCAGGCCTTCGCGCTGCCGGTCTTGACCTCGGCCCTGATCATGCAGACCCTTGACCGGCTCGTCGGCACCAATTTCTTCAGCCCGATCGGCTGGACGGTGGCCAATGCCCCTCCGGTGGTCGGCGGCGGCGGCCCCCTGCTCTTCCAGCACCTCTTCTGGTTCTACTCACACCCGGCGGTCTACATCATGATCCTGCCGGCGATGGGCATGGTTTCGGACATCATCGCGACCTTCTCGCGCAAGCCGCTCTTCGGCTACAAGCCCATGGTGCTGGCGATCGCGGGGATCGCGGGGCTGGGCTTCATCGTCTGGGGGCACCACATGTTCCAGTCGGGCATGAACCCGGCGCTGGGAGCGACCTTCATGCTCTCGACGATGATGATCGCTCTCCCTTCCGCCATCAAGGTGTTCAACTGGCTGGGGACGATGTGGGGAGGACGCATCCAGTACACCGCGGCGATGCTCAATGCCATGGCCTTCGTGGCGATGTTCGTCATCGGCGGGCTGTCGGGAATCTTCATGGCGGCCACCCCGGTCGACATGCACATTCATGATACCTACTTCATCGTCGGCCATATTCACTATGTGCTCTTCGGCGGCAGCATGTTCGGGCTCTTCGGCGCAATCTACTACTGGTTCCCCAAGATGTTCGGCCGGATGATGAGCGAGAGGTTGGGGCTGATCCATTTCTTCCTCAGCTTCATCTTCTTCAACGGCACCTTCTTCCTGATGCACATCATCGGCATGCACGGCCACCCCCGCCGGATCGCCGACCCGACGATCTATCCCTACCTTCAGGGAGCCGGCATCACGGGGATGAACCAGTTCATGACCTATAGCGCATTCGCGCTGGGGTTGGCCCAGTTGATCTTCGCGTACAACTTCATCTACAGTCTGTTCCTGGGCCCGAAGGCCCCGATCAACCCCTGGCACGCCAACACGCTCGAGTGGACCACCTCGTCGCCTCCACCGCATTACAACTACGCGCGGATCCCGACGGTTTACCATCCACCTTACGAGTACAGCGTGCCGGGAATCAGCGAAGATTACTTGCCCCAGACCGAGCCCATGCCCCCGGGCATCGTTCTCGACCCGGTCATGGCCTGATGAAGTATCCGCCCCGATCTTTCAACCGCGAAGCCGTGATCATGACGACTCGAGATGATAGCCCCGGCTTGCCTGTCCGCCCTGCGTATCGCCACAGCCCGCACGCGATGGCCTTGCTCGCCGCGGTCTTCACCCTTCCCCTGCTCTTCGTCGGGGGGTCGGTGACGACCTACCGCGTGGGGATGGCAGTGCCCGACTGGCCGACAACGTTCGGGATCAACATGTTCCTCTTTGACTTCTGGAATGCTTCCTTCGGCGTCCGGGTCGAGCACGCGCATCGACTGTATGGGGCGGCCGTGGGCCTGGCGACGGTCGGACTCACGGTCTGGTTCTTCCGCTTCGAGCCCCGGCGCTGGATGAAGGTGCTCGTCGTCGTCGCACTGGTCACGGTGATCGGCCAGGGGATTCTGGGAGGAACACGCGTGACCCAGGTCTCCACGTTCCTGGCGGCCGTCCATGGCTGTACCGCTCAGGCGTTCTTTGGCTTGATGGCGGCCCTTTGCGTGCTGACCGGCCGCGACTGGTTGAGCGACTCCCTTCGTGAGCCCGACATCCATCGATTTCGCCGCCGCGCGGTCATCATGCTGGCCCTGGTTTACGGCCAGATCGTGCTGGGGGCCTGGGTTCGACATTACGGGACCCTGGCCGCGGTGACCGCACACGCCCTGATCGCGACGGCGGTATTGCTCTACGCGCTGGTTCTCGCGGTCAGCGTCCAGCGGCACAAGCAGGATGTTCCGGCACTCGTCACCTGGTCCCGTTTCCTGGCCGGTTCGGCCGTGGCCCAGGTCGTGCTGGGCATCGTCGCCCTGGTTTACGTGTTGCCTTTGGGCGGCATGCCCCGCCCGGCGGGATTCTACGAGGCGGTCGTACGGACCGGTCATCAGACCAACGCGGCGCTCTTGCTCGCCTCGAGTGTGGTATTCGCCCTTCGCGCCTGCCGCCATCTGCGGGTGGGGGCTGGGGTCCAGGGCGAGGCCAGGGATCGTCCACTTACAACCGCTGCCGGCAACGCGTCAGTCTCCGGCAGTCTGGAGGTCGTCGCTTGAAAACGGCGGTTACGTACGCTCGGCCTGCTCTTGCCTCCGCCTCGACCGAGGCCGCACTGGCCGCGGCCGGAAACAAGGTTGCGGCTTACGTCTCACTCACCAAGCCGCGCATCGTCGTGATGGTGCTGGTGACCGTCGGCGTTGGCTTCCTGCTCGGTGCCCGCGGCAGTGCTCATCCCGCGACGCTGTCGCTGACCTTGCTCGGGACCGCCCTGGTGGCCGGTGGTGCCAGCACGCTGAACCAGTGGATGGAACGGGCGCGTGACGCGCGGATGCGGCGGACTGCCAACCGGGCGCTGCCCAGGGGCCGGCTGGGCGCGGTCGAGGCCGCCTCGTTCGGCGTCGGGCTGGGGCTGGCCGGCACGGCGATCCTGCTCTGGGGTGCCAACTGGCTGGCTGCCGCGGTTGCCGTCTCCACCCTCTTGCTTTACGTCTTTGTCTACACCCCGCTGAAGCCGTGGACGACCCTGAACACGGCAATCGGTGCCATTCCCGGCGCCCTGCCGCCGGTGATCGGCTGGGCGGCGGCCACGGAAACCCTGGGAATCGAGGCGTTCTCGCTCTTCCTCATCGTCTTCCTCTGGCAGTTTCCCCATTTCCTGGCAATCGCCTGGATTTACCGCGAGGATTATGCACGCGGCGGCCTGAAGATGCTTCCCGATGTCGATCCCCAGGGGGCCCTGACCGGTCGTCAGGCCACCATCTACGCGCTGGCGCTCATTCCCGCCGGTCTGTTGCCGGCAACCATCGGCCTGGCGGGTCCGGCCTATTTCATCGGGGCCCTGGTGCTGAGCCTCTGCTACCTGGTCGCGGCGATTCAGTTCTGGACCGGCGTCTCGGAATCGACCGCCCGTCGTCTGCTGCGAATGTCTTTTTGCTACTTGCCCCTGGTCTTGCTTCTCCTGGTGCTCAATCCGATGCCGGCCTGAGGTTTCCTCGCGCCGGTTCACGCTCTTGTCCGGTCTTGATCCGAGGGATTCAATCACGATGGCCGACGCCACCGCTTCCCCAAGCTCGACGCGCTCTTCGACCCACGCCGGGTCGCACGCCCTGGACCACCACGCTCCGGTGACCCCCGGCAAGGTTGCCATGTGGCTGTTCCTGGCCACCGAAGTGATGTTCTTCACCGGGCTGATCGGCTCTTACATCGTGCTTCGCGCGGGCAGCCCATCCACGTATTACACCAACCTCTACTGGCCAACGAGCAACTACAAGGAAGTGGCAAACACCTACGGGGTCGTGCTGCGCTCGGCCGGGTCAAACCCGGCTCAGGCCGAGGAAGCGATCCGGGCGGCCGCCCCGGACGTCAGCGTCGAGGGAGCGCGCGAGATTGTCGAGGAAGCCCGCGAGGTGACCGTGGTCAACCGGCTGAACAAGGAGAAAGCCGATGCCCTCGCCGCCCAGCTCAAATCGCTCGGGGCCGATGCTCGGGTCGAACCGGTGGTATCCCACAACTGGCCCAAGCCCTACGACGATCTGACCAACCCCCTGAGCATCAACCTCACCGCGTTCAACACCTTCGTGCTGATCTGCTCGTCGGTGACGATGGTGCTTTCCCTCTCCGCCATGCAGCAAGGCAACAGGAAACGCAGCCTGGCCTTTCTGGGCGCAACCATCGTCATCGGCAGTATCTTCCTGAGCATCCAGATCTACGAGTATTACGAGCTGATCGTGGTGCGGCACTATCCTCCCGGAATCAGCGCCACGGGGCACTTCCGGCCGAGCGTCAGCTTGTTCGCCTCATGCTTCTTCACCATGACCGGTTTTCACGGTATGCACGTCACCGGCGGCGTGATCACGCTGAGCCTGATCTTCATTCAAGGGCTGCGGGGAGTTTATACTCAGACTCATTACAACCCGCTCGAATTTGCCGGTCTGTACTGGCACTTTGTGGACCTGGTGTGGATCATCCTGTTCACGATCGTGTATCTGATCTGAACCCGAGCCGGCATCCGGGAACCGCTGCGACCCTTTGATGCCCGCCGAGACGCCAGCCGCAGCACGAATTACCCGAGACGCAGTCCCATCGATCACCGGATTCCTTTCGAATCAAGGACCTCGCGCATGGCCGACGTACATCCCCTGCCAGCAGACGTGCCAGCAGACTTGGCGGAAGAACTCTTTGTCGAGTCACACGCCCATTACGTGATAGTCTGGTCCATTCTCGCGACTCTCACCGGCGTCGAGTGGGTCTACGCCCTGATCTTCAAGGACCACTTCCCGGTCCTGGTGCTTGGCCTTGTGTCCCTGGCACTCGTCAAGGCGGGCATGGTCGGCTGGTTCTTCATGCACCTGAAGTTCGAGCGGAAATGGGTTTACATCCTGATCATCCCCGCTTGCGTGATGGCCGTCTTCCTTACGCTGGCGCTCTGTCCCGACATGGCGATGAAGCCGGTTGTCGAGGAGAACGCCGGCGAGGAAGAAACCTGGCTCGTCCCGCGATCGAATGCGGAGGGAACACCTGCGATCGATCTTGCCTGGTTATCGCCAGCCGGTCCGATCGCGCCGGCTGGCTTTGATCGTTTCGGCCTTTCGTCATGAGCGTGAGTGGATCTTACCGGCGCGGGATTCTGATCGTCGTTTTCACCGTGCTGGCCTCGGCGGCGGTGGTGCTGGCCGGTGCGCGATCTGGTACCGTGCCCCCTCGAGCCGCGCAAGACCTTGGCGACCAGGCGGAGAAGCTTGGAGCTTTCCAGCTTGTCGAACGCTCGGGTCGGAAGATCAGCGAGACGGACTTCGCGGACCGTGTCTGCATCGTCTCGTTCATCTTCACGCGGTGTCGGCTTTCCTGTCCGCGGATCACCTCGGTGATGAAGAGCCTCCAGGCGCGTCTGGAGGGATCTGACGTGCTGCTGGTGAGCCTCTCGGTCGACCCCGAGTACGACACGCCGGAGGTTCTCGCCAAGTATGCCCGGCTGTTCGAAGCCGATCCCGAGCGATGGTGGTTTCTGACCGGATCACGACCTTTGATCTACAATTTGATCCAGCGCCGGTTCAAGCTCAGCGTGATGGAGAATCCGGCTCCCGAAGCCGGCGGTAAGGCCGAAGCGATCGCCCACAGCGACCGGCTGGCCCTGGTGGACCGCGGCCGCGTGGCCGGCCTATTCGACTCGAACGAGCCCGCCGCGCTGGGATCTCTCGTCGAGCAGGCAAAACGCAGAGCGCTCCCGGGCTGGATTCGGTCACTGCCCACAGTCAATGCCAGCCTCAACGCGCTCTGCGCGCTGTTTCTCATTGTCGGTTGGAGCTTCATTCGCAGCCGCGATGCCGTGCCGGGTTCCCCGTCCGGATCGGACGCGAAGGCCCTCGCGTCCGCCTCGGTGCTTCAGGTTCCCCGCGTCCGCGGTCATATCGTCTGCATGGTTCTGGCAGTGCTCACGTCGGCGATCTTCCTGGGGTTCTACCTGGTCTACCATTACCACGCAGGAAGCATGCCATTTCGGGGCCAGGGCCCGATCCGCTGGCTCTACTTCACCGTCTTGATATCGCACACATTCCTGGCCACCCTCGGCGTCGTTCCGCTGGTTCTTCTGACTCTGCTGCGGGCCCTGCAACGCGACTTCTCCAGACACAGGTTGATCGCGGCCACCACCTTCCCGATCTGGGTTTACGTGTCCGTCACGGGGGTGTTGATCTACCTGATGCTCTACCATCTGCCCGTCGCCGACTTTCCCCGGTACTGGACGGGCGTCCGGTAGAGATAAGTAGAGGTTCCTGAAGTTTCTTGCGGTTCTTGGCGCTCGGGGGTAGCAACGGAAGCAACGGAAGGGGCTACCCACTTTCGGGCGCCCGGGAAATGTGGGTGGCCCCCAACGTCATTCCGAGGGCCCGAATGTCCAAGCTCTTCGATGCCCTGACGCGTTCGCTCCTGGAGAAATATCCGGCCGACTGGCTGAACCAGCTCGGGCTGATCCACGGTGAGCCGGTGCGGGTGATGAACTCCGATCTTTCCTCCGTCACCGCCGAGGCCGACAAGGTGATTCGCGTGGAAGGTCCACAGCCCTGGCTGGTCCACATCGAGCTCCAGGCGGGTCACGATCGCACGCTTCCCCGGCGACTCTTGCGGTACAATGCGCTGTTGAACGTGAAGCATGACCTGCCGGTTCATACCGTGGCGATCTTGCTGCACCCCGGCGCCGATGGCCCCGAGCTGACCGGTGTGTTGCGGCAACAATCGCCCGACGGTCGCTGCCGGCTCAAGTTCTGCTATCATCTAGTCCGGGCCTGGCAGTGGGACACCGAAGCCATTCTGGCGGGGGGCGTGGGCTTGTTACCCCTGGCGCCCTTGAGTGCCCGGGAGCTGGACCAGATTCCGATCATCGTCGAACGTCTGAAGGAGCGGGTTGACCCGGCGGCCGTCACGGCCGAGATCAGCGAGTTGTGGACATCGGCCGCCGTCATGGCGCGCGTGGGGTTTCCCTGGGAACTGATCAAGCACTGTTTTGGAGGA
>Ga0074044_10004040_pt1 | contig 12299 bp, 10 predicted proteins | sample BogForMeECP23OM1_FD_94443 | JGI IMG/M metagenome (GOLD analysis project Ga0074044, IMG submission 94443) | Bog forest soil microbial communities from Calvert Island, British Columbia, Canada - Bog Forest MetaG ECP23OM1 | ecosystem: Environmental > Terrestrial > Soil > Wetlands ...
CGGCCAGCCCGCGCAGATTGTCGCCCATGATGATCGCCATGTTGACGGCGTTGAGCCCCGGCAGCGTCTCGCTGATCTCCATCGCGCCGAGAAATCCCTCGTCGTCCAGCCATCCTTCTTCCCCCACCAGGTACTCGCGCAGATAGGCGACGGCGCCGCCCCCGAAGCTTAGTCCGCCCGCGAGGAGGAAGATCCTGAAGAGCGTCAGCAGACTCGGATGAAGATCGGGTTCATTCCTGGTGCTCGAGACCGGTGTTTCCGTATCCGTAGATGAGGGCGGTTTTGGTTGTTCCACGCTGCACCCAGTCTGAGGCCCGCGACTGCAGGGCCGTGTAGAAGAACTCGGAAAGCTCGCGCTGCTTGCGTCGCACCACTTCGGGACTGTCGAACTTCAACTGGTAGCCGAACTCCGCCACGATTGGCGCGTTGGTCGTGCGCACCCGCCATACCGCCAGCGTTGCCTTCGCCTCGAGCTTGTGCCCGAAGTCCAGCATCCCGAGATCGATCTGGTATTCCTGGATCGATATGCCGTTGACTACGCTTAGCGCCGCCTTGGGGTTCGCGTCGATCTTCTTGAGCGCCGGAAATGCTTCCGCGGTCGTTTCGAATCGCTGCGTCAGTATGATGTTGGGTGTATCGAGCTCGCAGTTGTGCGAATACACCAGCCGCATCCCGAGCGTCCCATCCCTGGGCAGGAGGATTTCCTTTTTGAACTTCAGCGTGTACGCGCACGGCAGCAGTGGACGCGGATCCACCGCCAGCGCCATTTTTTTTTCCGAATGCCGGAATTTGATTACCAGTTCATGCCGCGGGTCGGGCAGACCGTGGTGATAGAACGTGCGTTTTCTCAGGATGAAGCCGTGATTGTAGAGCTTGAAGTGCGGCGTGTCATAGAACACCACTTCGCGCTGATGCAGCTTGACCGATTCGTCGATCTTGCCCAGCTTGATGCCGAGTGACTTGGCCGCGTGATGCGCTAACTTCCAGAACTTGTGAAACCCTTTCTCGTCGGGAAACCGCTCCGGCTTCAGCAGCAGCTTGTATTCGCGATACTGAATCTGGTCCGACGGTACGATCGGTTCGTAAAACTTTGAGCTTTCGGCCTGCGTACTCATCTGTATTTCTTCATTCGTCCGAAAAAAACCGCCGCCGCGCGGGAGTCTCGCATGTCCGCATCAGGGCCGCCGCCTGCGCATCCCCCGCATTTTCCCGATGCCTTCGAAGTATCAGTCTGGATAGTCGAGGTCAATTATCACCGATTGCTGGCGGGTTCGAAACTGCCACTCAGTCAATTATGAGCATCGCAACACCGCTGTCCGAGCGCATCCTCCGCGGCGATTCCCGCTCGCCGGAGCTGCGCTAGCGCTGGTCACCTCATTGATATGAAATATTGGCGATGTTAGCTTGACCGTCATCGCAGCGATGCCGCCGCCGGAGCACGTCCGGAAAAGACCATTGCCAGGCCACAATCTTTGAACCCTGTATCGCCCGCAATACGAAGAGCACGCCCCTCGAGGCTCCCCGACGTTATCGCAGTCGGGCCGCCGCGCACCGGTTCGACCTGGCTCTACAACGCGCTGCGCGACGCGGTCGACATGCCCCGCAGCGTCAAGGAAACCCAGTTCTTCAACACGTTCTACGACAAGGGTATCGGCTGGTACGCGCGCCATTTTCGCTACGCGACCGGCGATCGCACGGTTGCCGAAGTCTGCCCGTACTTCTTCCATCCGCTGGCGCCCGAACGCATCAAGACCCACATCCCGAACTGCAGGATCGTCACGACGATGCGCGATCCGGTCGATCGGATCTATTCCGTGTACAAGCTCCAGCGTCATTACGGATGGGTGCGTCGCGGGACCTTCGACGAGAACCTCAAAGCGTCGCCGCATCTGGGCGGCGCGAACAGCTACGCGGCGCATCTCGAGACATGGTTCGAGAGCTTCGGCCGTGAGAACGTCCTGGTCACGATATATGATGGAATGCGCGCGGATCCGCAGACCTATGTGAATCGGGTTTGCGACTTTATGAGCGTCGAGCGAGTCGTGCTCTCGCCGCGCCCCGATCTCAGCGGCGATGTGAATTCTTTCGGTCGTGCGCCCAAGAACGGCAGACTCGCGCGCAAAGCAACCAGGGTCATGTACTGGCTGAAGGGCCGTCAGGCATATCGCCTCGTCAACCTGCTTGAGCGCGCGGGCGTGTGGGAATTCTGCCACGGGCGCGGCGAGCTATTTCCGCCCCTTACCCCCGAGCAGGACGAGCGCTTGCGCGCGCGCTTCATCCCCGAGGTCGAAGCGCTTGAGGAATTGCTGATGATCGATCTTTCCGCGTGGAAGAAACCGCGCGCGCCGCGCACCATCGAAACGTCCCCGGCGCGCCGGCTGCAGCGATTAGCCAACGGATGAGCGCAACCATCAAACACCGGCTCCCTGCGATCATCGGCGCCGGTCCCGGTCGCACCGGAACCACATGGTTGCATCGCGTGCTCGAAGGCCATGTCGATCTGCCCTACGGCGTCAAGGAGACCCAGTTTTTCAGCACGTACTATGACAAGGGCATCGACTGGTACGCGCGGCATTTTCGCTACGCAGCCGGCGCGCGACCGATCGTCGAGATCTGTCCTTACCTGTTCGATCCGTTCACCCCCGATCGTATCAAGACGCACATTCCGAACTGTCGAGCAATCACCACGCTGCGCGATCCCGTCGAGCATTCGTTTTCGGCCTATAAGCTGGTTGCTCACTACGCCTGGGCGCGCGGATCGTTCGAAGAGGTCCTGAAATCCCGGCCCGGTCTGGGCGGCGACAACCGCTACGCATTCCATCTGCGCAAATGGTTCGAGACCTTCGGCCGCGAGAACGTGCTCGTCACCAGGTATGATGAATTGCGAGCGCAGCCGCAGTCGTATCTGGATCGGGTGACCGATTTCATGGGCATCGGGCGCATTGCACTTTCCACGCGGCCCGAAATCGGTGACGATGTGCATTCGTTCGATCGCGCGCCCAAAAATCGCAGACTCGCACGCAGCGCGACGCGCTTGATGTACTGGTTCAAGGCCCGCCAGGCATACGGCGCGATAAATTTTCTGGACCGCTGCGGCGTATGGGATTTCTGCCACGGCCGCGGCGAGCCGTTCGGCCGGCTGACGCCCGAGCAGGAGGAGCGCCTGCGTCAGCGCTACCTGCCCGAAGTCGAGGCGCTCGAGGAATTGCTTACGATCGATCTCTCCGCGTGGAAGGAACCGCGCGCACCACAGGCTGGCCACGATAAGCGAAAGGCAGTGGTGTCTGTTGCGCGCGCGGCCGGCGTTGACGATCTTCGTGACCCAATCTTCAAATAGCGGACGTCAACTGAGACTGCCCGATTTCATTGCGGTCGGACCGGGCCGGACCGGCACGACGTGGCTTCATGAAGTCCTCAAGGGCCGCGTCGATCTGCCGGCCGGAATCAAGGAGACCGATTTCTTCACCACCAACTACCACAAGGGAATCGAGTGGTACGCGCACCACTTTCGCGATGCCGACGGCAGCCGCCCGATTGGCGAGGTCAATCCATACTTCGGCTTTCCCGAAGCCGCCGAGCGTATCGCGCTGCATATTCCGCGATGCAAAATCATCTGCACGTTTCGCAATCCGGTCGAGCGAATCTACTCGGCCTATAGACTCTGGCGTCACTACGCGCTTACGAACTTTCCGCTCGATGAGTTCCTCGTAAAAGTTCCGCAGGTGATCGAAGTGACCCGCTACGCCAAGCATCTGCCGGATTGGCGCGCGCGTTTCGGCCAGGACCGGGTGCTGGTCTTGCTCAATGACGACCTGCGCGCCGGTCCGCAGGCCTACCTCGATCGAGTTTGCGATTTTATCGGTATCGGGCGGTACCCGGTGCCGGCGTTGGCAGCCCAGGGCGAGTTGATAAATTCGATTACCGATCTGCCAAGGTTTCCGCGCGTCGCCCGCAAGGCGCGCCGTTTCATGTACTGGCTCGAGGAGAAACAAGCCTACGCCACGATCAATTTCCTTGAACGCGCGGGACTCTGGAAATTCTCATTCGGCGGCGGGCCGAAGTTCTCATCGCTCGATCAGGCGACTGAAGCGCGCCTTCACGATTTAATGCGTCCGGAATTCGACGCGCTGGAGCCGATGATTGGCCGTGACCTTTCCATGTGGAAGGAACCCCGAGCTGATCGCAGTCCTGCAGCTCCTAGAGCGCTCGCGCCATTCAAGGGAAATAGTGACCCGCGATGGCAAGGGTGTCGGTAGTAATTCCGGTATGGAACGGCGCGCGCACGGTTCCCCGCGCGCTGGCGAGCGTGTTCGCGCAGTCATTTACCGATTACGAGGTCGTGGTCATCGACGACGGCTCGACCGACGATACCGCATCGGTGCTGGCCGGTTACGGCGATCGACTTCGCGTCATCAGCCAGCCCAATCGCGGTCTCTCTGCCGCGCGCAACGTAGGCGTACGCGCATCAGGCGGCGCGTACCTGGCATTCCTCGACGATGACGACGAGTGGATGGCCGCAAAGCTCGCGCGATGCGTTCCCGTCCTCGACGCGAATCCAGATTGCGCCCTGGTCTACACCTTCGCCCTCAGAGTCGACACTCACGGACTGCCGATGGGCGCGCAGAACACGCCGGACGCACGCCCCGACGGCGCCGGGCCTCCCACGATGAAGGAAATGCTCGAGCGCCCATGGAACGTCGTGCCAAGCCAGTTCGTGGTGCGGCGCGACGTCTTTGAGCGATGCGGCGGGTTTCACGAGCGATTCGTAACGTCATGCGAGGATCTCTATTTTCTGCTGAATGCGCGCGAATACGGATACTTCCGATGCATCCCCGAACCTCTCGTCCGCAAGGAAACGCGCCCGCTCTATCCCAAGGCCATCGAACGCGAGCCGGAGTGCGATCTGTTCGTCGAGCTGGTGCGCGAGCGTTATGGATCGTCCGCCGACGGACTCATCGGCGGATTTCGCCGCTCGCGGGTGAAGGTGCTGCGCCATCTCGGCCGCGTTCTGATCGACGAGGGCAGGCCCGACGATGCGCGCCGATGTCTGGCGCGGGTGCTCCACTATGAACCAGCCTCGCCGAAGGCCTACTACCGATACCTAAAGACCTTCATCACGGCCCGCGGCGCGCGGGTGTCCTCGGGCACGGACGGACGTGGCGTCTGAGTCGCCGCGGATGACATCTGCCGCCTCAACATCGCAGCCAAGCGGACGCACGCCGCGCGTCTCGGTAATAATCCCGGTTTACAACGGGGCCGCGACGATTAGCCGTGTGCTCCAAAGCGTCTTCGAACAAACCTATGCGGATTTCGAGGTCGTGGTCGTTGATGACGGTTCAACCGACGCAACGGCTTCCATACTTGAACGGTTTGGTTCCAGGATCGCGATCATTCAGCAGCCCAACAAAGGATTTTGCGCCGCCCGCAACGCCGGAATTGCAAAGGCGAGAGCCGAGTATCTCGCGTTGTTGGACGCAGATGATTTCTGGGTGCCAACGAAACTCGAGAAGTCGATCGCGATTCTCGACAAGTCCCCGCAAGTCGTACTGATCTATACGGATGTTTCCAATCAGGATACCGCTGGCCGCGACCTCGGTACTTCGCCGGTAGACGCGGAAACTGCGCATTCTCCGACCCTCGACGAGATGCTCAGTCGACTGTGGCCGATCATGCCGAGTACAGTCGTGATGCGTCGAGCGGCCTATGAAAAATGCGGCCGTTTTGCAGAAGGATTTAGCGAGGACTTGGACTTTTGGATTCGTATTCGCGAACAAGGCGAGTTCAGCTATTTGGCGGAAAAGCTGACGCGGTTCACAATGAGCCCGCTATATCCCAAAGTGCTAAGGCGAGACAGCCGCGGCGAGCTCTTCGTGCAGTCGATTCGATCTCGGTACGGAGATCGCGCGTCTGGAGTTCTTCAGAGTTACACCCAACACAAAGTCCGTATCCTCAGAAATACTGGCCTTGCTGAACTCAGGAAGGGTAATCGAGCCGCCGCGCGCAAATGCCTGATTCGCTCGCTCTCTTATGATCGCACGGCGTTCAAGACATATTTGAGGATCGCGCGAACGCTACTCCCGATGAGTATTATTCGTGCACTCGACCATTCGCGTGACAGTCTATAGCCTATGCGGTTCGATCTTCCCGCCCGCAGGCGTTCGGCGCGCCCGCCGGCGTTCGGCGCGCCCGCGGCGGTCGCGCCGCCCGCGGCACCTGACGCGTCTGCGGTCTTTAAACTCTGTTTTTTACCGCGTGCCGGATACGCGCGCCCTGGGTTTGGGCTCGGTCTGGGCTTTGGCCCCGCCTTGATGCTCCGCCGGTGGCGAAATCGACCCATACCCGACCGCATTGCTGATCCGCCGCCAGTTCACCAGCGCCTCTATTCGGTCTTTCTTTACTCGATGCTTGAAATACTCGACCTTGTCGAGAATCGAATCGATCAACACGTCCGACAGCAGGCGCGGCTTGAGCCCCAGGTCGATGAGCTTGGTGTGCTTGGCGTTGTAGTAGTGGACTTCGGCCTCGACGCGCGGGTCCGCGATATGCTGAATCTCGACGCTGCGGCCCTTGTGCTTCGCCGCCGCTTGGATCAGATCGGCGAGTTGCGCGACAGAGAACTGCTCGGTGAACTGGTTGAAGACGCGGTATTCGCCGGTCTTCGCGGGTTTCTCGATCGCGATTTCGATGCATCGCATCGTGTCGCGAATGTTCAGGTAGCCGCGCGTCTGACCGCCCTTGCCGTGCACGGTGAGCGGATGCCCGATCGCAGCCTCGATACAGAACCGATTGAGGACCGTGCCCCAGATCCCGTCGTAGTCGAAGCGGGTCGCGAGGCGCTCGTCGAGCATCGTCTCGTCGGTTTCGATTCCGTAAACGACGCCTTGGTTGAGGTCGGTCGATCGGATTCCCCAAATTTTGCACGCAAACTGGATGTTATGGGAATCGTGAACCTTGGACAGGTGATAGAAGGAGCCCGGCTGCTTGGGATAGGGCAGCGTGTCCGTGCGGCCGTTGTGCGTAATCTCGATAAAGCCCTCTTCGATGTCGATATTGGGGGTTCCGTACTCGCCCATCGTACCCAGCTTGACCAGGTGGCATTCCGGCGTGTGCTCGCGAATCGCGTAAACGATGTTGAGCGTGCCGACGAGGTTGTTGACCTGGGTGAGCACCGAATGGCGGCGATCGATCATCGAAAATGGCGCGCTGCGCTGCTCGCCGTAGTGGACGATTGCGTCGGGCTTGAAATCGCGAACCACGGCGCTGAGGAAAGGGTAGTCGGTCAAATCGCCGATCGCGGTCTGGATAGTCTTGCCGGTCGTTTCGCGCCATGCGGCGACCCGCTCCTGCAGCGAGCAAATCGGAATCAGGCTCTCGGTTCCGCCTTCGAGGTCCCATTGACGCCGGCTGAAGTTATCCACCACGCATACTTCGTAGCCGCGCTTGGACAGGTACATCGCCTGCGGCCATCCGAGGTAGCCGTCCCCGCCAGTTACAATCACCCGCATCGAAAATGCCTCCAACCGCGAACAGTGAAAAAGTGAAAAGCGATACGCCGATCTATTTATTCCTGATACGCGCGGCCCGGTCGAGCGCGGCGCGAACTTCCACCCGAAAGACTCTGCGCCAGCCGGCGCGGCAAAAATGTTCTCATCCAGCGCAGGTAGTTCTTGAGCCGGTAGGGATCCACCCTAATGGCGCGCGCGAATGCCGCCCGCGCCCGCGAGCGATCGCCGTCGCGAAGAGCCTTCAGTCCTATCGTAGCCAAGATGCTCCGGGGAGCCCGCCTCCGCGCATCGACCAGCCGAGCCGCCGAAACCCCGTAGCGCTCTTGCAGATACGCCTCGAAAACGTGCAATGCCTTCGAGTAGTCGGGCAGCCGCTTGAGCTGCCGTGGAAACCACGCGAACCGCCATATCACCAGCGGCTCGGGGATATAGCCGAACGGCCCCTGCTCGCGCATCTTGATCCAGAAATCTACGTCCTCGAAGCGGAAGCTCGCGCCGCGCAATTCGTCGCGATAGCCGCCGCATTTGTCGTACGCGGACCGCCGGACCAACGCGGCGCTGGGCATTATCGGCCACAGCCGGGTCAGCAGTTCATGCAAGGACGGCGGATGCTCGAAGCTGTTGCCGACGAGCAACGTATCCAGCGCCACGCCCTCGCTGTCGGCGAGCGCCGCGTTGCAGTACACGAGCGACAGCGCGGGGTTGGCGTCCAGGGCCGCCACCGTGCGCTCGAGCATCGGCGCCGTCCACACGTCGTCGGCGTCGAGAAAAGCCAGATATTCGCCCGCCGAATGCCGCGCGCCGTTATTGCGCGCCGCCGCCGGTCCGCTGTTGGGCTGCTCGACGAGCCGCACGCGGTCGCCGTAATCAAGGGCGTACTGCTCAATGATTGCGCAGGTCTGATCGGTCGAGCCGTCGTCAACGCAAATGATTTCAAAATCCTGGATCGACTGCCCGATTACGCTGTCCAAGGTGCCAGCGATAGTCGAGGCCGCGTTGTAGGCGGGAATGATTACAGAGACGCGGGGCACCGTTTAGTTTCGTTCTTTATGGTTTTTTGACCGGCCGCGCGGCCCTTTGGCGGTAGGTGAGAGTGAAAAGTGGAAGGGGGTTTGATGGCCGCGGGCCTCTCAACAGACGGGTCGTTAGTCCAGTGAAGAAGTAATAGAGGCAGAATGCCTATTCAGGTCGCGGACTGACCGCGGCGAACACTAACAGCTTGGATAGAGCGGTTCAATCCCCGACAGGGGCCAGCCCCTGCACCGGGGTAAGGAGAAGGCAGGCGGAGTTTACGGCCTTTTTGCCTTCTCCCTTCTAACAGGGCGCAGCCCGCATCCTGTTCAAACGGGAAGGCGGCTTGCGCAAGGTCCTGTAGGTACGGCCTTCAGCCAGACCATGCCGGTTCAGCATCCGGTAAACCGTGTAGCGCGATACGCCCAGCAACTCGGCCGCGCGATGGCAATTGCCCTCGGCCTCCTCCAGCGCGCGAATCAGCGCGAGCTTTGAGGCCTCGCGGATTACGCCGTCGAGCGAGTAGGGCCAGCCCGCCATTCGGAAGCATCGCTTCGACGCGTTCGCGCAGTCCGTGGCGGAGCCATCGGCCTCGCCCTCGGCCAGGTCAGGCGCGCCATTTGGAAGCGTCGCCTCTACCGGCTCGCGCAGCGCTGACGGATTCGCCTCGTCGTGACGCAAAGACAGGTCGTCGAGATCGATACGGTCGCTTTCGGTCATCAAAATCGCGCTCTCGATTGCATGGCCGAGCTCGCGGACGTTACCGGGCCACTGATTTGCGCACAGCGCGTCCAAGGCGCTGCGCGAAACGAGCTTAATATCCTTGCCGAACAGGCGGTTGAAGTGTTCGATAAAATGGGCGACGAAGGCCGGGATCGCCTCGCGCCTTTCGCGAAGCGGCGGAACCAGGATTGCCGCCGCGTTGAGCCGGTAGTAGAGGTCGTCGCGAAATTGCCCGGCCTTGACCATCGCAAGCAGGTCGCGATTGCTCGCCGCGACCAGCCGAATATCAACCGCGTAGGAACGCGACGAGCCGACCGGCTGAATCTCGTGGGTCTCGACCGCGCGCAAAAGCTTGGGCTGCAGGCGCAGCGGGAGCTCGCCGATTTCGTCCAGGAATAGAGTTCCGCCGTTGGCGGAGCGGAAATAGCCCAGCGAATCCTCGCGGGCATCGGTGAAAGCGCCGCGCACATGACCGAAGAGCTGCGACTCCGCCAGCGACTCGACCAGGTTGGAGCAATTGAAGGTCACGAACGGGCCGCCCGGCGCCGAGCCCAGCGTATGCAACGCTCGCGCGACCAGTTCCTTGCCGGTCCCGGATTCGCCGTGAATCAGGACGGTTGCCTTGTACGGACTCAAGCGTGAAATGGTTTTGAGTACCTTGCGCACTTGCGCCGACCGCACCACCATCCCGCCAACCCGCTCCGACCCATGCGCAAGATGCTCCAGACTCAACCACTCGCACGCGGCGGCTGCCGCCCCGGCGCGAAGATTCTGCATCGCAGCCGTGAACGGCGATCCGTTCGCCGAGTACTCTTGAAGGCGCATCTTTGGCTCCTCTCCAGCGTTAATCTTCGACCTACAGTTAGTTACTAAATCTGCCCTACTAATTGTAGAATTTCTATAATAGAGTGGTGGCTCCCGTGTCAAGGGCCGTTGAACGCGGATTTACCGTCTGCTTCGAGCAAGCGCGAGCCCATTTGTGTCTTGCCATCGCGCTTCCCATCATGGCGGGCTCGGCGACAAAAAATCATGACGAGGATGCGTCCCTAGCGATATGGCCCGGCTTTTTCGCCGCCCCTCACTTAAGTAGCTTAAAAATAGAGTCTTTTGTCGCGGCGCATGCGCCGGTTCCTTACTCAGGTGCAGGGGCTGGCCCCTGCAAACCCAGTGTGGGTTTCGCTAATTCTGCCCCCGGTAGGCTCTTATCTGCGCGCCCGGTGGCACCGCGCGCCGGTTACGGGAACCGGCCGGGTTGCGCGATGCCTGTTCCTGGAGCTCCCGCTATTCGCGCCGCCGCCGAGTCCCGCCGCGCATAGAGCCGCGACGCCGCATCCTCGTAGATCAGTTTCCAGTCTGCGCGCGCGTCCATCAGCTTTCGCGATCGGGAATCCGGCTTGATCAGGACGTAATCGTTGGGAAATTCTTTCAGGATCGCGTCGCCGCCATCCAAATTGAAATTGAACAACGCGAACTTATAGACGATTTCGAGCGGAAAGACCGTATCGTAACGGCCGTCGATGAACACCTTGGACCCCGGCGCCATGTTCCAGATCAAGTACTCGCCCCATTCGAACGTGTTCAGGATGTTGCCGCGCTGCTGGTGCTGCTTCATGAACTCGCATGCGCTCGCCGGGTATGGGTCGGGCGACTCAAGCGCGCGCGAGAACAATCCATTCTGAACGAAAATTACGACCGACAGCGCGAGCAGAATCGCCTGGTTAATCAATTTAATCCACGCCGAGCGCTGCGGCGGCTGCGCGCTTTCATTCACGGACACCATCGATTGCCACGCCCGCGGGAGATGACGGGCAAGCGGCGCCGCCAGCGCGATCATCGCAATCGGTAGATTGCGCGTCGAAATAAACGCCGCTATCGCCATCACCACTGCTATTGCAAATAGTGGCAAATCGCCGGTTTCGATGGTGAGCGCCCACGAAATGCCGGTTGCCGCGATCATCGCGATCCCGATGTCATAGTTCGAGATCAAAAACCTGTGCTGTTGCCAGTGGGCAATCACCGCGGATGCGAGCGGCTGCCACTCGACGATCACGACGCGCGTGTATGGATTGCGCAACGCGTGCCCGACCGTCTCCCAGGTCGCGAATCCGTACGGTGTCGCCAGCGTCGCGAGGATCGCCGCGCCGGTGATCGTCGCAAGTCTCATCGCTCGCTGATAGCCACGCCCCGCTATGACATCTTGCAATCCCGACACGACGCTGTAAGTGCCCAGCGCGGCGATGCCCATGATGAATCCGCCGTGCAGATTCGCCCATAGCGCAAGGATCGGAATCGCCAGCCATAGCCGTCCCGCCCGTTGATAAGCGTCGCGCGTAAGCAGGCAAATGAGCGCCGCTAACAGCGCGAACGTGAATGATTGCGGGCGAAACTGCAGCTGCGGCTTGATCACCACCGCCGACCCAATCAGAACTGCAAATTGAACCAGGGTTGACGACCCGGTCTCGGCCAGTGCCGCCGCGAGCGCAAGGATTACCAGCGAAGTGCACGCAAGTTTCAGGAGAATAAGTCCGAAGACGCCGGCATGGTTGAAGATTGCCGCCATCAGTACTTCGGTGAGCCATTCGTGGTTGTTCCAGTACTGCCCGGCGGCCGAATAGGAGTAAGGATCGTGCAGGACCAGGTGATATTGGCTTAAGACTGCCTGACCGAAACGAACATGACCCCACAAATCCGGGTCCGGCAGCCGAATCGAATCGGCAATCGCGATAGAAATAAGTATCAGTCCCGGAGAATAGTGGAATAACGACAACGCGGGCGGCTTCAGGACCGGCTCTTCCCCGGCTTGCTGCATCGATCTTTTCGGTCGTGGAGTTTCGTGCGCGGGGCCGCCGTCCGCTTCCCTCCGCTCCGTATCTTGCACGTTTTCGATCCTCCCGCCGAAGTTCTTCTGCCCCCGCCTCGCTCTCTAACCTATCGCGGATGGGCGCAGTTGCGGAACCCGCTTCTGAAGTCGCGGCCACTTCCAATGCTTTGAATTCCCTGTAAGCATTGAAATCTCTCGGGCGAGCCGGTAGCTCAGGTGGTAGAGCATGTGACTTTTAA
>Ga0074044_10004041_pt1 | contig 12297 bp, 9 predicted proteins | sample BogForMeECP23OM1_FD_94443 | JGI IMG/M metagenome (GOLD analysis project Ga0074044, IMG submission 94443) | Bog forest soil microbial communities from Calvert Island, British Columbia, Canada - Bog Forest MetaG ECP23OM1 | ecosystem: Environmental > Terrestrial > Soil > Wetlands ...
AACCGGCAGGCGCGCGGCGTGCAACTGATCGCGAGTGCTTACGAAGAGATGTACGCCTCGGCCTCAGACCGGCTGCTTTCCAGCACCGCGCGCGAGACATTTGAAGCAATTTCCACCCTGCAACGCATGCAAATCGGAGCGTACCAGCCGGATAATGGCGCGGAATATCCGCGCGGGCCATTGGGCAAGAGCTTGCAACAGATCGCGCAACTCATCAAATCCGGCGCCGGGCTGGAACTTGCCTTCGCGGAAGTGGGCGGATGGGACAACCATGTGAACGAAGGCGGAGCGACCGGCCAACTGGCGAACCGCTTGAAGGACTTCGGCGATTCGCTGGCCGCCTTTCACAAAGACATGGGGGACCGCATGGCTGACATCACGGTCCTGACCATGTCGGAGTTCGGCCGCACCGCCCGCGAGAACGGCAACGGCGGCACCGACCACGGTCACGCTCATGCGATGTTTGCTCTAGGAGGATCGGTGAAGGGTGGAAAGGTTTACGGCGATTGGCCGGGTCTTAAGGACCATCAACTTCATGACGGGCGGGACCTGGCATTGACCACGGATTTCCGCGATGTCTTCGCGGAGGTGGCCATGGGCCACCTGGGCGTGGAGGATCCCACTGCAATTTTCCCCGGCTATGAGGTGTCACCGGCACGCTTCCGGGGATTCCTCGGGTGACGCTTCGCGAGATTTGCCATTTCCGAGAACGGCTGACACTCGATCGAACCCTCCCCAACCCGTCAATTCTCATAGATTGACCTTATACCAATCTGGTATAATGCTCCCGATGAGACTGCTTGGTGAACCGGTGGTGGATGAATTCAAAAAGACCCACGCACTGTCGGGGAAAGTGATGAATCGCTGGCTGGCGATCGCTCGAGCAGCGGAATGGAAGTCGTTCACCGACGTGAAGAAGACATTTAACACCGCCGACTATGTTGCACCTCACGTCATTCTTGATATCGGCGGAAACAAATTCCGGTTATTGGCAATCATCGACTTCCGGGAATCCGTGGTGATTGTACGGGCTGCTATGACTCACAAGGAGTACGATAAATGGGAACTTTAGAAATCCCCACGATAATTGAATCAAAAACCGAATACGATGCTGCCCTTAACACGCTAGCGGGACTTGCCACGAAGGGCATAGGGAGGACCAAAGAGGAAGACAAGCTCTTCCGAACATGGGTTCTCCTTATTGAAGAATACGAGCACCGCAGGCGGGAGCACAAGCTGAAGAGGCTGCCCCCCCAAGAGCTTCTGAAATTCCTAATTGATGAGAACAAACTGGATCAAAATAGCTTCGAACCAGAAATTCCTCAATCCCGCATTTCCGACATCTTGAATGGGAACCGTCCCATTTCCAACGCCCAAGCGATATTGCTCGGTCAGCGGTTTCGCCTCAAGCCATCAGTCTTTTTGGGGATAGAATAAGAAACCGCTGACGCGCTTAGGTCCGTGCCGGGCACTTATACTCTTCCTCCAGGAAGACTACTATCAGCCGAACACTTCTACCCCTTCACATACTCCTCGATGCGCGCCACGTCCCGGCCAATAAACAGAGCGGACGCCGTGGTAAGAAGAATGCCTGCGGCCACATACACCGCGGACGAGAGTGAAATTGCCAGGCTGGCGCCCATACGTTCCGCCACAAAACCCACCACGACCGGGGCCGCTCCACCCCCTAACCATCCCATCATGTTGATGAACCCTGCCGCTGTACCTCGTACCTGAGGAGGCATGACGTCGAAAACGGACGCGAATATGTTGGCGTCGTAAAGCCCCTTAAAAAGACCCCAGGCCGTGAGCATCACAATCACACCGGTTATCGATCCTGCGCGGCCGCAGAAAAATACGAAGGGAGCACCACAGAAAACCGCGACAGCTTGAACCAGCACTCGCCCGCTCACCCAGCGGCGGCGGAAAACGTCGGCAAACCAGCCGCCCAGAGGCGAGCCCACCATGCTGGCGACCTGCGCAAAGAGCGTAGCGGAAAGTCCCGCCATGGCGACGCTCATATGGAATTTGTCGTAAAGGAAGTTCGGCATCCACGCGAGCAGAACCAGGGCGACGAAGTTCGCGCACATGAAGGCGCCCATCAACAGCACGGCAGTGGGGGTGCCGAGGATCATTTTGATCGATGCTCCCACCGGCAGTCCCTCCAAACGATGGGTTTGGGGGTTGGCGCTTCCGTCCTCCAAATCTGCCGCGCCGCGCTGCGGTTCGCGAAGCAAGCCGAGAAGGATCAGGCCTAAGATAGCTCCCAAGCCGCCAAATATGAGGAATGCCCAGCGCCAGCCGTAGCGCTCGCCAATCAATCCCGCCAGGAACCCACCGCCGATGGTCCCCACGTATACGGCGGTCTGATGGATGCCCATCGCTCGCGAGCGCGTGGCACGGCCGTGGTAGTCACTGATCATCGACATGGCCGAGGGCATGTAAATCGTTACCGCCGCACCCAGCGCCGCCATGAACCAGAGCAATTGATGGAAGGAATGCGAAATCATTGCGGCTGCGGTTACACCGCTCCAGATGAAGAGGCCCCCCAGGATCGCCGCTTTGCGACGAATGCGGTCAACCACGTAGCCGGCAAAGGGAGCACCTAAACCGTAAATCCAAGCTGAAACCGAGCCCAGCATCCCCAACTGCACGGGCGTCAGGTGCAATTCCTTCTTGAGCAAAGGGAAGAGAGCGGAAATTCCCCACCGGTCTGTGTAATCGAAAAAGCAGACGCACCAAAGCATTCCGATCACAAACCACTTGTACTTGCCGCGAGTCATGGGTTACTCCGAGGGCGTATTGAAAGAGTCAGAAGTCAGGAGCCCGGAGTCTGGAGCTGGAAGTCAGTAGTCGAACTCCGGAGATAGGTAGGTCCATTCTGACTCCTGACTCCTAACTCCTTACTCCTGGCTTCTGACTCCTTACCTCTCAGTAGAGCAGTCCCTTTTGTAATGGCTCTGCTGCCCGGCCCAGTGGTTCGAGAAGTTGCTGCGCACCTCGCGCCATCAAACCCAACTCCGTCGCGGTCTGGAACCACAGGAAGCCCTCATCTATATACTTCTTGATTTGATCGGAATCCTTGACCGGCAATCCCAGAATCTTATCGTTTGCCCTGCCTGCGGCGACGACCTTTTTCAGGGCGTTCTGAACCCGGGGATGATCCTGTTGCCCACGGTAACCCATCGAAAAGGAAAGGTCACTGGTGCCGACAAAGATGACATCCACGCCGGGTGTGGCCGCAATCGCATCAATCTGTTCGACAGCCCGCTCCTCTTCCACGATAATTACGACCATGACGTTCTGGTCGGCGAAGGTGTGGTAACCTTCCGGCGCCGGCCAGCGGAAGGCCGCCAAGCCTGGCCCCGAACCTCGCCGGCCGTGTGGTGGGTACTTGCACGCCGCCACCGCTTGTTTCGCCAATTCCGGCGTGCTGCAAAATGGGAAGATAACCCCCAGGGCCCCTGCATCCAGCACGCGTTTGGCAGTCCAAAGCTCGTTCACGGGAACGCGCGCAATCGGCACAGCCTTCAGGCCGCGCGTGGCCAGGATGATGTTCCGCAAAGTCTCGAGCGTGATCGGACTGTGTTCCATCTCAATCCAAAGGAAATCAAACCCCAGCGTCGCCGCCTGAGCAGCGGTTTCGGCGCTCGCCACGGTTATGGTCGTGCCAATCACCGGTTTTCCCTCACGCAGCATTTTCTTGAGGGGATTTTCATGGGCTCCTGGCGAGCCGGCGTTTTCAGGGGGCATGGGGATTCTCCTTGTTAGACAAGAATGATTTCACAATAAGACGCGCCGAACCTCGGCGTCTCGCCGCCCGCGGCCCTGTGCTTTCCGGCCGGAGCGCCTCAAGTGTAAGTCACCCCTTCACGCCGCGTCCACGGGAATATCAAGCGCTACCTTGGAAATGACGATCGCCGTTGACATCCACGGGAGGCGATACTATGGTCAACTCCTTTGCAACTAACTTGAGCCGTTACTGTTTCCTGTGAGGTCAGTGCCGCGATGAAATGCAATTTCGAAAGTAACCGGAGAACCTTTTTGCAAACTTGCGCAGCCGGACTGGCCCTGTCTCGCTTGAGTTCGAGCTGGGCCTCTGCACCCGTGTTCTCTGGCCAGTCGGGATCCGGCGCTGTCGTTCGATTGGAGACGGATCTCCACCGCCCCTTGATCACCGCGCTCAGTTGGGACACGGAGGGCGGCGATCGCGTTCGCACCAACCTGCTGCGCGCCAACAATGGGGTGGGGTTGCGCATCCGCGCCGAGGATATTTTCATCGACGCGAGGGATTTGCCCACGACGGTGCAATCTGGCCCTGGCGGGGTGAGTTACTTGATGCAAATCTCGCGGCGCGGCGCCCTCCACTGGCAAGCCTTTCAAGCCCCGGACAGCTTCTACATGAAATTTGCGGTTTTGGAAACAGGAACGCTTGCGCCGGGCAGCGTGGAACTGGTTTTTCGCTTTGATCCCCGAGTGACACCGACCACCGTCCTGCCGAGCGTTTGGAATAGCGATGGCAGCTTCCTTGCCCCTCTCATCATCAGTGCACCCGATTTTGGCCAAATGCTCATGCGCGTGACGCCCGGGGAGGGTTCGAGCGCTCGCCTGGAGGGAAGCCGGCAGGGACACATCGTGGACCTGATTGTGGCGCTGCCCCAGCTCGATGCCGGCCACCCATGCACGTTGAGCTTCACTCCGGTGATTCTCGACCCACCGACGGGTCTTCAAGATACCGGTATTTGGCGCTTGGCGCGTCGCGGATGGTTCAACGCGTTCCAGCCTGCGGCGCCATGGGGCAATCCGCAGCGAGCCGCGAGTTCACCGGCGGGAGTTCTCAGCAACAACGTAATCAGCGATCCGTGCAGCTTTTCCTTGATCTTCTCAGCGGATCACTCCCTCTTTACACCACCGCTGCCGGAAGGCATCTCGTTGGCAAACCTCGTTCGTCAATCCATCGAATTCTGGATCAATAAGCGGACGCGGTCGAATGGCGAGGTGGCGGGTTACATCGACTACTACAACTTCCTCGACGCCAACGCCGGCCCCCTCACCTGCGCATGGGACTATGTGGAAACCACCAACGACCTGGCTTGGCTCGAGAAGACCATCGTCCGGCTGGAATTCATCGCCGATGTGAACGCCCGGCGCGACCAGGATCACGATGGGCTGGTGGAAGCCAGCCAGTCGGGCAATCCCAACACATTGTACCTGCCGGACCGCTCCTCCAATTGGTGGGATGCCGTGAATTTTGGCCATAAGGACGCCTACGCAAATGCGGTGATTTACCGCTCATGGCGCTGCCTCGCTGATCTCGAGGCGAAATTGCATCGCGACTCGGAGCAAGCGCGTTTCACCCAGCTTGCCGATCGTCTGCGCGACGCCTATGCGCGCCAGCTCTTAAATCCGCACACAGGATGGATCGCGGAATGGCGCAGCCGGGAGGGTTTGCTCTACGATCATGCCAGCCCCGTTACCAATGGGTTGGCAGTCGATTATGGTTTGGTAAGCCCCGACCAAGGCCGCGGCATCGTCGACAAACTCTGGGCGAAAATGAAATCCGTGGGATTCAACCGCTACGACTTGGGCATTCCCTCCTGTCTGGAGCCCATCCCGCAAGCGGACTATTGCCAGCCGAACCGATCCAATCCCTCGGACCGGCCTTATGGATCTCCGGAGACGCCGGAAGGCAAAAACACGTTCCAGATGTACCAGAATGGGGGAATTTCGGCGGGAATGGGCACCCACTTCCTGATGGCGAGTTATCGCGTGGGAAGAGCCGAGGAAGCCGATCGAGTGCTGCGGGCGATGCTCGCCCGGCAGCAAGCAGGGTTATTCCAGAACGGCGTGGTAAATCAGTACCCGAAAGGATTGGAATGGGCAACCTGGGAGGGCAAACCGTGCGGCTATGAAGGCTATCTGGCCGACGTCTATTTTTTCCTGATGGCTGCAGTCCTGCGCGAGCCCGCAATGCAGGCGCGCTACTTCCGGCCGATAGTCACGCCGGCCTAATAACTTGTGTCGTATTTCATAATGAGCATAGTCGCCACCAGGACGATTCCGGAGCCCATCATGGCGAGGGCGCTCAAGCGTTCTCCGAGGATGACGGCCGCCATCAGCACGCCGAAGATCGGAACGAGGTAAAGGGAGACCGACGCCACGGTCACGTCGAGGTGTTCGAGCGCCGCGAAGAAAAAGAGCATTGACGCCCCGTACATCAGGATCGCCAGGAACGCAAACGCCGCCCAGGATTTCCAGTCGAAAGTGTGGAAGACGCTCCAGTGGAAAGGTTCCGCCCAGATCAGCAGGGGTATGCTGGCCAGGGAAGCCGTGATGTAACTGAAAATCAGGATTTCGATTTCCTGGAAGCGCTTCATCAAGCCCTTGCAATAGGTGTTGTAGAAGGAAGAACCAAAGCAACCCACCAGGATTAAGCTGTTGCCGACCAGATACTTCATCTCCAAAAAGGAGACGTGGCGCAGATCCTCAACGGACATCAGCATGACTCCCACCAGGCCGATCCCCAGGGAGGCGATCCGCAGTAAGGAAAGTTTTTCGTGCAGCATGAACGAAGCCAGAACTGCGGTGATGACGGGAATCATCAGGTTCAGCACCGCGCCGTTGGAGGCCAATGACCGGGAGATTCCCCATGTCATGCCGAGCTGAGCGAGCACTTGACCCAATACTCCCGCCAGGGCGAAATGGCCCCAGTCCGACCAGGTGGGCCGCACCGCGCCCGGGTTGGCGCGGCGTTTGCGAATGAGCAGGGGAACGAATAGAACTGTCGTGATATAAAATGGGAGAAAGGTGATTGCGATAGGCCCCATGTTGCGGTCGAGAAATTTCACCGCCGTCCCTTGCGCCGACCAGATGAGAGATGCCGCGGCGAGCAAGGTGAAATACCAAAGCATCCTTCCCTTCCCCACCGTTTTGTTCAGCCCCGTTGTAGTTGCCATTTTAAGGTCAGTGGTCAATCGTCAGTTTTGAGTCATCATTTGCTCACAGTCTGGTCGCAACCAGGTCACAAAGCCTCATAGTGTACCGTCCAGCTTGGGATTTTCCAACAGCCAAGCTAGGGTTTCGATCCGGAACTTTAGTTCGCAGTTTTATTTTGATACCCTATCGTCGACTGACGAATCCGTGACAGGCATTCGGACAAAGGTGACATTGATGAAGAAACTCGCTCTCGTTCTTGCCGTTGCTGGTATTTCATTCGCAGCTTGGGGATCGCAAAACCCCGAGGTCACACGCTGGGAGCACCAGGCCCAGAACGTCACCATCATCCGGGATGATAGGGGAATTGCGCATGTCTACGGGAAAACCGACGCGGACGCGGTTTTTGGCATGGAATACGCGCAGGCCGAGGACGACTTTAATCGCGTCGAGAGGAATTACATCAACGGGATGGGACGGCTGGCGGAGGCGGAGGGCGAGTCAAGGGTTATCCAGGACCTGCGGATGAAGCTGTTCATCGACCCGGACACACTGAAGCAGCAATACGCGGAAAGTCCGGCGTGGCTAAAGACGCTCATGAGCGCCTTCGCAGACGGCTTGAACTTCTACCTTTTCCGGCACCCCGAGGTGAAGCCGAGGGTCATCAGGAGATTCGAGCCCTGGATGGCGTTGAGCTTTACGGAAGGGAGCATTGGAGAGGATATCGAGCGCGTGAACCTCGAGCAGCTCGCGGCGTTCTATGGGAACAAGCCGATGACCCAAGCAATCCCGGTGAACGCGGAGGAGACACCCGAACCGGCCGGATCAAACGGCGTGGCTATCGCACCCTCGAACACCCTCCGGCGCCATGCGCTGCTGCTGATCAATCCGCACACGTCATTTTATTTCCGGTCGGAGCTTCAGATGGTGAGCGATGAAGGGTTGGATGCCTATGGCGCCGTAACTTGGGGGCAGTTCTTCGTGTACCAGGGGTTCAACCCGCGCGTCGGCTGGATTCACACATCGAGCGGCGTCAACGCCATGAGCCAGTATTTCGAAACGGTGGATAAGAAGGGCGATCGCTATTATTACCAGCACGGGGACCAGGAGCTTCCGGTCACTGTGGAAGAGATCCGTGTGCCCTACATGACCGATCAGGGAATGGCGGAGAAGAAATTCACCGTTTATCGCACCCAGCACGGGCCGGTGATTGGCGAGCAGAATGGGAAGTGGGTGACCATCCGCCTGATGCAGGAGCCGGTGAAAGCGCTCATCCAGTCTTACACGCGCACCAAGGCTACGGACTACAAATCCTTCCGCCAGACGATGGAACTGCACACGAACTCGTCGAACAACACGATCTTTGCCGATTCCGACGGCGACATCGCTTTCTTCCACGGAAACTTCATCCCCCGGCGCGATCCTCAATTCGATTGGACGAGGCCAGTGGATGGCAGCGACCCTGCGACGGACTGGCAGGGGCTCCTTTCCGTTGACGAGACGCCGCACCTGCTGAATCCGCAGAGTGGCTGGATTTATAACTCGAACGACGCACCATGGTCGGCGGCCGGACCCGGCAGCTTGAAGAAGGAAGATTTTCCACTTTATGTCGAAACCGGCGGAGAATCGGCGCGCGGGCTTCACGCCGTCAGGCTCCTGGAGAGCAAGAGGGATTTCACGCTCGACTCGCTGATGGCCGCAGCGTTCGATAGCTACCTCCCGTGGTTTGAGAAGGCGATGCCCGCGCTGATCAGGGCGTGGCGCCAGGACGCGGATTCGGATCCGTTGAAAGCGAAACTGGCGGAGCAGATCAAGCTCCTGCGCGGGTGGGATTATCGCTGGGGGGTGGATTCGGTTCCGACCACCCTCGCGGTATTCTGGGGCCAAGATGTCGGCCGGCGCTTGCGCGTCAGGATGAACATGCCCGTGTACGATTTTGTGGGCAGCCAGGCGCCTGCCGCAACGCTTTTGGCATCGCTGGCGGCGGCATCCGATCGGCTGACGGTCGACTTTGGGACCTGGAAAATCCCCTGGGGAGAGGTTAACCGGTTCCAGCGCTTCAACGACGATATCGCTCCCCGCTTCGACGACACGAAGCCGAGCATTCCCGTCGGATTCACTTCCGCGCTGTGGGGGTCACTGGCGTCTTTTGGGGCCCGCCCCTATCCTGGAACGAAGAGGTGGTACGGCAGCAGCGGAAACAGTTTCGTCGCCGTGGTCGAATTCGGCAAGACCGTGCGCGCCAGGGCCGTAACCGCGGGCGGCGAGAGCGGCAATCCAGCCTCACCGCATTTCGCTGATGAGGCCAGGCGATACAGCACGGGCGACTTGAGGGAGGTATACTTCTACCGCGCACAGCTTCATGACCACACGGAGCGAACGTACCACCCTGGAGATTAGTTTTCGTCCCAATCCACAAGGTCCGTGCCGGGCGGGTTGCAAAGAGTATTCTGTCCTCCGACGGATTATTCGGTGATTTTCAAAATGACGCCATCAGAGAAATGGGTGTCCAAGCTTCTCACACGATGACCATTACAAGTCCATTATTATATTTTGCAATTGCAATAACTGAATGGTGATAACTGTTCCTATTGCACAACGACACCGAAGCGGTCAGCGCCCATCGAACTCCCGTCCATCACATAAGGGTCAATGTGCCGCGCTTGGGCATACGCGCGCACAACTTTCTGGAATGCTTCCTGAGCGTCCCGCCGCCCCAGGATGGCAACCGCTCCACCGGCGCCGCCTCCCGTAATCTTGGCGCCGTACAACCCCGCCCCGGCGCCTTGCGCGCGCGCCAAATCCACCAGCAGGTCCGTGGCTTCGTTGCCCAGCCCGCATTCGGTGTAGGAGTAATGGGATTGATACATAAGGTCGCCCATCAACCGATAAGCGCACTCGGAAGGCTGCGTTGCCGCGCCCCGCGCCAGTTCCACGAACAATTGAATGCGCTGGTTTTCCTCAACCGAATAACGCGTGCAGTTGCGGACGCGGTACTGGATCTCCGGCCGGACCGTGGTGAACGGGTCGGGATGGAACTGCCCCGCGCGGAGGAACTCGCTTCCCGCCATCCTTTCTGGCAGGCGCAATTCGTATTTCGAGCGGAAGACCGAAGGCGTTAGTTCCGAGAGATATCCTCGCCAACGAGGATCGGTAAGGCGCGGGATGCGGCTGTTGGCGTCCGGAGTGACCGGCAACCCCTCCCAATCACAGATGAGCTTGTACCCCATGAAAGACGCGGCGCGGGCCGCCTCATATTCAATTCCCGTTACCGCGTGGCTCACGCCGGAGTCGATCGCCCAACAATGCAACGCCTCGGGAAGCCGCACAAGCGGGAAAGGCTGGCAAGGCTGGCAAAGCAGCGGCAGCACATAATCCTCGTCGCCCAGGGTGGCCGCGGCTTGATCCATGATTCCGCATGCTGACTCTGCGATGACGTTCTCTACCCACTGGCAGGCCTGCGCCAGTTCGATGCCGTGCAGGTCGATGCCATAGGCGCAGGCGGCGGGCTTCAACACCGCGACTTCCACCGCCGCGGATGAGCTCACCCCCTTGTTCAGCGGCACTTCGGATTGGAGATACACGTTGGCGCCGGTCTTTACGGCATGGGGATAGCGCTGAGCAAGCAGGTAAAAGTTTCCAAAAGTATAAGCCGTCCATCGCACCCTGGGATCGGCGTTCACCATGCGGCGGACCGTGGCCTCATCGCTCAAGGCATCCAACTCAAATTCCACGTGCTCCTGCCAACCCCGTTCGGCCATCTGGGGGTTCCAGAAAACCACGCGCCGATCGTCGCGCAACTGCACCGCGCCCCAAGTGGCTTCGCGGATGGTGGACTGAAACACCAATCCGCCAGTGTAATCAACGTTGCCACCCATCAGGTCCAGGCGCCCCGGGCATCTGCTGATGAAAACCGGGCGGCCCGTGGCAAAGAATTTCCCATCGCCACGAATGCCGGCGACATGCGTTTCAAAAGGGGTCATGAGAGCTCCCGGATGCTGTCCGTCACGTAAGAGATCGTCTCTTCCGTCAGGCGTGGATGGATGGGCAGGCTCACATACTTGTGGAAGAGCGCTTCGGCCACAGGGCACTCGCCCTCGGCGTGGCCGAGTCGGCGGTAAACGGTGGTAAGATGAATGGGCATGTAATGGGACCACACCTTGATGCGCTTGGCGGTGTAAAGCTCCCACATGAAATCTTCTTTGCTCAGCCGAAACTCCGGCTCCACCAGAACGCAATAAATGTGAAAGACGTGCTTCACGTCCGGCGAAACGTACGGTGAGGTGAGGCCCCGAATGCCGCGCAAGCGCTGGCAATAGAGGTTGGCAATCTCAATGCGCCGGGCGTTGAAGCCGTCCAGCTTGGCCAACTGCACCAGTCCGACCGCAGCCTGCGCGTCGGTCATGCGGAAATTGAAACCCACCTCATCGAAATCCAGATACCAATAGCGTTTGCCCATGGGGGTCTTGGATTCGTCAATGGGAAGGTATTTTCCTTTGGGATCATAGGTCAGGCAGCAGAGCGACCGATAAGACAGCATCCGCTCGTAAAGGTCCCGGCGGCTGGCGGTGACCATGCCGCCCTCACCGAGCGTGACCATGTTCTTCTGTTGATGAAAACTGAATACACCGATATCACCCAGACTTCCCGCGCGCCGGCTCTTATACTCAGCGCCCGCCGCGTGAGCGCAATCTTCCACAACGATGATCCCGCGCTGGCGGGCCAGTTCCATGATGGGGTCCATCTCGCAGCACTGGCCGTAAAGATGCACAGGCAGGATCACCTTGGTGCGGTCGGTGATTTTTTCGGCGATGGAAGAAGGGGTTAAATTGAGGGTGCGCGGGTCAACATCCGCAAAGACCACCCGCGCGTTTTGCGCCGCTACGGCATTGGCCGTGGAGATCCAACTGATAGGGGTGGTGATCACTTCATCGCCCGGGCCGACTCCCGCAGCTATCATCGCGAGCTGAAGTCCTGCCGTTGCTGACGTGACCGCAAGACCATACGGAACTCCACAGTAAGAGGCGAACACTTCTTCGAATTTCTTTACCTTCGACCCACAGGAAGGCGCGCTCGCCGCCAGCACCTCACGGAGCGCCGCCTCCTCCTCCGGTCCGTACACCGAGCCGTGGTTGTATTCGAGCTCATGAATTGCCTTGGGGAGATCCATAAATGGCCCTTTCGATGACTTCATCGCAACTGGGGACGGGAGTCCGGCACGTCGCCCGGATTTTTTCCGTGACAAGAAAATGATCGAGGCCGCGCGGCGCCCGCCCCGGCAAGGGGGCAGTTTGGGGCTTGATAAGATCGCGCGAAAAACCCAATCTTTCCGCCAATTTCACCCCCAGATCGAACCGCGAGATC
>Ga0074044_10004042_pt1 | contig 12297 bp, 9 predicted proteins | sample BogForMeECP23OM1_FD_94443 | JGI IMG/M metagenome (GOLD analysis project Ga0074044, IMG submission 94443) | Bog forest soil microbial communities from Calvert Island, British Columbia, Canada - Bog Forest MetaG ECP23OM1 | ecosystem: Environmental > Terrestrial > Soil > Wetlands ...
CGAGGTATCGGGATTGGGAACGTAGAGGAACCCGTCCGCGGGGTCGTAGCCGGCGAATTCGGGGTTGCCTCCGACGTTGACCGAGCCGACCACGGTCGTGCCGTTGATCACGCTCACGTTGCCGGAGCCCGAATTCGGCACGTACACCCATCCGGTCGCAGGGTCGAACTCGGCAGACCACGGAGCTTTCCCCACGGGGATCGAGGTCAGGACCGTCAGCCCGGAGAGAACGCTCACGTTGCCGGTGTTGAAGTTGGGCATGTAGACGTAGCCGTTTTCGCTGTCGAACGCGCCGAACTGCGGCCCGGTTCCGACGTCTATCGAGCCCACGACGGAGGTTCCGTTGACCACGGTCACATTCGCCCCACCGCTGTTCGGGACGTACAGATACCCGTTCTTCGGGTCGTACGTCGGGCGTCCGGGGGTTTTCCCTACGGGCACGGACGCCGGAGCGCTGGCCGGCGACACGGTCACCTGAGACCCCGCCAGGGGACTGGCGGGAGCCGTGCCAGGAGCCGGTGGGCCCACGTCGAGAACGGCGGGAGCCGGCCTCGGCGTAGCAGCGCAACCACCACCGGACAGGAACCCGGCGAGAAGAATGAGCACTGTAACACCGACCGCCAAGGCGAGCCGGTACGGCCTAGCCTTCACACGAGGACGTACACATTGAGTCGTTATACGCGCTTGGCGGCGCCTGGGACTACCGACCCTGCGCTGGACCGGGGCGGCAGATGCCTTCGGGCAGGGTTTATGAAAGCGGGCCCATCGGGTACGTGATGGCGGACCAGGTCCGTTTCGTCTACTCCGGGATCCGTGTCCGAAACCTTTCCCGATCGCTCCGGTTCTATCGGGCGCTCGGGTTCCGAGTGGTGAAGAGGGGGGAATTCTCCCACGGGGGTAAGTGGGTCCACCTCGTCTTCCCCGGCTCCACCCACCGGCTCGAGCTCAATTTCTACTCGAAGGGGAACCCGTTCTACGAACCGTTCCGCCCCGGTACCGAGTTCGACCACTTCGGGTTCTACGTGTCGGATCCGATCCGATGGCTTCGGAAGGCCGTTCGCGCCGGGGGAAGGCCGGCCGTCGGTTACGTGGATGGGCCGTACCAGTTGCTCTACGTGAAGGACCCCGACGGGGTCTGGTTGGGGGTATGCGGCCCCGCCTGGCCCGGCGCCCTGCCGTCGCCCGCGACCATTCTTCGCCGGAAGCGACGGTCCCGTGGCGCGCCGTCGAGGCGGGTGGGTCGGAACCGTTCGGCCACCCGGGGCCGGCGACCCAGACGCAGCTGACCCGGGGCTATCGGTCGATCGCGTGGGCGCGCAGCCGATCCGCGGCCTCCGCGTCGAGAATCCCGTCCGCCCCGAGCAGTTTCGCCGGAGAGGTACCCGCCCGGATCCATCGGACGCTCGAGTGGGGCAACCCTAGCCAGTCAGCGACAAGGACGGCGACCGCGCGGTTGGCCCGCCCTCCGACCGCGGGGGCACGACAGGAGACCACCCAGCGCTTGCGCCACCCGTCCCAGGCAACGGTGTCCGCGGTGCTGCCGGCGCGCACCCAGACCGAGATATGAGCCAACGGGTTCACCGCCTGCTTGGGTCGGATCGGGCCGGTGGATACCCCTCGAACACGTCCGGTCCAGGGTCACTCCCGAGATCGGCCGAGCCGCGTCGGTGCGGAGTCACCTTGAGTATTCCCCGTTGTCGGACGGTCACGACCGGTCCGCGGCCGTCCGAGGTAGACCCTCAACCACGGGCTTCGTTCTCCGGGGGGCCCGGACGCCGACGTGTTCTCCAGACAGCCACGACGATCGCCACCGCCGCAACGGCCACGATCAGCGCGAGGACCGCGAGCCAACCCGATCCAGAGCTGGACCCGCCCGTGACCGTCACCAGCCAGACGAACACCTTCGAGCCGTTGGACGAATCGTTGACCCAGTCCCGGGCCGTGAACGTCCCGCCCGATCCGTAGGTGTGGCTGGCGGACGGACCGCTCGCGGTCTTCCCGTCCCCGAACGACCAGCGGAACGAGTACGGAGTCATTCCCCCGCGTGCCTGGGCAGTGAAGTTGACGGGGAAGGGCGCCGAACCGTTGAGTTTCGAGGCCGAAGCGTTCGCGAGCAGCGGGAGGCCGAACGCCGTCAGGTTCCCGTAGGCTCCGTAGTTTCCCGAGGCGACGTACAGGCGACCGTTGGAAACGACGGGCTCCGTGACGCTGGAGTCGCCTCCCGGAAGAGTGTGGTTCCAAAGAACGGTCCCGTTCGCGGCATCGATCGCTTCGATGTACGCGCCACCGGCGGCAAACACGAGACCGTTCGCCCACGAGAGCGACCCGAGGATCGTGCCACCGCCGACCATCCCCGCGGTCCAGGCCATTGTACCGTTCGCAGGGTAGACGGCGTTGACGGTGTTTCCACCCGCCAGGTAGAGCATGTGGCCATCGAAGGCGCCCCCCGAGAACCCACCCCCAGTGCTCAGGTTCCACACCGGGGCCCAAGACCCTGACGCGCTGACGTTGCTCCGATTGAGCGCGTAGGCGACTCCGTTCTTGTTGGACGCTACGACGAGGGGTGCGCCAGGGCCGGCCTGGATGAGCGTGGGAGTCGACCCGAAATCCGAGTCCTCCCCCGCGACGTTCGGCACCTGCCAGGACCCGCTCACGTTCAGCGTCGTGGCGTTCAGCCCGATGATGGCGTTCGCGTAGAGCGGATATCCCGGGGGGTTCTCGTTCCCTGTCGATAGCCAGAGCGTGTTGTTCTGAGGGTCGAGCGCGGGAGTGGTCCAGATCGATTCCCCCGTGAGATTCGGCGGGGTGGTGTTGAACCGCTCGCTGAGGGTCGGAGACGCGCCGCTGACGTTCAGGTCGAGGAGTCCGGCCGGGACGAGAGGGTTGTCGAAACAGCTGGCGATCCCGATGTAGAGGGAATGGTGGTAGACCAGGGCACTGGCCCAGTCATAGAAGCCGTCCGTGCCGTTGCCGACAAAGTACTCCCAATCCGTGTGACCGTTCGTGGCGTTGAGCGCATACCAGTTCCCGTTCCCACCGCCGAGATACAGCGTGCTGTCGGCGTACGCGGCCGTAGAGGAGATCCCCATGGGGGTGTACCCTCCGCAGGCAGGGTCCGTTCCGAGGTAGTGGCTCCAAAGCACCGTGCCGGTACCGCCGTTCACGGCATACTCGTAGCCGTTCCAGGACCCGTAGTAGACCGTGCCGTTCACGACGATCGGGGCACTGAAATCCGACCCGTTCGAGGTGAGCGACCATGCGGGAAGGAGGCCCGAGACGTTCGAAGGGGCGATCGTGCTTTCCGCAAAGTTCGCGCCGGTCCGCTCGGGGTTCTGCATATACGTCGGCCAAACCCCCACTGCGCCGACCTCGGCAATCGACCGGGCAGCCGTGCCGGTGGGCCCGGCAGCGGCGAGGCTCGGTTGCGCGACCGGAACGGTCAGCAGGAGCACGACGACCGCAGCGGCCACGACGAAGGCACCGGTCAATGGCTCGTCGAGGGGTGCTCCCTTCAAAGAATGTTTCGTTCGGGTCCAGCGAGGCACCTCTCGACCCTGGTGCTCGGTTCCGTAGGAGTGTCGACACGGCAGGAGACACTCTCCTGCCCGTGGTGCCGTTCGGTCCAACGACCCGGGTCCGGGCCCCTTCGCCAACGAGGCAAGTATTATCGCCCGAGACCTCGGTATCACTTTCCCGAGGAGACGCGCGCCGTTCTAGTGATCGCCAATACCTCGCCCGTAGTTGCCGGCCGGTCCCCGGGAGGCCATCGGCTCCGTCGCTCCCAACGAGCAGCCAATTCTGCGAAATGGCCGCTCATCATCGCGGCGGTCGCTTCGGTCGTGATCGTTTTGGCGGTCGGGGCGGCTACGAACTGGTTCTGGTATGCCTCCGTCACCTCGGGCGGGGGCGGTGGCGGCGGGGGTGGAGGGCACTCCGGACCAGGTCCCAACCCATACAACGAGACCATCAGCGCGGTCTACTCGTCGGTGACCTACAACGGCGCGTCGAGCGGGTACTTCGCGGCGCTCGATGGGAGGGACCTCTGCGGGCCCTGCCCTACCCTTCCTACCACGGACTACAACTACACGCCCGCCGTGTCCGGGTTCTGGTTCTACTTTAACGTCACCAGCTCGGCAGCCGCGTATGTGACGCTCGCCAACTTCACCGTGACTACCCGAGGAAGCGACCCGGCCCTCTTCACGCTCTCGCGGGTGGTCTGTTGCTCTCCCAGCTACTCGGAAGTGACGATCCGAGTGGGGTTCACTCCGGGCGCTGAGATGAGCTTGGCCGCGTTCGTTTACGCGGCTTCCATCCCCGACGTCGGCCCCGCCGGGCTGGCGCTGTACTTCAACGCGACATCGCCGTGAACCGCCCGGGCTGTCAGGGCTGCCGGTCCTCCCGCAGGCGGCTCGGTCCGGCCTGAGGCCGGTGAGCCCGCCGAGGCTCGACCGTCCCGATCGGGGAATCGGACATCGCACGCGATGTAGCGGTCTGGCCGACACCGCCCCAGGGGGCCCTGGAATCTGATTGGGGGGGCGTCGCAGCCTCCGGGAACCGATTTCGGAGCCCAAGAGTTCAAGAACAGGAGCTGACAATGTATTTGCCATGATGCGCCGCCGACTGCGCCGATCCAACCGTCGCCGCGGCGTCAGCACGATCGTTTCCGCCGTCCTCCTCGTTGTGATCACCGTGGTTCTGGTCGGCGTTCTCTACGCGATCCGCATTCCGCTTCCCACCTCGCCGCCGTCCATCGGCTACAGTGTGGTCAGCAACCTCCGATTGCCCGCGTGGGGCGACCCCACGGACTGCTATCCAAACCTTCCGAACCTGCCCAGCTACTACCTCGGCAACGGCTCCGGTGACCCTCGCTGGAACACGTACATGAACGCCTGGGAGAACGACTGCGAGAACGGTGATACGGGTCACTACAACCAGATGAACGTGAGCCAGATCATCATCACGCAGGTCTCTCGGACCATCCCCCTCGCGGCCGTTCAGTTCGCTTTCGTCTGCACGAACCTGACTCCCACCTACATCAGCAACGACCTGGTCAAGGGGTCGCTCGCGGCGATGTCCTGGTTCCCCGGAGAGAGCCAGTCGAACCTCTCCGCCAGTGCGCCCAAGCTCGCGAGCTGCGCCACGTTCAACGCGAGCAACTACGGTGGAGGCGCCAACGGCGTCTACTACAACCGGCTCGGATTCTTCGAGCCCCTCAACCAGAACGGGGACATCCTCCAGCCCGGTGACACGATCATCATCTACATCCACACCCCGAACTCGATCTTCGAGGCGCCGAGCCCGATCGAGCCCCAGTCGACGTGGAACACGCCGGACGTGGACGACTACCACGGGGGGCCGCCGTGGTGTTTCACCGTGCCCGGGGCTTGTACCATCGAACTCACGGATACGGCCTCGGTTCCGGCCACCCTGATCGCGGCCATACCCCTGTACGGGTTCTAGGTCCTCGGCCCGCGGACCCGCGCTCCGGAGCGCCCGCGCCGGTTCCGGCGCTCTGGGCGTCTCCGAGAGCCCGAGATAAATAGCCTCAGACTGTCGTGCGTCGAGTGAACGAATCGGATCCGCATCGACCCCCCTTCGAGCCGTTCAAGACCAAGGTGGTGGAGCGGATCCCAAACCCCTCCCGGGAAGAGCGGGAGGCGGCGCTGAAACGCGCCCACTACAACCTGTTCAACCTTCGGTCGGACGAGATCCGGATCGATCTCCTGACCGACTCCGGTACGGGCGCGATGAGCGACCGCCAGTGGGCCGCGCTGATGCTCGGGGACGAGACGTACGCGGGAAGCCGAAACTTCGCGCACTTCGAGGAGACGGTGCGCTCCCTGACCGGGTTTCCCCACATCGTGCCCGCGCACCAAGGCCGGGCTGCGGAGAACCTCCTGTTCTCCAGCCTCTGCCGGCCCGGTTCGATCGTTCCCAACAACATGCACTTCGACACGACGCAGGCCCACGTCGTCCACCAGGGTGCCACGCCGGTGAACCTGGCGGTCCCCGAGGCGTACGACCCGGAGAGCGATTTCCCGTTCAAGGGGAACGTCGACCTTGCCGCGCTCGAGAAGCTGCTGAGCGACGCCGGGCCGGAGAAGGTGCCGCTCGTGATGGTCACGATCACGAACAACACCGGAGGCGGCCAACCGGTCTCCGTCGAGAATTTCCGGGAGGTCGCCCGCATCGCCAGGGCCCATCGGGTGCCCGTGTACCTCGACATGTGTCGGTGGGCGGAGAACGCCTTCCTGGTGCGGGAACGAGAGGCCGGGATGGGCGGCCGGTCGATCCCCGAGATCGGTCGCGAGTTCTTCGACCTGGCCGCCGGCGCGACGATGAGCGCCAAGAAGGACGGGCTGGTCAACATCGGAGGGTTCGTCGCGACCCGCGACGACCGGCTCGCGGAGAGGCTGAAGGAGGCGGTGATCCTCTTCGAGGGGTTCCCGACCTACGGCGGCCTCGCCCGCCGTGACCTCGAGGCGATCTCGGTCGGCCTCACCGAGGCGACCGAGCTCCCCTACCTCGAGCACCGGATCGGCCAGGTCCGCTACCTGGCCGCGCTGTTGGACGACGTTGGGGTTCCGTTCTTCCGTCCGGTCGGAGGGCACGGCGTGTACCTGGACGTGCGTCGGTTCCTCCCCCACCTCGGGGACGAGGACCTTCCCGGGCAGGCCCTCGTGGTCGAGCTCTACCGCGAAGGGGGCGTCCGCGCGGTCGAGGTCGGTGCCCTCATGTTCGGCACCAGCGCGGAAGGTCCCTCCCGCTCCCTCGAGCTGGTTCGACTGGCCATCCCCCGGAGGGTCTACTCCGCCAGCCACCTGGCCTACGTAGCGGACGTGGTCGGGCGAGTGTTCGCACGCCGATCGGGCGTTCGAGGGGTCCGGATGGTCTACCGGCCCGAACGGCTGCCGCACTTCACTGCCCGCTTCGCCCCGGCCTGATTCCGCCGCGGGGCGCTGGAACGATGCCTCGGACCTCGACCCGGAGGGTGGGGGCGACGCAGCTTAACGGGGTATATCTTCGAAGGCAGTACGCCCCCAGGAGAAGGCGTGAAGGGAACGCACGGTCGGTCCGGTAGTACTCGCGCTGCGATCCGGCCGGTCAGGATTCGGGCGAAGCCGTCGCCCCGTGCCCGGCGTCCGGGTCCGCACGCCAAGGTCTCACTGCCCGACGTGGGTACCGATCCGGACCGGGTGCTTCTGGCGTCGCTCCGGGTCCGAGTCCGCGAGGAGATCTGGACCGGCTCGTTCTCCCGACGCCATCCCAAGGAGTGCGTGGAGATCCTCAACCATCACGTGGTCACGACGGACGTCTCGGTCTCAGACCACTGGATCAGCGGCCAGCCGCCGGGGGTTTGGGGGAGGGAGATCGCAGCCTATCCGGATGTGGTGAACGTGGACTGCCTTGCGGAGGTCGGCGAAGGGTCCCTCTACCGCATCATCTTTAGGAACCCGCCGGTCGTCTACCTCTACCGGCGACTTCGCCTGCCGTTCCCCCTGCCGCTCCGCATCCAGGACGGATTCATCCGGTGGGAAGTGGTCGCTCGGGCTCGCGATTTCCGGCGCATCCTAAACTTCGCCCGCCAGGCGGACCCTGCGGCGCAGGTCGTTTCCCTACGGAGTCACCCCCTCCGCGACCACCATCCCCTGCTGAGCGAGATCCAACGCACCCTGCTGAGCGAAGCGATGGCGGCGGGCTACTTCGCCGTGCCCCGACGCATCTCGCTGACGGACCTCGCTCGACAGCTGGAGCGGAGCAAATCGTCCGTCTCGGAGGCGATGGCGCAGATCGAGCGGAAGCTTCTCGAGAGCGCGTTGCGCCCGGACTCCTTCGCGCCGTAGAAGTGGACCGCCGCGGAATGGGGACTCTTGGCACGGAGCGTTGGAAGCCACGCAGGAGATCGAGGGCACGTCGTGCGAGGCGCGTTTGAAACCATTATCGTGGGTGGCCGTGTGAAGATGGGGATGGCGGACCTCCTGGTACGAGCCAGCGGCCTTGAGATCGCTCACCGTTCCTCCCATCTCCGTGCTCCCGCACGGCGGTCGTTACCTGCCTGACGGTCCGTCGCCAGGCCTGAGGGGGAACCATCGAAGTGGACGGCGCGGTGGACCCGGCCCCGACATCCGCCAGGGCCGACGAGTCTCTGCCGGAAGTGACGAAGTGCGCTCGAACCCCGACGGTCCTGTCCGCGGGAATTGTGGCTCACAACGAGGAGCGGAATCTCGAGACGGCTTTCCGTTCTCTACACGACCAGGACCTGCCCGAAGACACCGCGTGGGACGCGTTCTGGATCGTTGCGAGCGGGTGCACCGACGGAACGGTCGCGGTGGCGGAACGTCTCGCGAAGGAGGACCCTCGCGTACGCGTGCTGGTCGAGCCCGAGCGGATGGGAAAGGCCCACGCGCTGCGGGAGGTCTTCGTTCGGGCCCGAGGATCGGCGCTGGTCCTCCTCAACGCGGACGCAAAGGCCGAGGCCGGAGCCGTCCGGGCCCTCCTGGATGTCGCCCGTGACCGTGCGGCGCCGTTCGCCGTCATGGGCCGCCCGGTGCTCCCCCCGGGCACAAAGGGTCGATGGACGCAGGAACTGCGACTGATGTGGTCGCTGCACCACGAATTCCACCTCGAGCTCCAACGCCTTGGCGGAGGGGCCCATCTCTCGGACGAGCTTCTTCTGGTCAGCCTGCCGGGGTTCCCCACGCTCCCCGACGGGACGATCAACGACGGCTCCTATCTCGGGGTCTGGCTCTCCCAGCACGGGGGCCACCGTCTCTACGCGCCGGAAGCACGAGTTACGGTCGACGTTCCGGGGTCGGTCCGGGATCATCTCGAGCAGCGACGCCGAATCGTGTACGGGAACCAACAGGTGACGGTCGCCCTCGGCGAAGCCCCCAGCACTTTCGTCGGATACGCGCTTCGTTCACCCGCCCGTGCGGTCGAGCTTCTCCGCCGGTCCCATCTGTCCAAGAGAACCGGCTGGACTCACCTCGCTCGGCTCGCTGCGGCAGAGGCAGTCGCGATCACCCTTGCGAACTGGGACCGCCTGCCTCCTCCCACCGACCACGTCCGATGGCGACGAATCCGCTCCACGACGGCCGTCGGATCGGTCGGCCTTCCGTCGCCACTCCGGTTGAGGGGCTCCGCTGCCCACCCCTCCCCGATCCACGTCGAGGGCCGGGTGTCCACCCTCGTCGGCGTGGCCTCCCAGTTTGGAACCGGCGTCGCCTTGCCCGAGCTCGTGAGACTCCTCCCCAACGAAGCGCCCGCGACGGTTCCCGAGGTGCGAAGATGGCTGGAGTCTCGGCCCCATCTCGCCCGCCTGGACGGCGAGCGGGCGTTCGCCCCTGACTCCGTGACGGACGGCGAGGTAGCACGGGCGAGCCGGGGCCACCAGTACCTCCAGCAGGCTCACGAGCTGTTCGCTGGCCCGTTGCGCGGCGCCCTTCGGTGGACCCGGTGCGTCTACGTGACCGGGTCGGCGGCCTACGGAGAGCCCGGGCGCGGCGACGACCTCGACCTGTTCGTCGTGACCCGTCGGGGGTCGCAGTGGTGGTTCCTTTTCTACGCCTACCTGACGCTTCGGATCACGCGGATCCGGAAGGGAACGCCCATGGAGCCGCTCCCCTGCTTCAACTTCGTTCTTGACGACGTAGAAGCCGCCAGGGAGTTCGCCGGTAACCGGGGATTCCTCTTCGCCCGGGAGGCCCTGACCGCCAGACCCGTGAGCGGAGAGGGGTACTATCGCGCATTGCTCTCTCAGGCTTCCTGGATGGCCGAAGAGATCCCTCGACTCTACTCGGAGCAGAACCGGGAGCCCGTCACCTCCGTCCGTAGCGCCCCTCCGACTCCGCTTGCGGTACGGTTGCTGAACACGGCGCTCTTTCCCTGGCTAGCGGCGTACCTTCAGGGGGTCGCGCTTAGCCGGAACGGGCGGTTCCGCAGAGCGGCCAGGCACGACGAACGATTCCGTGTCGAGACGCGCTGGCGCAGGCTCGCGTTCACGTCACGCAAGTTCGAACGTCTTCGCGAGAGCTATCGAACCCCCGAGGCACCTCGACCGACCCCGCAACCGCAGCGTGGAGCGACGGCCCGCCCGTCGATCTCGGAGACGCCTCAGGTATGTGCTGCGGAGTGACGTCCCGACGGATCCTGGCCGTGCGGAGCGGCCCGAACGGGAGACCGGGCCCAGGCGGGTCATGTCGGTAGCGGCCCGGGGCCGCGGGGACGCCCCGTCGCCTGCCGAAACAGGGAAGGGGCTCGGTTCGGAAGAACCGCAGAGCCTCGAGTTGATACTTCCGGACCGGAACGTACCCCTCGGGTTCGTCGGGAACGGGGACGTCGTCTACCTGGTGGGTGGAGACCGGTCGGCTCGATGGCCGGTCGAGTTGCTCCGCCAGGGATGCGCGATGCTCTCGATCTCGGACCGGACGGTAGGAGGTTCCGCGGAACTGATCACGGACCCAGTCGAGAGACAGGGGATACTCGACCGGTTTCGGGAGAAGTACGGAACGGAACAGTATGCCCGGTGGTACGGGAGCCCTGCGCGGGTCCTTCGCATCCGCCTCGGCGCGCCCCGGCCCCCGGCGGGCGTCGGCGAACGATACTACGGCTGGATCGCTTCCGAGTTCGACAACATCGCGGACGACTACGACCGGCACATACTGGGGAACCGGATCAATCGGCTGCTGCGCGACCGCTCCCTAACGGAGCTCCGAAGGGCGTTCGGCCGGGCTCCTCGGCTCCTGGAGATCGGCTGCGGCTCCGGCATGGAGACCCTGCCGCTCCTCGCGGAGGGGCACGAGGTCTTCTGCGTCGATATCTCCGAGCGGATGCTCGAGGTCGTCCGGCAGAAGGCACGGAAGGAGGGCGTCTTCGAGCGCCTGCAGACGGCGCAACTGGCCGCCGCCGAGTTGCCGCGGTTTCTCGAACAGGTCGGACCGGCAGCGTTCGACGGCGCGTACTCGACGTATGGGGCTATGAACTGCGAGTCCGATCTCTCGCCCATCCCACCAGCGCTCCACGAGCTCCTCCGACCCGGGGGTCGCTTCGTCGCCGGCGTCTACAACCGGTGGTGCGCATTCGAGCTGCTCGGGTACTCCCTCACCGGCCGGTTCGACCGGGCCTTCGGTCGCGCCGGGCGGCCGGTACGGGTCGGGTCATCCCGGTTCTGTGTCGACGTGTACGCCCATTCCCCGCCGACCTTCGAGCGAACCTTCGCCCCGTGGTTCGTTCGGGAACGGCTGGCAGCCGCGCCGGTCCTCCTCCCTCCCTCCGACCTCGTCGCGTACGCGGAACGGTTCCAACGTCATTTCGCCGCCCTGGACCGATGGGATCAGGCGATCGCGGCACGATGGCCGTTCTCACTCCTCGGCGACCACTTCCTGCTGACGCTACGCAGCGAGAAGCTGGGGCCCGCGGCGACGTAGTCGGTCCGGTTCAGGGCCCGTTATGGCTGGGAACCGCGGGGACCAGTGAACGATCGAGGTGTGACCATCGAGCCGGGTCAGAAAACCCTCGCAGGAGCTTGAGATAGAACACCGGGCTGTAGAGGACGTTTCGGAACTTCCGGCTGTTGAGATGCATCAGCAGCACTACCTCGGCCGAGTACGCTAGCTCGCGCGGCCTCCAGCCGGACGAGCGGCGGATCGCTGCACCCTGGAACTCGGGCCAGTGGGGGGCCGCCCGATACGTGCCGTGATGCACCATCGCTTCCGCCACGTAACGGGTCGCGAGCCGCTGCCGGCGGGCGGCGAGCTGCAGGTAGTAGGTCTCTCGTCCTTGGGCCTCGTCCGGGATCCCGGCGTCCAGGGCCCACTGGCGGCCTACGAGCGTCAACCCGAGGGGCAGACCGTACCGGAAACGATGGCCGAGGGACATTCCCACGACCGCGGCCGTCCTCGGTCGAGCGTACTCGCGCACCGCCTGCGCGTAGAAATCCGGGCGTTCGATCACGACGTCGCTGTCCACGAACAGGACCGGATCGGTGTCCGCGGTGGCGAGCGCCAGGTTCCGAGCCCGGCCGAGACCGACCCGATCGTCGTAGACCTGCGCCCCGTGCGCCCGGGCGATCTCGGGCGTCCCGTCCCGGCTCGAACGGTCGACGACGATCAGGTGGTGGACCGGGACGTGCGCGCGGACGGCGGTGAGCGTCTGATCAAGCGTCCCGGCCGATTCGTACGTGGCTACCAGAACGTCTATCGGCGGCGTCTCCGGCGACTCTCGGGAAGGTCGCGCCTGCCCGGTCGTCGGCACCGGAGCGGGGGATTGTGGCCCGAAACCGACCGACATGGGTGAGCC
>Ga0074044_10004043_pt1 | contig 12296 bp, 11 predicted proteins | sample BogForMeECP23OM1_FD_94443 | JGI IMG/M metagenome (GOLD analysis project Ga0074044, IMG submission 94443) | Bog forest soil microbial communities from Calvert Island, British Columbia, Canada - Bog Forest MetaG ECP23OM1 | ecosystem: Environmental > Terrestrial > Soil > Wetlands ...
TCGGGAGGGGAGAGCAGTCCCACGTGACCGAGCATCTCGGCGTGAGCCACGCTTCCGGCAAGGTCGTAGCGCGCGAGCGAGCGGTCCACCGACAGGGAGGCGAGGAATCCCGCCTGAGGGGTGCGAACATACGATGGAGTAGGAGATGAATCGGTCATGGAGCGGTGCGCACCGGGCGCGTTCAGGTCCGTAGGTCCGGGGTCTTGACCGCCGTGGGCCGGGCCCGGGCACCGACGGCGGCCCACGTTCGCGCCGGGAGCCCCCAGACGTAGATGAACCCCTCCGCCATCTGTCGGCGGTACTCATCGCCGGAGGAGTACGTCGCGAGCTTGGGCTGGTAGAGAGCGAGCGGAGAGCGGCGTCCCGAGACGTGGGCGGACCCCTTGAAGAGCTTCACCGTGACCTCGCCGCTCACACGTTCCTGCGTCGCTTCGACGAACGCATCGAGCGATGTACGCAGGGGAGTGAACCAGAGGCCGTCGTAGATCAACAGGGTGTAGCGTTGCTCGACCGTGCGCTTGAAGTCGAGAAGGTCGCGCGGGAGGACCAGGGCCTCGAGCGCTTGGTGGGCGGCGATCAGCACGACCGCGGCGGGGCATTCGTAGACCTCCCGGGACTTGATACCGACCACTCGGGACTCGAGATGGTCGATCCGACCGACCCCGTGGGCCCCGGCGGTGCGATTGAGCCCGGCGATCAGTTCGTGGAGAGGGGCCCGGTCGCCGTCGACGGCGACGGGCAGACCCTTTTCGAACGCGATGGTGACGTACTGGGCCTTCGCCGGGGCATCCGACGGCGCACAGGTCCACCCGTAGGCCTCCTCGGGAGGCTCGACCGACGGGTCCTCGAGGATGCCGCACTCGACGGAGCGTCCCCAGAGGTTCTCGTCGACACTGTAGGGCGAGGACTTCGTCGCGTCGACCGGGACGTCGTGCTCGCGGGCGTAGGCGATCTCGTCCTCCCGGGTCATCTCCCATTCGCGGGCCGGGGCGATGACCGTGAGCTCGGGCGCGAGACCGGTCGTCGAGAGGTCGAATCGGACCTGGTCGTTTCCCTTCCCGGTACAACCATGGGCCACAAACTTCGCCCCCTCCTGATGGGCCACCTCGACCAAATGACGGGCGATGAGGGGCCGAGCGAGCGCGGTGCTGAGCGGATAGACGCCCTCGTAGAGAGCGTTCGCGCGCAGGGCCGGGGCGATGAACTCCTCGGCGAACTCCTGCCGCGCGTCGGCTACGTAGGCCTGGGTGGCTCCCGAAGCTTTCGCCTTCGCCCGGACCTTCTCAAGGTCGACGGGCTGACCCACATCGACGGTGACCGACACCACGTCGGCCCCTTTCGCCTCCATCAGCCAAGGGATCGCGACCGAGGTATCGAGCCCCCCCGAGTACGCGAGTACGACCTTGGGCTTCGCGGCGGCGCGCTTCACAGAACGTAGCGCACGAGGGACAGAGATTTATACCGTGTGACCGTCATTGGACAGTTCTGGACCAAAGTGTCCGAAATCGGACAATCATGCCCGACGAGTCGGTAGCGGAGAGAGTTCGCGAGTACCTGGACGCACATCCAGCGCTCGGCGACGCCATCCGGATGCGAATCGGCAACTATTCGGCCATCGCCCGGCGGGTCTCGGCGGACCTCGGAATACCGGCCACGGACGCGGTCTTGGCCGCGTGCCGACGCTATCCTCACGGACGGGCGGAGAGCGCCCGGGAGGCGGGAGTGCATCGCGTGATGCGCAAGAGCCGTATCGAGACCCGAACGAAGGTCGCCGCCGTCACGCTGAGTCAGGGTGCGGATGTTCTCCAGCGCCTCGGGGACGTCGTCGAGGAACTCCTCGACGAGAACCTCCTCTGCCGGGTGATCCAGGTCTCCCGGGGAACGGTCGTCATCGTCGACGAGGACTCCGTGCCTCGGGTCCTTCGTCGTCTACGGGAGAGCCAGTTGATCTCGGTCCGCAAGAATCTGGTCGAAGTCGCGGTAACGAGCCCCGAGAGCATCGAAGAGACCCCGGGCCTTTTGCGCCACCTCGCCGGCGTGCTCGCCTCCCAGGAGATCAACATCGTGGAGGCGCTCTCCTGCTACACCGACACGATCTTTCTCCTGCAGGAGGACGACCTCACGGCCGCGTTGGGGGCACTGACGAAGACCGTATCGTAAGCCGTTCATCGCTTTCCGGAAAGACGAGCGTCCTACCGAAAATACGAAGCGAGCCGGAGGGCGACCGAGATTCAGTAGCACGAATTCCGGAGACGACATAACCGTTATGTGGGGTCGCGCGTAGTTCGATACATGGGCGGGCCCCCCGCTCCCTCGAATCCGCCGCCCGTTGCCTCGTCCCCGGCCCGCTCGGCGGTCCTGACGCTGCGGGAGAAGTTCCTCATCGGGGTGATCTACGCCGTTATCGCGGTCGCCACCACGATCGGTTTCTTGCTGCTGTTGGTGGTCGCGAAGTCCTACGCGCTCTTTCTGCCGCTCGGGGTCCTGAGCTTCACGCTGGGGCTCCGCCACGGGGTCGACGCGGACCATATCTCGGCGATCGACAACACGACGCGGAAGCTCCTCCAGCAGGAGCAGCGCCCCCTCACCGTCGGGACCTGGTTTTCCCTGGGCCACTCGACCATCGTCATCGGGATGATCGTCGCGTTGGTCGTCGCCTTTGACTTCGTGAACCACACCTACGGAACGTTCGCCGCGGTCGGGTCCGTCCTGGGCACGATCGTGTCCGGGGCGTTCCTTTGGATCATCGGGCTGATCAACCTCGTCATCGTCCTCGAGATCTACCGGATCTTCCAGGGACTCCGGGCCGGCCATCTCTCCGAGGAAGCTCTCGAAGAGCAGCTCAACAAGCGCGGTTTCATGAACCGCTACTTCGGCCGTCTCTTCCGGATTGTGAACCGACCCTGGCAGATGTATCCGGTCGGCGTTCTGTTCGGGCTCGGGTTCGATACCGCCTCCGAAGTGACCGTGATCGCGCTCACGCTGGGGCTGTCGACCGGGGTCGCTCCCGTCCCGGTGTGGACCGCCCTCCTCATGCCGTTCCTCTTCACATGCGGGATGGTCGTCGTCGATACGACCGACGGCATCGCGATGCGCTACGCCTACGGGTGGGCGTTCCTGAAGCCGATCCGGAAGGTCTACTACAATCTGACCATCACAATCATCTCGGTGCTGGTGGCGTTCGCCATCGGGACCCTCGAGGTCCTCACCGTTCTGGCCTCCGAGCTCGGCCTCTCGGGTCCGTTCTGGAACAGCTTGAACGCGGTCAACGGGGAAGCCGCCTGGCAGTACGTTGGCTTCGGGATCATCGCACTCTTCGTCGGGACGTGGCTCATCGCCATGGCCATCTACCGACACCGAGGCTACGAGGAGATCGGCTTCCCGCCCCGGCTGCCGCCGAGTACCGGACCCGACCGAAACCCCACCGCTCCGGTGATTGAGCCATGACGTCACGCGTCGTCCGCGTGGGCGTCTCGCTCGAACCCGAGCTGTTGGGACAGCTCGATGCGTGGGTGCGCGAACGGAACAGCCCCAGCCGGTCGGACGCGATCCGGGCGCTCATTCGCAAGGAGGTGTCCACCCGGACGCTCTCGAACCCCGACTCCGACGCGCTCGGAGTGGTGGCCCTTCTCTACCGCCACGACGCTCCGAACGTCCTCCAACGTCTCACAGCGGCCGAGCATCGCTGGGGAGAGCACATCCGGTCCACCACGCACGTTCACCTCGAGGGAGATGCGTGCGCCGAAGTGGTCCTGCTGCTCGGCCGGCGGCGGGAGATCGAGAAAGCAGCCGAGGACCTCCGAGGGGTGAAGGGGGTCCTGGACGGCGGCTGGCTCGTGGCGGCGCCTTCGGTCGCCGGCGGCCGGACGGGCCATCACCACCCCCACGGCGGCCGAGGGTGACGCGCCCGACGCGCTCGCGTCCGGAGGACCGCCTCGCCCAGGTGGTCCTGAACCAGTGCCTCGGGCTCCGGCGCGGGGAGGCCCTCACGGTCGAGGCCTGGGACCACGCGCTCCCGTGGGCGCGGGCGTTCGTCCTCGAGGCCCGGCGTCGAGGGTGCGAACCGACGCTCGTGGTCGAGGACGAAACGGCGTTCTTCCGCTCGCTCGCGCAATCCGGCTCCCGTACGGTTCCGAGCGCTCCGGCGGCGATCGCGGAGGCGAGCGACGCCTACGTGTATTTCCCGGGCCCCGAACAGTTCTCTCGCTTGCTGGGACTATCGGCCGAGGAACTGGATGCGGTGCTGGGTCGTCACGGAGCGGGATGGTGGCGGGCGGCGCGACGAGCGGGGCTCCGGGCGGCGCGCATCGCGGTCGCCGCGGCGACGGCCCCGGCGGCCGCCCGATTCGGGGTGGACCGGGACGCCTGGCAACGAGAACTGATCCAAGGCAGCCTCGTCGCTCCCGACCGACTCGCCCGAGCCGCGGCCCATCTGGTCCGGCGACTCCATCGGGCCCGTCAGGTTCGCCTCCGCCATCCGAACGGGACTGACCTCGTGGTCGAACTCCTGCGGGCTCCCCCGGTGGTCGAGGACGGACGGGTGGACCGTGCGGACCGCCGGGCCGGTCGATTGTGGACGCAGATCCCGACGGGGGTGGTGGCGGTGCCGTTGGTTCCCGGAGTCGGGGAGGGCGTCTGGGAATCGAATCGGGAAACCTACAACCGGTTCGCCGACCCGCCGGTCGCGCTCGGAGCGAGGTTCTCGTTCCGACATGGGCGGCTCACGGAGTATTCGTTCGACCGGGGCGGTGCGGCGTTCTCGCGCGAGTACGCCCGGGGAGGACGGGGTCGCGAACTTCCCGGCGCGCTGACCTTCGGCGTCAATCCCTCGATCTCCCGCGCGCCCGAGGTGGCCGACGTCGCGGCCGGGTCCGTGAGCCTCCTCCTCGGCGGGAACCGGTCGCTCGGTGGCCGCAATCCTTCCCGCTTCTCCTACCTCACCACGCTCGCTGGCGCGACCGTGGAGCTGGACGGACAGCCGTTCCTCGCCGAAGGCGTTCCGGTGAGCTGACCGGACCCCTCGACCGCCACGGGCCGGAAATTCGACCTAGGGCGAGGGAGGCACGTCGATGCGTCGAGCGAGCTCGAGAAGGAGCGTCCCGGCGACCTCGAGGTGACGCGCGGAGACCTGCTCAACGTTCACCCCGATCGGAACCGCGAGGTGCTCCGCGCGGGCCATCTTCGCGACTCCTTCCCACACCGAGACCGCGATCTCGACACTGCGGCGGGCCGCGTCGCTCTCCTCGCCGTCCAGGATCGTGCGCTCCGCGGAATCAGGAAGGTCCGCCCCCAGCCACCGTACGAACTCCGCATCCTGGTCGTCCGCGATCGGCGCGACGCTGAGCAGGACGGCGGCCGGAGGGATGGATGCCTGGCGGCAGAGAAGGTCGTACTGGAGCAGGACCTTGCGCGCGGCCTCGGCATCGAACAAGAGCTGCGTGGTGAAGAACGACGCCCCGGCTCGGGTCTTCGCGAGCATTCGGTGCGCTTCCCCAGTCCGTTGGGGGATCGCGATGTTGCCGATCCCCCCGCCGGCGGCGGCAAAGATCGGTCGGCAGATCTGGTCCGCCTCCGCGACCGGAGGCCCCGGATACGGGATGTATCGGCTGCTGCCCCCGACGAGGACGGCGTGCCGGATGCCCCGCTCCACCGTTTCGTGGGCCCAGCGCTCGAGCGCCTTCGAATCGGCCAGGTGGGCTACGACCTTGTTCAGGATGACTTCCCGTCCCGTGCGCTCGGTGAGGGCTCGAGCGTAGGCCGGGAGGTCGCCCGACCGGTAGTGAGGCTGTCCTTCGTGGTTCTCGTCCACGAGTTCGGGAATGTCGAGAGCGTCGACCCGGGGAACGGCCTCGATCAACCGGGCGACAGCGGACGTGCGCTCCTCGACCCGATGGGCGGGAGTTCGGGCGGGAGACGGAACCGGCTCGAAAAGGAGCGGCGAGGCGCGCAGCGCCTCCGATAGAGGACGAACCATACTCGGGAACCCGCGGAGTAACTTCGGGGGAGTCGAACGGAATAAAGCGTTTCGTCCCCGGAATCGTTTGCAAAGAGCGTAACCGTCGGTCGCGCGGAGCAATGACGCACCGGAGGTTCGGCGAGAGCGAGGGGAGCACCCTCGCCCGCCCGAACACTCAAGTCGCTCCGGACGCTCGACCCGGCGTGAGCGACCACCGCCTTGGACCCGCGCTTTCGCTCGTTCGACAGGGACTCTCGGTCGGTCGCGAGTTCGGCATGCACTCCCTCGAAGCGCTCCTCTGGGTCGCGGAGACGGTCGAAGAATCGGTCTACGTGCCCCGTTCCCTCGTTCGAAATGCTGAGGGTCTCTCTTTCATGCTCGCCAATCCGCCGTTGCGCGTGGGGGCGTTCTCCTCCCTGCGCTTCTGGGTGGACCGGGTCGAGGTACCTTCCGCTCGAGTACGGCTAGGCACGGGTTCCCCCCGGGCCTGGAGGACCGCCGCCGAGATCAGCGGGGCCGCTCCGCTCGAGCTCCGTCCCGGTGAACCGACCGAGGTCGCCCTCGACCAGGTCTCGACCGGTGTCGAGCGGGAGGTAACGGTTCGGCTGGAGCTCCAAAGCGTCGCCATCCCACCGCTGGTCTGGTTCGAGTTCACGGAGGCCCCGCGAACCGAGGCTTCGCCGTGAATCTGTCGGCCGCCTCGCCGTCGGGCCCACCCCCCAACGTACCGGTATTGCTCACGAGCCTCGCTTCCGCCGTCCTCCTGGACGGCCGGGGCGACCTCGAGCTCCCTCGGGAGACGCGAGGGGCCCTGATCGACTGGGGGGGAGTCTACGGCCAGCTGATTCGGCTCTCGGGTCCGTGGCGCCTCTCCCTCGCGACCGAGTCGGGAGCCACGGCGCTCTCGGACTGTCTCACGGGCGTCGAGAAAGCTCCCGGCCGCTGGCGGAGCCGCCATCGGCTGGGTCGGTTCGACGTCATCCAGGACATTGTTGCCGTCCCTTCCCCATCGGGTGCGATTCGGACCCTGTCGGCATCGATTCCGGAGGGTCCCCCTGCGTCGCTGCTCGTCGTGAGCACCTTCGCTCCGTACCTGCTGCCCGTGCTGGTCGAGGGGATACGCCCGACCGCGTTCCATGTCGAGGCTTCGTCCCGCGGACTGACTGTTCGCCAGCGAGGATTCGCCCTGGACTATCGCTCGAGCGTGACGCCCTCCCGCATGTTCCTGAACCGGGCCGCCTGGGGGGGAGGGCGATTCCAGGGACCGGTCGAGCAGGTTGCATCGCACCACGAGCTGACGGTGGTCCCTGGCCGGCCCGCGACGATCTCCTTTCTGCTCTCGGGCGGGCTCGAACGGGACCTCGGTCCATCGAACGTCGCCGACGCCGTCCTCTCGGACCCGAACGCCGCCGCGCGGGCAATCGACGCGGCGGACCGCACCTGGGAACAGGGTACTCCGATCCTGCGTTTCCCGAATGCCCCGGGGCTCGAACGGGCGTATGGGTTCGCGCGAGCGGCCCTCCGCCGGCTGTACACTTCTCCCGGGGAGGGGCTCACGGGGTTGGTCGCCGGATACCCTTGGTACTCCTCGATCTGGTGCCGCGACCTCGCCTGGATGCTGCCGGCGACCCTCTGGCTCGGAGACTTCGACTGGGTGGCGCGATCACTCGCTTCCGTGTTCCGGTTCCAGCTGCACGCCGAGGTGCCGTTGCTCGGCGGCGAACCGGGCGAGCTTCCGATGCAGATCTCGCCGGGCCCGATCTTTCTCTACGGGACGTCGGACACGACCCTCTACTATCCCGGCCTCGTCGCTCAGTACCTTCGTCACTCGGGAAACCGGGAAACCGCGGCCCAGTGGTCGGCGGTCATCGAGCGAATCCTGGGGTGGGGGCAGGCCCGTACCGACGCGGTCACGGGGCTGCTCCGGCACGGAGGCGAGGCCGAGGAAATCGCCACCGCTACCGGGCAGCTCACTCGCGTTCGGTACGGAATCGACTCTCCCGACACCACGATCTGGGATTCGGTGAATCGTCGCGAGCACGCCATCGATGTCCAGGTCCTCTGGCGACAGGCCCTGCTCGCGGCCGCCGAGCTCCACGAGGGAGGGGCGAGTGCGTCGCCGGGGAGGGATTGGGTTCAAGCCGCGGACCGGATCGCTCGGTCCGTCCGGGAGCTGTATCCCTGGTCCGAGGAGGGATACCTCTACGACTCCCTCCGCAGCGGTGCTCCGGTCGCGCGGGTGCGGCCCAACGCGCTGCGCACGGTGACCTCGGGCATTCTCGACCCCGACCTCTCTCACGCCCTCGTGCTGCGCGCCGCGAAGGAGGACCTCACGACCCCGTGGGGTGTTCGCACGCTGTCCGCGAAGGACCCCGGGTACGACCCTCAATCGTACCACGACGGAGAGGTCTGGACGATCGCGACCGCTTGGGCTGCCGAAGCGGCTCTAGCGGTGGGAGAAGTCGAGCTCGGACTGCGGTATCTCCGCACGATCGGAGAGCGGATGGACCTCGAGGGAGGATGGGCGAACGAATGCTACCGCGGCGACCGGCCCGAGGCCTTCGATTCCTGCTTTCTACTCGGCTTCAGCGTCGCCCCGTTCCTGACGACCCTCTTCGAGCGTCTCTGGGGACTCTCGGTGGACGCCCGAGTGCCTCGGCTCGAGGTCGACCCCTCCTTCCCCTCCGACTGGGATTCGTCTTCCCTCGAACAGCTGCGCATCGGCTCGGGAGTCGCCGCGCTGGATTGGACGCCCGTGCGAATGCGGATCTCCTGGTCCGGACCGGACCCTCTGCAGGTGAGAATGCGCGGAAGTCAAGCGGTCGTGGCTCCCGGGGGCTCGGTCGACCTACCCGTCAACGTCCCGACGCGGTGAATCTTCGATAGCGGGAACCGGCGGCCAGAGCCTTCTTATTCTTCGAACACAGGACGGACCGATGCCGGCCGCGATCGAGGTTGACGGCCTCGTCAAGCGCTACGGAACCCTCGCGGCCGTCGACGGGATCGGATTCTCCGTCCCGCCGGGCACGGTCTTCTCGTTCCTCGGGCCGAACGGGGCCGGCAAAACGACAACCACCGAAATCCTCGAAGGGCTGCGTCGCCGCACCGAGGGACAGGTAACGGTGCTGGGACTCGACCCGTGGGCCGACGGCACGGAACTCCACCGACGCATCGGGGTCATCCCGCAGGACTTCCGGTTCTTCGAGAAGATCACGCCGAAGGAGGCGATCGTTTACTATCGCGCCCTCTTCGGAACGAACGTCGACCCGAACGCCCTCCTCGAACAGGTCGAGCTCTCGGACAAGGCGAACGCCCGCTACGATACGCTCTCGGGCGGGCAGAAACAAAAGTTCGGCCTCGCCCTCGCGCTCACGAACGACCCCGAGATCTGTTTCCTCGACGAACCGACCACCGGCCTCGACCCGACCGCCCGCCGGGCGATCTGGGCGGTGATTCGAAATCTGAAACGCGAGGGCCGTACGGTCTTCCTGACGACCCATTACCTCGAAGAGGCGGAGATGCTCGCCGACCAAGTGGCGATCATTCACCACGGCAAGATCATCGCCGCCGGTGGCCCGGCAGATATCATCCGGGCCCATGGGAAACCTGCGCGGATGACCGTCGAGGGAAGCCCGGCCCTCGCGGCCTATCTCCGGATGAACCTCGGCGCGTCCGCCGTCGAGGAGGAGGGGAAGGTATCGGTGACCCTCAACGACAAGGGGGACGCCCTCAAGATCCTGACCGCCATCGAGGCAAGCGGGCTCCCCTGGACTTCGTTCACGACCACGCACGACACGCTGGAAGATGTCTTCGTCCGTTTGGTCGGACAGATGGACGAAGGAGCGCTCAAGACGGAGGGCGCTCCATGAGGATGCGCAACATCGCCGCCGATTTCCGAATCGTCGCTCGGACGTACTTTCGGAACCCGGTGGCGCTCTTCTTCTCGCTCATCTTCCCGATCATCCTGATCTCGCTCTTCGGGCTGATCTTTTCCGGCGCGGGAAACGTTTCGACGACCCTCATCGTCGTCAACGACGACCACAATCCGGGCGGCGGATTCACCCCGGTGAGCGTCGCGTTCCTGCAGGCGCTCAACAATACGACGGTCGTGAAGGTCCAGGTCGTCTCGGTCGGCGCCCAGAACCTCTCCACCTACCTCGGCCAAAATGCCCTCTCGACCGGGCTCGTGATCCCGGCCGGTTTCCAGAACGACTACCTCAACCATACGCCCGTCAATCTGACCGTGTACACAAACCCCGAAGCCGCCGCCTCATCCGGCGCCGTTCTCGGAGCGCTTCGAGGGGTCGTGGACGGGTTCAACTGCGGGAGGTCATGCGTCCAGACCATCGGCTACACGAATCACAACGTCGGCAGCGCCGTGTTCACCACCATCGACTACCTCATCCCCGGGCTCATCGGGTTCGCGATCCTGACGAGCCCCATGTTCTCGATGGTGGACATCGCCTCGTCCTACCGGAAGGACGGGATCTTCCGGGAGCTTTCCCTCACTCCGTTGACCCGTGCGGAGTGGCTGACGTCACGGGTCCTCTGGTATGTGGCGCTGACCTTCGTGACGGCGGGCATCATGATCGGGGCCGGAATAGTCCTCTTCGGCGCCCATGTGCTGCTCACGGCGGGGCTGATCCCCTTCCTAGTGGTCGGCCCCTTCTTCTTCGTCTCCCTCGGGATGCTGGCCGGGTCGGTCGCCAAGACGCCCGAAAGTGCCGCGCTGATCGGCAACATCATCACGTTCCCGATGATGTTCCTCTCGGGAACGTTCTTCCAGGTCTCGAGCATGCCGCCCGGCCTGCAGGCGTTCGCGCGCATCCTGCCGCTCTACTACGTCATCGACGGGATGAACCAGGTGATGCTGTTCTCGAACACCTCGCGCGCGCTCACCGACCTGTTGATCGTCCTCATCGGCTCGATCGTGGTGTTCCTTCTCGCGATCCGGCTGTTCAAGTGGCGGGACGAATGAAGACCGCACCCTCTCCCGCCCCGGTCGACGGGACCGAGTTCCGAAACCTGATGGCCCGCTGGGCGACCGGTGTCTCGGTCGTCACTGCGCGCGACGGGCCGCTGGACGCGGGTCTCACCGTGAACGCTTTCCTGTCGGTCTCCCTCGCTCCCCCAGCCGTCCTCGTGAGCCTCGCCGAGGACTCCGACACGACCCCCGTGATCGAGCGCACGGGACTTTTCGCGGTCAACTTCCTGACCGCCGACCAGCGGGCGCTGAGCGAGCGATTCGCGCTTCCGAGCCCTCCGGCGGAGAAGTTCGCGCACGTCGCCGTTCATCGAGGGAAGACGGGCGTTGCCCTCCTCGACGGTACCCTGGCCTCGCTCGAGTGCCGCATGATGTCGCGCATCCCGGTGTACGACCACATCCTCTTCCTCGGGGAGGTCGTGGATCTCACGTTCGGCCGGGACGCCCCTCCGCTCCTGTATTTCCACTCCGCCTACGCGGGGCTCGACACCGCCGGTCGGGGTAACCCCGGGAAGCCGGCGAAACTCTAGGCGTCGCGGCTTTAACCCCCTCCGAACGTGGTCTATCGATGGCCGGGGAACGCCGCTCGGTGAAGGTCGCTATCGTGGGCAGCGGGCCTGCCGGTCTCACCGCCGCCCTCTACGCGGCGCGCGCCGAATTGAAACCACTCGTGATCACGGGGGTTCCCGCGGGAGGCCAGCTTCTCATCACGACGGACGTCGAAAACTACCCCGGTTTCCCCGAAGGGATCCAGGGTCCCGAACTGGTCGACCGGATGCGGCGCCAAGCCGCCCGATTCGGGGCCGAGTTCGTCGACGACAGCGTGACCCGCGTCGATTTCTCGCACCGCCCCTTCGTCCTCGAGACGGGCACGAACGGCACCGTGAGGGCGGACGCGGTGATCGTGGCGACCGGGGCGAACGCGCGCTGGCTCGACCTCCCCAACGAGACCCGCCTCAAGGGGCACGGAGTCTCCGCGTGCGCGACGTGCGACGGGTTCTTCTTCAAAGGAAAGGAGCTTGCCGTCGTCGGCGGCGGCGACACCGCCATGGAGGAAGCGCTCTTCCTCACGAACTTCGCGACCCACGTCACCATCATTCACCGGCGCGACAAGTTCCGGGCGAGCACGATCATGCTCGGACGCGCTCGGAATCATCCGAAGGTCTCGTTCCTCCTCGACTCGGCCGTCGAGGAGGTCCTGGGCAAGGAGACGGTCGAGGGTCTCCGAGTCAAGAACCTCAAATCCGGCGCCGTCCAGGAGCTCAAGGTGGGCGGTCTCTTCGTCGCCATTGGCCACGTTCCGGCGACCGACGTCTTCCGCGGCGTTCTGGACCTCGACAAGGAGGGGTACGTCAA
>Ga0074044_10004045_pt1 | contig 12291 bp, 10 predicted proteins | sample BogForMeECP23OM1_FD_94443 | JGI IMG/M metagenome (GOLD analysis project Ga0074044, IMG submission 94443) | Bog forest soil microbial communities from Calvert Island, British Columbia, Canada - Bog Forest MetaG ECP23OM1 | ecosystem: Environmental > Terrestrial > Soil > Wetlands ...
ATTTTGAATAATACGGTGAACGGCGCAAGCGACGTGGGCATATCATGCTGGGAAGCCATCGGCACACTGGTTCACGGAAATACTGTTGAAAACATCACCCTACAAGTATCGCCCTACAATGTAAATTCGCATATAGGAATTGATGCCGAAGGAAGTAAACCGAACAGCAACATCACGATTTCCAATAATAAGATCCAGAATATAGTAGCGACAACTGGCGTAGCAGCACAGGCATTCTGGCTTCATTCCGACGGATCATCTAAGATTCAATTCATCAACAATACAATACTGAACGTTGACACTTTTGGCACACTTACTAGCAGTGTAAGAGGTCTCGTAGTAACTGGCAATACGATAAACGGTGTAACTGGGTCCAATACAGTTCTGACCATTACCAATCCAACAGGGACAGCCCCTATAGGAGCCACTATTGAACGGAATACATTTCAAGGAATACCGTCTGGCATGAGAGCGTACATAATAAACCTCAATGCGGGTTCGGGTAACTTCATCAACAACACCGTTTACGCGAACGGAAACAAAAACATCATAAACGTAAATAATCCGACTAGTTGGACCTCAAGTCCGAATACAATAATACAGTAAAAACCTCAGGACAGGATGAATTCATTCCGCAGAATTCCTCCACCGAAAGTCCGCTTTCGTGTGCGTGGCGCAAATGATGCAGGCTTGAATAATGAATTCTCACGTGCTCCTTTTTTATGGCACAGCCAGAAGAAGCATTTGGACCACGCCCGTATCGTAGCTTCGATTAACAACAAGTCCACGCAGGTCAACTTGCTCCTTTTTTCTTCGATGTTTTTGCATTCAATCCGTAAAGGAAAATAACGACTGCAAGCAAAACTAGCACATTCGATAGACGCCAGAGTATCCAAGCCTCCTGTCTTAAGCGAATGCGCCAAAGATACGAAGCCGAGAAGTAGGAGAGCCCTCCTATGAATGCACCGACTATCGCCAGGGTCACAATCTTTTTCCGCATAAGCCTCCAGTGTCCATCTTCGCTATTAGAAACTTCACGTTGATTCTAGCAACGCAGCTCAACAGATTCCCCCATCACCTTTGTTGGGTTTCCCAGTCTTCTGCTAAAAGACGTCGTTGCACTATCAAGACTGGATAGGGGCAGGTCGTACTGTGACATTTACATAGGTTCAAGTACCGTTAAATCTGGACCCCTCATGCAACATTTCAAAACGGCGATAAAATTTGCTATCATTCTTGTTTCTGTAATTCTAACAGCTCCGACTAGTCATACTCAAGCCACTAGCAACCTGGAAACCCATCTCCTGACCCTCTGTGCCAGAACTCCCACATCGAACTCCGAATCTGACACGGTATCCGCGATAGTTCAGAAGAACCATGAGAACGCATGCAGTCGAATACTAGCAGAGTTCGATGAAGCAGAGCGTCCTCAAGTTAACCTCCAACAACAGAGTAACACAAAAAAAGACTTCGCAGCATACGCTAACAATACAATAGAAGTAACCATCAACCCAACGTACCCTGTCCCTGTTACTGTAGACGGAATCCTTCAAGGTCCCGACGTTACCGTCTTCGAATTAAATCCTGGCCAGCACACATTTTCCGTACCGGAAACGGTTCAAATGAAAACCGATTCCAGACTTAAATTTGAAAACTGGTCTGACGGGTCTACCTCGCAAAACAGGACTGAGTATCTAACAGACGACACCACACTTACTCCGATTTATGTGATGCAGTACAGTCTGACGCTAATAAGCCCAGAAGTCAATGTTAGCGGCGCAGGATGGTATGACTCTGGAGATTCTGCCACATTCTCTGCGCCCGTTTTCGCTCCGATGAGAGGTATCCTAGGACTCTTAGGCGCGAAGTGGACCTTTGAAGGTTGGTATGAAGGAGGCACTTTGATTTCGTCATCGAATCAGATAACTGTCTCTATGACGAAACCGCTCAGGTATCATGCCCTCTGGGCCGAAGACTTTACCGAACCTGCTATAGTGTTAGGCATTACCGTTCCCACTGCATTGGGTGGAACCTTTCTATATGGACGTACAAAGCCGAAGAGTAAATTCCACCAATCGAGCAGTTTAAGCTCTTCCCCTGCCTCCAGTAATTTGAAAAATGATCACAACAGTTAGTGCGGCTGATGCGAATAGCACAGAGAGAACTGCAAGAGAAGTGGAGATCATAAGTAGAACTGACGAATCAAGAGTCTGGCAATACAGCATTGCGGCTATTTCGCCGAGAAGCACGAAACCCCAAGTTTTCAAACTAAAATTAAGGAGCAGCCGCCGCAGTTTTCGAGTAATGAGTGCAGCAGGTACCCCTACGTAGAATGCTCCGGTTAGCGCGGTTGCCAACAAACCCGACAGCATTGTTGCCAATTCAGGATATGCGGATAATTCTGTATACAGTCTAGATGCGAGGAAGAGGAAAGCAATTAGTGGGTAGAGAAAGCCCTTCATCGATGTGCGGGCAATTGCATGATCATTAAGATAGTCTGCAACAGTCGGACTGAACGAATAGTACCACGCATTGAACATCATAAGAAAACTCGATCCGGTTTTGCTTTTCTCGAGGGAGGTGTCACGAAAGTTGCGAAGAACCTGAACTTCGGGACTTAAAACTGAACCGTACGTCGCAGTTGCGATGAGGCATCGTGATGCACTGGGCGCGATCGAGGAGCCGTTCGTGACCGTAAGCATCAGATTTATTTGGTGAGTAATATTGCCGCTAGTACCCTCTACCGTGATAATGCTGGTTACGTTCGGAGCGTTTGAGGCGATGTTAATGCTAATCTGGGCTGAGGCCGTGGCACCGGGTGCAATTATGAGCGGATTTGGATTAAAACTCCCCAGAGTTACACCTTGGGCGGGTGAAATAATTGCCCCAAGTGACACTTGCCCTGTATAATTTGAGATTGATGCACCTGTCACGGTGATAGCCCCAGAATTACCCTGGGGCATAGAAACGGTTAGAGGCGAAACGCGGAGAGCGAAATCTGGAGTTCGTGACAATCTGGCGATTTTATTCGTTCCAGGTTCGTTTATCCAGATATTACCAGACGAATCCACGATTGTTTCTTGCGATTGTGTTGGTCCGAGTGCATATTCAGTAAGCTGTCCCTCAGTTGCACTCAAAACCTGGTTCGTTGTCGGCGTTACGACATTTACAGATACTGAGGCAAGATTAGAAGTTGGAAGTATGGGCTCGCGGGTTTGTCCAGATGCGGCTGTGGTAGCATTTAACCGGATAATTGTTCCTCCATCGAAAGGATTCAATGTAGCAACTGTACCGTTGCCAGCGATTTGAGATGCTTCTACTATCCATGGCTGTTGCGTGGCAGGATCGATACTGATACCTCGCGGGTCAGCGCCTAACTTTGGTATGTGCCACTCCTGAATAGTGTTGTTGTCACGTAGAACACCGACAAAGTTTTCGTCGCCAGTTGCATCGGTTACACCTTGCGTATACCATGCTTGCCCATACTGATCAACTGTGATAGAACGTGCTAGAGCCGAGCCGTGGACTGGTAATGACCACAGTGTATACTGTGAACTCGCTCTATCCCATCTGACAAGTGATGAAAATCCTGCGTACCACACCGAATTGGAACCGGCGTAAACCCCATACGCGCCTCCTCCCACTGCCGTAGGAAATGAATCCTCATATAGCGTCACATTGCCATTCCGCGGATCGTAGACGAATTCACCATTTGTATTATTGAAAGCTTCAGTGAACCACAACCTCACCTGTGGCGCCGGAGGTTCAGCCGATATGCTCCCGACTCCCAAAACCCCTGAATTCGATTGAGTGAGATTATATTCATAATACAAGTCTGAACGCGGAGAGAACGAGAAAATCTTGTCTGCTCCAGATTCGGTACCCCACACTACTAATGAACCAGAGACTACCGTAATTGCGAGACTGTTTGGATTAGCGAGTTGAGTCGGAATGGCCCATTCTTGAAATGTATTGTTGCTCGGATCAAGATGGCCCACCTTGTTTCCAAAATACTCCACAAACCAGCAGCAATTCCCAGATGGATCCAGTACCAGCCCGCGAGGACCGCTATTAGGTATTGGCAGAGTCCACTCGGTAAGCGTTGCATGAGCTGCTGACGCATACACCGGGTATAACGACGGGAGACTGACTGTAAAAAATATCAGAATCCATGTGGCAGCGAATGCCCTCAAGCGATTTGTGCTCATGGGACAGAACGTCCAACGAGTGGCATGGTAATTCGTGTTTGATCAGTTCCGATGTCCACATATGAACTTTCGGCTGTTGGAGAAGAATTGGCTCTCAGGAATCTATGACTTCCGGTTAATGCGACTGATACTTCGATATTTGAGTAAATTCTCTGCGTACTAGGCCATAGGTGCTGTCGTTTTTCTATTTGATTAGACTATCTAGCGCAACGAAAATTGATGGAATGACTTTTTCTGCGCGAAAATCGGACGCTCGTTTCAAACCACCCTCAATGCAAAGCTGCCTCAACTTCAGGTCAACGAGCAATCGCCATAATGCATTTGCGAGCGCTTCAGGATCACCAGTCGGTGTAAGGAGACCGTTCTTTTCATTCGAGATTATATACTCAGGTCCAAAAGGTGCTCGTGTTGCAACTACCGGCACACCGCAGGCCATCGCTTCTAGGAGCACGTTACCAAATCCTTCGTAATCGGAGGAGAGCGCAAAAACAGATGCTTTGCTAATAAATCCCCAAAGATTGGGCACGAATCCAATGAAAAAGGTGCGATCACTGATTCCCAAGCGGGCGGCCAATTGCTCTAATTTTTCTCTGAGATCACCCTCGCCTAATATCATCAACCTAAATTCAATTTTCGCGGCAAGAATGCTCGCTGCTTGAAGTAAGACGTCAAGGCGCTTCTGAGCTGTTAATCGGCCCGCGGTTATGACGACTGGTGCTCCTCCTCCAGCGAAGGCGTGATGGTTTGCAGGTGCATCTTTACTCGATAGCACCATATCGACGTCTACAGTACTGGGAATACCCACAATTTTTTGTTTCGGTATTCCGAATGATGAATACATTTCTTCCGCTATTCCTGGCGTAACCGTCCAGAAGCAATCGGTCAATTTGCACGCCCATTTGAAGAACAATCTCCAGCGCATAGTGGATGTCTCATAGAGGCGTGAGAATGGGTTATTCACGCTCACTACGACTTTGGTCCCGCGAGAACCGAGTCGACTTGCGAACACGACCCAAGCAAAGGATGCAGTATGGAATGCAACTACTACTTGTGGCCGTTTGTGCCTTATCAACTTCCCAAGCTTCCAAAGAGTGCTGATGGAACTTCTCAGGCCTGCCCGCGGAAGGTTCAAGGAAACTACGTTAACCCAACTCGGAACCTGATCGCATAATCCGCCACTGTGACGCTGCAACACCAATGTCGGCATCCATTTGGTCCTCAGCTGCGGCGTCCAATGGTTAAGCAAGTTTACGACATCGCGCTCTGCCCCACCTATAGCCAAATCGGGCAGGAACAGCATAACTTCAGCCATAAGAAATCGGATTTCGAACTCCTTTCCGCCGAAATATACGTATTTTTAAGATTCCAATTCTCAAAGATATTGGTAAGATGAATAAATTCGCTAACTAACTTTAAAGGAAATTCCATCCTTCGTCAGAATGCCGATAATTACCCTGACATGGATGTAAATAGCTGATAAAATATTTCAGAGATATGAAAGCTGATTTGCGCGATAAGTAAGGTCATCCAGAAGCTCAATGTGCTCGCTCTGCCCTTTATTCAAAACGATAGAGCCTAATGAGAACGGTCGTCTGGACAAAGCATCCTCAATGTTGAATCCGGTTGCGCAATGACCCTCTTTGCTGATCCCTTCTGGAATTAAAACCCAGGCCACTGCCAACAGTTAAGATGGTAGTTACTACCTTCCATGACGACAGCAGCCATAAAGTCGGAAGCAGGTCTTAAATGCTCAAGCGTCCACTGAGAACCTTCCCGTATGTCGTAACTAATTATCAATGAACAGGACGACCGTCCCTGGCTTAATGGAGCATCAATCCCATTCATGGAAGGATGGGCAAGACCTGCTCCACATGCTTTCAGATATGCTTCCTTGGCAGTCCAGATCTTGAAAAATGCTTCACGCCGCTCGTTGCCGACAAGTACGTGAAGTGCGGCTTTCTCTTGATCGGAAAAGAAGCGATTCGCGATCTCTTCCATTTCAACAACAGTGACTATACGTTCCAAATCCACTCCAATTCTGCGGTCTAGAGCAACAGCATAGATAGCACACCCATCTGAGTGAGCAAGATTAAACCGAAGTCTATCTCCAAACTCCTTTGTTAACGATGGTTTTCCTGTCGAACTATAATCGAAGCATAGTTCGCTTGGCTCAACAAGTAAGTAGTGTCCTAGAATCTCCCTAAGCAGTCCGCGACCAACGACAAACCGTGTCCTTTCACGTTCAAAACAAATGCCCATCGCTCTCTCTTTTTCTTCTTCATCGAGTGACGTTTCCAACCGTTGCAGACTCGATTCGGGTAGATCAAGCGATGAATACCATAAATGGACATCATCATCGAACAATGATACGTTTGCTGCTGGCTCAGTCCACCAGCAGTCCGAAGCTTTCAACCCTTTCCTTGCTTGGATCGAATGTAAGCACACATGGCATCAATCGTTTTGAAGTTCTCTGGGACGAGCTCCTCTGCAGGAACAACAACGCCAAACTCTTTCTCCAGAAACAGCACAAGCTTGAGTAGGGAAAGTGAATCGAGGATTTGAGATTCAAACAGGGGAGTATCATGCTTCAAGCTAAAATCTGGCTTGCTTAGAACCGCGCGAGTGATGTGAGCGTTAATCAAGGACTCCATCGATCCGCTCTTTGAGTCTGACATGAGGGAACCACTCACTGAGAAGAGATGCTGTCCGCGAGGTTCACGCGATCGATCTTGCCTGTAGATGTCTTTGGAATGGTTTCGCGGAATTCGATGACATCGGGTAGCATGTACCGAGGCAACCGTTGGTTACAGAAGGCAAGCACATCCTCCCGGGTCAAAGTCTTACCGTCGTGGAGACTAATTATTGCACAGAGACGATTCCCGAGCAATTCGTCTGGGGCGGCTAAAGCTGCTACCTCTCTGATTGCTGGATGCCCATAGAGAACGGTTTCGATCTCTCCCAGCTCCACTCGGTATCCGCGTGTTTTGATCATGCCATCCTCACGGCCTTGATACACATAGTTTCCATCAGCATCAACCGTCACGATATCGCCAGTTTTATACACCAATTCGTCGAACAATGAGTTAAATGGGTTGCGCACGAGTACCTTTCCCGTTTTTTCGGGTTGACCCAAGTAGCCCTGCATAAGCGACGGTCCGCGTACGTACAACTCGCCGGATTCTCCCGGCTTCGTCAACTTATTTCCTACACTGGTGATCGCAAAGACTTCCGAGTTGGCGCAGGCCTTGCCGATAGGAATGGGCGCTGTTCGTTCCGGATCAAGCTGCGGCACTTCATAGAAGGTGCAAACATTGGTCTCACTCGGACCATACCAATTCATGTATCGCGTCTGAGGTAGCGCGGTCATCAACTTTTGTAGGTACTTCGTCGGAAAGACTTCCCCGGCAAAGATGATCGTTCGCAGGCAAGAGAGGTCATGCGCAGTCAAATTGCCGTAGAGCACCATTAGAGTCAACGCTGTAGGCACCGAATACCAAACGGTGATGCGTTCGCGCTCGATTAGTTTGACGAGCTGGACTGGAAAAGTCGAAGCCTCCTCAGGCACGAGGATTATTGTCGCACCGACTCTACAAGAAGAAAAGATATCAAACGTCGATAAGTCAAAGTGCAGAGGAGCATGGTTCGAGACTCTGTCTGCTACCGTTAGGCCTACACATTCTGTTGCCCAGTTCACAAAGGTCAGTGAATTTCGATGCGAGATCATGACCCCTTTTGGGCTGCCAGTTGAACCCGAGGTATAGAGAATGTAGGCCGTATCTGTTTCCACAGCCAGATTCTCCGGTAGAGACATCGTGGATTGCGTAATGACCTCATCCCATTGCACCAACGCCACTCCGTCTGGCATTGAAATTGACAAGCTTTCGCGCGGCACATCACAATCAACGAGCACTACAGTATTCAGCGGACAGTCATCGGGAAACATTACTGGAATGTCAGTCGCTTTCATACTACTGGTCAAGAGAATCTTAATTCCGCTATCGCGAACGATGTAGGCAAGACGCTGTGCTGGTGCCTTCGGGTCGAGCGCCACGTAACATGCACCAGTCTTCAAAATCGCAAACACGCTAACAACCGAAGCGATCGACTTGGACACATAAATGCCTACACGGTCACCACTGCCCACGCCATGTGCTCTCAGCACTTTGGCCAACTGATTCGTTAGAACACCAAGGGTACCATACGAAAGGCTTCGCTCACCAAAGACCACCGCAGTTTGGTCGGGAGAACGACGAGCAGTCGCTGCCAGAAATTGATGTAACAGGTAAGGGATTGTCATCTTTCATCGATTCAACTTTGCTAAGAAATTGGAATGTTCAAAGTCCAAGAACGCTTGCGATAATCACACGCTGAACCTCAGATGTGCCCGAATAAATCGTTCCTGCTACCGAATCGCGCAGATCGCGTTCAATCTCAGATTCCGTCATATATCCGAATGCGCCATGAATCTGGATAGCGTCCAGGCTGGACCTTATCCAGGCTTCGCTTGTGAATATTTTTGCGGCGGCTGCTTCAGCCAGTGCGGGTTTATCATGTTGTTTGAGCCATGCCACTCTGTAGATCAAAAGCCTGGCGGCCTCGATCCGCAAATACATGTCAGCAATCTTGTTGGAAATACTCTGAAACTTCCCAATAGGTTGGCCAAACTGTTGACGTGATCGAGCGTAGGAGATGCAGGTTTCTAGCTGCCGTTGCATTGCGCCTACAGCGCTTGCGAGAATGCAGCTGCGTTCCCATTCCATAGATGAGTTAAATATTGCCATTCCAGCGCCCTCTGAACCTAACTGACTTTTCGCGGGAACCTTGCAGTCGGTTAGGACGATCTCGCCCATAGGGGAGGTACGCAGACCCATCTTGTCTAGACCACGACTTACGGTAAAGCCTGGTGTTCCTTTCTCCACGAGAAATGCGCAGGCTCCAGAAAAACCACTGCCCGGCTTGAGGGTGGCAAAAACTATGACTACATCGGCAACTGGTGCGTTGGTGATATACAGCTTAGAACCATTTAGAATGTAGTGATCGCCACGGCGTTCCGCTTTCGTACGCATGCTAAACGCGTCTGACCCAGAATCCGCTTCAGTCATAGCGTGCACCCCTATCAGATCTCCCGAAACAAGCCCAGGCAGGTAGGTCCGTTGCTGCTCCGGTGTGCCAAACTTCAAGAGCGGCAGTTCAAGGCTCCACATCTGCGCATTTAGAGAGAATATGAGACCGTTATCTCGACAGCCATAACCCAGGCCTTCCATCGCCACAACGGTCGTAAGAATATCAGCTTCGGCACCGCCAAACGCGCTAGGTATGGGCAACCCTTGAATTCCGAAACGAGCGCAGGCACGCCATGCTTCCAACGGAAACTCCCTGGTCTTCTCGCGTTGCAGCAGATTGCGATTCAGTTCTTGATTAGCGAACTTAATGACAGACGCTTTCAACGCTAGCTGATCTTCACTTAAGGAGAAATCCATAATGAAGCCAATGTCAAAATCCAATAATTAATGATTTGTGCGTAGAATCATCGACGTTTAAGCCTGGAAAGTGCTTTGAAGGAGATGTGACGTTGTAGAGAATACCCGATGGGCCCGGAGTGTCAATTTTGGATGATCGGATTCACCTCACTCGTGGCGCGTCATACCTCATAATACAGAGTTTAGGCGTAAACGCGGTTACCATCGTCTCATTCGTTGTCGTGGCTAGGCTCATTTCGACGAGGGAGATGGGGATTTGGACGATACTCACGTTGGTTAATGCTACGTGCATAGTCTTTGCCACCTGGTTTCCGCAAGCCATAACAAAGTACGTCGCCGAGAATATGTCAAAAGGGTCGAAGTTCGCGGCGGCTGGCGCTTTCTATCAGGGCTTACGCGCAAGTTTAATTCTGTATTTGCCGGTGGTTGTCATAATTTATGTCGGCGCGGCTTTTCTTTCATCCCGTCTCATAGGTGTCGCATCCTACGCTCCTCTGTTTCAAGTGCTGGCTTTTGACACTATCTTCTACGGAGGCATTATTCCGATAGCTGTAGCGGCATTGCTCGGGCTTAAAATGTTCAAGGAAACCGCCGCTGTCGGGTTAATCTTGCAAGGAGTCTTTCGGCAAATACTGATTATCTCCCTTCTGATTCTGATGAGGAATTTTATCGGGTTAGTCATAGGCTGGGTGCTCGCGGACATGACCACCTCGGCCATATACCTCGCAATTGTAATTCGTGCTTTGGGTAGGCCGAGATTTAATTTTCCTCTGATCAAATTGGTACGTTACTATCTGCCGCTAGAGCTGCAACAGATTATTGGTTACGCGGCTACATGGTTCGATCGAGCCATACTGATATTTTCTGTTTCGCTGGCTACGCTTGGAATTTATAACGCAGCCTCGACCGCGTTTGGAGTCTTGCTCGCTGTTTCGAGTGGCATGGTGAGTATGCTTCTTCCAGCGCTTTCATCAATTCAGGACAAGGTAGGTGGGGTTAAGTTTCGTGATGCGATCCGCTTGGCGACTCGATATGCATGTTTGACTTTAACTCCTCTTGATTTTGGTCTCCTAGCAACCGCTAGGCCTGCGATCGATCTTTTCTTGGGGCCAGCATACCTTGCCGGTGTTGTGCCCTTAATGATATTTTGTGCAATCGATGGCCTCACTGCCTTCGGCACAGCATTCGGCCCTGCCCTCCTGGCGTTGGAGGAAACCAAAGAGTTTACTCTGGTATTTTCGGCTGATGTTGCGGTAAGTATCACTATTGCGTTTATGATTATTCCGCATTTTGGAATTGTGGGAGCGGCGTTCGCGCGCGGCTTAGCCGTATGTGCAGCACAAGTTCTCTTTTTGCTCATACTTCGGAAGAAGATAACGTTGCAGATGGAGTTCCCGATAATTGTGAAGACGCTCATAGCCGGAATGACGATGGCCGTCGTCCTTCTTGCAGCTCAGTACGTTCACTATAGCAAGTACTTTCTGCCCGCCTACGTACTCATCGGAGGAGCAGTTTATCTTGCGACATTACGCTTGCTGAAGGCGGTAGATCTTGCCGATGTAGATTTGCTCCGTCGCTTTCTCGGCAAGCGATTGATCCCGATCAGCGGCATATTAAGCTGGATCCTGTTACCTACAAACATCTATTCGAATTTGTCACACAGTTCACCGCAAATACTCAACTCTAACATAGTAGAGCAAAGTTTCAGGTCTTGCCCCATCTGCGAAAGCTCCCAGCCGTCGTCTCACAGCTTCTGTGATAAATGCGGAAATAAACTATGAAGAAATCTCCGGCCCGACTTAGGATCAGAGTTAAGAGAACATTAGAAGCTTAACTGGTAGTCAGAGATCTTTATCTACGTTGTAAACTGTGACCAAAATTATGTCTAGTGTCAAGAAAGCGGTATTGACGGCCAGAGTTGCCGTCGTAATCGTTATAATGGTTGCTGTAATCGGAGCAGGCGTTTACTTCGCAAGTCGTTCCTCAGCTCCGCGATTAACAACGACCACGACAGCAATGTCCCAAACGTTAGTCATAGATGATTACATGTGGCCATCACGTAATCTTAATCAGCTCTACGGATCACAGTATCAACCTTGGCCGAACTGGATGGAACATTCTACCTACCAGCCTCTCATTACAACAAATATAACAGAACAATACCAACAGAATATCATAAACTGGATTCCTGACCTTGCCACTAGCTGGACAATGTCTCAAAACGCAACTGTCTACGTCTACAACTTGCGACAAAATGCCAAATTTTCTAACGGCGATCAATTCAATTCGTACCAGGTATGGACGGAGTTCATGGGTTTCTATTATCTCAGCGGAAACGCCTCGACATTTTTAGGAGGATTGAATCTTTTCGATTTCTCCAACGCAAACTTTGGACCAGCCTCGTTTGCAGTTCTCAACTCAACTGGTTTGACTAACCCATCCGGAGCGGCGTTGGCGATGATGCAAAACCAGATGTGGCCAATATACACGAACGGCCCCTATCAAATCACATTCCATCTGAAGTCTCCATTCCTGTTCCTCAACGGATTAATTGGAGGCGGAGGAGACCCAGGGTTAATCTTCGATGCGCAATACGTATTGAA
>Ga0074044_10004047_pt1 | contig 12281 bp, 9 predicted proteins | sample BogForMeECP23OM1_FD_94443 | JGI IMG/M metagenome (GOLD analysis project Ga0074044, IMG submission 94443) | Bog forest soil microbial communities from Calvert Island, British Columbia, Canada - Bog Forest MetaG ECP23OM1 | ecosystem: Environmental > Terrestrial > Soil > Wetlands ...
TACGCCAAGGTGGTTTATGTGGATGTTGTCCCTGTGCCTCCACTGAGTCAGCTTGGACTAAACCGGTTTTCGGACTTCGAGAACATGAATGCTGGTGGGATATCTTACCTTGATACATTTTTCATCCGTCAAGAAGCACAACGCGACGAATCCCTCCACTTCCACGAACTCGTTCACGTCATCCAATGGAAACTTCTCGGCGCAAAGGCATTTGTCGCCGGCTATGCTGACGGGCTTGAGCGTTTTGGCTACCGAAACAGCCCGTTGGAAGTGATAGCCTATGACGCCCAAACCACTTTTGAGAAATCTTCACAACCGTTCGATGTTGAGAAGCTGGTAAAAGGTCATTTAGCAATTTCTTGACCACTATGCAGCGGCAAAACAGGTGTAATCGAAGCCAATAAACCAACCGCGGTCGAGGAACGGAAAGCGCCAACCGGTGTGGGCGATAATTCATGCCAATCATTATGGCCACCGCATTGTGTGGCTTCTCCCAGTAAGAATCTTAGCCTCTCCGCCTTCGATGTCGCTATGCCCGTTGCGCGCTTCGCATAACGAATGCTCTTGCTTCCAAATCGTCTTCACCGAATCGGAAGCGTGCTCCGGTGCGGCATGGTTGACCCACGTAAAAATTTCAACGAAGCGAACCTTGTCTCCGCCTTCTGTGTCCTGAACAATGATATGTGGTTCTGCATACACCAAATGCTCTGTCCGATAAATCTGCCAGGCGCGGAAAAGCACTGTTTGAAGCTCTGCCTCCCTGCCAGACTGGACGCGATATGTAACCAACACCGTCTCAGGAGCAGTCCTGGCCGAACTATGATGTGTGCGGTTAGTAGTGGAACACGCAGTCAAAGAGATGGCCGCAAGAGCGAACACGAAATGTGTAATTTTCATATTCGTGTGTGGTAAGAACCAAGCAGCCTACCGCCTAAAGCTTCGATTTTCCGGCTGCCTTCGCTTTCTTCCAACGCGTCTTCGCTAAGGCGGCCAATTTCTTGCGGGATGATGCGCTCATTTTTCTTTTCGCTTTCTTGACCGGCTTCGCGCCTGTCTTCCGCCCCTTGACCTTCGTCCACCGTGCTCTGGCCGCTGCCGCAATCTTTCGCCTTGCTGCGGCGCTCATCTTTCGGCGCTTACGGGGAGCGGCAGCGCCAGCGGTGCCGGCCAGCAGCCGGGAAAACTCCTTTTGCAGTGATTCGATTTTATGTTTGATGCGCGCCGCAAGGCGCAATTGACTTGCAGATAGATGTGTCATAGTTGCGCCAGTGAACGCCCGCGTCCCTGAGAAGTCAAGCCTATCGGTTGACTTCGTTCTTCTTCGCAGCTTGGCAAGGAATAAGCTTTTACCGGACTCCGTGGACACAACGATGTGGGAAATTCTGGTCGCAGCCCTGATTTTGGCGGCTGGCATCGTGGCTTACTTTGAAAGGTCGTTCCCGTCCGACACGTTTGCTGCCAAGCCGAAGACGAAGCCGTGGCAAGAGGCCAGATTGCATTGAGCCTCGGCGAGATTTTGTTCGGCAACTTTGCGATAATCCAACCATCAATCGCGGACAGAGGCGTGCCGACCGCAGCGTATTTAATGCGCTAGACAGGCTGCTGTCGGGCAGGATAAGCGGTTGACGGCTCTCCCGTCACACTATTCGCCACGGTTGGAACAAGTTTTTACAAGGTATTTCCTGAAAGCAAAAGTTTTTTGCGCAGTGGCCAAGGTGAGCTTCAGCGTAGCGCGTGAATTGGATGCTGACACCAGAGCAAAGATTTGGCAGCCATTGTGCTCCCCACCCGTCTCCCAAACTCTCACGTCATTGTATCCTGCACTTGAAGATACCTAAAACAATCTCGACCCTAAGAGCGTATCCCTCGTTGTCTGTTTTTGGTACATTATTTGCTTTCCCAATGATTCAATAACGAAACATCCCGGCAACAAAGTAATATTATGAAAACAGAACCGCACGTAATGCAACGTAACACGGGCGCGTATGTAGATGTTGTAATTCAGGATTCGCCTGCGTCCGAATCGAACCTTCTTGAGGGTGATGCTACTACGAACATAACATTTGATTGTTCATGCGGCCAATCCATTGAAGTAAATTCTGATGCAAGTGGCCAACGATTTAATTGTCCTTCTTGCGGAAAACAATTGACCGTGCCACAAATGGAAATGCGAGAGCCAAACCGACAAGCCAATGTCGCATCTTTGAATTTGTTTATTCGGTGCAGGAATTTCTGTGAGATTTTAAAAGGTAACGGGGAAACCATTTTATGGTTATTAGGAGTAACGGTTACAATTCTCGCAGGAACTTGTGTCATCCTGGCATTGCTGACCGGATAAAATTAGTTGTCTGATGCAAACGTCCAAAATCTGCGTCCCTCTTTATGGTTTCGCAGACGATATTCGTCACGCTGCCGGAAACGAAGACGATTAATGGCCGGTTATCCACGTCTCTGAGAAGTGAAGCCTGACTATCGGTTGGCTGAGAGCAACCTGGAAACTAAAATAGTCGTTCTCGGTAACCCTTGATTTTAAATGGAGCCAGCTGTCGGAATCGAACCGACGACCGACGGTTTACAAAACCGTTGCTCTACCGCTGAGCTAAGCTGGCTTTGAAGTTGAAAGCCGACAACTTTCTCCAAGGATTGGGAAACTTCCATTCAGGCCAAAACCTGTGCCTCAATTTCGGACATCACAAACCCAGTGGCAACTATTTTGAAATGGGCCGATTCTATGGCAAGTTAATTCGCTTGGTTGTCTTTGCCAGGGCCACAACGTCTTTAGTCGAGGGCAACGGATGGATCAGTGCAAGCGTGGCTCGCTTCAGCCATCGTCGAAATAGCATGGAATGGTTTTCGCTCTGTGGATTTCGAAAGCCGGACTATGAAAAAGCTGCTTCAAGAAGCCGCGTTCGAACGCCGCCACGTCTGCGACGGCGCGATGGGCACCCAACTCGTGCTCGCCGGCCTTGAAAACGGCGCCTGCGGCGAACTCTGGAACCTGACAAACCCGGACCGCGTCCTCGCGATCCAGCGCCGTTACGTGGAAGCCGGCACCGATTGTCTCATCACCAATACGTTTGGCGCCAGCCGCACCGTCCTGAAACGGCATGGCGTCGCAGGCAAGGTGCGGGAAATCAACGTGGCCGGCGTGCGCATCGCGCGCGAGGCGCTTGGCAATCGCCCGGGATATGTGCTCGGCGACATCGGCCCGCTCGGCGCGATTCTCGAACCCTACGGCGATCTTGCGCCGACCGCCGCGCGCGTCGCGCTCGAAGAACAGGCGCGCGCCCTCGTCGAAGCCGGCGTGGACGCCATCATCATCGAAACACAAACGTCGCTCGATGAACTCGGTCTGGCCATTGACGCCGCCAAAGCCGCCGGTGCACCATGCATCATCGGCTCGCTCGCTTATGATTTGTCGGCGGACAAGACGTTTTTTTTGACGACGATGGGTGCGTTGCCCGACAAGGCCGCCCAGCTGGTGGAAGAAAGAGGCGCGCACATTGTGGCGTTGAATTGCGGCGCCGGCATGGACATGACGGGCGCGGCAGAGGTTGTCCGGATATATCGCGAGAATTGCACGTTGCCGGCCATGGCGCAGCCCAATGCCGGCCTGCCTTTGCTGGAGGGCGGGAAGGCCGTTTATAAACAGACACCAGCTGAAATGGCGGCTGGCGTGCCCGAACTGCTGGCCGCCGGCGCCAACATCATCGGCTCTTGCTGCGGCAGCACACCCGAACACACCCACGCCATCCGCCTGGTCGTTGATGAATTTAACCGGGGTAAATAATAAACCGCCGTCCGGAGTTCCTGCTTCAGCGGGTCCAGCCACATCGGTTCGCGCCTGTGCATTTTAGCCCGCCTCGACGAGCTTATCCCTGGTTTCAACTTGAAACCGCGCACGGCGCCAGAACCGCGTCAGTCATGCCGTGGATGATTTTTTTGTCCGCGGGATTCACGGTTGCCAGCACTCCACCCAGTTGCGGACGCGCCGCGTCGCCTTCGCCGGAAACAAAATAATACGGACACAGCCGCACCCGGCCTTTCATCGGCACGACTTCGTTCATCCCAAAATCAAACCACTGCGCCTCAACGAGCGCCGGTTTGTGATAACGCTGGAGCACGCGCGGCGACTGGTCGAAATGTTGGATGGCATCGTCCACGGCCTTTGCCCAGTCCGCCTGTGGCAAATCGCTGCCGAGAAAGACCCCGCGCGCCCCCCACGCATGTTCGGAAAACCCGGATACCTTCAGGATTAACTCGCGCTCGCGCTGCGACAGCGTTTTGAGCTGTTGCCAGTCCGTCAGGTTTAATTCGGGAATCGCCGCCTGCGGCGGCAAGGCCGCCGGATCAATAACCCAAGTGTACGGAACCAGTTTTTTCAGCCGGGTAAAAAAACCTTCACCGAGTTCCTGCCGCCAGAAGCTTTGCAGGTTCCGGTTCCATAACAGGGCAAACAGCATTTTCTCCTCAAACACCGGCTTCGGCGGCGGCGTGAGGCGAATCCGTTTTTCAGCCGCCAGTTCAAAAATTTTTCTGGAGTTCGGCACGTTGGCCAGATCGAACAGCTCGAAGAAACGATAGACCGCGTCGCCTTCGGCAAAGTCCTCAAATTTTGAACTTCGAACCTTGAACCTTGAACCTTGAATTTGGCTTGCCAGCCATTCCATTTCGGGCCGGTAAGTTGCCGCTTCTTCAGAAACGACGATGTGAACCTGTTTCGCGTTGCCGAAGATGGATTCAAATCCGCGAACCATCCCGTCCTCGCCCCCGAGCAAACCGTTTTCTCGGAGGGGCGAGCTCCGCGAGTCCCTATTTTGGTTTGGGCGTCGTGGAACTCCGCCCTTCGAAATTTGTGAATACGTTTTCCCGAGCCAGCCGGTCAGTCCGATACCGCCGGGCACGGAATCAAGTTCGGTGATGCCGATGCCGGTTTCCGTCAGCAAAATGTCGGGCCGGATGACCCGCGGCACTTCGTTCTTGAACGCGGGCGAACGCTGAAGTGCGACAAGTTCCGCCGGTTTGCCGAGGTCGAGCCAGTGCGCGATCCATCCCGGTTGCTTGCCTTCGGCGCTTTTGCGGTAAAGCAAATTGACCGCACGATAAAATTGCAGCAGCACCCGGCCCAGCGATTCGATTTCCTTCGCCAGATTTTCACCGAGCGAAAACGGCTCCGGCGAAATCCGCCACTCGAGTCCGGCAAAAAGCCCGTTCGCGGGAATTTGCCCGCGAATAAAATGCGCGGCGTCCGCCGCGGATTTTGGGTTGGCAGAAATGGCGTTCACGCTCAAGACAGTAAGCTTCCAAACGTTCAGCGTCAAAACGGAACGAATGAAGACCGTTGGCGCCATCTCGCAGAGAGGTTTGTATTCACGGACCGCCCAGCTCGCCGCGATAAAACATCTGTGTGGCGTTGGTCGTGGGCATGAAAAATTCGAACGAATTGCTCGCCAACCGGTTGGTGTTGACGGCCGACCAGTGAACCAAATCGGTGGACGATTGGAGTATGTAGGCTTGTCCGGCCTGGCCGTTGAGCCAGACGCCCAGTTGTCCGGGCGGGTTGTTGTTGCCGATTTGCAGGTTGAAGACATTCGTCGCGGGCAAAACAAAGAGCGTGATGCTCTGGGCCGGGAGCATCTCGCTGAGAACCCCGTTCGTGAGCGCGATGTTTGCGAGATGGTTGATAGTGTTGGCGGAAGTCAATTGCCAGCGTTGAACTGTCCCAATGGCATTGAAGTTGGTGATGTTCGCCGTTATGGGCGTTGCATTGTTGAGGTCCTTGTTGATGGCCATGAGCGTCATCGCCCCGTCGCTGGTTCGCACGGCGCCGAAGGCCGAGAGAACATCCGGGTTGGGCACGACCGTAAGAATGCTCATGTCACCAAAGGTTGATTTGTCGCCGTCATAATTGCGATATATCTTCATGGCCAGATAGGTGGGGGTGCCCGGGTCAGGCGTGGTCCAGCGCGTCGCCAGGTCAAGACCTTGACTTCCAAAGATACCAAGAATATCGGCTTGAGCGGTCGCGCCGTTGATGTTGGTTTCGGCTCCCCAGTTATATTCCGTGACGCCAATCTTCGTGCCGGGAAAATTGGTGGTAACCCAATTTCTCATCCGGGGAATGAGCGCGATGACGCTGTCGATCCAACTGGGATCCACGTAATTGGTGTCCCAGAACACGCGGGTTGATTGGTTCCGCAACAACTCTGTCGCTGTGTCCACCGCGTTTCCGCTGACGCCGCCTTCCTGCGGATAACAATGAAGGGTGAAATAGTCAAGAAGACGCTGATGGTTGGTGGTGTTGTACTGTTGAAACTGGCTCAGGAGCCACGGCATGTAATCCCAGCCGCCATTGGCGGTGCGGTCGGGATAAGTGTTCGGACTGGGATAATATCCAAGTTGAGCGGCCTGTTGAGCGGCCCATTGCTGGTCGTAACCGCTGTAAAGGTAACCGTTCCAGCCCCATTCCTCCGGCCCGCAAACCAGCGCGTTGGGATCGTTGGATTTTACCATACTCGCGGTGGTAAGCATTTTGCCCCAGATTTCCTGCATCGTCGGCCCCACCGGATGGATATCCTGATGCGTCGAGAACCAGATGCTGTGCTCGTTATCCATGATATAATAACGCACGCCGCCATTGGTGGAGGATCCCCACTGATTGAGGAGGTGTTGCACGTAGCCTTGTTGAAAAACAACATTGGTTGGAAAATTGGCGTCATTGGGATTGTTCCAGGTAATAGGGGTATCGTTGGTGACACTGATACCGTTGCCAGCAGCGGACAAATAGGGGTCGGTCGAAGTCTGCGGGCCATATTTATTGGTCGCATAACTGTAGAGTATGCTGCGACCAGCACCCAGGTAGGGCGACCAGCCGATCATGGGAACGGTGATCATCGGCTGCGCCCCGCCGTTCTTGCTGTTGGCGACAAACGCATCCGCCGTGGCGCCGGGAGTGGCGCTGGAGTCCGGATAACTTTCAAAATACCAATCGGCGTCGAGGTTATGCGCGTTGAGTTGCCAGTTGTATCGCGTCTCGTTGTTTCCTCCCGAACGGTTCATCGTGAAATTCAAATCCGACAGTTGATTCGATGAGGCAAATGCCACGCCGTAAATCAAAGGGCTGATTAGGTTCCGGTTGGCCTGCGCATTAACCGTGATGGAAACCGGCGCGTTGGTGCCTGCCGAGATGGCATTGGTAACCAAACTGATGTCGTCCAGATAAAACGTCGGCTGCGCCGAACCAATCCGGTCCTGAATCCAGAAGCCATCCATGTTCGGCTGGTTGGCGACGCCAAGGGCATCCAGAGGAATCCTGAATTGCTGCCAGGTATTCGCGGCCAAAGCCGGCAGGTTCGTGGAAGCTTGTGGGTTTCCGTTGGCATGACCTTGTACCAATAATTGCTGCCCGCCCGTTGGCCCGCCGTTGATCCAAAATGTCAGGTTCGTATACAAACTGGAATCAAAAGCTGCGTGGGCAATGTAAATGGCCTGGTTGGCGTTGGTGATAGTGACACTAATGGAGTCGGAACCGGAACGAACAGGGGCGGTATTGCTGTAATTGATCAGCGTCCAACCCCAGTTTTGCCAGCCATTCTCAAGCGCGTCGTCGTAAATGATCTGGTCGGCGCGCCCCGCTAATTGAAACATGAATGCCAATGCCAGCATCCGGCACAGCTCCCGGCGACCAGTAAGGCGCCCCAAAAAAAGATTCCGCATAAACAAGCCTCAAAAAATACATCAGGAATCGTGCCAGCGCTTAGATTGGCGTGTAATCAATAAAGGGAACGCCCGCTCGCTCCTGCAACTGGAGCCAACCCGGCGTAAAATCATCAAGCCCGCCGAACACCCCGTATTTGACAGGCGTGGAACCGGATTTTTGTTGAAAGCAAATTTCAGGTAATCAGACAATGGTGGCAAGGATTGCCCCGAAGCTGCCCGCAATAAATCAAGTTCTGACCTGCCCGTTGCCGATACCAATCCATTTGTAGCTCGTCAGTTCCTCCAGTCCCATCGGGCCGCGCGCGCCGATTTTGTCGGTGCTGATGCCGATTTCCGCGCCCATGCCGAATTCGCCGCCGTCGGTGAACCGCGTTGAGGCATTCCAGTAAACCGCCGCCGAATCCACCTCGGCGAGGAATTGTTTTGCGTGTGCCTCGTTGCGCGTCACAATGCTGTCCGAATGCGCCGAGCCGTAATGATTGATGTGGTCAATCGCCGCCTGTACGCCGTCCACCACCCGGACGTTCAGGATGTAATCGTTGTACTCGGTGTAGAAATCCTGTTCGGCCGCGGGCCGCAGTTTTGCGTCCTGTTGCGCGCTGCGTGTTGCGTCAAGCAGCTTCAACGAATCCTCATCCCCCCGGAGTTCAACCTTCTTTTCCCAGAGGCGCGTGGCGATTATTGGTAGAAAACTTGCCGCGATCTTTTTATCCACGAGCAGCGTTTCCATCGCGTTGCAAACGGCGGGACGTTGCACTTTGGCGTTCATCGCGATGTCCTCGGCCATTTTCAAGTCGGCTTCGGCATCCACAAAAACATGGCAGACGCCCTTGAAATGTTTGATGACCGGCACCTTCGAGCACTCGGCCACGGCGCGAATCAATCCTTCGCCGCCGCGCGGCATGCAAAGATCAATGTATTGCGTGAGCGAAAGCAAAATCGGGATCGCCTCGCGGTCGGCCACGGGCACGACCTGAATCGCGTGTTCAGGAAATGTCGCCTGCGCCTGTTTTCCTGCTTCAATCATCGTCCGCGCAATGGTTAGATTTGAGTTCATCGCCTCCCTGCCGCCGCGCAGAATCGTCGCGTTGCCGGATTTGAAGCACAGGCTTGCCGCGTCCGCCGTCACGTTCGGACGTGACTCGTAAATGATGACCACCACGCCGATGGGCGTGGAAATTTTCTGGAGTTTCAAGCCGTTGGGCCGGACGCGTTCGTCCAGAATTCTTCCGACTGGATCGGGCAGCGCGGCGACTTCGCGCAGTCCTTTCGCCATCGCGGCAATGCGTTTGTCGTCGAGCTTGAGCCGGTCGAGCATCGCGGACGAAAGCCCGCCTTTCGCGGCGGTGTCCATGTCCAGCGCGTTCGCCCTTTTGAGCGCGTCGGAATTTTTTTCGAGCGCACCGGCCATGGCGAGCAGACAGGCGTTCTTCTCCGCCGTCGTCAGTTTCGCGAGTTCATGCGACGCGGCCTTGGCCTGTTTGGCCAATCGCGTCAGCTGCTCGTTCAAAGTCATGTGGAGAGAAGGTAAGCCAAAAAGGCAAAGTGAAAAGTGCGAAGTTTCCGGCATTTTTCAACGCCCGCGGCGATTTCATTTCACAAACAGTCCGACCCACGGAAGAAATCGCAATTTTTGCTTATTTGTTGCCAAAAAAGGGAAAGTCCATTTCCACCGGATCACCGATCCTCACAACATGGTTACTGGCAATGGATTAACGACCGGACACGTTGACCGGACAATGCCTCTGGCGGTTGATAGTAACACCATGCGGAATGCAGGGCATAAGGTCGGGTTGTCGGTGCGCATTGTCGCGAAGTTGTGTGGGGTTATGGAATCCCAAGTGCCGGTCGGTTACGAAGATAAAGGTGGATTCCATTACGGCGCGAATTTCGCCGATTCGTTCTTTTCATTTTAAGGCCCGTTGCCGCGCATCACTTCGGGATGCACGGACCAGGGCAGGCAAATTTTGATTCGGGCGGACAGCCGTTTTTTCAGCGGGATTCTTCATCCCCACCTCCTTGGCGACTGTCGCCCGAATCGCTTTTTAGGGAAATGGGCAAACCCCACATGCCCGCGCCACCAGTGCAATTTTGGTGTTATCCCTGTGGTCGGCTTGTCTAAAACATGTAGTTCACGCTTACCTTGAACAGCACTGGCGCGGCCAATTGATTGCCGGTAAAGTTTTGATAAACTGGAAATTCCGCGTCCGCGTAAATCATCACCGGATGAATGTGAATTTCGATTCCCGGTGAAAGCAGGATGCGCTGGTAGCCGGAGTTGTCGGAATTGGCGGCCTCACCGCTGTCACCGGTCCGCTCAGAAAAGATTACCTGCGCCAGTGGTGAAATCCTCGCGCGACCGAGCGATAATCCTTTGTAATCAATTCCCGCTGCCGTATCGAGTTCGACGCCCGGACGATATTCAGCTTGAATCAGCGCCGGAACATCCAGTTGCAACTGCGTGAACCAGTCCCATTTTTGATCGCGGTCCAGATTGCCGCGATAAAAGCCTCCCAGCAAAATGTCTGTGCTGCCGCTGCCAATTTCGCTGTCGCGGTCAACGTCGCCATAGGCATTGTTGTAAGTCCAATTACCGGTCGGCAGCTTGACGCCGAACGTCACGCCGGCGGACAGATCCGCAAAAAATCCCGTGTAAATGCCTTCCAGCCGGATGTCACCCAGCGCGCCCCAGTTGAGGGTCGTAACGGTACCAGGTGGAACGCTTGGATTGGCGGTGACGGTTTTAAATGTGCGATAGTCATAAGGCACTTCAACCTGAAGACCCCAACTGGTGTTGAACATATACTGGAAGCCGGCGGTGACGAAGTGTGTCTCAATTTCCTTGTCGCCATTGTTCGCCCCCGGCGCCTGCGATGTGCCGTTCCAGTTGTGGTTTTGGTCCTGATAATCGTATTGCACAAAAGCCATTCCGCCGGGGCCATTAGGAAGCATCGAACTCGTCGCCACGTCAAAAACACCGCACCCGCACGCACAAGCGTGAACCACACCTGGCGCGAGCATTCCGGCCAACCAACCGCAGCTCATTTTTACTGCCGTTGAATTAATTCCTTTATTTTTCATTTTCAAAATTCAAAAGTTGCGAGAACGCACCACAGCGTTCTCAAGTTAAAGGGAAAATTCACCCGCGCTAACAAGACGCGAGCAACAAATACGATTGAATTAAGCGAAGAATCCGCGCGGTGGCGGCAGCAGCGGCTTTTGAGTGAGAGATTCGGCGAAGAAATTCATCTGCGGCAAAAGTCGGAAATTTGAAGGCGCAATCAAAACTGGGTTTTCCTTTGCGGGAGGAAATTCCAGCTTCTGCGTTTGCAGTGTGAACTCGCTTTTCTTTTCCGATTTCTTGGCCGAGGCGATGGCCTTGCAAATCGGACAGGGAAATTTGCCGTCAAACGTGCGGGCCACGGATTCGGAAAGCGAGTGTGTGCACAGATTGTTCGCCAGCATCGTCGTCCACGCGACCGATTGCAGCACGGCCCAATGCGCGCCGGTGGCCGTGATGAGCGCAACCACCACAAAAATTTTGCCGAACCTGACGAACACAGAGGGTAACCTAACCCGTTCTTGCAGAATCGCAAGTGCCGTCTCGTTAAGTCGTTGAACTGTTGCTGTAGGCGTAGCGGCTTTCGGCAGAAAGCCGCACTTTGAAATTTGCGGCGCTCTGCCGAGACGCCGCTACGATTCAGAAATCCAAACCAGCGTGCCAGTTGGCAGTTTGTCGAAGAGCGGAACCAAATCATCGGCGGCAAGATGAATGCAACCGCTCGACGCCGGACGGCCAATCGTCGTCTCATCGCCGGTGCCGTGGATGTAAATATAGCGTGCGTGCGAATCCACATTGCCGCCGCGATTGAAGCCGGGTTCGAGTCCTTCCAGCCACAGGATGCGCGTGGTGATTTTGGCGTCCGGCATTCCCTGCCAGGTGTAGCCGATGGGTTCACGGCTTTTGAAAACGGTCCCTACTGGCCAGCCGCCGCCGATTTTTTCCGCGATGCGATGCAAACCGAGCGGCGTACCGTTCGAGCCGGCGAGTTGGCTGATGCCAACACACGACGTGGAAATGCGACACCACTTTTCAAGCGGAACATAATCAGGATAACGGCGGGTGCGATGGGCAACATTTTTGAACCTCAGCGGCACGCAATGCATCAATAATTGCGACCTGACGCTGACCCACAAGACATCTTCCGTGAAAGGAATCCCTAAACGGCTCACCGTGATAAAAAACTGGATTGGAAGCCAAAGGCGCGGTGAAGCAATTTGGCAATCGTTCTCCAACGGAGGAAGCTTGCTGGACATTATTTCAATTTCTTCACCAGCACCTTCGAGTTCCGTCCGCTTTGCTCGTATTTCTCGCGGCGGGCGGGCGGCAGATCGTCGGGTGTGCCCTCGGCAAAGCCGGCTTTAGACTGAAAATAGGTGAACGCCTGCGTCGAGAGCGTGAGGAGTTCGGTCAGGTTCATCTCCCGCGCCTTGTTTTCGACGTATTGAATCAGCTTGCGCCCGATGCCCCGGTTTTCGTGCAGCGGGTTGACATACAGGCA
>Ga0074044_10004048_pt1 | contig 12280 bp, 6 predicted proteins | sample BogForMeECP23OM1_FD_94443 | JGI IMG/M metagenome (GOLD analysis project Ga0074044, IMG submission 94443) | Bog forest soil microbial communities from Calvert Island, British Columbia, Canada - Bog Forest MetaG ECP23OM1 | ecosystem: Environmental > Terrestrial > Soil > Wetlands ...
GGTGCGCGACTTCGAGAAAGAACTTTACGAATACGTGGACGCAACCAATCCCGGCCTGCTTCGCGCGATCATGGAGAAAAAGATTCTCGACGATGGTTTGAAAGCGCAGTTGGCGGATGTGATCAAGCAGGCCAAGCAGCAGTTTGTGGGCGAGCGGGCAGCGGTGGCGAAGTGATAGTTCCCAGTTCTCAGTTCGCAGTTCCCAGTTCTCAGTAAGAACTCTGAGCTGAACAGTCTTAACTCGCAACTGAGAACTGCGAACTGAGAACTGGTTTCCGATGGCTAATATTCTCGACATTCGGCGCCGTATCCGCAGCGTGGTTAACACGCGGCAGATAACCAAGGCCATGAAGGTGGTCTCGGCGGCGAAGCTGCGGCGGGCCCAGGAGCGTGCTCTGTCGGCACGTCCCTATGCGCAGATGCTGACCAATGTTTTGAAGTCGCTGGTGGCGCGGGCAGAAATTTACGATCCCGAGACCGGTGAGCCCAAGCATCCTTTGCTGGCGCAGAGGCCGGAGCGGAATATTCTGCTGATTATCGTCACCGGCGATAAGGGTCTGGCGGGCGCCTTCAGTGCCAACATCACAAAAGCCGCCAGCCGCTTTCTCGAATCAAAAGCGGGGAAGAATATCGATATCGAGGCCATCGGACGCAAGGGGCGGGATTTCCTGCGGCGGCGATATCCGGCCGCGGCGGTGCAGACCCGCAGTCTGGCCGATACCGACGAGTCGCTCGAGAACCGCCCGGAGTCCCGGCATCGGGCCGCAGAGATCGAGATCACCGGCGAGCACGTGGGTATTCTCGGCAAGCTGGAATTTTCCCAGGCTCGCACCCTGGCCGAGACAGTGATTGAGCGTTACGAGCGTGAAGAGATCGATTCCGTCTACGTGGTCTTCAACGAATTCAAGTCGGTGATCGCGCAGCGTCTTGTCGTGGAGCAGATTCTTCCCATCGAGCAGATTGGCGAACCGACTATCCGTCTGGCCGAAGAAATGACGGAAGAAGAAAAGAAGAAGGCGAAAGAGGCGGCGATCAGCGCCGGCGTAGGTATGCGCGCTGAGCGCCCGGCTGACGAAGCCGCGGAGAAATTCGGCACCGCGGATGTGGATTACATCTATGAGCAGCCGCCGGAAGAACTGTTCCGCGCCTTGCTGCCCAAATATGTGGCGATCCAGATTTTCCGGTCGCTGTTGGAATCGGTGGCGGCCGAACATGCCGCGCGCATGACCGCGATGGATGCGGCCACCAGCAACGCCACCGACATGATCGATTCGCTCACGCTGGCAATGAACCGGGCCCGGCAGGCGAAGATCACCAAAGAAATTATCGAGATCGTAAGCGGCGCAGCGGCAATGTAAGGAGAAGCAATTAGCAATTGGCATTTGGCCGGTTTAGCGCCTCGAAGGGCGCCGCCTCAAAGGTTGACCGGCTAATTGCTAATTGCCAAGCGCTAATTGCTGAGAGCTGAAAACTTATGGCAGAGAACATCGGACATGTAGTGCAAATCGCGGGACCGGCGGTGGACGTGCAGTTCGTCGAAGGCAACATGCCGCCTATCTATGAGGCGTTGCGAGTCGTCAGCGATGGCTTCACCGTGCCCAGCCCCATCAACGTGATTCTCGAGGTGCAACAGCATCTAGGCGAAGGCCGCGTGCGCTGCATCGCGATGGAAGCCACCGACGGTATGGTGCGCGGCATGAAAGCCATCGACCAGGGCGGCCCGATCTCCGTGCCCGTGGGTCGCGGCACTCTCGGCCGCGTGATGAATGTAATTGGCGAACCGGTCGACCAACTCGGGCCGATCGAGTTCAAAGAGAGAATGCCGATTCATCGCCTTGCGCCGGCCTTCGACGAACAAGCCACCACAGCCGAGATGTTTGAGACCGGCGTGAAAGTTATCGATCTCATCCAGCCGTTTTTGAAGGGCGGCAAGATCGGATTGTTTGGCGGGGCGGGCGTAGGCAAGACCGTCGTAATCATGGAGTTGATCAATAACGTCGCCAAGCAGCATGGAGGCTACTCCGTGTTCGCGGGCGTCGGGGAGCGCACGCGCGAAGGCAACGATCTCTGGCTGGAAATGACGGAGTCCGGTGTGATCAAGCCGGGCGACCCCGCGCACTCGAAAGCCGCGCTGATTTACGGGCAGATGACTGAGCCGCCCGGGGCCCGCCTGCGGGTTGCTTTGACCGGACTCACAGTCGCGGAATATTTCCGCGATGCCGAGGGCGCGGATACTCTGCTCTTCATCGATAATATTTTCCGCTTCACGCAGGCCGGCTCTGAAGTCTCGGCCCTTCTCGGCCGCATGCCGAGCGCCGTAGGTTATCAACCGAATCTGGCGACGGAAATGGGAGAGTTGCAGGAGCGCATCACGTCGACCAAGAAAGGTTCGGTCACGTCGGTGCAGGCGATTTATGTGCCTGCCGATGACTTAACCGATCCTGCGCCGGCGACCACGTTTGCTCACCTCGATGCCACCACGGTGCTTTCTCGCGCTCTGACTGAGATTGGAATCTATCCCGCGGTCGATCCGCTGGCGTCTACTTCGCGCATTCTCGATGCCCGCATCGTCGGCCAGGAGCACTACGATGTCGCCCAGTCGGTGAAGAAGACGCTGCAGACTTACAAAGATCTGCAGGATATCATCGCCATTCTCGGCATCGACGAATTGAGCGAGGATCAGAAACTGACAGTGGCGCGGGCGAGAAAGATTCAACGCTTCCTCTCGCAACCGTTCCACGTAGCCGAGCAGTTCACCGGCGCGCAGGGACGGTACGTGAAGATCGCCGACACCGTAAAAGGATTCAAGGCCATCGTCGAAGGCAAATACGACGACATCCCCGAGCAGGCCTTTTACATGAAGGGGCCGATTGAGGAAGTGCTGGAAGCGGCAGAGAAGATGAAGGCGGCAGCTTAAAACACGGCTTCCGGCGTCTGGCTTCCGGAGTGGCTGATCTCCGAAGCCCGAAGCCGGAAGCCCGAAGCCGGTTTTCTTATGGCAGATACTTTCCAACTCGAGATCGTCACGCCGGAAAAGAAAGTGGTCGAGACCGCGGCGGAAGAAATACAAATTCCAGGCAAGAATGGCTATCTGGGTGTGCTGCCGGGTCACGCACCGCTGATTACCGAGCTCGCCGTGGGCGAGATCAAATTCCACGCCGGCTCGGAAGAGCAGCGGCTCGCTGTCGCCTGGGGCTTCGCCGAAGTGCTGCCTGATAAAGTGACGATTCTTGCCGAGACCGCCGAGCGCCCCTCGGAAATCGACGTGGAACGCGCCCGCAAAGCCAAAACCCGCGCCGAGGAGCGGCTGACGAGCGGCGATCCCAAGGTCGACGTCGAACGCGCTCTAAACTCCTTGCACAAGTCGGAGACACGGCTGGAAGTTGCTGAAGGAAAGTAAGGTTGTCAGTGGCGGGGCTGGCTGACTCCGGTTGGAACGTGCCCATCACGTCAATTCCGCATCAGACTCTCCTTTTTAAGGTGCGCCGATGAAATCAATCTCAACGGTTATTCAATTCGGTCTCCTGGGTCTCGCGGTTGCCGTGGGGGCCATGGCACAGGATAAATCCGCCCAGACTCCTTCGCAGCGATCGCCCGCATTGCAGGTCTCGCCTGAAGTTCGCTCCGATGGCAGCGTCACGTTCCGTTTCCGCGCCCCGAACGCGGTCGTGGTCAAGCTGGCGCGGGAGGGCGCAGAAGCGGTGCCCATGACGAAAGCTGATCAGGGCGGGTGGAGCGTTACCACTGCGCCGCTGCCTCCGGATTATTACGGCTATTCGATCCTTGTCGACGGAGTGCGTTCGATCGATCCCTCGAATCATCTCCTGAAACCGAATTTGCTGGCTACGGAGAATGTGGTGCATGTTTCCGGGCCTTCGTCGTTGCCCTGGGAATTGAACGACGTGCCGCACGGGGAGATTCATCACCACTTCTACAAATCGGCGGTTGCGGCCGATGAGCGCGATTATTACGTGTACACACCCCCTGGCTACGAACCCACGTCGAAGAAGACGTATCCCGTGCTTTATCTGCTGCACGGCTATAGTGACGATGCCAGCGGATGGACTTCCGTCGGCTATGCGAATGTGATTCTCGACAATCTCATCGCGCAGGGTAAGACGAAACCAATGATCGTGGTGATGCCGCTTGGCTACGGCACGATGGAGTTCGTTAGTTTGGGATGGGACGCCTGGAGTCACATGGAACTTCGTGATCGAAACTTTAAGAAGTTCAGCGAAGCTCTGCTCTCGGAAGTGATGCCGCAGGTTGAAAGCGAATACCGCATCACGAAAGATCGCAAAGCTCGTGCCATTGCAGGTTTATCGATGGGAGGCTCGGAATCCCTGCTGACCGGCTTGAACCATCTCGATACGTTTTCCTGGATCGGCGCCTTCAGTTCCGGCGGCATTCCCGACGACTTTGAACACGATTTTCCCGCTCTCGACGCGAAAGCGAACCAGCAACTGCGTTTGCTCTGGATCGCTTGCGGCACCGAGGATCATCTGATTGCGATCAACCGCAATCTGCGGGAGTGGTTAAAGACCAAGGGGGTGAAAGCAACCGAAATCGAAACGCCCGGGATGCACACCTGGATGGTGTGGCGGAGGAATCTGGCGGAGTTCTCACAGTTGCTCTTCCGCTAGAACTCTTAGGGCACGTTTACGTGGTCCCGAGTCTCCGAGGGCACATATTTCACTGCTGCCGTCCGTTCTAACTTATCCCACGCGAATTTGCGGCCTTCGAGCGCCCGCTTCAGCGTCTTGAACAGCACCACCGAGAATAATTGCCGATAGGCAAAGCGCTGCAGCCAGACCTGGCTTAACAGCCAGACATCTTCCTTGTCGTCGGGACGGCGGCGCTCCAGTGCGAAGGCCAGGGCCGAAGCGAGAAAGTCGATCACCAGAAACACGAAGAAGAACGCGACGAGTTTATGGAAGCTGGAGGGATCCGTGGAATCGGGATGAAAGTGCTTTTGGATCAGATACCAGATGGAACCGATGGCGAACATAATATCGATGAGCGGAGACACCAGCGGCAGCAGAATTTGAAAAATCACGATGTTCGGCAGCGCCACAAAACCCAGCACTCCTTTGCGCGCAAAAACTGCGCTGTGCTTGTACACGGCCTGTAGAATGCCGAACGACCAGCGGAAACGCTGGCGCATGAGGCCGTTCGCATTGGTCGGCGCCTCGGTGTAAGCCAACGCCATATCTTCGTATTCAACGCGGTAACCGAGTCGCAGCAGCGCCATGGTGAGATCGGCATCCTCGGCGACGGTATCGATCTGGTAGCCCCCGGCTTTGCGCACCGCTGATACGCGCCACGCCCCGATCGCACCCGGCACCACGCTGACTGCACCCAGAACATCCAAGGCGCGGCGTTCGAAGTTCTGGCTGGTGATGTATTCCAGAGCCTGCCACCGGGTCCAGAGATTCACCCGGTTGCCAACCTTGGCGTTGCCGGCAATAGCGCCGACCTTGGGATTCACGAAGTGCGGCACCAGGCGCGAGATGGCATCGCCCGCAATAATTGTGTCGGCATCGATGCCCACGAAGAGTTCGGCGTCGCGAATGTGTTCGATGCCGTAATTGAGAGCTTCGGCCTTGCCGGCGTTCGGCTTCGTCAAAATCAGCACTCTCCCCAAAGCTTCTTCGCGAACGAAGGCGGCGCGCGCTACTTCCAGGGTGCGGTCGCGCGAGCCGTCGTCGATGACAATCACACGCAGGTTGGGATAGTCGGAGTTCAGCGCGGCGCGCACGGTGCGGACAATCACTTTTTCTTCGTTGTAGGCGGGGATGAGCACAGCGACTTTAGGCTTATAAGACGCGACCTCCGCCGGCCTGCCGAAGATCTTTTCATGCAGCCGGTCGTAGACCGCAGCCGCGCCAATAAAAAGCAGCCGCCCGGTCATGAGCAGATCGCCGAGGAAGAATATCCAGGTGATGGAGACGATTCCGGCTTCGAAGAGCCAGAAGCCCAGGCCATCCAGGCGCGCGGCCCAGCGCTGGCCCGTGCTCAAGGGCGCCATCACGTCCGCGCGAGTCTTGCCGAACAGTTGAAACACGGGAACCACGGCGTACCCGCGAGCGCGAATTCCCTCAATGATCATGGGCAGCGCCCGCACGGTTTCGGCTCGATTGCCGCCCCCGTCGTGGAGCAGCACGATGTTGCCGCAACGCAGGTCGTTCGCTCCGCACGGCGGGAGGTGCGCCAGCACATAAGCCGAGATCTCTTCTGCGGTATGCCGGCGCGGCTTGTCGCTCCAGTCATTTGGATCGATCCGGTTTCCCACCGTGATGTAGCCCATGTCCTGCGCGAACTCGAGCGGTTTCACCTGGTCGGCAGTATCGGGTTCTTCGTCAATCGCATACGGCGGGCGCAGAAGCATTGCCCGAACTCCCATCAGGCTGGCGAAGAGCCGTTCTGTGAGGTTCAACTCCACCTTCATGTAGGTGGAAGAAATATTGCTCACGTCGGGATGCGTAAAGGTGTGGTTGCCGATGGTATGGCCTTCATTGAAGATCCGCTTTGCCAGGCTGGGGAACTTATCGGTCTGGATGCCGATCAGGAAAAACGTTGCCGTGGCGTTCTCGCGCTTGAGCACATCGAGGATCTTTGGCGTCCATTCCGGATCGGGGCCATCGTCGAAGGTGAGCGCGACTTCGTTCGGACTGTAGCCGTAACGCCCCACGCGAAAAGGTTCCGGCAGATTCTGAAAATTCTCGTCGGTGATAAGTTTGCTCTGTGCGTCGATAGTGAGGTCGCGAGTGCCGTGAGCAGGGCGCTGTTCAATCCGCAGAATCTCGCCCTGGCCCTCCATGTCGACATCCTGGCCAGGAGGCACGTCGCGCAATTTGTCGGCGGCTCCGGCATCGCCGGGGACGTCCCACACGCGCCATATCGTGCGGTCCTCGCCACCGAGTCGCCACAGGGCAAAAGTCTGGATGCCCAACATCTGGGCGGCCCGCATGTGGTTGAGCGCGGTAACCGCGTCGAGAAACCAGACATCGTGGCGAATGCTGTGCTCATCGAGATAGCTGAAATGCGGATTCAGCGCGTCATCATCGAAGGTGATGTCTTCATCGGAATCGCGCGCCGCCAGCCACGCTTCCTGCACGCTGACCGAACTGTCGCGCTCGTCGGGGGGGAGCTTGCCTTTTTTCGGTTTGAGCACCCAGTCATAGCCGTAGTCGGCGATGGCGCAGATCAGCTTTTCCCTGGGAATCGCGTTCACTGCGAACTTCAGGTTGTCGACAAACCAATCCTGCGAAGCCACTGGGCCGGAGGCCGCGCCCGGGTAATGCTCGTCATAATTCATCACCACCACGCCATCGGCAGGCGCGGCGATCGCGGCGTAGTCAAATTCCAGATTGTGCGCCGGCACGCTGACGTAAAGCTTCATCCCGCGGCCATGCAAATCGGAAGAAAGTTCGTTCAGCAGCGCCACATAGCCCGGCTGCCCGGCCTTGGGAAAGGCTTCGAAATCCACCATGAGGCCGCGAAAGCGGTCGGACGAAAGAAACAGCGCGACCTGCTGCCGAAAAACGGCACGCGCGTCCGGATTATTCAGGAAGCTGGTGATCTCCCCCACCCACTCGCTCCCATTAAAGTTGTTGACCATGGGAAAGACTTCCATGCTGGGGTCGTCGGCTTTGAGAAAAGGCATGACCCGGTCGTCGACCGGGCGCGCACGATTGTTCTGCACCACGTCGAAGAACTTGTTGGTCTGGTCATCGACGGCCTGCAGATGGCCGTCGGGAGTGAGGACGTGCAACCAGTCGGGATAAAGCAAATCGATCTGGCGGGAGAAGTCACGCAGGGAAGAGAAACTCGCGGCGTCCCAGGGTACGTAGAAAGCGGCGCGGATGCCTTCTTCCTGATTGAGCCTCACTTCCGAAGCCGGCAGCTTCGACTTGCGGTGAGAGCGGTTGGCCAGCTTCTTCTGGCGTTCGCGAGCTTTGTCCTTCTCGCTCTCCTTCAAAGCTTTGAAGGCGCGTTTCTGCGGTGAAAACAGGAGTTCGGGCAGCCGCTCTTCGCGGAGCGTGGTGTACACGAAGAAAATAATGAGCGCGGATAACGCTAGAACTACCGCGTCGAACAGACGCCTCAGGCGCTTCCAGCGGGCCCGTTGTGGATCGTAAAAGACCGGTTCAGCCATGGAGAGTTAATCGTTCATCGTATGCCGCGGCGGGCGCACGGTCAATTGTCGGTGGGGCACATCCTGATGGAAACGGCAACAGGCAAAGCGTTTGTCGTTAAGTGAGTTTTAAGGCTCTTCACCTTGGGTTTAAAGTTCTTGGCTGGTGAGATGCGCTTTCCCCGCCCGGGGATTGCTTCAAACGCGCTATATTCTCAAGCGTGCTGCAATTGTTGCGGAAGAATGCCTGGTTCTTTCTGGGGGCGAGCCTGGCCGCGCTGGGGCTGAGGTTCTTTTTTGTCCTTCGATTTCCGGCCATCGTCGACGACTCCAGGCTTTACGCCGATATCGCGACGAACTGGTTGCAGCACGGCATCTACGGCATAACGAACTCCGGGCAAATTATGCCGACTCTCTCTCGTCTGCCCGGGTACCCCGCATTTCTAGCCGTAATCTTTTCCATGTTCGGGGTCAACAGTTTTCGAGCGGTTCTGCTGGTTCAAGTATTCTTCGATATTGGAACCTGCTTTCTCATCGCGGATATCGCGCGCCGCCTCTTTTCCGATCGAGCCGCCAAGGCCGCTTTTCTGCTTGCGGCGATTTGTCCCTTCCTCGCCGACTACGCGGCGGCCGCGCTCACCGAGACCCTGGAAGTTTTCTTCACTGCGTTGACACTGGATTTGGCGGTTCGCGGATTTGCCGGTCTTCGCCCCGAGGCCGATCAGAGCCAAGTTACGCACTGGGCGATGTGGGCTGGTTGTGGCCTGTCGATCGGTGTCTGCATTTTGCTGCGTCCTGATGGCGGACTTCTACTCGGTGCTGTCGGTCTGTACTGGTTCCTGTTTTTCCTGCGAAGCTTCGAGCCAAGGTTGAAGCAGATATCCAGGAGCGTGCCCTGGTTCCTTCCTGTACTCGGCGTCGGAGTGATTCTGATCCTCGGAGCCTTCGCGCCGCTGGTTCCATGGACTCTGCGCAATATCCACATATTCCATCGCTTCCAGCCGCTTGCTCCGCGCTACGCCAACGATTCCGATGAACCGGTGACCACGGGCTTCAACCGCTGGACCAAAACCTGGATTGCCGATTCCGCATCGGTGCAGGAGATTTATTGGAACGTCCCCGGCGATGCCATCGAGATCAAGCAACTACCGCGGCGCGCCTTCGATTCACCTCAGCAGCGCGAAGAGACGGCGCAGCTCTTTGCCGATTACAACCGCGATCACGATTTGACTCCGGACCTCGATGCGCGTTTCGGCCAGCTCGCGGCGCAGCGTATTCAAGCTGCTCCGCTGCGTTACTATCTGTGGCTTCCCGCGCTGCGCATTGCCGACATGTGGCTGCGTCCGCGCACGGAGTTGTTGCCCTCCGATCCGCGGTGGTGGGAGTTCAACGACGAACGCTCGTGGCTGGCGGTGAGTATCGGCTTCGGTCTGGTGAACTTATTCTATGTCGGAGCCGCCGCCGCTGGACTGCTGCGCTTGCGCCCGACGCTCTCCGGTGGACCATCGGGAATGTCCCTAATGATTTTGTTTCTGCTGCTGCGCTCGCTTTTTCTCGGTACTCTCGAAAATCCCGAGCCACGTTACACCCTCGAATGCTATCCCGTGGTCATAGTCGCAGCAGCCGCGTTATTCATCGGTAATTCGCATCGTAATCATCGAAAACCCGCATGAATAGCCTTCCAAATCCCGTACTTCGTATGTGGAAAGGCGTATTCAAACGTTTCACGACAGCCAAAGCTCTGAAAATTCAGCTTGCAGAATGTGGCCGCTTAGTTGCACAATACACCCCCACTAGCGCGTGGGTCTTCAATTCCCGTTCGTGATTCTGGGTCACAAATGATCCGCGTCAAAGCCCGTAGACAAGGAGTCTCCCCGTGCGTACAGCTAAGGTCGCGGCTCATCTCTCTTGTGGCGTTCCTTCCTGCCAGCAACCCGCTTGGCTTGCCCACATCTCTCCGTGGAGAATATTCCAGTGGCCTTTCCGGGCTGGCACTTTCAGTCTGGTCATCCTGGCGATGGCTTTCCTGAGTGGAAAACTACTCGTCGCCCAACAGGCAACGGCGCTGCTCACCGGTTCGGTCAAAGACGAGAGCGGAGCTGTGATTGTGGGCGCGAAGGTCACATTAAGAAACTCCCAGACCAATGTTGGACGCACCAAAATCACCGACAGGGATGGCGGATACCTGTTCGATCTGATGCCCATCGGAGCTTATGAGCTAACGGTAGAGCAAGCCGGTTTCGACAAGTACGTCCGCAAAGGCATCACGCTCGAGATCAACCAGAACGCCCGTCTGGACGTGGCTTTGCGCATTGGGAGGACCAGCGAGGTGGTCGAGGTCACGGGCGATGTCTCCCAGGTCGATACCGTCACCGCGACTCTGGGCAAGGTCGAAACCACGCAACGCATACTGGAGTTGCCGTTGGTCGAGCGCGACACGCTCCAACTCGGGTTGCTGCAGGCTGGCGTGTTCGCGCCCGATCAGGACGACGGCTCAGGGAATCCATTCTCGGTCAGCGGCCAGCGTTCCGAATCGATGACGTTCTTGATCGATGGCGCGGATAATAACGACTTTCTCGGCAACAACATTGTGGTTGACCCCAATCCCGACGCCGTCGCCGAATTCAAAATTCTTACCAACAACTACACGGCGGAATACGGGCGCACCTCGGGGGGAATCGTCAATCAGGTGATCAAGTCTGGAACGAATTCCATTCACGGCAGCGCTTTTGAGTTCTTTCGCAACACGGCGCTGGATGCGAGCGACTATTTCTTGCAGGCTGTGCCGGTTCTCAGGCGCAACTTGTTCGGAGCGACGCTCGGCTTCCCCATCATAAAAGACAAGATGTTTTTCTTCGCATCGTATCAGGGCACCAAGCGCAGCGAAGGCCAAAACCCGGGTCCACTCCCAGTGTTGAGCTCGGCAGAAAGGACTGGCGATTTCAGCGAGTTGCTCGCTGGACCCAGCCCTGTGCAGTTGTTCAACCCCACCACGGGCAATGCCTACTTTAACAATCAGGTCCCCGTAGATCCGGTAATTGCAAACTACATCAACGCCTATCTCCCGCTGCCCAACCGCCCCGGCAATGAGTTCGAATCCGATCCCGTGGCCACAATCAGCGACACACAGTTTATCTTTCGCCTGGATTACAACATTTCCAAGAAGGACACTCTGTCGGGAGTTTATATTTTCGACGACACGCCCGACACGTACCCGTTTCAGATCATCAACGGAGCTTCCTCGGGAGGCGACGTGCCGGTTGGTTCTGGCTTCACCGACGCCAACCGCTATCAATCGGGCAATCTGACTTGGACCAGGACCATTTCGCCGACGCTGCTGAACGAATTGCGATTCGCAACCAACCGCTCTGCGACGTTCACTGCCGTGCCCACCACGACTACTTCACCGTCGGCGCTGGGATTTGCGACGGTAAATCCCGACGATCCCAAAGGTACTGCGCCGCCCGTGCTTTCGGTTGAGGGCAACTTTAACCTGGGCCCGTCTCCGCAGGGTCCCACTAAAATTCACGACACAACGTTCCAATACCAGGACACCCTATCGTGGACGAAGGGCCGCCACGATCTAAAGTTTGGCGCCGATCTGCGCTGGGTCGAGAACAATCTTGACTACGACTTCTACAACAACGGCGGTTTTTTCTTCGGACAAGGTGGCTCGTTTACCGGAAGCACGCTCGCCGATTTTGTCGGCGGCTTCTTCGACAACTACGCACAGTACGCCAACGCGGTGTATGGCATTCGAACCCACTCCTACTATTTCTTCGGGCAAGATTCCTGGAAGGTCACCAACCGTCTCACCCTGAGTTACGGTGTACGCTACGAGTACAATTCGCCGCAGGAAGATCCTCACAACGAAATCATCGGTTGGTTCCCCGGACATCAGTCCACGGTCTTTCCACAGGCACCTCCGAATTTTTTATATCCCGGAGATCCTGGAACGCCCAACCGGGGCCTCGTTTATCCTGACCGCAATAACTTCGCACCCCGTTTCGGGTTTGCCTGGGACCTGCTGGGCAACGCCAAGCTGGTGATGCGCGGAGGCTTCGGCATCTTCTACGACATTGAAGACGGAGCTTTGAATGAACAGTTCGGCGGGCAGCCCCCGTTCGGTTATGTGGCTAACAC
>Ga0074044_10004049_pt1 | contig 12279 bp, 7 predicted proteins | sample BogForMeECP23OM1_FD_94443 | JGI IMG/M metagenome (GOLD analysis project Ga0074044, IMG submission 94443) | Bog forest soil microbial communities from Calvert Island, British Columbia, Canada - Bog Forest MetaG ECP23OM1 | ecosystem: Environmental > Terrestrial > Soil > Wetlands ...
CCCGCGCCGCGAAGAACTCAAGCAGCACCTGGAAGCCAACAAAGTCGGTTGCGCCCTCCATTACCCGGTGTCGTTGCACTTGCAGAAGTGCTATGCGGATCTTGGCCATAAGCCCGGCGATTTTCCCGTCGCGGAGAAAGCGGCGCGCGAGTGCCTGAGCCTGCCGATTTACCCCGAGATGACCGACGTGCAAATCCAGCGCGTGGCGGTGGTGATTAAGGATTTCTTCGGGAAGCAGGGCTGAATTCCGCTAATAATACTGGCTACGGGGAGGCTGGAGCCGGCCCCGGGAACCTTTTGCAGAGAACCCAAAGAGAAACAGGCGGATGAGTAAACTGGCGCGATCACCTGGCGGGTGAAACCCGGGGCACAGTGACGTTATCATCCCACCACCAGTGTCAGGCACTCCCCCGGAGTCCCGCCGGAGTCTCGCCGTAGTACCTCTGATCGGGGATCAGAGGTACTACGGCGAGACTACGGCGAGACTCCGGCGAGGATCGCTATGGGCTTGGGGGGGGACGCGGGCGCGGATCACTTTTGGGACATCCGTCCAGCCGTCAATGTGCTGGCAGAGGCGAATCCAGATAAGGACTGCTCAAAGCCGCGCTCCTCCATGGCGGGAAGCCGTTCTCCGGACAGTGACCCGAAGGAAGGCGAAGCTAATCCCGAATCCAGCCGTCAGAATCTGGGTCCATCTGCGTTCATCTGTGGTTCTCTTCTGCACGGATGCGGCTAAGAGCAGCCGGATTACCCCAACCCGATTTCCGCCCCAGAGGCAGGCTGGCCCCCGGCAGCCCCGGAAGGCCAAAATGCTTCGCCCGTTGGGCTATCGTGCGCGACGGCGTTGGGTGGCTCGGGCCTGCCGGCGGGGCGAGCACGCCCGAGGGCCGAAACCGGGCACCAAGTTCCGTCAACGGATGAAAGGGAAGCTTCATTGCCCGTGATTCTAACAGAAGGCCGCAAGGACAACGAAGCTCTTCGTTTTCTTCGCCTTCTCCTGTTTGGTTAAGTAACATCGGCGGTGCCGAGATGAACAACAGAGGTACGAAGACGCGAAGCTGAAGAGCTTTTCCGGGCAAGCCGCCCAGGCACCCGAAACCGACCACTGCCACCTCCCGTTCCCTGACTTTAGACTCTAGACTTTGGACTCGAGACTCTTTCGAGTCCCCCGCCCAACCCGAAATGCAGTCATGCGCGCCGCCTGCTTTGTGGCCAGAAGTGAACTACCCACGACACGGACAGCTCCAGTTCCAATCCCCAGTTTGACCGTTTCTGGCCGGGCGGGCGCGGCGGCTCAGGTTAGGTCCGGAGATCGTCGAGGAACTCTGACGCCGGTTCGACACTCGTGACTAGCAGATGATCCCGCGCACGCGTGCAGGCGACGTAGAGCAGGTGGCGCTCGGTGTCATAGACCTCTTGCAAGTCGGCATCGTCTCCTACCGTTTCGATGCGTTCCTGCAAGGGGATTATCTCGTCGTCGCAGGCGATCACCGCGACGGCGCGGAACTCCAGTCCCTTGGCCAGGTGCATAGTGCAGATCGAGACATGACCGCTGGTCGTCTCGACGTGCTCATCGAGAATCTTGAAGGGTAATCCTGAGTCTTTGACGGCGGCGTGGGCGCGATCCAATTGCCCTGTCGAGCGGACGAAGACGCCGAACTCGTGCGGCAGGACGCCGGCTTTCGACTGCTCGGCCAGCCATGTCCCGACGGCTTTGATTTCTTCGCTTTCGCTCTTGAGCACATGGATGGCGGGCGGTGGGCCGTTGAAGACCGAGATGGTGTCGCTCCGGTCTTCGCTGTTGCCGTCCACGTCAGCTATCTCCGGGCCGAGCAAGCGGTCGGCTTGTTGGCGAATTTGGTGAGACGTGCGGTAGTTGATGCGCAGGTTGCGAGAGCGTCCCCGAATGTCCACGCCAAGGGATTTCCAGGAGAATGGCTGCTGAAAGATGCGCTGGCCGAGGTCGCCGGCGAAGAAAAGGGCATTGGGGCGACCGCCGCCGAGGGCGGCGAGGAATCGCAATCCCGAAACGCTGAGGTCCTGCGCCTCGTCCACGACGGCGAAGTCGAACGGCGGGTGTTTGGCCTTAGCCAGCGCGCACGCCAGGGCGGTGAACAGACCGGCGTGCGTGGTGAGCTTCCGGTCCTTCAAGCCGCCGCGGACCCGCTCGAAGATGGACCACAGCACCGCTCGCTGCGCCTCGGGCAGCCGGGTCTTGCGACCGAGCCGGGCGACATCGCGATAAGACTCCCATGTTTCCAACTGCCACGCATCCACCACCTGTTCCCATTCGGTGAGGAGAAAATGCAGGCTGAACTTGTGACCGCCCACCGCCTTCGATGCTTCACCAAGCAGCTCCCGCACAGCTTCGCGGCTGGCCGGGTTCACCGGCCCGCAATGCGATTTGTGGAGGCGGAGACCGAGGGCATTCAGGGAGTAAACGTCAATGCGCTCGGCAAGACGCGGTTCGCTGCCCACGAGGCGTTTTAGCTTGGTATGAAGCGCGTTCGCCAGGGTGTCGGAGAAAGTCGTGAGCAACACCCGCGCGTCGTGGTGGGTGCGGGCCAGATGCACGGCCCGATGCAGCGCCACAATGGTCTTGCCGGTGCCGGCGGAGCCGGAAACCCGGGCTGGTCCGGTGTAATCGCGCTCGACCCACTGGCGCTGTTCGGGATGCAGGAAGACCGCCCATTTCTCCCACGGGAAATCGAGGGCGCGTTGGAGTTCCTCGACATTGGTCATCACCCGGAAGCGGCGCCGGGCATCGGGATGATCGAAAGGATTCGTGACCGGCGTGGCCGGTTGGACCACCCGCGGTTTGCCACCCGTGGCCACTTCCAAGAGGGCCTCGGCCGCCTCACCCGGCAGACGATCCGCCAGCAGCAAGAGGCTGTCTTCAGTGGCCTGACGCACATCGTTCAACCACTCAGCCGGCACGCCGTAGCCGAGCAGTTCCTCGTCAGAATTGCTGGCAAACAGGCGCGGCTTGGGAGGCGCGGGCATTTCCGTCCGCACATAGACCGGGATGACGACTTCTTTCACCGTCTCGCGGACTTCTACCAACTGCGCGGCCCCGGTCCTGGGATGCGTTTCCAGCCTCCGCCGCTCGGCCCAGTCGTAGGCTTTGTCGTGGTGATCCACGTAGCAGAGCAACAGACTGCCTTGCGTCTTGTGAACGATGAGCCTGATGTCTTCACTCACGCGCACCGACCAAAAATTCTTGTCCTTCGCCTTTTCGAGCTTATGGAAGCTCAAGCCCGGACTGGCCGCGTTCATCTGCAAGTCAAAGGCCGTGGTCTTCACCGCCTTCTGCTCGTCGCCGGTCAGCCGGGCGAGGCTCTCGGTAAAAGTGTCGGCGATTAGAAAGCCCATAAGCTCGTTTCACCTACTGCGTCCGTGCTCTGAGGGGGCGATTGAGAACTGGGCTAGTGGCAATAAGTGAAGCGGACCGATGCCAAGGGTGTATCGGTCTGGCTTGAGGTAACTCTCCGGAGTCGGGTAGACAATCTGAACGTCCTTAACCAGTGCGCGGAAGATCCCCACCGCAACAGTCTGCATCTTACTCCCGGTCGGGGAGACGAGCAGTCGTTCACGCTCGCCATGATCTGCATAGAGCTTCAGCAGGCAATCGAGCGTCTCTCGATAGTCGAGCGTGCTGGTCTGAACCCTCTCGGCACCCGGAATCTTATCGAGTTGGTTCACGCGGGAAATCATTTGTTGCCGCCACTCGTTTTGAGGATTCGGAGGGACTCCCTCAATGAAACTGAAGCGGGACGGCTGGATTTCGTTGCGCGGAGCGGTCAACTGATGGGCATCAAGAGAGGGAAACGCTATAAGCCTGGTCTGTGTGCCCGCAGGGGCGAAAGATGACAATTCGGGAACAACCGTGACGTCGAAGACACCAGACGAAAGGAAGAGAATCGAGAGACTGGGGTCAGACTCCGATTTCGCCAATTCCGCCTCTGCTTCGAATTGGTCTGGTGGGTAGTCGCTCGCTTCGGCGTAGGCCACAAAGCAATTAGCGAAGCCGTCGGATCGTGTGCCAAGTGCAACTAGAAATTGGACAATTAGCAGCCGTGACATGGCGGATACGTCCACGAAAACCCGACCACGGCAAGCGGACAGTTTTTCGACCATCGTGCTTCCGAAGCCCGCAGGTTCCTGACGATTGTAGGTCACCTCGGTGACCCTAATGCCCGCACGCCGGGTGATTTCTAGAATTGCATCCGACTTGTTCTGCGGAAAGAGGGGCTCGTAGCGGACGAGGAGAACATTGAATGGCGTTCGGCCTGACACTGCGTTCTGCAAAACGGCCAATACTCGGTCCTCAAACCCACCGCAGATAACCAGCCAATCCTCAGGTGCCAACACGAACTGGCTGACCATTTCAAGGTTCGGCTTGGCAAGAGCCGCGAGCCATTCATCGGGGGTCTGGACGCTGAGATTCATTGCGGAGGGCCATCAAACCCTAGCGAAAGTTGGTTTTTGGCTTCGCTCTGCTGCTTTTCAAAGCGATTCGCATCGTCAGCACTCTTAAGGCGAAACTTTTGGTCGAAATCCTGCGGTGCCATGAGAAAGTTCTCAAAATCTGCAGGCTCCAGTTCGATGGAGTCGCGAGTACTGAACGTGAGGTTGAAGTGAGGAATCAAGAAACGCCTCAAGTAAAGCCGTGGAACCACGCTCCCGCGACGACTCTTGCCGCGAAAATCCTCAACGAAGACTGAATAGCGCAGGAGTTCATCATAAAGATGTTGAGCATCCTCGGACAGAGCAAACGGCTCGTATGGTTCGATGCGAGTGGCCTGCTTTGGTGGCGAGCCCTCTTCGTTCTTCGAATCGAGGAACTTCAAATGCGAATTCGCCACGTTGCCGAAAGCTTCGACGATGGCAACTAAACGCACTCCGCATCGCGGAACACCACGCAGGTTCTTCAGGAAACTTCCTGCCGCATCCCGGATGGCCCGGCTCTGCGTTTTTTCCAGCACCTTGAACGGGCCTTCGGCCTTCGCCAATTCAACCGGACCGCCCGACAGCCTGACCATATCACCAACTAAGCTGATGAGGTAATGGATGTCACCGCTGCAGAGTCTGCAAAGCGTCTCCTTTCCCCAAAGCAAAGGCTTTTCACTGTTTCGAATACCTCGCGCCAACTCGTTGTTGTTTTGCCTCGCGCTATTGCCGACCAAGTCCTGCAATTCTCTCGCAGGAAAACCGGACGCGCTCTTGTTTAGTCGGCGGCGGAAGACGTCCTCAATGAACGTGAGTTTAGGTTCCAATTCAGCATGGAGATAAACCAGGCCCAAGTTGTGAAGGATAAACTCCCGGCCTTCGACGCAATCCTTTCCGTCGATGTCGTTCCTCGCGAACGACACGGGGCTCTCGGTGGATATCTTGAAGAAGCAAACAGGAGTGCGCTGCATCAACATACGGTTCAAACTCATTTGCAGAGCCTTCGTGACTTTGGGCGAGGAGTAGTCATCGATGAAAAAGTAAATGGGCCGGTCCCGAACGAATGGAAAACTGGCAGCCAAAACCCCACAAACCCTCTGTAACACTTCGGCACCAAAGCATCGCCCGATGGGACGCTTAGTATCATTCGCGAAGCGATGTCGTTCCGCTGCTTTTGCCCGTTCCTTGTTCAGCGCCGACACGACTGCTTTAAAGGTCGCGTAGCCGGGCGTGTGTGGCGGCGCGATTCCGAGCGCTGTCCAAACAGCATCAACAACCCTGGGTTCGGCGCGGCTGAACTCCTCGGCGAAATACTGCCTGGCCCAGCCTTCCAGGGAGTCCAGCAGCTTTGCGAGGAGAGTTGCCGTGATGAAATGGATCGGAATATCGAGTGCTTCCTCGCGAGTCGGAACAACGTAGCGCGGAAAGGCAAAGTAGAGGTCATCGCAGCGATAGTAAACACCCAGGTGCCGCATTTGGTCGGGCACGGCCTCGTCCACCCGCATCTTTTGGTCGAGGCTCAGACTGCGAAACACAGTGCTTTTACCGCAGCCGCGCGGACCCGTCACGACGACGTTGTTTTGGCTCTCGATTTCAGACAAACCCAGGAACCGATCCGAATAAAGAGCCCGGAGCAAAACCGCCGCTTCGCCGATTTGCTCACAGCTCAGAAAGTCGAACGGCGTTAGGAGATGGTCAGAGCCCTGTGCCGCCGTTTTCTCAAATTCAGCATCCAACTTCTGGAGCCGGTGGAACAATTCACGCGGCTGCTTCGCCAGAGGATCAAACGTCGGGTCGGTTTCCACCAAGTGGCGAGCAAGGAAGTGGTGGCGAAGGATGTTGAAAATGAACTTATCTTTGGGACCGCAGGCCTGGTAATTCACGGTGCGCAGAAGCTGAGCGAGCGTATCCGCAAGCTGAAGGTAGTCGTCCTTGAATCGCGGCTCGCTCGTTGTGTCGCCAACACCGAAGTCGGTCACTCGAAAGACAAACCGTGGCCCCATCACATTGTACGACGACTGGTCCTCAACCAGGATGTTTCCAGCGTGAAGGTCCCCATGAGCCACGCCTCGCAATTTCATCTCAACCAGCAGATTAAACATTGTCTCCAGCCACTGGACGATGAAGGAGACCGTAATCTCATCGGGGTATGCGGCGGCAAAGCGTTTCAAAGATTGGCCATCAACGAATTCGGAAATCAGCGCGATGCAATCGGCCGATTCGACACGGTCGGCGTCTGCCTGCATCGGGACGTGAGGCCAGTCGCAGATATGCTCGACTTTGACCACGACGGGATTCCGGAGTGCATTTGCCTTGAGGATTTCTCCTCGCCACATTTCGCTGCCATCTGCGCCACGCTGCAGATTATTTCGCGGGATGATTTTGCAGGCCACGTCTCTGCCCAGTTCATTGGAATGCGCACGAAACAAATGGCCATCGTTGCCGCTGGCGATCCACTCAATGATGGTCACATCTGGACGACCCGGAACCCCCTTTCCAAGAAAGAAGCCTTTATCAGGAAGGTTCGCACGCATGTCAGTTTCGCCGAAAGATCAGGAAATGTTCCGTCTTCACTCCGTGGCATTCGTGCCGGGTCCGACGCACGTCGGGAATATCATCGGTAACAATTTTGCGCAGGTGAATCGAAGGTGCGTGCTCCTTCAGGATGGAAACCACCACCTCTGAAGGATGAGCGTCGAAGCTGCGCTTAAACTCTTCACCGACAACGAAAACGCAGTGGCCTCCGAGGCGAAGCCCGGATTCGACCTTTTTCGCCAAATTGGTGATCGCCTCCACGAAGGCATTGCGCCGCTGCGTGACGTCGTTGTCCACCGATTCCGCCAAACTCGGGTCGATGAACCAAAGCCTGAGACGGTTGTCTCGCCCGTAATCCAAGGCGTTCATATACGGGGGGCTCGTAATCAAGGCATCGAAGCGGGCAGGCAGCCTGAGGGCTTGAACCGGGCTCTGCCGGACGGTGACGCCAGATGCAAGGGGACGGGTAAAGCGCTTGTAGCTGCGCCGGATTTTGGCGATCAATCGCGGCCTCAGCTCACGGTAGGAGTACATCTCCGGGAATTTTCCGCGTGGATACTTCTTGTCCCGCAAGTAGGGGACCAGATGGCTGCTCGGAAAGGAAAGAAATCCCGGGCGCTGGTGGTGCAGGATTCCCAAGAAATTGGCCATCACGAACTCGTTGCCCGGGCGGCGACCCACTCCAGCAAGTTGAACGGCTTCCCTGAGCGTGTCCGGATGGAAGAATCGCCTGACCCATTGAGGCACGGAACGGAGATCCGGCTCTGGCAGGTCCCGGGCTTCGACCAATGCTCGTTCGGCAGCTCGGAGGGCGGCGCCCAGCGATGGTGGTGGGTAAAGTTTGGCGTGACAAAGAATTCGCGCGTAGGGGCTGATGTCGGCAGCAAAGGCGCGACGACCTCGGATGGCCGCCTCCAATGGAATCGTTCCAGCCCCGGCAAAGGGGTCCACGACCAACTCGCCTTTTTGGGAGTACTGCTCGACCAACTCGCCAGCGATGCTGCTCTTAACCTTGCCGATGTACGGTGATAATTGATGCAGTGAACACTCGGCGTTCGCGCAAGGCTCCTGCCAACGGGCCGGGGCGGGTTGAGCGCGCAACCTCAGCGCGCAATTCTGCTGCGTCATAATTATAGGGAGTTTATCCGATTTGCAAAAGAATCATAATAATAATAATGTCCATCAAATCCGAGCGGTTCCTGGCACTTCGATCTCGGTTCTCACACCTTGAACACCTTCATCACCTCATCTCCCAGGTGGTTGATTACCTTCACGGCGATGCGGCCGGACTTCGGCTTCTCGAACGGGCGTGAGGTGTCGCTGTTCAACGTAGCCCAGGCTTCGGCGTTGATCTCGGCTTTCAGGGTGGTCTTGAGGGCGCTGTAGGGGTCGTTGGCACCGAGGAAGTAGGCATGGCGGACGAAGAAGCTTTCTTCGTTGTAGTCGGTGTCCACGAACCAGCAGGCGATGCCGTCGGCGCTGTCGCTCCGGACTTCGCCGGTGCTTGGATCAAAGACATCCACGCCGTTCACTTTCACGCGCAGCTTGCCGTCCGGCTCCGGCAGCAGGGTGAAGTCCGGCTCGCCGAAGATGACGAAGAGGTTGGCTTTGTTGGTGGTCTTCAGGTCCTCGGCCATGTGGAGGTCGGCATTCATACGGGCCTTCAGGACGGGGATGCGGCCCAGCTTGCTGAACTCCGTGGCGTGCGCTTCGTAGTTGAAGGCACAGGCGATCAACACGTCGAACCCGGCATCGCCCGCCTCGCGGGCCGCGGCCACCAAATCGGCTCGCTGCACTGTCCCGAACTCCGGCCCGATGAAAATCGCCGCCCGCCTTTCGGAAGGATGAAGTATGAGGGATGAATTATGAAGGCCCGCGCTGGTTCTTTCTTTTCCGGGTTCATCATTCATACTTCTTACTTCATCCTTGGCCTCATAGCGCCCTTCGGCGCAGACCAATTCGCCTGGCCAGGGGGTGAGGGCGGTGAAGGAAATTCGGTCCGCCTTGTGCGCCTGCTGCACGCCGGCGGTCTTGAGGTTCTCCAGGATCATCTGGGGAAAGGACTGCCTGGCTCCGTATTCGGCGCTGTCTTCGTTCAGGGTATCAATCAACTCATCGTTCTCATCCACGCCCAACACGCGGTGGGGGCTGAGGCTCTCCACGGTGAAAGGACCGGCCACGCGGACCTTCTTCGGGTCGGGATACGCCTTATCGTAGAGGTATTCAAACTCGGCCTTGGCGGCGATGGACTTGTCCATCTCCCGCTGCCGGGCGATGCGGGCCTGCCACCAGTCGGCGTGCAGTATCTTCGCCGCGTCCGGCCACTTGGCATCGGCCTCGCGCGGAATCTCCCATTCCTGCCAGGTCTTCTTCAGCGCGGCGTTCAGCGACTCGCGCAAGGGCTCCAGCTTCTTCTGCCACTCGTCCCAGATGACATCAATCTCCGCATTGTTGGCGATGGATTTCAGCGTGATATGCGGCACGCGCTCATAGACGAAGCCGTGGCGGACGTTCCCATGCACGGGCTGCGAACTCCGCGCGGTGTGCGTGACTTCGGCTTCCCTGAGCTGGCCTTCGCGGGAATCGGCCAGCAGGTAAAACGGATACCGCGCACCCATGATGCGGGCACGGGCCAGCGCCAGCGCCACGCGCGAGGTGTCAATCGTGATCCAGCGGCGGCCCCATTGCTCAGCAATCTCTGCGGTGGTTCCACTTCCGCATGTCGGATCCAAGACCAAGTCGCCAGGATCCGTTGCCATCAAGACGCAACGCTCAACGATACGTTCGTTCGTCTGAACAACGTAGATCTTGGGCTGATAGACGTTGAATCCAGACGTCATGTCCGACCACATGTTTGCAATTGGAATCCCAGCAAAGTCGTCGAGATAACGGACGTAGGTGATTGTGTTGCCAATCTGCCTCGTTCGCAGCCGACCTCCACGGGCAAGTCGATTCATTCCAAGGAGATTGGTCTTCCAGCCGCCTGATCCTGGCCCAAGAGTCTTGCCCTCCCATGTGTACTGGAAAGATGTGCTTTCGCCGCTGCTCTGAGACGTCAGATTGTCCAATCGGAACACATGAGATCCAGGCGGAAGCTCGACATCACCGCGCTTCTCAGGCATTGTGAGGGCTCTTCTTTCACCGTCAGGCAACGCCACTTGTGTGTATTCAGCAGCCCCCTCCTTGCCGAAATCTTTGGGCTTGTAGAGCTGTCGGTACTTGAGTCTCGCAATATCCTTGCCATACCAGATGATGCTGTCGTAGACGCCGGCGATGTACTGCGTCGTGTTGCTTGTGGTCTTGAGCAAAGAAATCGTAGTAATGTGCTGATCGGATCCGAACACCTCGTCCATCAGCGCTCGGACGCGATGGACATTTTCATCGCCGATCTGCACGAAGATGGAGCCGGAATCGGTGAGCAAATCGCGGGCGACAGTGAGGCGGTCGCGGAGGTAGGTGAGGTAACTGTGGATGCCGTTGCGCCAGGTGTCGCGGAAGGCTTTGACCTGCTCCGGCTCGCGGGTGATGTGGCCGGCGTTGCCGTCCTTCACGTCGCGGCTGGTGGTGGACCACTGGAAGTTGCTGTTGAACTTGATGCCATAGGGCGGGTCGAAGTAGATGCACTGCACCCGCCCGCGCAGGCCCTCGCGTTCGGCGAGGCTGGCCATGACCTGGAGGGAGTCGCCGAGGATCATGCGGTTGGACCAGTTCTGGTCGTGCTGGTAGAACTCGGTCTTGTCCGCGCCCGTGGGCATGCCGTTGAAGTCGGCGAAGAGATCGGCTTGTGCGCCGGGTTCCTGCGCCCTGGCCTCTTTGGATTGCCGTACCAGGTCGTCAATGAGCACCTTGGGGTGGACCTTTTCCTGGATATAGAGCGGCGGGGCGTGGACGACGAGGTCGCTCCAGTCCTGCTCATCCTTCCCGCGCCAGACGAGCTGGGGATCGAGGTCGGTGTTGCGGGGATATTTCACCGTGCGGGGCACCTCCTGCTCCTTTTGGATGACAGACTGGTGTTCGGCGGTGGGGATGTTCTTCCGCTTGGCTTCGTCGTGCTTGAGGGTCTCGACGGATTTGAGAGTAGCGGGCTTCTTAGCCATGTTGGGGGAAAGTATGAAGGATAAAGTATGAATTATGAACGCGCTTTTCGTCTGATGCGGTAGGGGACAGCATCTTCTTTGACGTGAAAACCGATTTCCGGCGGGGGCGGCTCCGGGGGCGGTGGGGGCGGGTCCAGAATCTTCATGATGCGTTGCAGGAAATCGACAATGGCGACTTCGTGAACGTCCAAACGGGCTTTGAGTTCTTGCTCGAGCGCTGCCAGCTTGCGGGCCAGCTCACGAGTATCGGTCAACATCGAGCGCATCCGCACAAAGGCACGGACAACAAAAACGCTCATTTGGGCGGCACGGGGGCTGTTCAGCACGTTGGCGGCCATGATGGCGCCGTGCTCGGTGAAGGCACGGGGTAGAACCGGGGAGAATTTGAGTCGCACAAGGTGGTCGCAATTTGCGACCACCTCCGCTTTTTCCTCCTCTGTAAGCTGGAACGAGAAATCCGGCGGGAACCGATCGGCATTTCGTTTTACCTGCTCGTTCAGCCGTTTAGTGGTTACGCCATAGGTGGCGGCTAAATCCGCATCCAAAATGACCCTCTCACCGCGCACGGTGAGAATCGCCGTGCTGATGTCCGGCAGGGGGCGGAGGCCGGTCTTGCGTTTCATATAGTGGCCTGGGTGATCATCTTATTGAACTCGCTTTCGACCTTGGCCTTGAAGTCGGTCTCAATCTGGTAAACCTCGGTGAACTCGGCGAAGGCCCAACGGCCGTATTGCTTGAGGTTGTTCACGCCGGGCACCCAGTAGGTTTCCATGGTGGATTTCTTCTCCTTCGCGTCCTCGCGCCGGTAGCCTTTGATCTCAACGACAAGGTGCAGGAGGTCGTCGGGGCCGTGGCCGTCGTCCACCAGCACGATGAAGTCCGGCAGATACTTCCTGATTTCCGAGCCGTAACGGTACGGCACTTCAAGACCAAGGTTGTGATTCTTGACGTAGGCCCGGACTTTGGGGTGCGACTCCGCGACGCGGCAGAACTCGGCTTCCCAATCGCTGTCGAGCACGACCCAGTTGACCTGGCAATGCTTGGCACTGGTTTCCCAGCGGTCGGTGCGGGAGGTGTTGAATCGGACGTGGGCGCTGGAGCCGGTGGGATTGTAGGGATCGAGCAGGGCTTTGATGGGACGCTTGCCTTCCAAGGCGCGGGTGATGCCGGCGGTGATGCGGTTGCAGGCCATGTCCGC
>Ga0074044_10004050_pt1 | contig 12278 bp, 11 predicted proteins | sample BogForMeECP23OM1_FD_94443 | JGI IMG/M metagenome (GOLD analysis project Ga0074044, IMG submission 94443) | Bog forest soil microbial communities from Calvert Island, British Columbia, Canada - Bog Forest MetaG ECP23OM1 | ecosystem: Environmental > Terrestrial > Soil > Wetlands ...
CGCCGCCGACCATTTCCAGCGCCAGCTACTCGAAAGGGTCTCGCAGATCCCGGGAGTGGAAGCGGCCGGCTACGCGAATGACACGCCTCTCAGCATGGCTGCATCCTTGTCTTCCGTCTTCTCTCAGCAAAGTAGTGATTTCAGACCTCCCAGCAAGGCATTTAGTACGTACGACTACCACGTCTCGCCCGGATATTTGGCCGCCGCGGGAACACCGCTCGTCGCGGGACGCGACGTAAGCTTTACCGACACGCCGAACACGCCGCCTGTTGCGATTGTCAATCAGGAGTTCGCCCGGCGGCTCTTCCACTCCGAGGACGCCGTGGGACGTTATTTCAAGAACCGTGACGGTTTGTCAATCCAGATCGTGGGCATCATGGCGGATGGAAAATACTTTACGCTCAGCGAAGATCCGCAAGCCGCGGCGTTCTTCCCCATCTCGCAGAAGGGGGACACCAGGACGGCGCTGATGGTGCGAACGCAGCGAGACACGGCCGATATGGTGGCGATGATTCGGCAGGTGGTGCGGGAACTGGACCGCGCCGTTCCGATCCGGGAATTGGGCCCCTGGAGCGGCCAGCTTGGACTGAGTCTCTTTCCGTCGCAGGTGGCCACGGTTGCGCTGGGCCTTTTTGGCGCGTTTGGATTGCTACTGTCGATCGCCGGGACGTTTGGACTCGCGTCCTATACGGTGAGCAAGCGGCTGCGGGAGCTGAGCATCCGCGTGGCGCTGGGGGCGCAGGCCAAAGAGATACTGTCGGCCGCGCTGGGCCGGATGCTGATGCTGCTCGGGACCGGGTGCGCGGTTGGCATTGTGCTGGGCGTGGCGGCGAGCCGGGTGCTCTCGGCCATCGTCTACCAGGCCTCGGCGCAGGATCCATTGGTGCTGATTTCTGTGGCGCTCACGATGGTGGTCACCGGGTCGATTTCAGTGGCCGGGCCTGTGAGACGTGTGCTGCACATTGATCCGGCGAGGCTGCTCCGCGAGCAATAAGTTTCCAGGCAGGGGAGTAATGAACAGATGAAGACAAACCACAAACTGGCGCTGGCAGTGTTGGCTGGCGTTTCGATTGGCGTGGCTGGGGCCCAGGCGATTCATGCGCAGCAAGTGAAGACGCTTCCCGGATATGTCATCGCAGAAGTCGTTGTGACGGACCCCGCTCTCATGCAGAAATATGGGGCCCAGGTGCCGGAAACGCTGGCGGCCTTCAATCACCACTATGTCGTTCTTGGCGGCAAGCCGCAGGCGCTCGAGGGCGAGGCGCCCAAGAGCATCGTGGTGATTGCTTTCGACAGCGCGGAAAAAGCGCGCGAGTGGTACGATTCGCCGGCCTATCAGGCGATCAAGCCGATCCGGCAAAGCGCAACGAAGAGCCGCTTATTTATCGTCGAAGGCGTCACACCCCAGTGACGCGACAAGTGGCTTTCAGATGTCCGAATAACTCGACTTACAGGGACTCCTTCGATGGCTACTTTGCCATCGAGGGAGGGCCGCGCACGCTACACATGTTTTCCACACTCCCGCCGGGAGTCGGCGCCGTGCAGCGGATACGTTAAAGAACAACCGCAACTCCCGCCTGAGGCGGGCAGAGGCGCGAAGTTCGGAGGAGAGGATTCAGAGAAGGTCTTTGCGTTTCTGCGAATCGAGTGATTGTACGATTTTACCGACGTCCTGGGCGCGGGAGCGCGGGCAGACCAACAGGGCGTCCGGGGTTTCCACAACAACAAGATCGCTCACGCCGAGCAGGGCTACCAGTTTCTTTGCGCTCCAGATGTAGTTTCCGGAGGCGTCGATCGCGCAGAGAGGGGCGGAGGAGATGTTAGCGCGGGCGGGGCCTGTCGCGGCTAGCTCGTAGACAGCGGCCCAGGAGCCGATGTCGCTCCAGCCGACCTCGGCGGGGAGGACGTAAACGTTTCCGCCGTCTGGTTGCTGCGTGGCACGTTCCAGGATGGCGTAATCCACGGAGATGTTTTCGAGCTTGGGGTAGGCGCGGGCTAGGGCTGCGGGGTAGCGGCGCGTGCCGATGGTTTCGGCAACGCTTGCGAGGGCTTGGTGCGTGGCGGGAAGGAAATGGCCCAGATTGTCGAGAAACGTTTGCGCGCGCCAGAAAAACATGCCGGCGTTCCAGTAGTAATTCCCCGAGGCGACGAATTCGCGCGCGGCTGCTTCCTGGGGTTTTTCCGTGAAGCGCTTGACGTGGAATATGGGTGCGGGAGGGGGAGCCGTCCTGAAGGGCGGCGCTACAGTGTCCGCGCGTTCGACGTAGCCGTAGCCGGTTTCCGGACGGGTGGGCGGGATGCCTAGGACTACCAGGTTGGGTCCGCGGGCCGCGACTTCAAGGGCGGCGCGGAGGATGCGGCGGAAGCCTTCGCCGTCGGCAATGAAATGATCGGCCGGGAGCACGGCCATCAGGGCTTGCGGATCCTGACGGACGAGGTGAAAGGCCGCGAGAGCGATGGCGGCGGCGGTGTTGCGTCCTACGGGCTCGGCGAGCACGTGGGCGGCAGGGAGCCGCGGGGCGATTTTGCGGACGGCGCGGACCTGCTCGGCGTTGGTGACCGTCCAAAGGCGAGGATAGGGAAAAACGGGGAGCAGGCGCTCGACGGTTTGTTCGAGCATAGTGGTGCGGCCGACGATGTTCAGGAGTTGCTTGGGCGAGCGGAGACGGCTGCGCGGCCAGAAGCGCGTGCCGCGGCCGCCGGCGAGGATGACGGCGTGGGCGGCGGGGCGTTGTGGCGCGCGATTGGGTGGTTTGCTCATTGTGGGCGGGCCAGAGAGGAGGGGAGGGGACACAGGCAAGAGTGCCTGTGCCACTTGAGGCGGGATGAGAGCTCTGCGGTGTTGGCGGCGAGCTTCATGGATGGATGATACGCGACCAATCTTCGCGGGGGATGCCGAGATCGGCGAGACGGCGACAATAGGCGTCCAGGTCGGGAACGCTGGTGTGGAGCAAGACGGACGGCTCCGTGGGATCGAGCTGATAGGCGCCGAGGGCCGCGGGAAGAAACCAGAGTTGCATGCGGCCGTAGGGGAGCTTCTCGTGGCCCGCCTCGATTTGGCCGGCGCCGGAGAGAAAAACGAGCAGATCGAAGCTGCCGGGAGAGGTGACGCCGCCGATGCGGCGGTCGAACTCCCAGCGTTCGGTGGCGAAATAGCGGCAGGCGGCGAGGAAGATCTGCGTCAATCCGGGCTCCGTGTGCCGCACGGGTTTCACCTTTTCCCCCGCCTGCTCGCCGAAATTGATGACGTCGAAAGCCTGGCGGACGTGGAGCGGCCGTTCGCGGCCGTCCGGCCCTTTTCGCTTGTAGTCGTAGACGCGATAGGTGATGTCGGACTGTTCCATGATTTCGCAGAGCATGATGCCCGCGCCGATGGTGTGCACGGTGCCGGGCGGAACGTAGAGGGTGTCGCCGGGGACGACTGGGACGCGGGCCACCAGGGATTCGAGTGTGCCGTCTTCCATCGCGCTGCGGAATTTTTCCGGCGTTACGCCCGGCAGCAGGTTGACCAGAAGCTCCCCGCCGGGCCGGGCAGCGAGCACATGCCACATTTCCGTTTTTCCGCGGCCGCCGTGCGCGGCCTCGTGTTTCGCCGCATAGGCGTCGTCCGGGTGGACCTGGATAGAAGGCTTTTCTCCGGGAAAAAGAAATTTCACGAGCAGCGGGATTTGAGGATCGGCGGCACAGCGCGCGCCTCTCCACTCGACGGGCATCTCGCGCCAGGCGTCACCCAGCTCGCGTCCGGCAAACGGTCCGTTGGCGAGGCGGCAGGACGCGCCGGTGAGCCACATCTCGGCGATCGGGGGATCCTGGCCGGTCAGCTCGGGGAAGAGCGGTGAGAGATCGCGCATGCCCCAGAGGCGACGGTCGATGGTGGAGTCGAGGCGTGAAGGGACGGGTTGCATCAGCTCGGTGAAAAGAATTCGGTGAGGCGCCGCAGCCCCTCGTCAATCCGCTCGATGGAGGTGGCGTAGGAAATACGCAGGAAACCTGCGGCGCCGAACCCTTCGCCGGGAACAACGGCCACGTGGGCGGATTCGAGCAGGCGGCGGGCGACAACCGCGGTGTCGAGGCGGCCGTTGGAGGCGGCGCGGCATTCGGTGTCGCGGGTGTGGCATGCGGCGACATTGGGAAAGGCGTAGAAGGCGCCCTGCGGCTCCATGCAGGTGAGCCCGGGGATGACGCGGAGGCCGGCGAGCACGCGGGCGCGGCGTCGTTCGTATTCGGCCAGCATAGCGACAACGGAATCCATGGGCCCGCGGACGGCTTCGAGCGCGGCGTGCTGTGCAATGGAGTTGGGATTCGAAGTGGACTGGCTCTGGAGCTTTGCGACGGCCTTGGCGATGGGCTCCGGAGCGAGCACGAAGCCGATGCGCCAGCCGGTCATGGCGAAAGTCTTGGAGAGCGAGCCGCAAACGATGACGGCGCCTCTCGCGTCCGGGAGGCTGGCCACGGAGAACGGCCGGCGGCCGCCGTAGAGGAAGTGGGAGTAACACTCATCGGTGAGCAGCCAGACGCAGCGGCGGCGGCAGATGTCCAGGATCTTGGCGAACTCGTCTTCGGGAAGGATGGCTCCGGTGGGATTCGAAGGAGAATTCACTATGACCATGCGCGTTTTCGGAGAGATGGCGGCCTCGACGTCGCGAGCGAGCAGGCAGAAGCCGTCGTGCTCGTGGGTCTGGACGAAGACGGGCTTGCCGCCGGCGTATTTGACGATGTCGGGAAAACTGACCCAGCAGGGGACGGGGATGACGACTTCATCGCCGGAATTCACAAGCACGTTGACGGTGTTGAAGATGGCGTGCTTCCCGCCGACGCTCACGACACATTCGGGGGTCTGGTAGGAGGTGCCGAGTTGCGCGGCGTGCCATTCGCAGATGGCCTGGCGCAGGGGCTGGATGCCGCCGGCGGGCGTGTACTTGGTGAAGTTCTGCTCCAGGGCGCGGATGGCGGCGCGCTTGATGTGGTCCGGAGTGGGGAAGTCGGGCTCGCCGGGGCCGAAGTCGACAACGTCAATGCCGCGAGCTTTGTAACGCTCCGCCTCGATCATGACCGCCAGGGTGGGCGATTCGGTGATGCGTTCGATGCGTTGCGAGAGCTGCATGACGTCCTCCCCTCGCTTAATGAGCCTTGGCCTTGAGCCTTTCCACGACCAGGGGCGGCACGAGCCCGTCAATCGACCCGCCGAGCTGGGCGACTTCCCGAATGAGGCGCGAGCTGACGTAGCTGTAACGCTCCGCGGCCATCATGCAGACGGTTTCGACTGCGGGCTCGAGCCGGCGGTTCATCAGGCCCATCTGGAACTCGTACTCGTAGTCGGAGATGGCGCGGATGCCGCGCAGGATCACCTGAGCGTTGCGCTTGCGCACATAGTCCACCAGAAGGCCGTCGAACAGGTCCACTTCCACATTGGACCATTCCTGAGTGACCTCACGCAGCATTTCGGCGCGCTCGGAGCCGGAGAACAGAGGGGCTTTCTCCAGGTTGCGGAGGACGGCGACGACCAGGCGGTCGAAGATTCGGGCGCCGCGGGCGATGATGTCCAGATGCCCGTTGGTCACAGGATCGAACGATCCCGGATAGATGGCGGTAATGCTTCTCATTCAAGGGGCATCGCTGCGTGCCATTCTAACTCAGTTTGGAATGGGCAGGAACCGGTGAAGATCGCCGCAGGGCTTCCGCAGGGGCATGCAGCGGAAGGGCGAGGGCAGCGCGGCGATGGGAAACCTCACACCAGTTCGAACTTCAATTCGCCCAGCTTCTCGAGGCTGCAGGCGATTTTGTCGCCGGCCTTGAGCCACACCTGCTTGTCCTTGGGGTGACCCTGGATGACGCCTTCCGGAGTGCCGGTAAAAATGATGTCGCCTGAATTGAGGGTGATGACGCGCGAGATGTAGCGGATGATCTGCCGGCAATTGAAGATCATATCGCTGGTATTGGAGGACTGGCGGGTTTCGCCATTGGCACGGCATTCGATTTTGAGGTTGTCGGGGTCCACCTGGTCTGCGGTGACCAGATAGGGTCCCAGGGGAGCGAACTGGTCCGGCGTCTTGCCGATCATCCACTGGCCGCCGGTTTCGAGTTGCAGGTCGCGGGCGGTGAAGTCGTTGCCGGTACAGTAGCCGGCCACGCAGGAAAGCGCGTCGGCCTCGCTGACGCTGTGGGCCTTGCGGCCCATCACGATCACCAGTTCGGTTTCATAGTCGAATTTTGTGGCGGCCTCGACGGGGAGCTTGATGGCGCCCTGATGGCGGTTCAGAGCATTGTTGTATTTGTTGAAGAGGACCGGTTGTTTGGGGAGCGGCATGTTGATCTCTGCCGCGTGGCGGCGATAATTCAGGCCGACGCAGACAATTTTTTCCGGCCGGGTGACCACCGGTCCGTACTCGATTTGGTCTTCCTTGAGGAAGGCTTTCCGAGCGCGGTCGGACTTGGAAGCCGCGTCCACCAAGGCATTGAGGCTGGGGCCGTCCTCATTCTGGAGCAAGTCATCCATCGTGGCCGGGGCGGGCATGTGGAGCAGCCTGGCAGCCTCGGGCACGTCGAGTACGCCTTTGTCGGTCTTGACGCCCAGCCGGTACGCTCCATTCTGGCGCATGGTGAGCAGGGTGAGCCCTCGCGCCATGCCACGCTGATAGGCGCGGGTTGCTGCGGGTTCGGACTGGGCCTCGGCCCGATAGCCTGAAGCCGCAATTGCGCCCAGCGCCGCGGTTCCTTTCAGAAAGGCTCTGCGATTTTCCCGCATGGTTGTGCTCCTCGTTTTTTTCAGGGTAGCCGAAATTCATTCCCGGCATGGGCCGGGGGATGTCCAGCTACGATGGCGGGGATGTTACACGAAAGAGGTCGGGCCTGCCCACGCGAACCCTCAGTTGGAGCGCGATTCCGCGGGCGGCATCGGTCTTCCAGCGCCGCGTTCCACTGCCATTCGAGGGCTCTGCAGCCCCTTCTGGCTGTCATCGGGAGCGCTTCGGCGCTTCATTGTTGGCAATCAGACCAACCGAGTCGTAGTTTAATCGCTTCAAAGCTCAAGGTTTGCAGGGTATTTCCAGAGTTGACAAGCCCGGCAGAATTCGATAGATTGAATATGCGACTGAATTGGTCGCATACACATGCTGAAGCTATCCAAGAAGGCTGACTACGGATTGATCGCGCTGAAGCACCTGGCGCTGCATGACGGCGAGGGGATGGCCAGCGCCTCCGACATCGCGGAGATTTACGGGATTTCCGGGACGCTGATGGCTAAGGTTTTGCAGCGGCTGGCTCGGAAGGGCCTGCTGCGGGCGCGGCACGGCTCGACGGGCGGCTACGAGCTGGCGAAAAATCCGGCGCAGATCACGGCGCTCGAAGCGATCAGCGCGATTGACGGGCCGGTGATGATCACATCGTGCGAGACGTCGCACGGGGCCTGCGACCATTCGGAGGTCTGCACGGTGCGCGACCCGCTGCGGCGGGTGAACGACGGGATTATGCAGGTGCTTGGAGCAGTGACCATCACGAGCCTGGCCGAGGGGAACGATACGGCCGGACTGGTGGAGCTGCGCGGGTAGGAGCTAGAGACAGGGTAAGGCGCTAGAGACAGCGTAAGGCGCACAGGCTGAAAGCCCTTCATGCTTCAGGGCAGGCCTGTGCTACTGGGGAGAGAGACATGGCAGTGAAACTACCGATTTACATGGACAACCACGCGACCACGCCGGTGGATCCGCGGGTGCTGGAGGCGATGCTGCCGTTCTTCACCGAGAAGTTCGGCAACGCGGCCAGCCGCAACCACGAGTTCGGGTGGAAGGCGGAAGAAGGCGTGGAGCACGCGCGGGAGCAGGTGGCGCGGCTGATCGGAGCGACCCCCAAGGAAATCATCTGGACGAGCGGGGCGACGGAATCGAACAACCTGGCGATCAAGGGTGTGGGGGAGATGTACCGGGAGAAGGGAAACCACATCATCACCGAGGTGACCGAGCACAAGGCGGTGCTGGACACCTGCAAGCGCCTGGAGAAATACGGATTTGTAGTGACCTACCTGCCGGTGCAGAAAGACGGGCGGGTGGACCTGGACGACCTGCGGCGAGCGATCACGCCGAAGACAATTTTGATCACGATCATGTACGCGAACAACGAAATTGGGGTGGTGCAGCCGATCGCGGAGATTGGGGCGATCGCGAAGGAGAAAGGTGTTTTCTTCCACGTGGATGGGGTGCAGGCGGCGGGCAAAATCCCGGTGGACGTAATCAAGGACAACGTCGACATGCTGTCCATGAGCGGGCACAAGATTTATGGGCCGAAAGGAGTGGGCGCGCTGTACGTGCGGCGGCGGAATCCGCGGGTGCAGCTCGCGGCGATACTTGACGGCGGCGGGCACGAACGGGGCATGAGGTCCGGGACGCTGAACGTGACGGGCATCGTGGGGTTCGGGAAGGCGTGCGAGTTGTGCCAGGAAGGGATGCCCACGGAATCGGTGCGGATGCGCGGGCTGCGGGACCGGCTGAAGGATTTGATTTTTTCGCAGCTCGATGAAGTGTTCGTGAACGGTTCGATGACGCACCGGCTGCCGAACAACCTGAACATCAGCTTCGCATATGTGGAAGGCGAATCCATGCTGATGGGGATCAACGACATCGCGGTATCGAGCGGGTCGGCGTGCACGTCGGCAACGCTGGAGCCGAGCTACGTGCTGAAGGCGCTGGGGGTGGGCGAGGATCTGGCGCACACGTCCATCCGGTTCGGGCTGGGGCGGTTCAACACGGAAGAGGAAGTGGATTACGTTGCGGCGCGGGTGGTGGAGACGGTGCGGCGGCTGAGGGAGCTTTCGCCGCTGTACGAGATGGCGAAAGAGGGCATGGATTTGAGCAAGATGACGTGGAACACGCATTGAGGCGGGGGAAGGCTCGAGAGAGTTTCAGAACAAAACCGGAGGCATTATGGCTTATTCAGACAAAGTGGTAGACCACTACAACCATCCGCGGAACGTGGGGTCGCTGGACAAGAACGACCCGACGGTGGGCACGGGGCTCGTGGGCGCGCCGGAATGCGGCGACGTGATGAAGCTGCAGATGAAGATCAACCCGGAGACGCAGGTGATCGAAGAGGCGAAGTTCAAGACCTTCGGCTGCGGCTCGGCCATTGCCAGTTCGTCGCTGGCGACGGAGTGGGTGAAGGGCAAGACGGTGGAAGAAGCCCTGTCCATCAAGAATACGGACATCGTGCGGGAGCTGGCACTGCCGCCGGTGAAGATCCACTGTTCCGTGCTCGCGGAGGACGCCATCAAGGCGGCCATCGGCGACTGGAAGCGGAAGAACACCGAGGCGGAAAAGCCGGCGACGTCGTCGGCCGCCGGCCAGTCCTGAGCGCGGTACGCTCGCTTCCGGCGGGTTAGGGGCCTCCGAAGGGAAAGGCCTCGGGGCTTTGCCCCGAGCTACAGGACCATGATTCACATTACCGAAAAAGCGGCGGAGAAAATCCGCGACCTGCTGGTGCACGAGGGCGTGCCGGAGGCGACGGGAGGGCTGCGCCTGGGAGTGCAGGGCGGTGGGTGTTCCGGGCTCTCGTATGCCATGCGGCTGGAGACACAGAAGCGCGACCGCGACCAGGTGATTGAAGAGCACGGGGCGCGCGTGTTCGTGGACCCGAAGAGCTTCCTCTTCCTGAACAACACAACGCTCGATTACCGCGAGACGCTGATGCACCGGGGCTTTGTGTTCGAAAACCCGCAGGCCGCGCGCTCCTGTGGCTGCGGGACGTCGTTCACGGCATAGGGAGCGGGCTTACTTCCAATTTGAAGTTGCGGGGGAACGGGGATGGAGTGGGCGGAGGTGATGTTCGGCATCCTCGAGTTCTTGACGGAACTGGCTCTCGTGGTTGCTGAAGGCCGTCCCCGCCGGTAGTTCTCCCCGTTGAGAAGGATTCGATGAGCACTACGCACACGGAGGCTATCACTACGTGCTGGAGCTGCGGCGCTCCGGCGGACGGCGGGCATTTTTGTGCGAAGTGCGGGACGATTCAGCCGCTGCCGCGCGGCACGGACCATTTCCTGTTCTTCGGCCTGCCGAGGAAACTGTGGATCGAGATGGAGGGACTGGAGGCGCGATTCCACCAGCTTTCCTGGAAGCTGCACCCGGATAATTTCGTCCGGGCGAGCGCGGAGGAACGCGAGATGTCGCTGGAGCGCGCGTCGCAGTTGAACGACGCGTACCGTGTGCTGCGAGAGCCGGTGGCGCGGGTGGAATACCTGCTGGCGCTCGAGGGGATGAGGAAAGAGGGCACGACGAAGCAGCAGGCGCCGCCGGAATTGCTCGAGGAAGTGTTTGCGCTGAACGAATCGCTGGACGAGTTGCGCAGCGCGCGGGCGGCGCACCAGGAAGGTGAGGAAATGACTGGGTTGCGCGGGCGGCTGCGTGAAGCGGCGCATGGATTCGAGGAGCGGCTGGCGGACGTGGACGGGCAATTGATGGCGGCGGCGAAGGAATGGGACGCGACGGTGGATTCGGGCGATGCGGGAGCCGGGCGAGCGGCGCTCGGGTGCATGAATGAAATTTTGAACCGGCGGTCGTACATCCGGAATCTGGTGCGGGGAGTGACGCAGGAGCTGGCGGAAGAATAAAGCGGAAGTCGAAATGCGAAATTCGAAATTGGCTAAGAACGGCGAGGCAATCCCGCTGGGGCGGGACGAGGAAGAGCGGCGGCGAGCCGCCGCAGTCCATAACGAGCGGAGTTGAGATGGGACGCACGGTGGGCATCGATCTGGGGACGACGAACAGCCTGGTGGCGTATTGGGATACGGCGACCGGACAGCCGCGGTGTATACAGGGGCCGCACGGCTCGACGTTGTGCCCGTCGGTGGTGAGCCTGGATGCGGATGGCACGCTGGCAGTGGGGGAGCCGGCGCGGCGGCGGCTGCTGACGCAATCCGAGCGGACAATTTATTCGGTGAAGCGGCTGATGGGCCGCGGGCTGGACGACGTGCAGCAGGAGCTGAAACTCTTCCCGTTCCGCGTGGATCAGGAGAGCAAACAAGTGATTCGCGTGCGGCTGGGCGACCGCGTGTTCACGCCGCCGGAAATCTCCTCGTTCATCCTGCGCGAGCTGAAGAGCTGGGCGGAGAATTTTTTCGGCGAGCCGGTGGACCGCGCGGTGATTACCGTGCCGGCGTACTTCAACGACGCGCAGCGGCAGGCCACGCGGGATGCGGGGCGGCTGGCGGGGCTGGAAGTGCTGCGGCTGGTGAACGAACCGACGGCCGCGGCGCTGGCTTACGGCCTGCACAAGCAGCAGCGGGGGCTGGTGGCCGTCTACGACCTGGGCGGCGGCACGTTTGATATATCCGTGCTGAAACTGATTTCGACGAGCGAGGGGGACATCTTTCAGGTGCTCTCCACCAACGGGGATACGCACCTGGGCGGCGACGACATTGATAACGCGATGCTCGCGGTAGCGCGCGAGGAGATCCGGGCAGGTGGCGGGCAGGATCTGGACGCGCATTCCGAAGCGGTGCAGGAATTGCGGAAGGCGCTGGTGGCGGCAAAGCACGCGCTTTCGACGGACGAGAGGGTCACGGTGCGCGTGCTGCTGCCGGGTGACGCGGCGTACGTGCGGGATTGGACGCGGGTGGAGCTGGAAGCGCTGATCGCGCCGATCGTTGAGCGCACCATGGGTCCGGTGCGGCAGGCGCTGGCGGACGCGCATCAGAAACCGCAGGCGATGGAGGAGGTGGTGCTGGTGGGCGGCGCCACGCGCACGCCGCTCGTTCGCCGGCGCGTTGCGGAGTATTTCGGCCGCGCGCCGCACACGGAGCTGAACCCGGACGAAGTGGTGGCGCTGGGGGCGGCGGTGCAGGCCGACATCCTGGAAGGCGGCGTGAAGAATATGCTGCTACTGGATGTGACGCCGCTTTCCCTGGGAATCGAGACGATGGGCGGCGTGGTGGCGCAGATCATCCCGCGTAATTCGACGATTCCGGCGAGCGCGCAGGACATGTACACGACCGGAGTGGACAACCAGACGGGAATCGTGATCCACGTGCTGCAAGGCGAGCGCGAACTGGCGCGCGATTGCCGATCGCTGGCGCGCTTTACGCTGCGCGTGCCTCCGATGCCGGCGGGTATGGCGCGCGTGGAGCTGAAATTCCTGATTGATGCCAGCGGCATCCTGCAGGTGCAGGCGCGCGACCTGCGCACCGGCGAGCAGCATTCCGTGGAGGTCCAGCCGAGCTACGGGCTGAACGATGCGGAGATCGAGCGCATGCTCGAGGAATCCATCGAGTATGCCGAAGAGGATTTTGCCACGCGGCA